>Ga0209048_10000115_pt1 | contig 80486 bp, 67 predicted proteins | sample FrelakmetCRP12CR_FD_187146 | JGI IMG/M metagenome (GOLD analysis project Ga0209048, IMG submission 187146) | Freshwater lake sediment microbial communities from the University of Notre Dame, USA, for methane emissions studies - CRP12 CR (SPAdes)... | ecosystem: Environmental > Aquatic >...
ACTAAGCTGACCGTCGAGCTGTTCACTCGATTCCTCTTTTCGGCACTGGTGGATGGTGACGCGCTCGCAGCCGAGCCTTCACTCTCGGACCTTGGGTGGCGCAACATTCTTTGGCCCGGTACCAGCACCCGCGCGGGGCGCAACAGGACGTTGCGACCCGTGCCGGCGTTCATCACGCGTCGCGCCGAGCGCAGAGCACACGGACGGAAAGCTCCGCGACCCGCCCCAGCCGCGCCGTCGATTGCAGTTGAAGACTACAGCGTTCGCCCGTTCTCTCCGGACTGAATCGCCGTGCTAGACGGGACACCGCCGCCGGCCGCCAGTCGCGAGCCGGCCCTCAGTCCGTCCGGTAGTGGCAGCCGCGGCTCTCGCGCGATTCGATCGCGGCGAGCAGGACGGCGAGCGCGGTCTGCACGCCGTTGCGGAGACTGATGAGCGCGTCGCTCAGCTCCGCGCGCGCGTAGAATCTCCCGATTTCGAGCTGGAGCTCCCGGATGATCTCGTGCGCTCGATCCAGGCGCCTCCGGTTCCGCACCAGCCCGACGTAGTTCCACATCGTCTGGCGGACCGTCAGCCAGTCCTGCGCCACGAGCGCCGGATCGACCGGCTCGGTCTCGTACTGCCACGGCGCGATGTCCGGGAAGTAGTAGCCGGCGCCGTTTCGGCAGCAGCGGGCGGCGTCCTCGCCAGCCCGCGTGCCCCAGACCAGGCACTCGAGCAGCGAGGTGCTCGCCAGCCGGTTTGCCCCGTGCAGGCCCGTGCACGACACCTCGCCGACCGCGCGCAGCCGGCGCATGCTCGAGCGGCCTTCGCCATCCACCGCGATCCCGCCGCAACTGTAGTGAGCCGCCGGCACCACCGGGATGGGCTGGCTCGTCAGATCGAACCCCGCCTCGCGGCACTTGGCCGCGATCGTGGGAAACCGCTGGAGCACCCACTCCCGAGGCCGGTGGCTGATGTCCAGGTAGGCGCACGGCGACCCGGTCTCGTGCATCATCTGGTGAATGCCGCGCGCGACGATGTCGCGCGGAGCCAGCGAGCCCTCCGGGTGGTAGTCCACCATGAACTCGCGCCCGGCCGCATCAACCAGCCGCGCGCCCTCGCCTCGCAGCGCCTCGGACAGCAGGAACCGCTCGCCGCGGTGATAGAGCGTGGTCGGGTGGAACTGGACGAACTGCATGTTCAGGCAGCGCGCGCCCGCACGGTAGGCCATGGCCACACCGTCGCCGCAGGCGCCGGCAGGGTTGGTGGTGTGAAGGTAGATGCGTCCGAGGCCGCCGGTCGCGAGAATCGTCTCCTTCGCCAGCAGGGATTCGACGCGCCTCGTCGAGTGATCGAACACGTACGCGCCGACACACGTGGGCGCGGCGTAGAGGTCGATCGGGTTCCGGGAATGATGTGAGAGCGACAGCAGGTCAACCGCCGTCTGGCCGGTGAGGACCGTCGCACGCGGCTCGCGGCCGACCGCGGCGAGCATCGCTTCCTCGATGGCCCGCCCGGTGCCGTCGGCGTGGTGAATGATGCGCGGGAGCGAGTGGGCGGCCTCGGCGGTGAGGTGCAGCGCGCCGTCCGGTGAGCGGTCGAACGGCACACCCGCGTCCCTGACCAACAACTGCTCGACCAGGCGCGGCCCCTCCCGGCTCAACAACTCGACCGCCGCCGGGTCGCAGAGACCGGCGCCGGCAGCGAGGATGTCGGCGGCGAGGCGCCCGGGGGAGTCGTCTGCGCCCCGATAGATGATCCCGCCCTGCGCCTCCCAGGTATTGGAATCCTCGGCGCGGGAGCCCTTGGTGAGCATGACCACGCGGGCGCCGCCGCGCGCGGCGGCCAGCGCGGCCGAGCAGCCGCCGAGACCGCTGCCGATCACGAGGACGTCAATCGGGTCGCTCATGAATCGAAGTCCAGCGCGATGTCGACCGCGGGCGCCGAGTGCGTGAGCGCGCCGACGGAAATGGTGTCCACCCCCGCCTCGGCATAGGCCCGGACATTCGCCAGGGTGATGCCGCCCGATGCCTCGACCCAGATCGACCCGCCGTCCGGCCGCTCCCGGACCATGGCCACGGCCGCCGCCACCTCCGCGGGTGACATGTTGTCGATGAGCACGGCCCGAACGCCGGCATCCAGCGCTTCGGCCAGCTGGACCGGCGAATCCACCTCGACCTCGACGGATACCTCGCGGGTGCGTCGTTCGGCCACCGCGCGAAGCGCCTGGGCGACGCCTCCGGCCGCCGCCAGGTGGTTGTCCTTGATCAGGACCGCGTCGAACAGACCGACCCGGTGATTGCGGCCGCCGCCGACGCGGACGGCGTACTTCTCGAACAGGCGCAGCCCCGGCGTGGTCTTGCGCGTGTCGGAGATCGACGCACGCGTCCCGGCCACCGCGTCCACGTAACGCCGCGTGAGCGTCGCCACACCCGAGAGCCGCTGGAGGAGATTGAGGGCGAGGCGCTCTCCGGCGAGGATTGGCGCGGCGCGGCCTGCCAGCCGCATCAACGGCGCGCCGGGTTCGACCCGAGCCCCGTCGCTCGCCCGGGGTTCGGCCGCGACGCCGGCGTCGAGTTCGGCAAAGACCGCCTGGGCGATCGGCAGCCCGGCGACGACGCACGCCTCGCGCGCGACGATCAGGGCGCTCACCGTCGTTTCGGCCGGCACCGTCCACGCGGTCGTGATGTCGCCGTCGCCGATGTCCTCGCGCAGGAAGCGGCAGACCTCGCCGCGCACGAATGCCGGGTCGAGGCCGACCGCGTTCACGCGCTCATCTCCAGCATCCGCTGCAGCGGCGCGAGGCACTTGACGCGCAGGTCCTCGGGGAGCGAGACCTCGGGCTGCCGGTCGCGCATGCAGCGGTACACCTTCTCGAGCGTGTTCAGCCGCATGTACGGGCACTCGTTGCAGGAACACCCGTTGTCGGGCGGCGCCGGGATGAACACCTTGCCCGGACACGCCTTCTTCATCTGGTGGATGATGCCCGGCTCCGTGACGACGATGAAGCTGCCAGCCGGGCTCGCGGTGGCGTAGTTCAGAATCGACGTCGTCGAGCCGACGTGGTCGGCGAGGCGCAGCACGCGCTCCTCGCACTCCGGGTGGGCGAGGACGAGCGCCTCGGCGTGTTCCGCCTTCAGGCGGATGATCCGGCGCTCCGAGAAGGTGACGTGCACCGAGCAGGAGCCTGGCCACAACACCATGTCGCGGCCCGTCTTCTTGATGACGAAGCGGCCGAGGTGCTGATCCGGCGCGAAGAGGATCGGCCTCGCCGCCGGGATCTGCCGCACGATCCGTTCGGCGTTGCTCGACGTGCAGATGATGTCGCTCAGCGCCTTCACGCCGGCGCTCGAGTTGATGTAGGTGATGACGGTGTGCCCGGGGTGCGCGCGAACGAACTGCTCGAACTGCGGGGCGGGGCAGCCGTCCGAGAGCGAGCACCCCGCCGCCGGGTCGGGCAGCAGCACCAGCTTCTCGGGGTTCAGGATCTTGGCGGTCTCGGCCATGAAGTGCACCCCGCAGAACACGATCACCGAGGCCGTGGTCTTCGCTGCCGCCTGCGCGAGGGCCAGGCTGTCGCCGATGACGTCGGCGATGTCCTGGATGTCGGGTTCCTGGTAGTAGTGCGCCAGGATGACGGCGTTCATCTCCTGCTTCAGGCGGCCAATCTCGGCGAACAGGTCAGTCATGTCGGTCCTGCCGGGCGGGAAAACCCTGTTGTTCCCTCTCAGGCTAGTCTAACGTAGAAGGCGGCCTCGGCCGTTTTCCAATGATGTTCTCGACGCGCGTTCCCGACAACCTCACCCCCAACCGGCTCGCCACCGCCGAGGCGGCGATGCGGGCACGTGGCGTCCGGCTCATCGACCTGACCGAAACCAATCCGACGAAGGTCGGCCTGCAGTACCCCGCGGACGTGTTGAGCGCGCTGTCGGCCCCCGCCGGGTTGGAGTACGCCCCGCACCCGTTCGGCCTGGCGAGCGCCCGGCAGGCGGTCACCGAGGATGTCGCCGCCTGCGGCCGGCCCATCGACCCCTCGCGCGTGATCCTCACGGCCAGCACAAGCGAGGCGTACTCGTTCCTCTTCAAGCTGCTCTGCAACCCCGGCGACCAGGTGCTGGTGCCGGTGCCCAGCTACCCGCTCTTCGAGCACCTGACGAGTCTCGAGCTGGTGGACGTCCGCCGGTACCCGCTCGAGTACCACGGCACATGGTCGATCGACGCGCAGGTCGTCGAGGCGGCCGTCACCCCGCGGACTCGCGCGGTTCTGGTGGTCAGCCCGAATAATCCCACCGGGTCGCTGCTCACGCGGGGCGACCTTTCCGGGCTCGCCCACCTCTGCGCGTCGCGGGACCTGGCGCTCATCGGCGACGAGGTGTTCTGCGATTACCTGCTCGACGCGCGCTCCGACCGCGCGCGTGTGCTCGACCAGGACGAGGCGCTGACGTTCAGTCTCGGGGGACTCTCCAAGTCTGCCGGGATGCCCCAGCTGAAGCTCGGTTGGATGGTGGCCGGGGGTCCGCAGGCGCTGGTCGAGGCGGCGCTGGCAAGGCTCGAGGTCATCTGCGACGCGTTCCTCTCCGTCTCCACACCGGTCCAGCACGCCGCCGGCGCGCTAATGGCGGCGGGGCGCCATGTTCGCGGCCTGATCGTCGAGAGGTTGACGCTGAACCTCGAGGCGATTCAGGCCCTCGTCCTTCGCCATCCGGCCTGTTCGGTGCACCGGGTCGAAGGCGGATGGTCGGCCGTCATTCGTGTGCCGGCGACGCGGCCCGAGGAGACGCTCGTGCTCGAACTGCTCGAACACGACTCGGTGCTGGTTCACCCGGGCTACTTCTTCGACTTTCCGCGCGAGGCGTTCCTGGTGGTCAGCCTGCTGCCCCGCCCGGCCGAGTTCCGGGACGGGGTGGCGCGGCTGCTCGCACGCGCTTCGGCGTAAGGAACTGCATGTCGCTCGCTGTCGGCCGGCATTCCGGCCTTCTCGTGCCGCTCTTTTCAATGCCGTCGCGTAACAGCTGGGGCATTGGCGAGATCGGCGACATCCCGTTCTTCACCTCCTGGCTGCGCGGCGCCGGGCAGGACCTCCTGCAGCTGCTGCCGATCCACGAGATGGCGGTCGGCCAGCGCTCGCCGTACTCGGCCATGACGGCGATGGCGATCGACCCGATCTTCATCAGCGTGCACGCCGTCGCCGACTTCCAGGCGTTGGGCGGCCGATCGGCGATGGACCGCGACTGGCAGCGCCGGCTGGCGGACGCGCGGCGGTCACCCTCCATCGACCACGCGCTCGTGAGAAGCGTGAAAGAGCCCGCGCTGCGCGCGGCCTTCGACGAGTTCGTCCACCGCCACGCCCGGCCCGGGACGGCGAGGGCCCGCGCCTACGAGACATGGGCCGGCGAACAATCCTGGTGGCTCGACGACTACGCGCTGTTTCGCGCGCTGCACGTGCGCCACGACGAGCGCGCGTGGACCGAGTGGCCGGAGGACCTTCGGGACCGGGACGAGGTTGCGCTGGCGCGGGCCCGACGCGAGCTGGCGACCGAAGTGTTCTACCGGAAGTGGATCCAGTGGATCGCGGATGCGCAGTGGCGCGAGGCGAAAGCCCACGCGCGGCCCGTTTCGCTGCTCGGCGACCTCGCCTTCATGGTGGACGCCGACAGTGCGGACGTGTGGGCCCATGCCACGTCGTTCAGCCTCGACGCCTCCGTCGGAGCCCCTCCAGACGCGTTCAGCGAGACGGGCCAGAACTGGGGCCTGCCAGCCTATCGATGGGACGTCCTGGCCGCGCGCGGTTTTTCCTGGCTCCGCGAGCGCGCGCGCCGGACCGCGTCACTGTTCGACGGATACCGCGTCGATCATCTCGTCGGGTTCTTTCGCACCTACCTGTTTCCACGGGATGGATCGCCCGCCTCCTTTGCGCCTGCCGACGAGCCCGCGCAACTCGAACTGGGCGAAACGCTGCTGGCAATCTTCGGGCAGGCCGGCGCCCGGATCATCGCGGAGGACCTGGGCACGGTGCCCGAGTTCGTCCGCAAGTCGCTCGCACGGCTCGGCGTCCCGGGCTACAAGGTCTTTCGCTGGGAGCGCCACTGGGAGACGAAGGGGCAGCCGTATCGTGACCCCGCGGCCTACCCGGCCGCGTCCGTCGCGACATCGGGCACCCACGACACCGACCCAGCCGCCGCCTGGTGGGATGGCCTCGACGTGGAGGAGCGGACCGCCGTGCTCGCGGCGCCGGGCGTGGCCGAGCGCATGACCGGCCTTCCCGATCCGACCGGGGATTTCTCGCCCGCGCTGCGCGACGTGCTCCTGGAGGTCCTGTTCGCGTCAGGGTCCGACTTCCTCCTGCTCCCGGTCCAGGATGTGTTCGGCTGGCGTGACCGGATCAACGTGCCTGGCAGCCAGAGCAAAGAGAACTGGACGTGGCGCCTCCCGTGGCCCGTTGACACGCTCGCCTCCGAACCCGCGGCGCAGGAGCGGGCTGCCGCCCTCCGGCGGTGGACCACGGCACATGTGAGAGGGTGGGAGGCCAGGCCACCTCGCTGAATTGTGTCATTCGACCTAAACAGATACACGATCACACCTTTTGCCCACCCCGGCCGAAAACGTAAACGGCCCTGCTCCGAACCCGCCCGGTTTCGGCGTCGTGCCCCAAGAACCGTCGAATTTGTTCCCGTTCTTCGGCATGGCGCGGTGGTTCTACTCTTGCAGAAACCTGGGCCGCTTCCCACGATCTAGACCAATCGAGATCGGCAAAGGCGCTGACGGTAGCGGGGACCTAAGGTGGAGACATCCTGTTTCGCGGACGGAATCGGCCGGCGAATTCGGACCGCGAGCCCGGGCGGCGAGGAGGTCGAAACACTCCGCCTGTGCCGGGAGTTGTCCGAAGCCCCATCGACCGAAGCCGCGCTCATCGAACGCGCGGCCCGGCTTGTCGCCTTCACGCATCCCTCGTTTGCCCAGGTCCGCCGCGTCGAACGCCTTCACGGCGCCCTCGGCGGGCTGGCCGTCGTGTCCGCCGCCGTTCCGGGTATCCGACTGTCCGAGATCCTGCGGGACGCCCAGCGCCGATCGGTGGCTCCCGACATCGACGCCGCCCGGAGCCTGCTGGAGCAGATTACCGGCGCGCTGGCGGACTTCCACCGTTACTCCCGGGACCTTTCTCACGGCGCGATTGGCCCCGAGCGGATCGTGGTGCGTCCCGACGGCCGGGCGGTGATCGTCGAGCACGTCCTCGCCCCAGCCCTCCAGCAACTGCAAATGGGAAGGACGCCGCTCTGGACGCAGTTCCGCGTCCCGGTGCCGGCCGCCGCCGGCATGGCCCGGTTCGACCAGATGACCGACGTGATGCAGCTCGGGGTGCTGGCCCTCGCGCTCGTGCTCGGCAGGCCGATCCGCCGCGACGAGTACCCTCACCGGCTGCACGACCTGTTGAACGAGGCATCGACACCGGATCCGCTCGGCGAGCGGCCGACGGCCTCGAAGGCGATGCGTGCCTGGATCCTCAGGACGTTCCAGTTCGAACCGCGGTCGTCGCTCCGCACGGCCGCGGAGGCGGCTATTGCTTTCGAGACCGTCGTTGCGGAGGAGCCCCATCACAAGGCGACTCCCGCGTCGGTCGTGAAGTACCTTGCGGCATGTTCGTCCGGCATCGAGGCAGGGTCGTCGTCTCCGTCCGACGCGCCTTCGGCGGCGACCGCAGCCGCCCCGCCTCACGCAGCCGCGGCGGACGAGCTTGCGATTCGTCCGTTCGCCGCCTCGGACCGTTTTGCCACCGTGCGCCTCTTCGACCACACCATGCGCGAGACCGAACTGCCCCCGGCACCGGCGACCGCAGTCCGGGCCCGCAGCGGGCGCGGTGGGTCGGCCGGCCGGGCCGCGAGGGAGCCGGGAAAGGTCGAGGTCTCGGGCCTGGAGCAATTCTCGAGGGCCGCGGCCGGTGCGGCTCGCGCGTCGTTGCGATTTGCGAAGAAGCTCGACTGGAACGCTGCCCGCAAGGGCGCCAGGGTCACGACCCTTTCACTCGCACTGGTTGCCCTCTACGGCGTCGCCTACCTGGGCGCGCGCGGATACCTCGGCCTGCCAGACCTGATCGGAGGCCGCGGCACCCTCGTCGTCGAGTCCCGTCCGGCCGGGATCGACCTCTATGTGGATGGGTTCCCGAGCGGTCAGACGCCGGCTACCCTGGCGTTGAGCGCAGGCGAGCACACCCTCGTGCTCCGTACGGGCAAAGGCATCACACTTGTTCCGGTGGTCGTCGTGTCGGGCACGAGAAAGGTCGAGTTCGTCGAAGTCCGGCAGCGCAGACCCGCCACCCGACCCCAGGCCGCCGCAGCCCCGCCACGGTCGTCCCCGCCACGGTTGCCCGCGCCCAGCCTTCCGCAGTAGCATTCCGTACTAAAGGGGGTTTCATGAAGCGAGTGCTGCTCGTGGGCCTGTGCGTCATCGTGTGTGCCCTTCCAGCCCCGGCCCAGCCGCCGGCACAGGGCGCGGGATCGACCGTCGATCCGTTCAGCAAGATGCTGAAGACCTCGTTCGACACGGTTGCCCGCTACCTCGCGGGATCGGCCGAGAAGATGCCCGAAGCGAACTTCGCCTTCAAGCCGACGCCCGAGGTGCGCAGCTTCGGCGAGATCCTCGGACACGTGGCCAACAGCCACTACTCGTATTGCTCTCGGCTGAAGGGCGAGAAGAACCCGGACGAGGGGAACGACCTCGAGAAGAAGACGGCCAAGGCCGACATCGTCAAGGCGCTGAACGACTCGATTGCCTACTGCACCGCGGTCTATGCCGGGATGACGGACGCGATGGCGGTGGAGAACCTGGCGCCGCCAGCCCCTCCCGCGCCGCCGGCGCCCGCGCCGACGCCGCGCCTGCGCCTGCTGCTCGGGAACGTCACCCACGATCAGGAGCACTACGGCAACCTGGTCACCTACCTGCGGCTGAAGGGGCTCGTGCCGCCCTCGAGCGAGCCGCGTCGGTAGCCGCTGGTCGGGCTTTCGCGGAGTGCCCGCAGCGGCTGACAGGGAAGTAATATCGCCACACCGTGCATCGGGGTGATGCGCCAGGCCGGAGACGCCGATCCGCCCAGGCCTGGCCATCCCCCGGATCCGGCCTCAAAACCCCGACTTTCAACTTCCGCTCGCTCGCGGCCCGCTGGATCGCCTTTCGCTCTCTGTCTTGCGCCATGCTGCAAGCGCGGCCAGTCACAATCGCCGAACTGCTGAGCTCGAATTGGCCTCCGCGTCCTCCGGAGGCCGTGGCCATTGCCATCGAGCTTAGCAGCCTGGTCATCGCCCGGCGAGCCGCGGACGCGGTGGCTTCCGCGATCTGCCCGGCAACCGTCTCCATCGACGCGAGCGGGGCTGTTGCAGTGACCGGCGGAGTTCCGGCGGAGGACGAGCAGACGGTCTCGCTCGTCGGCCACCTCCTGGTGGAGATGCTGGACCCTTTGCGCGGTGATCAGGATCCGGCGGTTTCACCGAGGCTCCTGGCGACCGCGACGCGCGCCGCCGTCCGAGGTAACGACGCCTTCGCCTCGCTCGGCCACCTGGTCGCCGCGCTGAAGCGTCACGCTCCCGAGCAGAGGCACGCAGCCATCCGTTCCGCGTTCGACCGCTCGCGACCCGCGGCTGTTCATACAAGGGGGGTGGGCCGGGCCCGTCCGTCGGCGCCGGTGCGCTATCTCCACGGAGCGAAAGAGGATATCCACTGGGCTCGATTCGGGCCGCCCGCGTCCGGCGGGCCGGCCGAGCCGGAGATGCCTGGCGCAGAGACAGCTCGGCCGTCACGCACCTGGATGGCGACGGCGCTCGCCGTTGGACTGGCGTTGCTCCTGCTCGCCGGCGCGAGCATCTTCCTCCTGTCCCCAGCCAGCAGCGGCCCGGTGCCGCCGCTGGTGCCCCCGTCGAGGCCGATGCCCGTCTCACCGCGCCGCGAACCAGGCTGGGAACTCCTCGGCAAGCCCGAGCGGACGTCGGTGGCTACCGCGCCGGCGCCCGCCGCGCCGCGTCGCGCCGAGGCAAGGGTGACCCGCCGGTCCGCCGGATCGCCGGCCGAGGGCAACGACCCGTCCCACGGCGCCGCAGTTCCGAAGCAGCAAGAACGCTGACCGGATGCCGGGCCCTCAATTCCCGATTCCCGATTCCCGATTCCCGATTCTCGATTCGGGACGCCCTGCCGATGGACGAGGCTCGAGTTGATCCGGTAGACTGGCCCCCGATGTTCAGGCCTGCGGTAGTGCTGGGCCTCACGTTGTGCGTGGCCCTTGGAGCGTCGTGTGCTCGGGCCCCTGAGCCGGTGGCCAAGGTCACCCAGCGCGCAGACGTGCACCTCGTCCCCGAAACCGAGTCGATCACGGGGCGAGTGCCGAACCACTCGACTCTCGCCACGCTTCTGGCGTCATCGGGGGTGCGAGCCGACCTGGTCCCGGCGGTCGTGGCGCTCGCCCGGACGGTCTTCGATCCCCGCCGCCTGAAGGCGGACCACACCTTTCGTCTCGAGCGGACGCTCGACGGCCTTGTCCGCAGCTTCGAGTACGAGATCGACGAGGATCGATACCTGCGTGTCCTCGGGCCGTCCAATCGGCAACCCGAAGAGCTGGGCGTCGAGCTGGTACCCTATCGGAAGGAGCGGGCCCTGGTGTCGGTGCGCGGCGAGATCTCGCACACGTCCCCTTCGCTGTTTGCGGCGATGGAAGAGGCTGGCGAAGGCCCCGACCTCTCGATTGAGCTAGCCGACATCTTCGGCGGCGAGATCGACTTCAATTCCGAACTGCAGCCGGGTGACAGCTTCAGCCTGACGTTCGAGAAGGTCTACCGGGAAGGGGCGTTCTCCTCGTACGGCGCGGTGTTCGCGGCAGAGTTCTCCAACAGCGGCCGGGTGCTGAAAGCGGTGCGGTACACGGTGCCCGGGGGCAGACCGGCCTACTACGACTCCCAGGGCCGCTCCCTCAAGCGGTTCTTCCTGAAGTCGCCGCTCAAGTTCGCCGCGCCGGTGAGTTCACGTTTTTCCACCGCCAGGATGCACCCGATCCTGCGCATCGTGAGGCCCCACCTCGGCGTGGACTACCAGGCTCCGACTGGCAGTCCGGTCGTGGCCGTGTCGAACGGCACGGTGGTGTCCGCCGGATGGAGCGGAGAGGCGGGCCGGCTGGTTCACATCCGGCACTCGAGCGGCTACGAAACACTGTACATGCACCTGTCGTCGATCGCCGTGCGTGCCGGCCAACACGTGGGCCAGGGGGAACTGATCGGCCGGGTGGGTATGACCGGGCTGGCGACGGGCCCCCACCTCGACTACCGGGTCAGGAAGAACGGCGTATATCTCAACCCGCTGGTGGTTCACCGCTCGCTCCCGCCCGGCGAGCCGATCCCGGCTGCTTTTCTCGCGCAGTTCAACGCCGAGCGCGACCGCGTGATGGCGCTGCTGGTCCGGCCCGCAGTCCCGGGCGCGAGCGGACCCGGCCCTTGACACTCCCCTTCCGGTTCAGGTAATTAAGCCTGTCTGGCGGGTTCGTGGCCGCCTGCCTTCAGCCCCTCGTTACCCTTTGCGTTGTCCGGCATGCCGGGCGGCCCGCCGCGAGTCATCAGATGTCCATTATTCGTCCGTTCCACGCACTCAGACCTTCTCCTTCGAACGTCGGCCTCGTGTCCGCCGTGCCGTACGATGTCGTCAACGCCGACGAGGCGCGGGCCATGGCGGCCGGCAATCCGCTGAGCTTCCTGCACGTGTCGCGCGCCGAGATCGATCTGCCACCGGCGACCGACCCGTACTCGGCGGCCGTCTACAACAAGGCGCTCGAGAACTTCACGAATCTCCGCCATGCCGCCCCGCTCGTCGTGGAAGACGTAGCGGCGGTGTACTTCTACCGGCTGAAGATGGGGAGTCATACCCAGACGGGCCTGGCCGCCTGCTACTCGGTTGACGAGTACGACGCCAACCAGATCAAGAAGCACGAGAAGACGCGGCGCGACAAGGAAGACGACCGCACCCGCCACATCAGTGCACTACGGGCTCAGACCGGGCCGGTCTTCCTGACGTACCGGGCATCGAAGGCGGTCGACGCCGTCGCCGACAAGGTGACCGCGGGCGCGCCGCTGTTCGATTTCGAATCGGCCGACCAGGTTCGCCACACGGTCTGGGCGGTCACGGGTGCGGACCTCGCCAGCGTAGTCGAGGCGTTCGGCAAACTGCCTTGCCTGTACATTGCCGACGGGCACCATCGCGCCGCCAGCGCCGGCCGGACGCGAAAGGCTCTCGCCGAGCGGTCACCGGACACCGACAACGGCGAGGCCAGCTGGATGCTGGCCGTCGCGTTCCCCGACAATCAAACCCAGATCCTGCCGTACAATCGCGTGGTCAAGGATCTGGCGGGCCAGACTCCCGAGGCGTTCCTCGCCGCGCTGAAGGCGCGGGTGCAGGTGGCCGCCGGCACGCCGAGCCCGACGAAGAAGGGCGAGGTCGGGATGTATCTCGGCGGGCGCTGGTACACGCTGCGCCTCGACGCGGCCGCGGGGGCGGCGGACGTCGGCAGCACGCTCGACGTCAGCCTGCTGCAGGAGCAGGTGCTGTCGCCGCTGCTGAACGTCGGGGACCCGCGCGTGGACAAGCGGATCGACTTCGTCGGCGGCATTCGCGGCACCGCCGAGCTCGAGAAACTGGTGAACGGTGGCAGGGCGGCGGTCGCGTTCTCGATGTTCCCGGTCGGCGTCAACGACCTGATGCGGATTGCCGATGCCGGCGAGATCATGCCGCCCAAGTCCACGTGGTTCGAGCCGAAGCTTCGTGATGGTCTTCTTACTCATCTCATCTAACGGGACGCGGCCAGCCGTGTCCAAGGATGCACAGCCATGAAAGTGCTCGTAGCTGACAAGTTCGAGAAGAGCGGGATCGATGGGCTCAAGGCGGCTGGGTGCGAGGTCATCTTCGAGCCGGATCTCAAGGACGCCACCCTCACGGAGGCCCTCGGGAAGACGGGCGCCGATGTTCTCGTGGTGCGCTCCACCCAGGTGACCGAGCCGATGATGGACGCCGGGAGGCTGGCCCTGATCGTTCGCGCGGGCGCCGGCTACAACACGATCGACGTGAAGGCCGCCAGCAAGCGCGGCATCTACGTGTCGAACTGCCCGGGGAAGAACTCGCTCGCCGTCGCCGAACTCGCGTTCGGCCTGATCCTCGCCCTCGACCGCCGCATCCCTGACAACGTGATCGAGTCGCTGCGCGGCAAGTGGAACAAGAAGGAGTACTCGAAGGCGAAGGGGCTCTACGGCATGACGCTCGGCATCCTGGGCTTCGGCAAGATCGGCCAGGAGCTGGCGAAGCGCGCCATGGGGTTCGGCATGAACCTGGTGATCTGGAGCGAGATCGGCGTGCGCGTGGACCGCGACGCGATCCCGGTGGACCTGCCGTTGATGCTGCAGGTGCGCCCCGGCCCAGGGGCGCTCATCGAGGAGCGCATCACCGTCGTCGAGACGCCCGCCGAGGTGGCCGAGAAGTGCGACATCCTCAGCATCCACCTCGCATCGAACCCGGCGACCAAGGGCATCGTGAATGCCGCGGTGCTCGGCAGGCTGAAGCCCGGCGCCTTCGTGATCAACACGGCCCGCGCCGACGTCCTGGACTACAAGGCGCTCGCGCAGGTGGTGCGCGAGAAGGGAGTCCGCGTCGGCCTCGACGTGTACCCCGGCGAGCCGGCGGCGGCCACCGGTGATTTCACCACCGAGCTGCTCGGGCTGCCCGGCGTCTACGGCACGCACCACATCGGCGCGTCCACCGACCAGGCGCAGGAGGCAATCGCCGCCGAGACGGTCCGAATCGTGAAGACCTTCAAGGAGTCCGGGCGGGTGCCGAACGTGGTGAATCTGGCCAGGAAGTCGGCGTCGAAGTTCTCGATGATCGTGCGCCACCGCGACCAGCCCGGCGTGGCGGCCTGCGTGTTCGGGAAGCTGTCGTCGGCGGGCATCAACGCGCACGAGACCGAGAACATCATCTTCGAGAACGGCGAGGCAGCCATCGCCCGCATCAACGTGGACAAGGCGCCGCCGGCCGAGCTGGTCGAATCGCTCAAGACGTGCAACGGCATTCTCGAGGTCAGCGTGGTCGAGTTGGCGGGGTAAGGCGCTCCGGCCGGCGGCCTGCGGCCAGCGGCGCCGCACGCCGCCCCGCGACGGTGCTTGGGCCGACCTCGAGCGAAGTCGCGGGCCGCAGGTCGCAGGCCGCAAGTCGGTACACCAATCGGCATTTTCTGAGGAGATCATCCCAATGGCAACGACCACCCGAGTTTTCAACTTCGCGGCCGGGCCCGCCGTGCTGCCCCTGCCCGCGCTCGAGGAGGCGCAGCGCGACCTCGTGGCGCTGCCCGGCGTCGGCATGTCGGTGCTCGAGATCAGCCACCGGTCGAAGACGTTCGAGGCGATCATCGGCGAGTGCGAAGCCAACATCCGCAAGCTGGCCGGCATTCCCGACAACTACCACGTGCTGTTCCTCCAGGGCGGCGCGACCACCCAGTTCTCGATGGTGCCGATGAACCTGCTGCCGGCGGGATCGTGGGCGGACTACATCGTGACCGGGGCGTGGTCGTCGAAGGCCGTCAAGGAGGCCAAGAAAGTCGGCGCCGTCAACGTGGCGTTCGACAACAAGGCCGACAACTACAACCGGCTCCCGAAGAAGGAAGAGCTGAAGCTCACGCCGGGCGCCGCGTACGTGCACGTCACCACCAACGAGACGATCCACGGCGTCGAGTTCCACCGGCTGCCGGACCTCGGCGACGCGACCGTCGTGGCCGACACCTCGTCGCACATGTTCAGCCGCCCGATTGACGTGACGAAGTACGGGTTGATCTACGCGGGCGCGCAGAAGAACATCGGGCCGGCCGGTGCGACGCTCGTGATCGTCCGTGAGGACCTCGTGAAGAAAGCCGCCGAGCGGCCGTCGTACGCAAACCTGCCCGTCATGCTGCAGTACGGCACGCACGTGCCGGAGAAATCGCTCTACAACACGCCGCCTGCGTTCACGATCTACATGGTCGGGCTCGTGATGAAGTGGCTCGTCTCGATCGGCGGCCTCGAGGCCATCGACAAGATCAACGAGCGGAAGGCGGCGAAGCTGTACGCCGAGATCGATCGCACGGGATTCTTCCGCGGCCACGCGGCGAAGGACTGCCGTTCACGGATGAACGTGACGTTCCGCCTGCCGAACGAGGACCTCGAGGCGAAGTTCGTGAAGGAATCCAAGGCGGCCGGCCTCGACGGCCTCAAGGGCCATCGGTCGGTGGGCGGCCTGCGCGCGTCGATCTACAACGCGTTCCCCGAGGAAGGCGTGGACGCCCTCGTGTCGTTCATGAAGGAGTTCGAGAAGAAGAACGGATAGGACAGGGAAAGTGGTCAGTGGCCAGTTGTCAGTGAGTCACGTTTGACCCACTGATAACTGGCAACTGATAGCTGGCAACTACTCTGCCCTCAGCGCCACCACGGGATCTGCCCGCGTTGCACGCCGGGCGGGGAGGAGGCAGGCCGAAACGGCGACGGACGCCAGGATAGCCGCGATGGCCACGAAGCCCATCGGGCTGTGGATGCCCAGGTTGAGCAACTCCGCCCACATCACCCGGGTCACTCCGATCATCATGACCGCTGCCGCGATGGTGCCGATGGCCACCACGGTCAGCGCCCGCGCCATGACCAGCCGGAGGATGTCCGCCGGCTTCGCGCCCATCGCGACGCGGATGCCGAACTCCCGCGTCCGCTCCGCCACCGAGTAGCTCGTCACGCCGAACACGCCGATCGCGGCGAGCGCGAGGGCCAGCCCCGCGAACGCCTGCATGAGGCCGGTCATCATCCAGCCCTCCGCGAGACGTTTCGCAATCGCGTCGTCCACGCGGCCGAGGTCGGCGAGCGGCTGACTGCCGTCCACCGACCACACGGCCCTCCGAACCGACTTCGCCAGGGCGAGCACGTCGCCGTCGGCTCGAATCAGCACGGTGCTCGCGACGGCATGACGCTGGGCCGCCGGGAGGTACACGGGGGGCGGCCCCAGGATCCCGCCGAGCGCGCGGCTCGACATGGCGTTCCGGGCAACTCCGACGACGGTGGTCCATGCGGACGATCGGTCTCCGAGCCTGAGCTGCCTGCCGACCGCGGGGCGGCCCTCCCAGCATCGGCGCGCCAGCGCCTCGCTGACGACGGCCACCGCAGGCGCACCCACGACGTCGGCCGCGTCGATCCCTCTCCCTTGCAGGATCGGCAGGCCGAGCACGGCAAAGTAAGCGGGGCCGACGGCCATCAGCGGGACTGCCAGCCGGCTCTCTCCGCCCTTGCAGCCCTCGATCGTCACCGGCACCGGTCGCTCATCGATAGGGACCGCCCTGTCCGCGACGGTCACCGCCGACACGCCGGGGACGGCCCGCACGGATTCGAGTACCGACCCGACCAGCCTCCTGGCGCCCGCGTCTCCATCCGTCCGCGAGACCCGTGACACGTCGAGGCCGACAGCGAGCACGTGCGCCGCGTCGAACCCCCGCTCGATGTGATTCATCTCCCAGACGAACGCGCCAAAGAGCCCCGCCGTCAACACGAGCACGACCGCCAGCGCCATCTCAACGATGACGAGGAGATCTCGCACGCCGTAGGGGCCCTTCCGTGCCGACCGGTGGCGGGCAGTCTCGTGCAAGGACTGCGCGATCTTCGGCTTCGTCGTGATGAGCGCAGGCACGAGCCCGAACAGGAGGGGGGTCAGGGCCGTGACGGCGACGGCGAACGCGAGCGCCGACGGATCGAGACGCAACCCGTCGGCCAGGCCTGGCTTGAACCGATCCAGCCAGGCGCGGGCCGCGCGGGTTCCCCAGAAGGCGAAGACGATGCCGATGGCGCCGGCACCCGCTGCCAGCCACGCGCTCTCTGCCAGCCGTTCCCGAACGAGACGGCCCCGGCTGGCGCCCAGTGCGAGGCGGATCGCCATCTCCCGCTCGCGTCGGACTCCGCGCGCGAGCAGCAGGTTGGCGACGTTGCTGCACGCGATCAACAGGACGACGACCGCCGGGCCGAGCAGGCCGAACAGGCCGAACCCCGCGCGCTTCATCGCATCCTCGGCAACGCTGACCGCTGTCACGCTCCACCCGCGGCGAGTATCCTGACGATGCTCGGCCAACCCCGCGCCGATCGTGCGCAACTCGGCTCGAGCCCGCTCCCACGTCGCCGCCGATCGCAGTCGGCCGATCAGAAAGAGGTCGGATTCGTCTGCGTCGGCCCGCCCGCTCATCTCCAGCGGGGTCCAGACATCCGCGCCTGGCGCGGGAAACCACGCGGTGCCCGGAAGAACACCCACGATGGTGTGGTCCGCGCCCGCAAGCCGGACAGTCCGGCCGAGGGCGCCGGCCGGCCCGTCCCACCGCTTGCGGCTGAACCGTTCGCTCACGATGGCGACCTTGGGCGCGCCGGCGCGGCACTCGTCGTCACGAAACGACCGGCCGGCCAGCAACTCGAAGCCAAGCGTGTGGAAGAAGGATGGTGAGATCCGCATGGCCTCCAGGCTGGAGACCGTGCCGCCCTCTTCGAGCAGCAGGGACTCACCGGTATACGCGGCCAGATCCTGGAACGCCGACGCGCCCGATTGGATGGCGAAGAACTCGTCAACCGACAGTGGGCTTCGCGACGCGCCGAGGGCGGGGTTGGATGCGAAGATCCGGCCGACGCGGTCCGGGGCGGCCACGGGACCGATCCCCAGGCCGATCCCGGACAACATGCTGTACATGGTGGTCGAGCCGCCAATCCCGAGCGCCAGCGTCAGGATTGCCAGCAGCGCCACGCCCGGATGCGTGAACATCTCACGCCACCCGCGCCTGAAGGTGTGCCACGCCATCTTCACCGTCCGTCGTGGTCGGGGTCCTGCCTCACTTCTCCGTGTTCTTCTTGACCAGGTAGCGCGAGAAGTCCATCCCCGGTTCCTTCATCAACTTCTCGACGTCGGCCACCGCCTTCGGGGCACCCGACGTAATCACGTCGTGGCCGGTCTCGGTCACGAGCACGTCGTCCTCGATCCGCACACCGAGGTTCTCGGCGGGGATGTAGAGGCCGGGCTCGATCGTGATGACCATCCCCGGTTGCAGGACGCCGACCGTGTTCGCGCCGCCGAGGTCGTGCACCTGCAGGCCGATCGTGTGGCTGAGCCCGTGCGTGTAGTACTGGCGCAGGCCGCTCTTGTCCTTGATCAGGCCGAGCGCCACCAGGCCCTCGGTGAGCACGTCGTTCACCTTGTTGTTGATGTCCGTCATGTTCACGCCGGGAGCGACCATCTTGATCGCCTCTTCGTTGGCCTTCAGGACGATCGTGTAGACATCGCGCTGCCGCTTCGTGAACGTTCCGCTGATGGGAATCGTGCGTGTGATGTCCCCCGTATACATGCCGTATTCGGCGCCGATGTCCATGACGACGACGTCGCCGGGCTCGGTCTTCCTGGTGTTGGCGCTCCAGTGGAGGATGCAGGAGTTCTTCCCGGAGCCGACGATGGTCGAGAACCCGGGCCGGGGGGCGCCGTTGACGCTGAACACGTGCTCGATCACCGACTGGATCTGGTACTCGAACATGCCTGGCTTCGCCGACCGCATCGCCTCGCGCTCGGCGGCGGCGGTGATCTCCGCTGCGATCCTCAACGTGGCGATCTCATCGGGCGACTTCACGGGCCTTAGAACCGCGAACCGCGGCGATGCCGGCTTCACGGTGAACGTCGCGCCATGGTCGCGCGCGGCTTTGATCCACTGTTCTTCCGGCCCGAGCGGGGCCGTCAGGCTCCGCGGGCGAGGGTAGTCCAGGTACACGGTGCCCGTGGTCGAGAGCAACGCCGCTTCGAATGCCTGCTGGAACTCGCTGGCCGGGCGGACAGCGGTGAAGCCGGCGCGGGTCGGGATCACCGGCGCCGCAGGCGGCGCGCCGCGAGCGGCAGGGAAGTCGGGCGGCGGCGGCTGGAGGTAGAGCACCTCGGTCCGCGCCGCGAACCTGCCTGCGACCTGCCGCGCAGCATCGGCCGTCGGGGCCGCGCCCTGCGCGGGCGCTCCAGCCGCCGGCGGCCCCCCGGTTGCGGGCGTCGCCGTTCCGCCGCGCCGGGTCGAGTAGAGGATCAGCGCGGCGCCGGGCTCGTTCACGCCGGTCAGGTAGTAGAGATTGCTCTCCTGGTGGAATGACATCTCGGGGACGGGCTGTGCACTCGGGAGAATCATTACGCTGTCAGGGTCCATTGCCTCGCGAATCGCCAGGCGGCGCTTCTGGAGTTCCTCGGGCGATTGGGCGGCCGCCGACCCGGCCGCAGCGAGCAACACCACGAGGATCGCCAGGGAGTTGAGCGAACGTCTTGTCACGGTGACCTCCGGTGGAATGCGAACGGGGTGAGTGTATGCGGGAACGGGGGGGAGGGGAAAGACAGAATCGAGAATTCAGAATTGAGAATTCAGAATCCAGAAGACGGAAGCCGGAGGGTCACGGCAGTCACGCGGGCTGCGACCTTCACGTGGGTCACGCGCTCCAGTCCATTCGCTTGCGGCCTGGGGCGTACCCGGACAGAATGAGGGCCGCGGGGGTGGCCAACACGCAGCCGGGACCCGGGGTCAGGTGGTCATGTCTCCACACGCACAGACCGCGCGCGAACGTGCCGAAGAGTTCCTGAAGATCGCGCCGGACTTCCACCTCGGCGCGCTCCTGACCGAATCGTCGCATCCGAGGACGACGGACTTGAGTGCCGTCGCCCGCCGAAGCGCGGAGGCGGGCCTGGCGGCGCTCTTCGACGTAGACCGGGACGTCGTTCGGACGTATTGTGCGTGGTCGCGGACGGGACAGGCGGCGCGCATGGCGCGCGCCACCCTCGAGACGCTACGATCCGGCGGCCACGTGTTCTTCACCGGCTGCGGCGCGACCGGCCGCCTCAGCATCCAGCTCGACTCCACGTGGCGCGCCTTCTGGCAGGACAGGCGGGCGCGCGGGCAGCTGACGCCGTCTCCCGACTGTTGGGAGGACCGCACGCGGAGTGCGATGGCGGGGGGCGATTACGCGCTGATCAAGTCTGTCGAGGGATTCGAGGACTTCGCCCCGTTCGGCCGGAAGCAGGTCGCCGACCTCGGCCTGGCCGCCGGCGACACCGTCTTTGCGATTACCGAGGGCGGCGAGACCTCTTTCGTCATCGGCACGGCGTGGCAGGCCGTGGCAGCCGGCGCGCGCGTGTTCTTTGTCTACAACAACCCCGACGACCTGCTCCGGAGGCACGTCGGTCGCAGCCGCGAGGTCCTGGACGATCCGCGCATCGAGAAGGTCAACCTGACGTCGGGCCCGATGGCCGTGACCGGTTCGACGCGGATGCAGGCCACCAGCATCGAGCTCCTGGCGTTGCTGACGGTGCTCGAGATCGTGCTGAGGGAACTGTTGGGCTCAGGCGGCAGGCTGGATGCCGACGTCGGCCGGGCCGAGAACGTCGCCGCCGAGATGCTGTCGGCGCTCGAGGAGGTGCATGCCCGACTGACGAGCGCGGAGGTTCTGCAACCGCTCGGCCGCCTCGTCGAGACCGAGGAACGCGTCTACCGCGCGGGCGCGCGGACCTCGTACTTCGCAGGCTCGCTCGGCGTCGACGTGCTCACCGACACGACCGAGCGAAGCCCCACGTTCTGCACGCCGTCCTTCAGGAAGTGGGACGACACCGAGGCGTCCGAGTCATGGACGTTCCTCTTCACGCCCGAACCGACGACGGTTGCGGCGTGGCCGGCGTTGCTGCACCGTGCCCCTCGGACGGTCGAGTGGACCCGACAGGAACTCCGGGAGCTGCTCGACGAGGAGGCGGCTGCGCGCCAGGCCGCGGTGCTCCGGGAGATCGGTTCTCGCGAGCTGATGCGGTTCCGTATCGGGTTGGACGGTATCGCGTGCCGGCCCATCAGGCCGGGGGACGCGGTCGCCGCCGTGGTGTCAGAGGCCGACCTGCCGCTGATTGCCGCGCCGGGCGCGACGTTCGCCCGCTACCTCGCCGCGGCGTCGGAGAGCGAGGCTGGCGCGGCGTTAATCGCGGTGGGCCGACGGGCCCCCCTGGAGTTGGTCGCGGCGTCGGCCGGCCGCCGTGTCGCCAGCGAGTTGGTGACCCTCACCGTGCCCGACACGCCGTTCCTGCTCGACCCGATGACGAGGCTCGGCGTGAAGATGCTCCTCAACGCGCTCTCCACCTGCACGATGGTGCGCCTCGGGCGCGTACTGGGCAACCGGATGGTCTGGGTCGCTCCCAGCAATCTCAAGTTGATCGACCGGTCAACGCGCTACATCCGCGACCTGGCGGGAGTCTCCTACGAGCGTGCGTGTCACGCGCTGTTCGAGGTGATCGACTACATCGAGCCGCGCCGCAGCGCGGGGAAAGCCTTCCCGCCGCCGGTCGGTGTCGCGACCATGCGCCTGCGCCACGGCATTACTCTCCAGGAGGCTGAGGCCCGGTTCGCCGACGAGTTGGCGCCCCCGGGCGACAGGCCGGGGGACTAGTCAGCGAGGCGGGCCTCGGACCGCCAGGCATCCCCGGCGACGTCGCCCGCCTCAAGCCGCCAGCCGTCTACTGCCTACTGCCAACCGCCTACTTCTTCACGCGTTTCTTCACGAACTGTCCGACTACCTGCTCCAGGTCCGGGGTGCCGATCTCCTGCAGCTGGTAGGTCACGCGCACCGTCGGTTTCCTGATCTTCACAACGCGGTTCAGGTCGATCGGCGTCCCGATCACGACGACATCGCACGGCACCTTGTTGATCGTCGCTTCGAGGTCCTTCACCTGCTCGGTGCCGTAACCCATCGCGGGCAACAGCATCCCGATATCCGGGTATTTCTTGAACGTCTCGGTGATCGAGCGCACCGTGTAGGGCCGCGGATCCACCAGTTCGCTCGCACCGTATTTCAGGGCGGCCACGACACCCGCGCCGATCTTCATCTCGCCGTGGGTGAGCGTCGGGCCGTCTTCGACCACCAACGCGCGCTTGCCGGTCAGCAGGTCGGGACGATCGATGAAGATGGGCGACGCGGCATCGACCACCACCGCCTTCGTGTTCACCTTGCGGATGTTGGCGCGCAGCTGGTCCACCGCTTTCGGCTCGGCGCTGTCGATCTTGTTGATCACGATGACGTCCGCCATCCTGAGGTTGGCCTCGGCCGGGTAGTAGCTGAGCTCGTTGCCGACGCGCAGCGGGTCGGCCACGACGATCGCCAGGTCCGGCTTGTAGAACGGCATGTCGTTGTTGCCGCCGTCCCAGAGGATGACGTCCGCTTCGGCCTGCGCCTGTTCGAGGATGGCACCGTAGTCCACGCCCGCGTAGATGATGATGCCCTCGACGATGTGCGGTTCGTACTCCTCCATCTCCTCGATGGTGCACTTGTGCTTCTTGAGGTCGGCGAGGCTGCCGTAGCGCTGCACCTTCTGCTTCTCGAGGTCGCCGTACGGCATCGGGTGGCGAATCGCGGCCACTTTCAGCCCGTGACGCTGGAGCAGGTGCGCCACGCGGCGGCTCGTCTGGCTCTTGCCGGCCCCGGTCCGGACGGCGCACACGGAAATCACCGGTTTCGTGCTCCGGATCATCGTCGGCTGCGCGCCGAGGAGCTTGAAGTGCGCGCCGCAGGCATTAGCGATCGAGCTGCGGCTCATCACGTAGCGGTAGGGCACGTCGCTGTAGGCGAAGACCACCTCTTCGACCGTGTGCTTGCGGATCAGTGATTCGAGTTCCTTCTCGGCGACGATCGGGATGCCCCTCGGATAGAGGCGTCCGGCGAGCGACGCCGGGTACTTCCGCCCGTCGATGTTGGGAATCTGCGTGGCGGTGAAGGCCACGACGTCGTAGGCCTCGTTGTCGCGGTAGACGGTGTTGAAATTGTGGAAGTCGCGCCCTGCGGCTCCCATGATCAGGGTCTTGATCCGATGCATGAATCTCCTCACGGAAATGAACGGGACTCAGGGTTCGATGACGTTCTTGATGCGCACGACCGCCCAGTCGATCTCGTCCTTGGTAATCACCAGCGGCGGCGCGAAGCGGATGACGTGCTCGTGGGTCTCCTTGCAGAGGATGCCCTCTTCCTTCAGTTTCTCGCAGTAGGGCCGGGCGGGGCCGGTCATCTCGACGCCAATCCAGAGGCCGAGGCCGCGCACCTCTTTCAGGTTCGGGCTCTTGATTTCCCGCAGGCGCCCGAGGAAGTACTTCCCGAGCTCGGCCGAGTTCTCCACCATCTTCTCGTCCACCAACGCGCGCAGCGACGCACGAGCGATGGCGCAGGCCAGCGGGTTGCCGCCGAACGTGCTGCCGTGGTCGCCCGGCTTGAACACGCCCAGGACCTCCTTCGACGAGAGCACGGCCGACACCGGGTAGAAGCCGCCCGAGAGCGCCTTGCCGATGATCACGAGGTCGGGCCGGATGCCCTCGTGCATGTAGGTAAACAGCTTGCCCGTCCGGCCGAGCCCCGATTGGATCTCGTCGGCCATGAAGAGCACATGGCTCTTCCGGCAGGCCTCGAAGGTCTCCCGCAGGAACCCGGCCGGCGGAACCACGATGCCCGCCTCGCCCTGGATCGGCTCGACGAGGAACGCGCACGTGTCCGGCGTGATGGCGTCGACGACCGCCCGGGTATCACCGTAGGGGACGATCGTGAACCCCGGCGTGAAGGGCCCGAAGCCGTCGCGGTACTGCGCATCGGTCGAGAAGCTGACGATGGTGATCGTGCGGCCGTGGAAGTTGTTGGCGCAGACGATGATTTCGGCTCGGCCCTCGGGGATCCCCTTGACCTTGTAGCCCCACTTCCGTGCGGCCTTGACGGCGGTTTCGACCGCCTCGGCGCCCGAGTTCATCGGCAGCGCGACGTCGAATCCCGTAAGGTCGTGAAGCTCCTTGTAGAGGAGCGGCAACTGGTCGTTCCGGAACGCCCGGGAGGTCAGCGTGACCTTGTGCGCCTGGTCCAGCATCGCCCGCATGATCGCCGGGTGGCAGTGCCCCTGGTTCACGGCGGAGTACGCCGCCAGGCAATCGAGGTACTTCTTGCCGTTCACGTCGTAGACCCACACGCCCTCGGCCCGCGAGATGACGACATCGAGCGGGTGGTAGTTGTGGGCGCCGAACTCGTTCTCGAGCTCGATGTAATCTCTCGTCTGCATCACTGGCTCCTCACAGAACGGCTTGCGCCTCGCGGCCTGCGGCTTCCGGCAACGTCACGCGCGACAATGCCGCGAGTCGCACGTCGCCAGCCGCCGGCCGTTCTACTCGTCCCACAGCATCGTCAGCAGCGCCATCCGCACGTACAGCCCGTTGGTCGCCTGGCGGAAGTACAGCGCTCGGGGATCCTCGTCCACCGCCTTGTCGATCTCGACCGTCCGCGGCAGCGGGTGCAGGATCAGCGCATTCCGCTTCATCGTCTGGAGCACGGTGGAGTCGATGGTGAACCGGCCGTGGCTGCCGCGGTCCGTGAGACGCTCCGGGCGAATGCGGGTCTGGTAGACCACGTCCACCTCGCGGAGCACCTTGGCGGTGTCGTGCTCGAGGGCGTACCAGACATCGTGCTCGTCGAGGTGCTCCAGGATGTCCGCCTTCATCTGCATCTCGGGCGGGCTGACGAAGTAGACCTTCACCCGTTCGAACTTGCTGAGCAGGTACGCCAGCGAGCGCGCCGTGCGGCCGCGATCGAGCTCGCCGATGAACGCGATGCTGAGCCCCTCGATCGGCCGCTCCCGGTAGATCGTGTAGAGGTCGAGCAGCGCCTGCGTCGGGTGCTGCCCGCCGTTGCCGTCACCGGCGTTGATGATCGGCACCTTCGACACCTGGGCGGCGCGCTTGGCGCCGCCGGCCTGGGTGTGGCGGATGACGATCACGTCCGAATAGCCGCCGAGGATCCGGATCGTGTCTTCGACCTGTTCGCCTTCGACCTCGGACGAAAAGAAACCGGCCTGCTCGGTGGACAGCACGCGGCCGCCCAGGCGGTACATGGCCGCCTCGAACGAGAACCGGGTCCTGGTGGACGGCTGGTAGAACAGCGACGCCATGATCCGGTTCTGATAGTCGAGCGTGCCGCCGCGCGCGGCGATCTTCTCCATCTGCCGCGTCCGGGCGAACAACTCCATCAGGAGGGGCACGGTGAACTGCTGGGACTCGACGACGTGCTGTAGTGTCATAGCCGTCACCGGACGATGTGAGTGCCCGCGTCACCGTGCGCCGCCGCGCGCAGGTGTTCGTACGACGTGATGATCACTTCCCGGCCGCCGTTCTTCAGGAATCGGAGCGCCGATTCGACCTTCGGCCCCATGTTCCCCGGCGGGAACTGGCCGGCCGCGTGCAGCGCGTTCATCTCCGCCGCCGTGATGCGGCCGAGCGGCCGCTGCGTCGGCTTGCGATAGTCCACGTACACCCGATCCGCGTCGGTCGAGATGATGAAGCAATCGACACCGAGCCGGCTGGCCAGGAGCGCCGAGACCCGGTCCTTGTCGATCACAGCCTCGACCCCCTTGAGCCCCTCCGGTGTCCGCACAACCGGGATGCCGCCGCCGCCCGCTGCGATGACGAGCACCCCCTCGGCGAGCAGCGTGCGGATCGCCCGTTCCTCGACGACTTCGATGGGCTCCGGCGACGGCACGACGCGCCGGTAGCCGCGCGCCGCGTCCTCGACCAGCTGCCAGCCGAGCGAGCGCGCCCGCGCATCGGCATCGCCGCGCGAATAGAACGGCCCGATCGGCTTGGTCGGGTGATGCATGGCCGGGTCGTCGGCGCGCACGACCGCCTGCGTGAGGACCGTCGCGACCTGGACCTGGAGGCCCGCCGCCTGCAGCTCGTTGTAGAGCGACTGCTGCAGCAGGTACCCGATCTCCCCCTGCGTCGTGGCGTCGCACACGTCGAGCGACTGGCTGTACACCTGGTCGGAAGCGCGTTCGGACCGCAGCAACGCCGCGCCGACCTGGGGCCCGTTCCCGTGCGTGAGCACCAGGCTGAAGCCGTCCTGGATGAGGCCGACGACGGCGCGCGCGGTGCGCCGGGTGTTGGCCAGCTGCTCGTCGATCGTGCCCTTCTCGCCGGCGCGAATGAGCGAATTGCCCCCGATGGCGAGTAATGCGGTGCGGGACATCGCCTACGCCATCAGTTCCAGCATGATCGCCTTCTGGGCGTGGAGCCGGTTCTCGGCTTCCTGGAAGACCACCGAGCGCGGCGAGTCGATGACGCCCGCGGTCACTTCCTCGCCGCGGTGGGCGGGCAGGCAGTGCATGAACGACACATTCGCTTTCGCGCGCGCGACCATCGCCTCGTTCACCTGGTACGGCATGAACAGCCTCTTCCGCGACTCGGCCTCGCCCTCCTGCCCCATGCTCGCCCACACGTCGGTGTAGATCACGTCCGCGCCGCGCACGCCCTCGACCGGATCGTTCGTGATGACGCAGCTGCCGCCGGTCAGGGCGGCCTGCTTCGTGGCCCACGCGGTCGCGTCCGGCTTCGGCTCGTACCCGGGGGGCGTGACGATCGAGATGTGCGCGCCGAGCAGCGCGCCGGCGAACATCAGCGAGTGCGCGACGTTGTTGCCGTCGCCGACGAACGCGAGCGTGATGCCGTCCACGCGGCCCTTCACTTCCCTGATGGTGAGGAAGTCGGCCATCGCCTGGCAGGGGTGGCTGTAGTCGGTCAGGCCGTTGATGATCGGGATCGAGGCTTCCCTCGCCATGTCCTCGACGATCTGGTGCGCGAAGGTGCGGATCATGATCCCCTGGACCATGCGTTCGAGGTTCTTGGCGACGTCGTGAATCGACTCGCGCTTGCCCAGGCTGATCTCGGCCGGCGAGAGATACAGCGAGAACCCGCCCAGCTGCTGGACGCCGACGTCGAACGTCACACGAGTGCGGAGCGACGGCTTCTCGAAGATCATCGCCAGCGTCTTGCCCTTCAGAGCGCTCGAGTAATCCCCCGGCCTCGCCTTGATGTCGCCGGCCAGCTCGAGCAGATGGCGCACCTGGCCCGGGGTGAAGTCGCGAAGGGAGAGAAAGTCGTCGGCGATCATGAGCGCTCCATGAATTGGCGGAGGCCGGGCGTGAACGTCGTGCGATCCCGGCCGTCGTTGTCCAGACGGCGATTACACCCCAGCCGGTCGCAGAAGGTCAAGCGAGCGGAAGAGTATGCAGTAGGCAGTAGGCAGTATGCAGTGGGCAGTCGGCAGTAAGCAGGCGGCAGTAAGCAGCAGGCGGCGTGCGGCCAACTGCCTACTGCCTACTACGTCTGGACCGGTCGTCTCGGACCGCGGCGGCGGCGCCGACGGGCGGGGAGACGCGGCGCGGGCGTCGGCAGCGCCCCGCTCTCGGTCAATTCGTCCACCAGCGCGCGCCATCGCGCGACCGCCTCCGGCGCGCCACCGTGAATCTCCAGCCAGGCCAGCGCGTCCCGGAACGCGCCGCGTGCCATCAGGGCGCGGGCCGACCGCGCCGGGACGTTCGGGTCCTTCAGGCGCCGCTGAAGGGCGAGCACCTGGTAGAGGCGCTCGATGTCGCGGCGCGCCACCGGCAGCACGCCGAGCCACGGAGTCGCGGCCTCGCCCCCGCCCTGGCCGCCATCGAGCGAGAACCCGAGGGGAACCAGCAGGCTCCCGAGCAGCACCGGGTTCGAGAACGTGTCCGGCACCGACGTGAACCGCCTGCGGTACGCGTCGAGCCGTTCGAGCGACTGCCACGCGGCCTCGCTGGCGGCCGACCGCTGCAGTTCCGGCGTGATCGCCTCGAGCAGGCCAAGGCGGGCCGCCGTGCGAAAGACCGAGGCGCTCGCGCCCGTCCGCAGGATCTTGTAGTACTCCTCGATCAGCCGTGCGGGCGAACTGCGCGCGATCTCGCGGCGGTTCCGGCGGATGGCCTTTTCCACCGGCGGATCGAGAACGAACCCCAGCCGCTCGGCGAACGCCACGGCACGCAGCATGCGCACCGGGTCTTCGCGGAACCGCTCGTCGGGATCGCCGATCGCGCGGATCACGCGCTCGTGAAGGTCGCGCAATCCGCCCACGTAGTCGATAATGGAAAAAGTTGCGATATCGTAGAAGAGGGCGTTGATCGTGAAGTCGCGGCGGAATGCGTCTTCCTCTGGTGTGCCGAACGTGTTGTCGCGCCGAATCAGGAGATCGCGCGCCGCGAGTTCGCGCTCGGCGTCGGTCGCTGCGGCATGCGGCTCCGCGTCGTCGCGCGGCGGCGGCGGATCCTCGATGGCCTCGGCCGCCGGCACGTGACGACGGAACGTTGCGACCTCGATGATCTTCTGGCCGAACTTCACGTGCACGAGACGGAAGCGCCGGCCGATCACCCAGCAGTTGCGGAAGAGTCGTTTGACTTGGTACGGATGCGCGGAGGTGGCGATGTCGAAATCTTTCGGCCGCCTGCCGAGCAGCAGGTCGCGGACGCTTCCGCCGACGAGACACGCGATGTATCCAGCCTCCTTCAGACGGTACAGAACTTTCAGCGCGTCCGGATCGATGTCGCGTCGCGACATCGAATGCTCGGAGCGCGAAATGACGGTCGGCTCCATCATGGCGAGAGGATTATATCAAATGCCGGGCTGTCAACGCACACAAGTCCCTGCTCTGCAAAGGTTTAGCGCACGGCTCGTCCTGGCGGTCCTCCTGGCCGCGCTCGTCCCCCTCCCGGCTCATGCCCAGGGGGGGCTCGAGTTCGCCCGCCAGCTCTACAATCAAGGGCGCTACGCACAGGCGATCACCGCGGCCGCGCGGCTCCGGGGGACGCCCGTGGGAGATGGCGCCAACCTCGTGCTCGGACGGTCCTACCTGGAGCAATTCAGGAAGAGCGCCGACCGCGCCGATCTCGTGGCCGCCCGCGAGGCGTTGCGGGACGTGCGGCCCGCGCAATTGACGTCCAATGACCGGGTCGACTACCTGGTTGGCCTCGGCGAATCGCTCTATCTCGACGAATCCTACGGGCCGGCCGTAGAGCTGTTCCGGACGGCGCTCGACCACCGCCAGGATCTTGGGCCGCGTGCGTCGGAGCGAGTGTTCGACTGGTGGGCGACGGCGCTCGACCGGCAGGCGCAGTCAGGGCAGGTCGAGGACCGGGACTCGGTCTACGCCTCGATGCGGGACCGCGCCAGGACCGAGTTAGGGCGAATGCCCGGCTCTGCAGCCGCCACATACTGGCTGGTGGTTGCACATCGATACTTAGGTGATTTGCCCCAGGCCTGGGACATCGCGGTCGCGGGGTGGATCCGGGCGCCGCTCGGGGAGGATCAGGGGCGCGCCCTGCGCGCCGACCTCGACCAACTGGTGCTGCAGGCGATCATCCCCGAACGCGTCCGGCTGATGGCCTCGGCCGACCGGGACCGCGAGCGGGCGGCCGCCTCGCTCCGCGCCGCCTGGGATGGCGTCAAGAAAGACTGGCCGACGAGAGAGCGCTGAACGTCACCCCTTCGCCTCTCTCCAGTTCGCGCCGACGCCGACATCCGCGGTCAACGGTACGGATAACGCGGACGCACGCTCCATCCCCGCCCGCACCAAGGCCACCACGTCTTCTGTCTCGCTCCGAGGCACTTCGAACAGCAGCTCGTCGTGGACGGTCAGGATCATCCGCGCCCGTGCCCCGCGCGCGGCCCGCTCTTCGAGCGATCGATGCACGTCGATCATCGCGCGCTTCAGGATGTCGGCGGCGGTCCCCTGGATGGGGAGATTGACCGACACCCGCTCGGCGGCCGACCGGACCTGGCCGTTGTGGCTCGTCAGTTCCGGCACCAGTCGGCGTCTCCCGTACAGCGTCTTCACGACCCCGGTCTGCCGCGCCTCCTCCAGGAGCCGGTCGATGAACCGGCGCACCTCGGGGAAGCCGGCGAAGTAGGCGTCGATGAACGCCTGTGCCGCCTGCTGGCTGACGCCGATGTCGCGGGCGAGCGTGAACGCGGTCTTTCCGTAGAGCAAGGCGTAATTGATGATCTTCGCGCGACGCCGCAACTCGTGCGGGTCCAGCTGACTATCGGCGCCGAAGACCTTGAGGGCCGTCTGGTCGTGGATGTCGTCGCCGCGCCGGAACGCGTCGATCAGCGTGGGGTCGCCGGAGAGGTGGGCGAGCACGCGCAATTCAATCTGGGAGTAGTCGGCCGAGATCAGGACGTTGCCCGGGTCGGCCACGAACGCCGCGCGAATCTCGCGGCCGAGTTCGGTGCGGATCGGGATGTTCTGCAGGTTCGGGTCGCTGCTGCTCAACCGGCCGGTGGCCGCCACGGCCTGGTTGAAGCTGGTGTGAACGCGCCCCGTCGCCGGGTTCACGAGCTGCGGAAGCGCATCGACGTAGGTGCCCTTGAGCTTCTGCAGGCTGCGCCAGTCGAGGATCAGACGCGGCAGGTCGTGCACGAGCGCCAGTTCCTCCAGCACGTCCACCGCGGTCGAGGCGACCCGTGTCTTTCCCGTCCGCTTGCCCGCCGGCAGCTGTAGCTTGTCGAAGAGGACCTCCGCCAATTGCCGGGGCGAGTTGATGTTGAACGACTCGCCGGCCAGCTCGAAGATCTTCGCGCTGCGGGCGGCGAGGTCCCGTTCCAGCCGCTCCGACAGCCGCCCCAGCACACCCGAGTCCACCTTGACGCCCGCGCGTTCGATGTCGGCGAGCACCGGGATCAGCGGCAGCTCCAGGTCGCGGTAGACCTCGTCGAGCCGCTCGGCCGCCAGCATGGGCGCGACGCGCCCGGCAACCTGCAGGGCGAGGTCGGCACGCTCGCCCGCGAAGTCGAGCAGGGCCGCCGGCGGGAGGTCCCCCATGGCCAGGGCCTTCGCCCCGCGCCCGCACACCTCCTCCTCGGTCAGCGCCTTGTAGCCCAGGTATTCGAGCGCGCCGCCTTCGAGCGGATGCGACGACCGCGTCGCGTCGAGCAGGTAGCTGGCCAGCATGGTGTCGAATGCCATGCCGCGGAGCGTCACGCCGTAGCGCGCGAGGGTGATGGCGTCGAGCTTCAGGTCGTGGCCCACCTTCTCGACAGCGGGGTCCTCGAGCACCGCCCTCAGGCGATCGAGAGTCGCGCGACGATCGGGCTGAGGGCCGGCGTCGAGCGCGTGGTGAGCCAGCGGAATGTAGCGCGCCTGGCGGTCGCGCGTGGCCACCGAGATGCCGAGGAGGTCGGCCTGCACGACGGGGCCGCCCGCGGTCAGTGTCCGAAGGGCGAACCGCCCGGCGGCGCGGAGTTCCGTCGCGAGCGCCTCCACCGCCTCGAGGCTCTCGACGAGCGCGTAATCCTTGACGGCCGTTTCCGCCGTCGGCGCGAACTCGCTCAACAGCGACCGGAACCCCATCTGCTCGAACAGCTCGAAGCACGCCTGGCGATTCGGACCCCTGTAGCGGAACGCCTCGATGTCGAAGGTGACCGGCGCGTCGCGGCGGATGCGCGCCAGTTCGCGGCTCTGCCGGGCCAGGTCCGCGTTGGCGGCCAGCGCCTCGCGGTACTTCTTCTGCGTCACCTCGCCCGTCCGCTCCAGCAGCGCGTCGAGCGAGCCGAACGTCGTGATCAGTTCACGCGCGCCCTTGTCCCCGACGCCGGGCACGCCCTTGATGTTGTCCACCGCATCGCCCATCAGCGCGAGCACGTCCACCACCAGTCCGGGTGGAACACCGAACTTCTCCCGGACGCCTCCGGCGTCGTACCACGTGCCCTCGTCGCGCGGGTTGAACACCCGCACACCGTCGCCCACCAGCTGGAACATGTCCTTGTCGCCGGTGACGATCGCCACGTGGTAGCCCTCGCGCACGGCACGCTCCGTGACCGTGCCGATCACGTCGTCGGCCTCGAACCCCTCGCACGAGAGGATCGGGACCCCCAGCGCCTCGCACGCGCGGTGGACGTGAGGGATCTGCTCGGCGAGATCGTCGGGCATCGCCGGGCGGTTGGCCTTGTAGTCGGCAGCCAGCGCGGACCTGAAGGTCGGGCCGGCCAGGTCGAACGCGGAGGCGACGAGCTCGGGGCGGTGATCGGCCACGAGCTTGCGCAGCATCGTGACGAACCCGTAGACGGCGTTGGTCGACCGGCCGTCCGGGCCGGTCAACCCGCGAATCGCGTGATAGGCGCGATACATCTGCGAGTTGCCGTCGATGAGGAACAGCACCGGGTGCGACGCGGGCAGGAGTTGGGTGTTCATCGATCAGACGGAACGAGGCGTGGCGGGTGAAGTCAGTATATTATCATTGGCCGTCATGCTGAACGATCGAGCGGTGCGCCGGCGGCGCGCCGTGGGATGCCTCCTCGCGGCCGCCGCCGCTGCCTTCCTCACGACCGGCTGCGGCCGCGGGTTCCTCAGGCAGTACGAATACGACGAGGACATCTACCTGTCGCTCGACGGGTCGGCGACCGTGTACGTGAACGCGTCGCTGCCGGCGCTGGTGGCGCTGCGCGGCGTGGACCTCGACCTCGACCCCGCCGCGCGGTTCGACCGGGCGCGCGTCGCCGACATCTTCGAGAGCCCCGGTGTTCACGTCGTGCGCGTCACCACCTCGCGCCAGCACGGCCGGCGGTTCGCCCACGTCCGCCTGGAAGTGGCTGACATCCGAAAGCTGCCGGCGACCCGGGCGTTCTCGTGGGCCACCGTCCGCCTCGATCGGATGGGCGATCTCTATCGTTTCCGCGAGGACCTGGGCAAGTCGGCGAACAAGCCGGTCGGAAACGTCGGCTGGGACGGGAGCGAACTGGTCGGGTTCCGGCTCCACCTCCCCAGCAAGATCGCCTACCACAACGCCGGCGAGGACAACCTGCTGCGCGGCAATATCCTCGCGTGGGATCAGACGCTCCCGGAGCGGCTCGCCGGACAGGCGCTCGACATGGAGGCCCGGATGGAGCCGACCACGATCCTCTATCACACCCTGTGGCTGTTCATCGGCAGCATGGCGGCGGCGTTCACGGTGCTCGCGCTGATCATCTGGTGGGTGGTGAAGAAGGGAAAGGACAGGGTGGGGGAGACGACTCCGCAGTGATCAGATGTCACTGGCCAGTGGCCAGTGTGCCACGCGCGCTGAATGACAACTGACCACCGGCCGCTACCGGCCTTAGACGTCTTGAACGGCCAAAGTCGATCCGAATGTGTCAAGTTCTGTCGAACGTCGCTTCCGCCGTTCAAAACGTCTGAAGCCCCGCGCACGCGCGGGGCCAGCCAGCAGCGTTTCTGGTTCAGCGAGGCGGGCGTTGTCGCCGGGCATGCTTGGCGGTCCGAGGCCCGCCTCGCTAGAATTCGAGGGCCCTCTTGCCGCGCTGGAGGTGGCGGCCAGCGCGGTCGAGCGCCTGCAGCCACAGCGTCTTCGCCTTGGCCTGCTGGTCGGGCGTCAGCACGGCGAACACTTCCTTGCGAACCTGCGCTCCGAGCACGGCGAGATCCGCCTGCACCTTCGCCAGGTCGGCGCTCTTGGCGCGGATGGCCGCTTCGTCCCCGCCGTTCACAATCGCGTCCGCAAGCGCCACCCTCGACTGTCGCATCCGCTCCGCGAACGCCTGGAGGTCCGCCTTGTGGCCCTGGGCGATCCCCTTGATCTGCTGTTTCTGATCGTCAGTCAGGCCGAGCTGCGCCAGGGTCCGGTGCATCGCGCCGAGCGGCCCGCCCGCCATCATTCCGCGGCCGCCCATCGCCGCCGCGCCTTGGCCCTGGCCGGCCCGATGGGCGAAGGTCACCCCGATGCCGATCACCCCGACGACCAGGGCGACAACAGCCAATCCCGCCAGGGTCCGAACCTTGCTATCCTTGGTCATCATCTGCTCCCGCGTCCGTTCGTTCTGATAGCTTAGACGGGGTGGCGGTGGCGGCGTCGTGACGGGCATGTGAAACAACTGTGACACGCGAAGGTGCGGGCCGGACAGGTCGGGGATTTCGGTCATCATGTTCGCGCACCGGCCCGAGCGCAGCAGGAGAGTGACCATGGCGACGACCGTGCTGGTGGTCGAGGACGAGGCGCACATCCGCGAACTGGTGTGCCTGCACCTGCAGCTCGAAGGCTACACCTGCATCCCCGTCGGCGATGGGCGTCGTGCCCTGCAGGTGGCGAACGAGCAACCGCTCGATCTGATCGTGCTCGACCTGATGATCCCCGTCGTGGACGGGCTGACGGTGTGCCGGGCGATCAGGCGAGAGGGGCCGAACCGCGAGGCGCCGATCCTGATGCTCACCGCCAGACGCGAAGAATCGGACAAGGTGCTGGGGCTCGAGAGCGGCGCCGACGATTACCTCGCCAAGCCGTTCAGCGTCCGTGAACTCGTGGCCCGGGCCCACGCGCTGCTGCGCCGCGTGCAGCGGGCCGCCGCGGCCGCCGACGCGGGTCAGTCGGCGCCTGCGAGAGCCGAGGACCTGCCGCGGCTGGTGTCGGTTCACGGCGTGGAGATCGATCCCGCCCGCCGCCGCGCCCGCATCCGGGGGCGCGACGTGGAGCTGACGAACCAGGAGTTCAACCTGCTGGTGCTCTTCGCCGAGCACCCGGGGATCGTGTTCAGCCGCGAGGCGCTCCTTTCGAAGATCTGGAAGGGCGACACCTATGTCACGGTTCGCAGCGTGGACACGCTGGTGAAGCGGCTGCGCCACAAGATCGAGGACGACCCTGCCGACCCGGCGCTGATTCTCACGCAGTGGGGCGTGGGGTACAAACTCGCGGACGTGTAGGACGCGCCGATGGCCGAACGCGCGTGGTATCGAAGCCTCTACTGGCGAATTGCGATCGGGTTCGTGTGCTTCCTTGCCGCGACGCTGGTCATTCAGGCCAGCCTGTTCCTGTGGATCATCCTCCGAGCCGAACGCGACGTTTCCGCGCAATCGCTCGACGCCTTCGCCTCGACGGTCGCGACGAACGTGGCCGTCGAAATCGAGTCGAACGGCATGGCCAACGTCGAGAACCACCTGGCCGACCGCTACGGGACCCTCCCTCGCCCGATGTGGGTCGTCATGAACGACGGCACGGTGATCTCGGGGCGCTGGGGGCCGCCGCCTCCCGGCCTCGTGCGGCGCCTGCGCCTCCGCCTGCAGGCCGGCGGGGCGCTGCTTCCTCCCGGCACGCCGGAAACCCCTGGTCTGCTCCGATTGCGCCGGATGGCCGCAGCCCCGATCGTCGTGCGCGGCCGCACGGTCGGGGCCGTCGTCGTGCAGGCCGGCCGTCCATCCGAACTCGTCGCGCGCGAAGTCGGGCCGCTGCTCCTGCTCATCGCACTCGCGCTCGTCGTCGGCGTCGGCGCTCTGGCCTCGGTCCTCATCTTCCGCCCCGCCAGCCGTCGTCTCCAGGAACTGGCCGACACCGCCCGGCGGCTCGGGGCGGGGGATGCGGCCGCGCGCGCGCCCGAAACGGGTGGCGACGAAATCGCCGGCGTCGCCAGGGCGTTCAACCAGATGGCGGCCGACCTGGTGCAGCGCGCCGCCGCGCTGCAGACCTCCGACCGCGTGCGGCGCCAACTCCTCGCCGACGTCTCCCACGAGCTGATGACGCCGCTCACGGCGATCCGCGGCTACCTCGAGACGCTCGACATGCCGTCGATCGCGCTGGACGAAAAGGCCCGCAGCCGCTATCTGGGAATCGTCCGGGAGGAGTCGCTTCGCCTCGAGCGGATCATCGGCGATCTCCTCGACCTCGCGCGCATGGAAGCGGGCGGCGGCGCGCTCAACATCGAGGACGTGCCGATCGGCCAGATCTTCGGCCGCGTGCACGCGCGGCACGAGCACGCCGCCCGCGAGGCCGGGGTGACGTTGGAGTCACGCGGCGACCAGGCCACCCTGGTGCGCGGCGACCGGCTACGCCTCGAGCAGGTGCTCCAGAACCTCGCGGCCAACGCGCTGCGCCACACGCCGGAGGGAGGCCGCGTCGTCCTCGGCGTCGCGCGGCGCGGCGACGCGGTGGTGCTGTCGGTGCAGGACAGCGGCGCGGGCATCCAGCCCGAACACCTGCCTCACGTGTTCGATCGTTTCTACAAGGCCGACGCCTCGCGCGCGGAAGAGTCGGGCACCGGCAGCGGCCTCGGCCTCTCGATCGTGAAGGCGATCGTCGAACGCCACGGCGGCGCCATCACCGTAGCCAGCGTCCCGGGCGTCGAAACCACCTTCGAGATCGTGTTGCCCGGCGACGACATCAGGCCGTCGTGACGGTCGCCAGCTCAGCCGCACGACGCCCAGGCCCTTGACGAGCGCACCCGGCGGGCCGACATTGACGACAGCCCCCAGGAGACGAGGTGCGACATGGCCATCCCAGCCGGTATTCGCAGGTTCGTCGAAACGCACGGCGTCGCGTTCACCGCCATCGCCCATCGCCCGGCATTCACCGCACAGGAAGAAGCGGCCGCCACCCACGTGCCCGGCCGCGAGTGGGCCAAGACGGTCGTCTGCCTGGCCGACGGCAAACCCGTCCTGGCGCTGCTGCCGGCGCAATATCGCGTGGATCTCGACGCCATGCGCGCGGCCACCGGCGCGCGGAGCGTCCGCCTGGCGACGGAGGGCGAACTGTCCGGCATGTATCCCGAGTGTGAAACCGGCGCGGTGGCACCGTTCGGGCCGCTCTACGGGCAGGCCGTCTACGTGGATGAGGCGCTCGCACGCGATCCGGAGATCACGTTCCACGCCGGCACCCATGTGGATGCCATGCGGATCAAGTTCGCGGACTTCGTCGATCTGGTGCATCCGGTGCCCGCGCGCATCGCCGTACCGCCGACGCACTGACGCCGAGGGGGCGCTCCAAGATGTGGCCCGCTCACCTCGCCGTCGCCGTGATCCTGCTGGCCGCCGGCCCCTCCCAAGCGGCCGCGCAGTCGGCCGACCTTCGCCCCCCGACGCCCCGATCCGCGCGCGAACGAGCCGACGAGCGCCGCCGGATGGTCGAGGAACAGATCGCCCACCCTCGCGACGGCCGCGACGCCGTCACGGATGGCCGCGTGGTTGAAGCCATGCTTGCTGTCCCGCGCCACGCCTTCGTCCCGCCCGAGGTGCGCGACGAGGCCTACGACGACACGCCGCTGCCCATCGGACACGGGCAGACCATCTCGCAGCCCTATATCGTCGCCCTGATGACGCAGCATCTCCGGCTCTCCCCGGGCGACACCGTCCTGGAGGTCGGGAGCGGGTCGGGGTACCAGGCCGCCGTGCTCGCCCACCTGACGTCACACGTCTACACGATCGAAATCGTCGCAGCCCTGGCCCGGATGGCGGAGGAGAACCTGAAGGATCAAGGCTACAGCGGCGTCCGCGTGCGCCGTGGCGACGGTCATCTCGGCTGGCCGGAACACGCGCCGTTCGACGCCATCATCGTCACGTGCGCTCCCGAGGCGCTTCCCGAACCCCTGTGGAACCAGCTCAAACCCGGGGGCCGGATCGTGATCCCCATCGGCGGCGTGGACCGCACCCAACAGCTCGTTGTCGTGACCAAGTCACCCGATGGCCGGCGTCGCACGCAGACGATCACCGACGTCCGGTTCGTTCCGATGGTTCGAGCCCCGTTCCAGCCCACGACCGCCGAGCAAGAGCGGGGAAAGACGGAGAAAGTGGTGCTAGAGTAAGTGGCCGACGGCAGCCGCGACGAAGCTGGCCTCCATCCACCGAGCGACACTCATGTCCACACTCGCTTTTGGCGCCAAGCCAGCAGCCTTGCGCTGCGCCCGATGCGGCCGCTTCGTAGACTGGGGCGAGGCGCAACTCCAGCCCGTGTGCCCGTGCCGCCCCCGCCTTTCGCTGCCGGAGGTGTTGGTGCGACAGGCGGCACCGGAAGACTCATCCGATGCGATGGCACTTTTCCGACGGGATTTCGGCCGCGCGCCCGTGGTCGCGTTCGGAGAGTCGATGTCGCTCGAGGAGTGCCCCGTACTGGTCGCCGAACTGCGCGGTGAACTGGCCGGTGCCCTGGCGTATCGACTCGTGCCGGACGCGCTCCACATCGTCGCGCTCGCGACCGAACCGATGTGGCAGCGCTCGGGCGTCGCCACGCACCTGGCCGGGGAAGCGGAGTTCATCGCCGAGCGCCACGGTGTTCGCCGCCTCGTGACCTCGACGACCAACGACAACCTGCCTGCACTGTATTTCTACCAGCGGCGGGGCTGGACGATCACCCGGGTCGTGACCGGCGGCATGCTGGCGCGCCTGACAGGCGACCCGGCCACCGGCTTTGCCGGCATCCCGGTGAGGGACGAGGTCAGGTTGGAGAAGACGCTGCCGGACTGAACGCCGCAGGCAGAGCGCCTCCTCACGGCAATTCAGCGCAGTCCGGCTTCTCCACCAGTCCCTTCATCTCGGCGTCGGTCTTCAGGTCGTTCTGGACCGAGAAAGCGCCGAAGGAGCTGGCGAGCGACCGCGCCAGGATCCGCTCCACGTTGTTGCTCACCACCCCGGTCAATCTCACGTGCCCGTTCTCCACCAGGATGTGGATCGGCAGACTGACCATCGACGCGTACTGCCAGAACCCCGGGTTGCCGTAGATGGCGCGCGCGATCTGGTAGCGGAGGTTCGCGTCGAAGAACGACTCCGGCAACACCTGGATCTCGTTCTTCACTTGCTTGACGCCCGCTATCCGCGAGACGCGCTTCTCGAGCTCGTCCGCCTTGTACGGCATCGTCACCTTGCCCCTGAGCGTGACCACTCCGTGGTCCACGCCGATGGCCACGTCGTCGAACACCGTGAATCTGGGGTAGAAATTCACTTCCTGCGCGACGTCGTTGAACACCTGACAGTCTCTTCGCTCGCCCTGCGCCAGCGCCGTGCCTGTGAGCATGAGCGCCAGCACGGCTCCGACCGCCGTTACTCTGAACATGGGGTCAACCTCTCGATGTTTGATGGAACGCCAGTTCCGTTTCCCATGCGGGCGCTGGCAGTCGATCATCCACATCGCAAGGCCCATGCCAGGGGCTGTCGGGGGGAAACAGGCGGAATAGTGGCTGGAGGCCGGGGAATGGTCCTCCCCTCGGTGTGCTCTCGAAGGGACAGTCGAGGTCTATCCGCCGTGCCCGGCGAACGCGACGCCGAGGCCGTATGTGATGGCGGCCTCGATGATCCCGACGATGGTCATCTCCGTGCCGCTCGCCCACCACGGGCGTGTCGTGACGAGCGCCTTCGACGCGCCGACCGCGAAATGCGCCAGCGTGCTGATGACGAACGACGCGACCACGGCGGGCATGCCCACCGTGAAGAAGAAGGGGATGACAGGGATGAACCCGCCAATCGCGGTCGAAGCAACGGCCGAAATGGTGGAGCGAAGCGGATTGGGGAAACTCTCTTCGGCGAGGCCCAGTTCCTCGTGCACCAGGGCCTTGAGGAACTCCTTCGAATCCAATTGCAGGCGATTGACCATCGTCCGCGCTTCTTCGGGAGAGAAACCTTTGAGCTGGTAGAACAGCTCGAGTTCCGTGCGCTCCTCTTCCGGGTCGGCTTCGAGTTCGTGCCGCTCGCGCGAGACTTCCGATTCGTACATCTCGCGCTCGGACTTCGACGCGAGGTAGGCGCCGGCTCCCATCGAGAGCGCGCTGGCCAGCGTTCCGGCGAGGCCGGCGGCGAGTACGACCCCGCTCCCGCCGGTGTATCCCGCCATCCCCGAGACGATGCCGAAGACCGCGCCGAGGCCGTCGTTGACGCCGTAGATGGCGTCGCCGATCCAGCCGGCGCCGCGGACGTGCCAGCGTTCGCGCCCGAGAATCGAGTCGAGCATCTTGCGAGGGGACGGTGCCGGGCCCGCGAGCGCGTGCAGCGTCCGCGCGTGGTCGCGTTCCTCGCGCGCCACCTCGTCGGCGACGGTCCGGTCGGCGGGATCGGTGAATGCCGCCGTCAGCCGCTGGTACTCCGCTTCGGCGACGTTCTCCACCTGTTCGAGCCGGTGCAGCACCACGGACTGGTCGCCGAGCTTCTGGAGCCAGCTGAGCGCCTGCGGCACGCTGGCCGGGTCGGGCGACTGGCCGGTCGCGGCCTTGATGCGGTCGCTCCAGCGGGCCGCGTGCAGCTCTTCCGACTCCGCGAGGCGGCGCAGGATGTCCCCCCTGCGCGGGTCGGCCTCCCGCTCCCCCAGCAGGCGATAGGTCGAGGCAGCCTCGACCTCCTGACGCCAGAGCTTGTGCAGCGAGCTGAGATAGAGGTCGCGGTTCATCGTCGGTGGTCAGCTACTCATGCAGCCAGTAGGCCGTGGCCACTCCCGCCGCCAGGAGCAGGAGTTGCTTGAATGCGCCGGCGTCCACCTTGCCTTTGTGCAGGTCCGGAATCAGATCCGCCATGGCGATGTAGAGGAAGCTCGCGGCGGCAAACGTGAGGGCGTAGGGCAGAACACCCGGCAGCCTGTCGAAGGCCAGGAACGCCGCGACGGTCCCGGTGACGGCGCCGGCAGCCGACAGGATGCTGAGACCGAGCGCGGGGCCGCGCCGGTAACCCGCGTGAAGCAGCACGGCGAAATCGCCGACCTGCTGGGGCACCTCATGCAGTGCCACCGCGATGGCGGTGCTGACGCCGAGCGGGAACGACGTCTGCACCGCGGCGCCGATGGCCACGCCGTCCACGAAGCTGTGGAAGCCGTGCCCGATGAGCACCAGCGCGCCCGGGCGCCCATGCGCCTCGCAGTCCTCGCTGTGGCAGTGGTGCCAGAGCACCAGCTTCTCGAGGACGAAAAAGCTCATGATGCCGCCGAGCAGCACCATCCCCGTCCGGGCGGCGCTGAGGTCGCCCAGGACTTCTGGCAGAACCGACAGCAGGGCCACGCCGAGCAGCGTGCCGACGGCATAGCTGACGAGGTGGGGCACCAGCGCGGACCGGGTCTTGGGCTCGAGCAGGAGCAGCCCCGAGGCCAGGAACAGGCTGCCGAAACTGCCGAGGACGCTCAGCGTGATTGCGGACGCGAATAGGCGCACCCCGGAATCATAAGTCAGCCGCAGGTCATCAGTCGACGGTTCCTCACGTATACTGGCTGATATCCCCACTAATCCGCGGTCGGCGGTCTTCGCATGTCGAAGGAGGAGCGATGCACGAACCCACGCGCACCCCGGTCGAGTCCCAGGGCGATATCGATGTATTGCTGAGCGAGGATCGCGTCTTCGCGCCGCCGGCCTCGTTCCGCGAGGCGGCCAACGTGCGCGACGCCTCGGTCTACGAGGATGCCGAACGGGACCCCGAGGGATTCTGGGCGAGTTTCGCCGCCGAGCTGGAGTGGAGCCGCCGCTGGGACACGGTGCTCGAGTGGAGTCCTCCCCACGCGAAGTGGTTCGCCGGGGGCACGATCAACGCGAGCGTCAACTGCCTCGACCGCCACGTGAAGACGGCGCGCCGCAACAAGGCGGCGATCGTCTGGGAAGGCGAGCCGGGTGATTCGCGCACCTTGACCTACTGGGATCTGCACCGCGAGGTGAACCGCTTTGCATCCAGCTTGAAGAAGCTCGGGGTCCAACGCGGCGATCGCATTGCCATCTACATGCCCATGGTGCCCGAGTTGCCCGTGGCCATGCTGGCGTGCGCCCGAATCGGGGCCGTGCACAGCGTGGTGTTCGGCGGCTTCAGCGCCGAGTCGCTGCGCGACCGGATCAACGACGCCCAGGCGAAGGTGCTGGTCACCGCGGACGGCGGCTATCGTCGAGGCGGCGTGGTGCCGCTCAAGAAGATCGCGGACGAGGCGCTCACCGGCACCCCGAGCATCCAGCACGTCGTCGTCCTCAGGCGCGGCGGCGGAACGGCGATGCCCATCGACTTCGTGGAAGGCCGCGACGTCTGGTACCACGATCTGGTGAAGGACGCGCCCGCGTGGTGCGAACCCGAGGCGATGGACGCCGAGGACATGCTTTACATTCTCTATACGTCCGGCACCACGGGGAAGCCGAAGGGCATCGTCCACACCACCGGCGGGTACCTGACCGGAGTGTACGCGACCTCCAAGTGGGTGTTCGACCTGAAAGACGACGACGTCTTCTGGTGTACCGCCGACATCGGCTGGGTGACCGGCCACAGCTATGTCGTGTACGGGCCGCTGGCGAACGGCGCAACGGTCGTGATGTACGAAGGCGCGCCGGACTGGCCGGAGAAGGATCGGTTCTGGGACATCATCGAGCGTCGGGGCGTCACGGTCTTCTACACGGCGCCGACGGCCATCCGCTCGTTCATGCGATCGGGCTCCGATTGGCCGAAGAGGCACGACATGAGGACGCTCCGGCTGATTGGCAGCGTTGGCGAGCCGATCAACCCCGAGGCGTGGATGTGGTACTACGTCCACATCGGCGGCAGCCGGTGCCCGATCGTCGACACGTGGTGGCAGACGGAGACGGGGCACATCCTGATCACGCCGCTGCCAGGGATCACCACGCTGAAGCCGGGATCGGCCACGAGGCCGTTCCCGGGCATCGCGGCGGAGATCGTCAACGAACGCGGCGAGACGGTGAAGGTGGGTGGCGGCTACCTGGCGCTCACGCGGCCGTGGCCCGGGATGCTGCGCACGATCTTCAACGATCCCACGCGTTACGTGAGGCAGTACTGGAACCGGTGGGGCAGCGGCGTGTATGTGACGGGCGACGGCGCGAAGCGCGACCGTGACGGCAACTTCTGGCTGCTCGGGCGCGTGGACGACGTGCTCAACGTAGCCGGGCACCGCGTGGGGACCATGGAAGTCGAGAGCGCGCTGGTCGATCATCCCGACGTTGCGGAGGCGGCCGTCGTGGGCAAGCCTCACGAGATCAAGGGGCAGGCGATCGCGGCGTTCGTGACGCTGAAGGACGGTGTCTCGCCGACGCCCGCGATGGCCGCGCTGCTGAAAGAGCACGTGGTCAGGAAGATCGGCGCGCTCGCCAGGCCCGACGATATTTTCTTCACCCAGGACTTGCCAAAAACGCGCTCAGGGAAGATCATGCGCCGGTTGCTTCGCGACATCGCCGAGGGGCGGGCGCTCGGCGACACCACCACGCTGGCCGACCCGGGCGCCGTCCAGCGGGTGAAGGCCCGATACGAGGAAGAACAAGGCTGATTCCGGCAGACGGCGGGCGTATCGGGGAATCGGCGCCGATCGAGGGATGACCCGTGCACGCTCTTCGTCGCCTCACGAACGTCGCCCTTGCCGGCGGCCTGCTCCTGTCGGTGTCGGCCCTGCCGGCATCCGCGCAGTGGCAGATCGACAGCAAGGACGGGAAGACCAGCATCAAGATCGGGTTCCTTGCGCAACCGCAGCTCGAAGTGCTCGAGACGTCGGACACCACCAGCCAGTCCACGAACCTGTTCCTGCGTCGGATCCGGATCATCTTCGGCGGGAAGGTCGCCGACAGGTGGACGTTCTTCTTCGAAACCGACAGCCCGAACCTCGGGAAGTCCACCGGCAGCGCGACGACCAACCCGACCGGGGCGAAGGACGCCGGGTCCATCTACATCCAGGACGCGTACGTCACCTACAACGCGAGTGACGCGTTCAAGGTGGACACCGGGATGATCATCATCCCGCTCGGGCACAACCACAATCAGTCGGCTGCGACGCTGCTGCCGGTGGACTTCGGTCCGTACTCGTTCACCGAGAGCACGCCGATCGGCGCGAGGGTGAGCCGCGACTACGGCGTGCAGGTGCGCGGGTATCCGCTGAACCAGCACATCGAGTACCGCCTCGGCGTCTTCCAGGGCGCCCGAGGCGCCGAGGCGAGCAATCCCTTGCGCGTTGCCGGCAGGGCCGTGTGGTACCCGTTTTCTGCGGACACCGGGTTCTTCTACAGCGGAACGTTCCAGGGCAGCAAACGCCTGGTGGGCATCGGTGCGGGCTTCGACACCCAGAAGGACTATCACTCTTACGCGGCCGACGTGTTCGTCGAGCAGCCGGTCAACGGGGGCGAGCAGGGCCTGACGGCACAGTTCAACTGGACGCGGTTCGACGGGGGGACATTCCTCCCGGGCCTCGCCAAGCAGGATGCGATCCTGCTCGAGGCGGCCTTCCACTTCCTCAAAGGCAAGGTGTCGCCGCTCGTGCAGTACTCGCGAAAGACGTTCAGTGACCCGCTGACGCCCGGGCAAACCGTCTGGCAGGCGGGCGCCGCGTACTGGATGGCGGGCCACCAGCGGAACATCAAGGTGACCGCCGGCCGCCAGCACGTAGACAGTCAGCCTGACCGCACGCAGGTGCTGGCGCAACTGCAGCTGTTCTACTTCTAGCGAGGCGGGCCTCGGACCGCCCAGCATGTCCGGCGACGACGCCCGCCTCGCTGCGGCTGGCGACCTGTGGCTGGCGGTCGTCACCGGTTCCAGCCATGTACCCCTTGCGGGCACGCACCCGGAGGTCCCCGCGCCGAACCACCACGTCAATCGCGTGCCACTTGCCGTCGTGCGCAGCGAGTCCCGGGTAGCCGAGGAAGTACTGGCGGCTCAGCTCGTCGGCGATCCCGGCCGTCGCCGGGCCGAGGTCGCCCGCCGAGCGGATGATCTCGGTCCGCCCCCCGCTGTCGTCCGTCAACGCCCGCAGCGCGGACGCGTTGACCTCACCCCCGCCCGTGCTCGCGCCGGAACTCGGGATCGGTGCGCGGGGCGGCGCGGGCACCGGGCCTCGCGGCGGACGGGGCTGCCCCGGCAGCCCGGGTGGCAGCGCCGGCGGCCCTCGCGGATCCGGCGGGTAGCCCCAGGGGGCAGGAGGGAAGACGGGCGCGGGATCGCGGCGGGGGGAGGCGTCGATCCCAATTGCGTAGACGAGGACCTCCGACTCCTGAATTTGCCGTTTCAGGTCGGACGCGTCGGTGCGGCTCGTCGTGTCGGTGCCGTCCGAGATGAGCACGAGCGCCTTCTTCCGGTGCTTGCCGGTCGCCGCCAGGCTGACCGCCTTTGCCGTGGTGTCGTACAGCGCGGTGAGCCCTCCTGGCGTCACCCGGTTGAGCGCCTTCTGCAGCAACGACCGCTTCGTGGTCCAGCCCTGGAGCAGCTCCGGTTCATTGCTGAAGCCATAGAGGAAGATCTCGTCGTCCCGGTCGAGCAGGTCGGTCAGCAGGCGGTCGAGCGCCGCTCGCGCCGACCGCATCTTGTCTCCCTTCATGCTGTTGCTCAGGTCGAGCGCGATGCCCAGGCTCACAGGGACCCGGTCGCTGCTGAAGACCGAGATCGTCTGTGGACGGCCGTCCTCCCGAACTTCGAAATCAGCCTGGGAGAGCCCGCGCACGAAATGTCCTTCTTCGTCCGTGACGGTGGCGTTGACGATGACGAGATCCACGGCGGAGCCGAACGAAGGACGCTGCGCGGACGATGGGGAGGGCTGCTGACCACGGAGAGCGGTGGGAGGGAGGGCGACCGTCAGGACGAAGGCAACCGCAGCACCCGCGAGCGGAACCAGGCGACGGGGGAGTCGGTCGGACATCACCAGACAGGAAGCAAGACCGCTGCCGACGGGCGGGCCGGGAAACCGGCAGGAATCAGCCATGCGGCTGGCCGCCCCTGTCCTCTCGTTGGGCCATGAGCCACAAGCCCTGCCCGCCTGCGCGGTTCGCGCCTCGGCGGAGGCCTATCTTCTCAGTCCTTCGGTGAACCGCTGCCCGTTCCGATCGGCGAGGACGCGAACGGGGTGAAAGCCGGCCGCTGCCAGCAGTTTCTCGGCTCCACCTTCGGCGCGGAAGGCGTCGAGACCGGGTGGCTGGCCGCGGAACCGGCCGAGCAACGTCGGCGGCTGGCCTTCGACGAGCATCAGGCGACCGTTGGTTCGCAGCGCGCGGTGAAGCGACCGGGCCAGTTCGGCCCGCCTGGCGCCGTCGAGGTGGGTGAGGAAGGTCGGCCCCGCATCCACCACCGCGACGTCGAACCCGCCATCGTCGACGGGGAGGGCCGGCAGCTCGCTGCGCTTCACCTCCTCGAGCAGGACGCCTGCGCCGGCCGCCGCCGCATCGACCCGGACCGCCGTCTCCTCGGAGCCCACGACCACCGTGCAACGGCCGGTCAGGCCCACCTTCCCGGCGAGCGCGGCGAAGAGCGGGGCATTGTCACCCACCAGCAGAAGTCGTTCGCCCATCCGCACGCCCGTCATGGCGATGGCGAGCTCGTAAGGGCCCGAGCGACCGCGGTCGAAGAGAAAATCGCGGAAACTTGACATAAGGCCTTGCCACCTGATTGGACACCGGAATGGGTTCGGCGGCTCGAGAGGCGCCCGGACAATCGCTCATGATATAGTTCTCGTCCGTGAAACAACCAGCTGTAATCGCTCCGCCCGAGGGGAAGCTTGGCATCATGCTGGTCGGCCTCGGGGCCGTCAGCACCACGTTCATTGCCGGTGTCATGGCGATTCGCAAGGGGATCGCGGCGCCGATCGGTTCGCTTACGCAGATGGGCACAATCCGTTTGGGCAAGCGCACCGAGTCGCGCACGCCCCTCATCAAGGATCTCGTGCCCCTGGCCTCGCTCGACGACATCGTGTTCGGCGGGTGGGACATCTTCGAAGACGACTGCTACGACGCCGCGACCACCGCGGGCGTGCTCGAGCCGTCGCTGCTCGCTCAGATCAAGCCGGAGATGCAGGCCATCAAGCCCTGGCCCGCCGTGTTCGACCGCCACTACGTGAAGCGGCTGGACGGGCCGAACGTCAAGAAGGGCGCCAACAAGATGGACCTGGCCGAGCAGGTTCGCGCCGACATCCGCCGGTTCAAGAAGGAGAACAACCTGGCTCGCCTCGTCATGATCTGGTGCGGAAGCACCGAGATCTTCATGACGGAGACCGAGGCGCACCAGTCGATCGAGTCGTTCGAGAAGGCGCTGCACGCCAACGACGTGAGCATCCCGTCGAGCATGGTGTATGCCTACGCCGCCCTGAAGGAGGGCATTCCCTACGCCAACGGCGCGCCGAACCTGACGGTGGACATTCCCGCGCTGATGGACCTGGCGCACCGGAACCGGTGCCCGATCGTGGGCAAGGACTTCAAGACCGGCCAGACGCTGATCAAGACCGTCATCGCGCCCGGCCTGAAGGCCCGCCTCATCGGCATCAAGGGCTGGTACTCGACGAACATCCTCGGCAACCGCGACGGCGAGGTGCTCGACGATCCCGAGTCGTTCAAGACGAAGGAAGAGAGCAAGAAGTCGGTCCTCGACTACATCCTGCAGCCCGATCTGTATCCCGAGCTGTACAAGGACCTGTGTCACGTCGTGCGGATCAACTACTACCCGCCGCGCGGTGACAACAAGGAAGGCTGGGACAACATCGACCTGGTCGGGTGGCTCGGCTACCCGATGCAGCTGAAGATCAACTTCCTGTGCCGCGATTCGATCCTGGCGGCCCCGATCGTTCTGGATCTCGTGCTGTTCCTCGACATGGCGTCGCGGGCGGGCCTGAGCGGCATCCAGGAGTGGCTGTCGTTCTACTTCAAGAGCCCGATGCACGCGCGCGGCCTCTACCCGGAGCACGACCTGTTCATCCAGCTGATGAAGCTGAAGAACACGCTGCGCTACATCCAGGGCGAGGAGTTGATCACGCACCTCGGACGGGAGTACTACGACTGACGACGGCTAGTCGGCGGCAGGCGGTATGCAGTAGGCAGTTCCGCCGAGCGCCGATCGTCAACCGTCTACTGCGTACTGCCTACTACATTGCCCCCAATCGGTCCGGGAGACGCCATGTCCTCCAAGTTCCAGCCCGCCCTGCTCGGCGGACTCGTGCTCGGGGTCCTCTCCGCGCTGCCGCTCGTGAGCCTCGGCAATGCCTGCTGCTGTCTGTGGGTCGTCGCCGGGGGCACGGTCGCGGCCTACCTGCTCCAGCGGAACCAGGCCGCGCCGGTGACGGCGGGCGACGGCGCCGCGGTCGGCCTCCTTGCCGGCGTCATTGGTGCGGTCGTGTGGCAGGCGCTCGCGATCCCCGTGACGATCCTGATGGGGCCGTTTCAAGCCGCGCTCCTGGAGCGGCTGCTGAACACGGGCGATCTTCCCGACAACGTGCGACCGATCTTCGAGGCGCTCCGGCAGAACGCGGGGTTCAGCATCGTCCGGTTCGTCATCGGCGGCTTCTTCACGCTGATCGTCAGCATGGTCTTCTCAACCATCGGGGGCCTCATCGGCGCCGCGCTGTTCCGCACGAAGGCCGCGCCGCCGCCTCCGGACCTGCCGGGCTTCGTCGCGCCGTGACCCACCGAACCTGGCGGAGCCGGCGCTGGCGGTGGGCCGCTGGTGGCCTCGCGCTGGCCGTCTCGGCGTGCGGCGCCGCCTCGTCCGGCGCCCAGCGGGATGAGCGCTCGACATCCGCGCCCGCGGCCCGCCCGGCGCCGCTGGCCGAGAGCAGGCTCGAGAGCCCGAAGCTGGTCGTCCGGCTCACGGGACTGGTGCGGACCGCGCCGGAAGTCCTGACCGTTTCGTTCGCCGTGTCGAACGCGGACCCCGCCGTCGCGGTGTCGCTCGGCGCGGTTTTCGCCGCGGCCGAGATCGACCAAGACTCGATCGCCGACGCGTACCTTTTCGACGAGTTGCACCAGAAGAAGTACTTCGTGCTTCGGGGCGATCAGGGCCGTCCGGCCTGCAGCCATGAGGCCGGGCCGATCCCTACAGGCCGGGAGCGTGTCGTCTGGTGCCGGTTTCCGGCTCCGCCGAGCGGCGTGAGCCTGATTTCGGTGAGCGTGCCGCACCTCCCGATGTTCCGGAACGTTCCGATTTCGGCTCCCGTCGAAGGGGAGGGCGCGCGGTAGCGCGAGGGAGCTTCCCGGCCGCCGCATCCGCCAGATCAGGAACATTCGAGCCCGCGGCGTCGTATTCTGTTGATGGATCTGCGGAGAGGATGTCTGTACCGATGGCACTGATTGATACGCGCGACCTCTGGAAGTCCTACGTGATGGGCAGCGAAGAAATCCACGCCCTCAGCGGCGTCACGCTCACCATCGAACGCGGAGAGTACGTCGCCATCATGGGCCCATCCGGCTCGGGCAAGTCCACGCTGATGAATCTGATCGGGTGCCTCGACACTCCGAGCAAGGGCAGCTACCTGCTGAACGGCAAGCAGGTCAGCCAGATGAACGACGACGAGCTGGCGAGGATTCGGAACGAAGAAATCGGTTTCGTGTTCCAGACGTTCAACCTGCTGCCCCGCGCGACCGCGCTCCACAACGTGGAGTTGCCGCTGGTCTACGCGGGCGTGCCAACGGCCACGCGCCTGGAGCGGGCGCGCGCTGCACTCCAGAGGGTCGAACTCGGGGACCGCATGACCCATCGGCCCAACCAGCTGTCCGGCGGGCAGCGCCAGCGCGTCGCGGTCGCCCGCGCCCTGGTCAACAATCCTTCGATCCTGCTGGCGGACGAGCCGACGGGGAACCTCGACTCGAAGACCGGCGTCGAGATCATGGCCCTCTTCGATCGGCTGCACCATGCCGGCAACACCATCGTCCTCGTCACCCACGAGGCCGACATCGCCGCCCACGCGCATCGCGTGCTTCACATCAAGGACGGGAAGATCTCGGACGACGTCCGCCGGGCGGCCTGACACAGAGCAGGGCTGAAGCCCTGCTCTGACCGCTGACCCAAGGCAGTGCTGAAGCCCTGCTCTGACCGGTGATCCAAGGCAGTGCTGTCTCAGCCCTGGTCCAGCCGCTGTTCCTCACCACCGTCCTGACACCGTAGCCTGAGATCGTCGGTTGGAGCAGGCCTTTAGACCTGCTCGTCGGCGTCGCCCTTGTGGATTCTGCCCCGTCAGACCGCCGCGCAGTGGCCGGCCCCGATTTCCCTGAGCGGCGCCTGCAGATTCACTCCTTCGGGATTCCAGTCAATCCGCAGCGGCTTCGCATCCGGGTCGGGCACCGGGATGGCCGAGAGCAGGGCGCGCGTGTACGGGTGCGCCGGGCTGCGGAACAGGGCAGCCGTGTCTCCCATCTCGAGGATCCGGCCGCGGTACATCACGGCGACCCGGCTGCAGATGTGCTCGACGAGGCGCAGGTCGTGCGCGATGAACAGGTACGTCAGCTTCAGGCGCTCTTGAAGATCCATCAGCAGGTTCACCACCTGCGCCTGGACCGAGACATCGAGCGCCGAGACCGGCTCATCGGCGACGATCAGCGACGGGTTGAGCGCCAGGGCGCGGGCGAGGCCGATGCGCTGCCGCTGGCCGCCGCTGAACTCGTGGGGGTAGCGTTCGAGGTGGGCGGGGTCGAGCCCCACCACGCTGAACAGTTCCGCGACTCGAGCGCGCCGCTCCGCCTTCGTTCCCAGCTTGTGGATGACCAGCGGCTCTTCGACGATCGTCCGCGCGCGCATCCTCGGGTTGAGCGACGAGTACGGATCCTGGAAGACGATCTGCATGTCACGACGGGCGCGGCGCAGTTCATCGCGCGACAGCGCCAGCACGTCGCGGTCCCGGAACCGCACCTCGCCCGACGTCGGCTCGGTCAGACGGAGGATGCACCGCCCGGTCGTGGTCTTCCCGCTCCCGGACTCTCCCACGAGGCCGAACGTCTCCCCCGGCTCGATCGCGAAGCTCACCGAATCGACTGCCCGAACCGTGGCCGGCCGCCCCCACCATCCGCGGCTGCGAGGGAATTCCTTCACGAGGTTGCGAACGGTCAGCAGTGGCATCTTCACTCTTCCGGCTTGCGACTCGCGACTTGCGGCTCTCCTCGGGCTGCCAGAAAGCAGCGGACTTCGCGATCGACCCCGATGCCGGCGGCCTCCGGCGGCTGTTCGAGGCATTCCGGCATGGCCACCGGGCAGCGCGGCGCGAACGCGCAGCCGCGCGGCAATTCGGTGAGCGGCGGCACCGTGCCCTCGATCGCCTTCAGCCGACGCCCCGTGGCGCCGCGCGGAATCGACGCGAGCAGGGCCTTCGCATACGGGTGCGCCGGCGACCGGAACACGGCCCTCACCGGGCCCTGCTCCACGATCCTGCCGGCATACATGACGGCGATGCGGTCGGCGCTGCCGGCGAGGATCCCGAGGTCGTGGGAGATCAGCAGCATCGACAGGTCGAACGCCGCGCGCATCTCGCGGAGCAGGTCGAGGATCTGTGCCTGGATCGTGACATCGAGAGCGGTGGTCGGTTCGTCGGCGATGACGAGCGACGGTCGGCAGGCCAGCGCCATCGCGATCAGTACCCGCTGCCGCAGGCCCCCGGAGAGCTGGTGAGGGTAGTCTCGAACGCGGCGCTCGGGCTGAGCCACACGCACCGCGTCGAGCAGCTCGACGGCCCGCCGCTTCGCCTCGGCCCGGTTCGCGAGGCCGTGGACCAGCATCGCCTCCGCGATCTGATCGCCGACGGTGAACACCGGGTTCAGCGCGGTCATCGGTTCCTGGAAGACGAGCGCGATCCCGGCGCCACGCACCTTGCGCATTTCCCGTTCCGGCAGCGTCAGGAGGTCGCGCCCCTGGAAGAGCACGCGGCCGGCCGCGATGCGTCCCGGCGGCTGCACCAGCCGGAGGATGGAAAAGGCGGTCATCGACTTGCCGCTTCCCGACTCGCCGACCAGGCCCAGGGTTTCACCCTTTCGGACGTCGAAGCTCACGTCGTCCACCGCGCGCAGCGCTCGGCCATCCACGTCGAGAACCGTGGTCAGGTGCTGAACCTCGAGCAACGGGGCAGGGGATGACGGCATAGGGCAGCGTCCTCGGTGCCCCCAATTCTACGCGAACAGCGGGCGTCGGTTCCTTGACACCCCGGGATCCGCCCCGTAGAATGCGCACCAAGGATCGGCGCCCGGGGCTCGACCCGGACGAGTCCGGGGCCGGGTCCGGCCGGCCGCGAGCCGAGGGGAGCAGCTGTGGACGAAGCTGTGAACCGTTACGCACGAGAACTCATCGACGCGATCAACGCCGCCGTGGCTCAGGACGCCGCCGTCCAGGCCTGCCGTGATCGCGCGCGCGCGGCCGGGTTCGAGTTGAAGATCTCTCTGGAGGCGGTTGTCGGGGTCGAAGGTCGGAACCAGCCGGTCGCCCGGACCGGGGCGGCCGCCCTTCCGGCTCCGCGCCGGCTGATGCCCGCCGAGCGGCCCTACGAGATCACGGCGGCGGACCGGAGATTCCTCCGGTCCCTTCGGATTGCCGACGCGGAGACCGCCGACGAGGTGTAGGGCAGGGCTGAAGCCCGGCCCCACCACGCTCATCCCAGCTGGTTGAACGTCTCGCGCCCGGCGTAGTGCGCCCGCGCGCCAAGCTCCTCTTCGATCCGCAACAACTGGTTGTACTTGGCCACGCGGTCCGAACGGCTCGCGGATCCCGTCTTGATCTGGCCGGCGCCCGTGCCCACGGCGAGGTCGGCGATCGTGCTGTCCTCGGTTTCGCCGGACCGGTGCGAGATCACCGTCGTGTAGCCAGCCCCGCGCGCCATGGCGATGGTGTCCAGCGTCTCGGTGACCGACCCGATCTGATTCAGCTTGATCAGGATGCTGTTGGCGATCTTCCTCTGGATTCCCCGCTCGAAGATCGACGGGTTGGTGACGAAGATGTCGTCGCCGACCAGCTGCACGCGGCCCCCGAGCCGCTGCGTCAGCAGCTCCCACCCCGACCAGTCGCCCTCGGCCAGGCCGTCCTCGATCGAAACGATCGGGTACTGGTTCAGCCAGCTTTCGTACATGTCCACCATCCCCGCGGAGGTCCGGGTCTGATCGCCCGACTTCCTGAACACGTACTTGCCGACCCGCGCCTCGGGCGCGCCCTTGCCGTTCCCCTCGTCTTCCCATAGCCCGCTCGCGGCCACGTCGAGCGCGATACAGATGTCCTGCCCCGCCTTGTAGCCGGCCTTGCCGATCGCCTCGACCACCAGTTCGAGGGCCTGCTGGTTCGACTTCAGGCTTGGCGCGAACCCGCCCTCGTCGCCGACGCCGGTGGAGAGCTTCAGCTTCTTCAGGATCCCGCGCAGGGCGTGGAACGTCTCGGCCCCCGCCCGCAACCCCTCGCTGAACGACGGGAGGCCGAGCGGCACGACCATGAACTCCTGGATGTCCACGTTGCTGTCCGCGTGCGCGCCGCCGTTGAGGATGTTCATCATCGGCACGGGCAGCACGAACTGCTCGCGAGCGACCCCGGCCAGGCGGCCGATCGCCGCGTACAGAGGCTCGTTCGACGCCAGCGCCGCTGCGCGGCAGAGCGCCATCGACACGCCGAGGATGGCGTTGGCGCCAAGCCGGCTCTTGGTCGGTGTCCCGTCTAGGCGGTTCATCAACGTGTCGACCGCGCGCTGGTCGGCGGCCTCGCCGACCACCGCCTTCGCAATCTCGCCATTCACGTTGGCGACGGCCTGACGCACGCCCTTGCCGAGATAGCGCTTCTTGTCGCCATCGCGGAGTTCGAGCGCCTCGCGTTCGCCCGTGGACGCGCCCGACGGCACGGCCGCCCTCCCGCGGATCCCGCTCTCCAGGTCCACATCCACTTCGACTGTCGGGTTGCCCCGCGAGTCGAGAATCTCACGGCCGTGCACGCGCGCAATCTTCACAGGCATCCTCCTCACGGTATTGAAACGGTCTGCTCCGCCCGGGTCCGGCGCGGCTACCGGCTCGCTCCCAAGGCGCCTCGCTGGTCGGCGTCCGCCTCGAGCATCAGCGCCTCCGGTTCGATCTCCCGCACCGCCGGTTCGTCGTCGTGCGTCACCACGACGACACCCTCCTCGGAGACCGTGTGGCGCCTCCGGTCGTCTTCCAGGTTGAAGCCGATGAGGGCGCCGCGCGGAATGAACACGTTGCGGTCTACGATCACGCGGCGCAGCCTGGCGTGGCGTCCGACCCGGACCCCGGGCATCAGGATGCTCCGATCGATATCACAGAAGCTGTGAACCCGGACGTTCGGGCAGAGGACGCTGCCCGTGATCCGGCTGCCTGAGACGATGCACCCGGGCGAGATGATCGAGTCCAGCGCCTGGCCGCACCGCCGTCCCTCCTCCGCGAAGACGAACTTGGCGGGCGGCGCCTGCGGCTGGTACGTCCGCAACGGCCACTCGGGGTCGTACAGGTTGAACTCGGGGTTCACCTGCACGAGGTCCATGCTCGCCTCGAAATAGGCGTCGATCGTGCCGATGTCGCGCCAGTACTTGGCGGCCTTCTTGTTCTCGTCGTAGAAGCGGTAGGAGAACACCGGGACCTCGGAGATCAGGGCAGGGATGACATCCCGGCCGAAATCGTGCGCGGTGTTTCCGGAGGCGTCCGATTCGAGAGCCCGGATCAGGACATCGGCCTCGAAGATGTAGATCCCCATCGACGCCAGCGCGAGGTGCGGCGCGCCGGGGATCGACACGGGGTCGTCCGGTTTCTCCTGGAACCCGATGACCCTGCCTCCCTCGTCCACCTGGGCGATGCCGTACCGATGGGACTCCTCGAGCGGCGTCTCGATCGTCCCCATCGTGACGGCGGCCTGCTGGTCGCGGTGGAACCGCAGCATCTTCGCGTAATCCATCTTGTACACGTGATCGCCGGCCAGGATGATCACGTGCCGCGGGTTCTCGCGCACGATGGAATACAGGTTCTGGTAGACGGCGTCGGCAGTCCCCAGGTACCAGTTCTCGCCGACGCGTTTCTGCGGCGGCAGGATCTCGATGAACTCTCCGAGCTCCTCCGACACGATGCTCCACCCCATGCGGATATGGCGGTTGAGCGAGAGCGACTTGTACTGCGTGGCGATGAAGATGCGGCGGAGCCCCGAGTTGATGCAGTTGCTCAGGACGAAATCGATGATCCGGTAGGGGCCGCCGAAATAGACCGCCGGCTTGGCGCGATCCCGTGTCAGCGGGTGCAGACGTTCGCCCGTGCCGCCGGCCAGGATGATCGCCATTGCCTCGTCGAGCATGTGCGCTCCTCGTCGTGGGAAGCCCCACGCACGCCGTCATGCGGCCCGCCGCCACGCGGGCGCCCTCGCGCCGCACTGCACGGCACGCCCTCTCGCCGATCGAGGCGAGCGGCCACCACGACACGCCGGTCCGGCGAGGGCGCGCCACGGGTCGGCGGTGACGGAGTCGCGGCCCGGGAGGTGAATGACGCGGGTCGGTCCAGCCAGGATGTTGTGCGTGCCGGTGCCGGAGCAGAGGCGCAACGCCGGCCCGTTTGCCATGATAACACGCGGCCTCCGGGCAGGGCGGCTGATGAGCTGGGGGGCTTTTGACTTTCCGGCCGGCCGGCGGCTATGATCCAACAGATTTGTGATTTCAACGCAGACTGGGAGTAGAGTCATCATGCATATTCGTGTCCGGGCGCTGTCCGTCGTCTGCGCCCTCTTCGTCGTGCTGTTTGCGTGCGTCATAGCGGTTTCCGCGCAGGACAAGAAGCCCGCAGCGAAGCCTGACAAGGCCCAGCAGGCCGAGACCGCTGCCGCTGTCAAGATCGTCGATGAGGCGATGGGGGGGAAGGCCGCGCCGTCCGACTACAAGTTCACCTGGACCAACCACTCGATGAAGAGCCGGGACGGCAAGGCCTTCGTGCCGTTCACCCTGACCTTCGAGAAGGGGCAGACGCTCCCGGCGAACCCGACCTTCTACGTGCGGGTGGTGAACAAGGCGAGCGTCGCGGACATGCAGAAGGCGATGGCGGCGCACAACGCGGCGGTCGAGAAGGCGGCCACGGCCGCCCGACTCGACCCGGAGAACGCCGATCTGGCGGACGCCGAAACCAAGCTCCGGGCACAGGCTCCCAAGCCGGAATATACGTTCGAGGACCTGAAGTTCGTGAGTTTCAGCGCCGCACAGCCGAACGCACCGTTCCGGTTCCAGTCAGCCCTGATGGCCTCGGGCGGTGATTACGACGTCTACGTGCTGATCAAGGAGGCCGCGGCGAGTGTCAAGGAGAAGAAGGCGCAGCCGAAAGCAGGTCTGTTGAAGGTCGCGCTGACCGTTCCGAACTACTGGACAGAGGAACTCGACACCAGTTCGGTGATTGTCACCAACACCGTCGAGCAACTGACCACCCCGCCGACCGCTGCCGACCTCGTCCGGAATCCCTACATCTTCGGCCTCACGAAAGTGACGCCGTCGATGGACTTCAAGTTCGCCAAGAAGGATGACCTGTCGATCCTCTTCTACATCTACAACACCGGGTTCGACAAGGCCGGCAAGCCCGATCTGACGGTGGACTACAACTTCTACCACAAGGTGGACGGGGCCGAGAAGTTCTTCAACAAGACCGCACCGCAGATCCTGAACGCATCGACGCTCGGGCAGTTCGACGCGAAGGCCGGCCACCAGCTGCTTGGCGGCCAGGCGCTTCCGCTGGGGAGTTTTCCCGAGGGCGAGTATCGCCTCGAGATCAAGATCCTCGACAAGGTCACCGGCAAGACGAAGGTCGAGAACTCGGCGTTCACCGTGATACCGGGTTGATGGACAGGCCGTCCGCGGCGCGGCCTGCCCGGACGGAGACCGCCGGGCCCGATGGCCCGGCAAAAGGGGCCCGGGAGCAGTCCCGGGCCTTGAAGGCCAGATTATGAACCGCCTCTTCGCACTCGTCGGTTCGACGGTTGTGGCCGGGCTGGTGGGCTCGTCACCTGCAGTACTGGCGCAGTCCGATGCCTCTCGCCCGGCGACCGACGGGCAGGGGCGGCGCGTGGTGTACGCGCTGTCCGGCAACCTCGAAGGGGTCGTGGTGGACGAACGCGGGAATCCCCTCGCCGGGGCGATGGTATCCGCGCTCGGCTCGACCAGCGCCGTCGCCGTGACCGATCGCCGCGGTGCATTCGTGATGCGTGCGCTGCCGACCGGGGCCTACACCGTTCGCGCGCACATGTCCGGCTTCGCCCCGTCGCGGCGGCAGCAGGTCGAGGTGAGTCCCACCGCTCCCGCACGATTCTCGCTCACGCTGCAGCGGTCCCCGACGATCCTCACCGCGTCGGCTCCTCCCAAGACACCGCCGCCTCCGCCCAAGATGATCGCCGCCGCCCTGGCGCCTGTCGGCGCCGGGCTCGACCCGCTCCCGCCCGATCCGCTGAGCGCGTCTGATGATTCGGCGAACGCGTCCGAGGATCGCTCGGAGAAGGCCTGGCGAATCCGTCACCTGCCGCGGAGCGTGCTGAAGGACACGACCGATCGGGCCGCGAAGGCGCCGGAGAACGCCGGGTTGGTCGATCCCGCACAACCGGGCACGGCGGCGGCGATCGCTCGCGCGATGGGGACGCCGGTTCGCTTCCTGAGCGACCTGCCCCTGACCGCCCAGGTCAACCTGCTGACCTCCGGGTCGTTCGACGGCGGCCCGAGCCTGCCGTCCTCCGATGCAGCCCTTCGTGGAACCGCGTACCTCACCGTTGCGGGGCCGGCCTGGAGCTACGGCGACTGGTCGGCCCGCCTGGTGACGCAGGCGGACCTCGGCTCGTGGTTCCTCGCCGGCGCTTTTCGGAATCGCCCCACCTCGAGCCATCTTTACAGCGTCGGCTTCTCTTACAGCACGCAGCGGATGGCGTCCGCGACCACGATCATTCCTCGCGTGGGGGTCGATCGGACCGACCTGGCGGGGCGGGCCGCCGGCTCCGTCTACGGCATGGGTCGGTTCGTGCTGACACCCAGCCTGACGCTCGACTACAGCGGGCGCTACTCCCACTACAACTACCTCGGCGGCGCGGGTCTATTCAGCCCGAGCGTCATGGTCACGCTGGTGCCCATCGACCGGTTCCGCATTCGGGCTGGGGTATCGCGACGAGTGCTCGCGCCGGGAGCCGAGGAGTTCCTGGAACCGCTGACCTCGGGCCTCTGGGTTCCGCCCGAGCGCACGTTCGTCGGCATCTCCCCGATGGTGCCCGAGCGGACGACCCAGTACGATGTCGCCCTCGAGCACGACGTCTCCCGCGGCGTGATGCTGACGGTCAGGTCTTTCTACCAGAACACCACCGACCAGCAGGTCGCGTTCTTCGGCGGCGTCCCGCTCAGCGAGGCGCAACGCCACTACGGCATCGGCAATGCCGGCGACGTCGTCGCGCGGGGTTGGAGCGTCGGCGTCACGCACCACCTGCTGTCGCGGCTTCGCGGGTCGGTGGCCTACGAGATGACCGACGCCCAATGGCTGCCGGCCACGAACCCCGGACCCGAATTGCTGCTCCTCGGATTCGCGCCTCGCCGGGGGTACGAACGCCTGTACGACCTCACGACATCGCTGGAGACCGTCGTCCCGGTCACCGCCACCGAGGTCTACGTGGCGTACAGAGTCAACACGGGGTTCGCGCGACATGACGGTGATGCGACAGGGGCCGGGCTCGATTCGCGCTTCGACGTCCAGTTCACCCAGCATCTTCCGTTCCTCGGATTCACGTCCGCGCAGTGGCAGGTTCTGGTGGCGGTGAAGAACCTCTTCCGCGACAACGCTCGGGACAGTTCGGTTTACGACGAACTGCTGGTCGTGAAGCCGCCGACACGGATCCTCGGCGGTGTCGTGGTGCGATTCTGACGTTAGGGAACAAGTGGATGTACGACCCGGCAATCTGACGATCTGACTTGGGCGGGCCGGGGGCCCGCCTTTGTTGTCTTCCGACCGTGATCCGTGCATTTGGAGAGCTGGTCCATCGCTTTGGATCAGCGGCGGATCTCTTTTGGTACGTTGACGATAAGCGGCGTATCGATGGTGGTTTGCGGGTGAATGGCCGGGTCTGGGCCGTGGTATGCCGATTGCTACCTCACCGTCCTGTTGACCTTTGTCTGGGTATCCGTCGATGAACAAGCGGGGAAACATGGCGGTCGCCAGGCCAGGAATCCGCTGGCGCTGGCCCGGTTGGACGGCGATGACGTCCGTCCTGCCGATGCTTGCCGTGACCGCGATTCTCCTCGCTCTCGGAATTGCCAACGTCGTCGTTCGCGTCACCTGGCACGAGGCCGACGACGGCGTGCTGTGGGTATCCCGCGTGGAGGGCGTGACGGCGTTCGGTGTCGCCCCGGGGACGCCGGCCGGTCGCGCGGGGATCAGGCCGGGCGACCTGCTCGAGGCGGTCGACGGCCAATTCGTCGAACGGCCATCGGACGTGGCGGACCTGCTGCATCGGGCGAAGGAAGGGCAGCCTGTCACCTACCGCGTGCTCCGGCTCGGGACGGCCGAGGCGTTCGATTTCCGCCTGGCGTCGGTGCCTCGGGGCAACACGAGCCTGTATTACGTCCTCGCTCCGGTTGGCATTTTCACGCTGCTTGTGGGAGCGGCCGTCCGGCTGCGCCGGCCCAATCACCCGGCGACCCTGCACTTCCTCTGGCTGGCGGGAGCGTTCTTCGGCTGGGCGGCGTTCTCGTTCAGCGGGCGGCTCGATCGGCTCGACTGGCTGTTCTACTGGGCTGACGCCGTCGCGGTGCTCCTGCTGCCGCCGCTGTTCCTTCACTTCACGTTCTTTTTTCCCGAGCGCCCGCGCACGTGGGTGACGACACCGTTCGGCAGCCGGTTCTGGCCGCTGGTCTACCTGCCCGCGCTGCTGCTCGGGGCGACGCGCGCCATCGCCATCGCGAGGGCCGCCAGCAACGAGCAGTTCTACATCAACGGGGTCGTCCAGGCGCTCGATCGCTTCGAGCCGCTGTACCTGTCGTTGTATCTGGGCGCTGGCCTCGTCGTCATCGCCCGGGCGTTCGGCGAGGTGCGGACGGTCACGGCGCGCCGGCAGTTGCGGTGGATCGCGTGGGGGACCGCGCTCGGGGGGCTGCCGTTCGCGTTCGGCTATGCGCTGCCGTATGCGCTGGGGGTCATTCCCTCGCTGCCGATGGAGCTTTCGGCAATCCCGCTCAGCCTCATCCCGCTGACCTTCGCGAGCGCGATCGTCCGGTACCGTCTCGCCGACGTCGAGGTGATCGTCAAGCGCGGGATGGTGTGGGCCGCGGCGCTGACCGCCATCGCCGCCATCTATGCGGTTCTCCTGCGGTTTGCGGGCTGGATGTTCCTCGAGGACTCGCACGATCACAACTCGGTGATCGCGATCCTGGCCACGCTCGTGGTGGTGCTGGTCGCCCGGCCGCTGAAGAACGCGATCCAGGCGACGTTCGACCGGGCGTTCTACCGCGATCGCTATGACTACCGTCGCGCGCTCGTCGGGTTCGCGCGCGATCTCAGCTCCGACCTGGATCTGCATCGCCTGGGCGACCGGATTGTCGCGCGCGTGACCGAGACGCTGCTGGTGGACCGGATGGCGCTGCTGCTGGCCGAGGAGCGCACCGTGGAGTTCGGGGCGATCCGGTCGGCAGGGTTGACCGGCGAGCCCGTGCGCCTGGGGCGCAACTCGGCGCTGGGCGCCCGTCTGTCGGCCGGTGTGGCGGTCGCCGTCGACGACCCGACGACGACGCACGGGATCCCTGCCGGGGACCTCGAGCCGTGGCGGGAGCGGGAGCTGTACTATTTCATCCCGTGCGTCTCGAAGGAGACGACGATCGCCGTGCTCGCGCTCGGCCGCAAGCCGCACGCCGAGCCGCTGAACTCCGAGGACCTCGAGCTGCTGGCGGCCGTCGCGGGCCAGGCGGCGACGGCGCTCGAGAACGGCCGCCTCTACCGGCAACTGCACGTCAAGGCCGAGGAACTCGGCCGGATGCGCGAGTTCAACGAGAGCGTCCTCGAGTCGCTCGACGCCGGACTGGCCGTGGTGGACGTGCACGGGCGTGTGATCCGGTGGAACCGCGCGCTCGAGCTGCTGCACGGCGCCACGCGGGCGGCGGCGGTCGGGCACACGCTCGAGGAGCTGTTCGGCCAGGCGTTCGTCGAGGCGGAGAGGGCCGCGCGGCGGCAGTCGGCGCAGGGGGGGACCTTCTACCGGTTTCCCCTGGCGACGCCCGTGTCCGGGGAGTCCCGCACGCTCGTCAACATCACGACCGTTCCCCTCCAGTCGCTGGCCGGCAGCGGCAGCAGCGACGCCGGCACCGTCATCATCGTGGACGACGTGACGGCGCGGGCGCAGCTCGAAGAGCAGCTGCAGATTTCGGACAAGATGGCCTCGATCGGCCTGCTGGCCGCGGGCGTGGCACACGAGGTGAACACGCCGCTGACCGGCATCTCGAGCTTCACGCAGATGCTGCTCGAGGGAGCGGATCCCGAGGACCCGAAGACGCGCCTGCTCGAGAAGATCGAGCGGCAGACGTTCCGCGCGGCGAAGATCGTCAACGGCCTGCTGAACCTGTCGCGCCCCGGGACGGCGACACCCGAACGGGCGCCGGTGGACCTGAACGTCGTCGTGAACGACGTGCTGTCGCTGCTCGAGCACCAGTTCAAGGTCGCACGAATCCAGATGCGCCGCGAGATGCCCACCCCCGGCCCGGTCGTGATGGGCACCGAGTTCAAGCTCCAGCAGGTGTTCCTGAACCTGTTCATCAACGCCCGCGACGCGATGCCGAAGGGCGGCTGGCTGTCGATCGCCACGCGCTCGGCTAACGGCGCCGCCACCGTCGAAGTGGGCGACACCGGCGGGGGAATACCGAGCGAGTGTCTCGCCCGGATCTACGACCCGTTCTTCACCACCAAGGCGATGGGCCAGGGCACGGGGCTCGGCCTGTCGATCGCCTACGGCATCGTGCGGGAGCACGATGGCGCCATCACGTGCGACAGCGAAGTCGGAGTCGGCACGCGATTCACCCTGTCGTTCCCGGTCGCCGCGGTCGCCTCGGTGCCACGGTCGGGCCGTGCCGTCTGACCGAACGCTGCCTGTCCTGACTTATGCCCCATAGCGGCACCGTCCTCGTCGTTGACGACGAAGAGATCATGCGCGAGATCCTCGAGGTGTTGCTGACGCGCGAGGGATACGCCGTCCGCCTGGCGTCGGACGGCGCCGCGGGGCTGGAGATCGCCCGTTCGGGGCCGATCGACGCCGCGGTCGTCGACGTGATGCTGCCTGGCATGGACGGCCTCGCGGTCCTCGACGAGATCAAGAAGATCGACGAGGACATCGCGGTCATCATGATCACCGCGTTCGCCTCGGTCGAGACCGCGATTGCCGCGATGAAGCGCGGGGCATTCGACTACGTTACCAAGCCGTTCAAGAACGACGAGGTGCTGGCCGTCCTGCACAACGCCGTGGAACGCGGGCAGCTGGTCGCCGAGAACCGCGCGCTCAAACAGAATCTCCAGGAGCGCTACAGCAAGTTCGGGAACATCATCGGCCGCAGCCCGCGGATGCGGCAGGTGTTCGACCTGATCATCCAGGCGGCGCCCAGCCGGTCCACCATCCTCATCGGCGGCGAGAGCGGCACTGGGAAGGAGCTGGTGGCGCGGGCGATTCACTCGAACTCGCCCCGCGCCCCGCGGGCCTTCGTCACCGTGAACTCGGGCAACCTCCCGCCGGACCTGCTCGAGTCGAACCTGTTCGGCCACGTGAAGGGGGCGTTCACGGGCGCGGTCTACCCGAAGAAGGGCCTGTTCGAGATGGCCGATAAGGGAAGCATCTTCTTCGACGAGATCGGGAACGTGCCGCTCGAGACGCAGCCCAAGCTGCTGCGCGTGATGCAGGAACGCGAGTTCATGCGGCTCGGCGGCGTCGAGAACATCAAGGTGGACGTCCGGATCATCGCGGCGACCAACGTGGACCTCCACCGGATGATGGAGGAGCAGCGGTTCCGCGAGGACCTCTACTACCGCCTGCACGTCATCACGGTGCAGCTGCCGGCGCTCCGCGACCGCAAGGAGGACATCCCGCTGCTCGTGCAGCACTTCCTCCACAAGTACAGCGAGGAGAACGAAAAGCCGGGCCTGGAGATGACGCCGGAGGCGCTCGACCTGCTGCTGGAATACGACTGGCCGGGCAACGTGCGCGAACTCGAGAACGTGATCGAGCGCGCGGTCGTGCTGTCCACCGGCTCGACGATCGGCGAGGGACTGGTGCCCGACCAGGTGCGGAACCGGCCGATCTTCAAGATGCCGCAGTTCACCCTGCCGGCCGAGGGGATCCTGTTCAACGAAGTGACCGCCGACTTCGAGAGGCGCCTGATCGAGTCAACGCTCGAAGTCGCGGGCGGCGTGCAGAAGAAGGCGGCCGAACTGCTCCACCTGAAGCCGACGACGCTGAACGAGATGATCAAGCGCCACGACATCCGCTCCCGCCACAGGCGCGCCGAGAACGGGTCGGAGGAGTCGGCGGAACCCGAATCGTAGATCTGGCGAACGCACGATCTTCAGCGTGCTTTCAGTGCGGCGATCATCCGCTCGTACTTCGCGAGGATGACGTCCCACCGGTAGCCCTTCCGGACGTAGTCGCGTCCGTTCCGGCCCAGCGCCGCCCGCAGCCGCTCGTCGTCCACCAGCGTGTTCAGGCATTCCACGAATTCGTGGCGGTCCGCGTAGAACAGGCCGCCGTTGCTCGTCAGGCAGTGGTCGACGAGGACCTCGCTCCGCGCGTTCGCGAGCACCGGCGTGCCGACCGAGAACGCCTCGAGGGCGAGGAGCGACAGGGTCTCGTACGGCGAGGGCACGACGACGACGGTGGCGGCCTCGAGCGCCTGGCCGCGCTCGACGTCCGACAGCAGGCCGGCGAAGTTGATGAACGGCTCCTCGGGCAGCGGCATCAGCTTCACACCCATCAGGACGAGCGACGCTTCGCCGCCCTCGCGGACGTAGGTGCTGAAGTACTCGATCAGTTCTTCGCACCCCTTCCCCTTCTCGATGCGACCGCCGTAGAGGACGAACGGGCCGTGCAGCCGGTGGCGCCGCCGGAACACGGCGCCGCGCGACGTGATGTGCGAACGGAAGCGCCGCGGGCCACCTTTCTCGCCGTCAGCCGGCGCCTCGCCGTCGCCGTCGCCGTCGGTGGCGTCACTGGCGTCGGGCGAGTGGCGCGGGTACGCGTGGTGCTGCGGCAGGTCCACGCCGCAGCCGACCGTTTCCTCCGCCACGGCGGTGATGGAGAACTGCGTCGTGAGGAAGCGCCGCTCCGCCTCGGTGTTGTAGGCCACGCCAGCGGGCAGCCCGAACAGTTCCCTGAAGATCGACAGGTGAATGGCGGGCTCATCGTGCGCGGTTGGCACGAGGATGCTGCGGGCCGGCGCGACCTGCAGGCCCAGAACCGTCGGTGCATGGAGATACGTGAAGAAGATCAGCGCGTCGAACGACGCGTGGTGCGTCCGCAGGTACTCGATGAGCGCCGGGCACCACGGCCCCTGCTGCCGCAGCCACTCCATCTCGTCGGCGTCGGTGTGCGGGTTCGTGAAGATCCACTCAGAGTAACGGTTGAACGCGTCGATGTCCCGCGTCCGCGCATTCGGGAACCGGCGGACGGTGACGCCGCGGACGCGGTCGGGCGCCTCGGGATACTCGTTCTGCCAGGTGATGGAGTCGCGGGCACAGGTCGTCAGCACCTCGACCTGGTGACGCTGCGCCAGCCGCTCGGCGATGAGGCGGCAGTGGTACTCCGCCCCGCCGAGGATCTCGGTGCCGTAGCGCTGGACGATGAACGCAATCTTCACGGTTCCCCCGAACGGCATGGCGCCGCCCCGCCGCGTTCTCAAGGCCCTCCGCGCCGGTGCGCGAACCCGCACGCGCCTCGCGAACCCGGGGCGTCACGATCGTCGTGACGGTCCCTTGGGCAGCGTCTCGAGCACGTACTCGGCCGGCGGCAGCGTCCGTTTCCGGCGTTCCCACCAGCCCGGCAGCGGATCCGACAGCGGACCGCCGCCCACCCTCTTCTCGCGCGTCAGCCGGTCGAGCAGATCGACGTATTGCTTCTCGACGACCGGCCAGGCGTAGTGACGCGTGAAGTAGGCGCGCCCGGTCGCGCCGAGGGCCCGAGCCTGATCGGGCAGCCGCTCGAACCACGAGAGCGCCTCGCAGAACTCGTCCGCGTTCTGGTAGAACAGCCCGGCGTTGCTGCGGAGGCACTGGCCCTTGAGCACGTCGCATTTCGCGTTGGCCAGCACCGGCTTCCCCAGCGCCCACGCCTCGAGCGCCACGATCGACAGGCTCTCGTAGTACGAGGGCATGATCAGGACGTCGGACGCGGCAATCCCGTCGAACTTGTCCTCGTCGGACACGAAGCCGAGGTGCCGGATGCGCGGGTCGTCCGGGATCGGCAGGATGGAGTTTCCGCACAGGACGAGCTGCAGCGGGTTTCGTTCGCCGGTTGCGTATTGCCCGAAGTACTCGAACAGTTCATCGCATCCCTTGTTCCGGTCGATCCGCCCCACGTAGATCGCGAACGGCCCCTGGATCCCGTACTTCTGGCGAAACCGTCCCGGCTCGATCCGCGCCGGGATCTCCGAGCCGCTGCCTGCCACGATCGACGGGATGCCCCCGTTGCCCGACGCGCCGTTGACGAGGTCGCGCTCCTCCGGCGTCAGGTAGATCACGCCGCGGACGCCGGACAGCAGCGGTTTGAACAGCGAGACGCCGATGGCCGGCTCCCGCTCAGCGGTCGGCACGAGCACCGCCCGATCCGCGACCGCCTTCGCGCCGTGGTAGGCCTGGTAGTAACGGAAGCTCCAGAAGAGGAAGAAGTCGTACGTCGCGCGGTTCGATCGAATGTACTCGATCAGCTTCGGGCTCGTCGGCCCTTCCGCATCCAGCCACGCGAGCTCGTCGGCGACCGAGTGGGTCTCGTGGAACACGGTGGCCGACAGCCGGGCGAACCGCTCGACGCTGCGAGGGCGGCGCACGGGAAAGCGGCGGACCGGAACCCCGTTCACGACGTCACGCCCGGGCGGGAGCTCGTTCCGCCACGTCACGTAGTCGCGGGCGCACGAGGTCAGCACCTCCACCTCGGCGAATCCCGAGAGGTGTTCGGTCACGTGGCGGGCGTGCAGCTCTGCGCCGCCCGCGATCGTGGGCCCGTAGCGCTGGACGACGATCGCGAGTCTCACTGGCCTTCGCGGTCGGATGGCGTCGGCGTGTCCGTTCCCGCGGGTTTGTCCGCGGGTCCGTCCCGGCCTCCGCCGGTCTCGGGTGTCCGGTCGTCGGTTCCCGGCTGGCTCCCGTCGTCGCCCGCGTCGGCGCCGTCGGCCGGGACTGGCTGGCTGCCCTCGCCAGGCACCCGACCAGCGCCGCTGCGGCGGCCGCGTCGGCGCCGCCTGCGTCGGCGCGCCTCCGCGCTGCCTCCCTGGTCGGTGTCACGCACGGCCGCCGGCTGCCCTGTCGCCGCGGTCTGTCCGGGAGGAGGCTGAGCTGGCGCTGCTTGCGCACGGTTCGTGCGTCCCCGGGCGGGCGGCTCCTCGACCGCGCTCTCGGACCGACGGTGGACCAGGCTCTCGATCGCGCGCCCCCGGCGTTCGGCGAAATCGAACCGGCTCGACATCGACTCCACGCGCATCTTCAGGTTCTTCACCTCGACGCCGAGCCGCGTCGTCTCCAGCACCAGGTTGTGAAGCAGCTCGTAGGAGAGTTCGGTGTAGTGCGCGTGTCGCGCGTTGATGCCGGCCTGCATGTGCAGGACGTGCGCCAACGGGTTCGGGTTGAAGAACAGCTTGAGAATCGGGCGGAGCAGGCGCCGGATCCACCGCAACGGCGCGCGGTGGGACTCGAACAGCGTCGTGTCCTCGAACGAGTAGTTCTCGATCGGCGACGTACCGTCCTGCCGGAAGCGCTCGAGCAGGCCGGGGCGCGCTCCCTGGGGATCGAGGAACCGTTCGAAGTTCGCTGCCGCCAGCTCCCGGATCTGCTGCTCGGTGTAGTCCACGCCACGCTTCTCGCGGATCCGCGCGCGGATCTGCTGCATGATCTGTTCGACGTTCACCGAGTCGGATCGGATGTTGAAGTCGGCCATCAGTTGTCGAATCCGAGGTCGTGCCCGTTGTTCATTGCCGGCGTGGGCACGTCCGGTGCCGGCAGAGGTCAGGGTCGCCGCCCGAAGATGCCGGCCAGGTCACTCGCTCCGTACACGAGGATGACGACCGCCGCCACCCACAGGGCGACACACACCAGCAGGGGACGGTCGGTCAGCAGCATCTCGGCCGGGCTTCCCCCGCCTTCCTTCTTGTGAACCAGGTAGAGGTACCGAAAGATGCCGTAGAGCGGGAACGGGATGGTCAGCGCCAGGTACTCGGTGCCGAAGTTCTGCACGGTCTCCGGGCTGATCGTGTAGAAGATGTACGCGATCAGCGTCGATGCCGTCACCACGCCGATCATCTGGTCGAGCAGATAGGGGCTGTACTCGCCGAGGATGCGCCGGTGCTCCGTCGCGCCGTCGGCCAGCAGCGTCAGTTCGTGGCGCCGCTTGCTCATCGCCAGGAACAGCGCGAGCAGGACCGTGCACACCAGCAGCCAGTGGCTGATCGCCACGTCGATGGCCACCGCGCCCGCCACCGCCCGCAACACGAATCCGATCGCCAGCGTCAACACGTCGATGATGACGATGTGCTTGAATGACGCGGAGTAGCCGGTGAGCAAGGCGACATACGCGAGCGCGACGACGCCGAAGGCGGGGCGCAGAGAGAACGAGAGCGCGACCGCGGTGACGCCGAGCACGACCGCCGTCGCGAGCGCGAGGCCCGGCGACAGCTGGCCCGACGCGATCGGCCGCTTCGACTTGAGCGGGTGCCGCCGATCCGCCTCGCGGTCGGCAACGTCGTTCAGGAGGTAAATCACGCCCGACAGGGCGCAGAAGAGGGCGAAGGCGGCACAGGCGATCGCGACGGCCTTCGGATCGAAGAGCCGCTTGCCGAACAGCAGCCCCGCGAAGACGATCAGGTTCTTGACCCACTGGCCCGGCCGAAGCGAAACAACCAGGCTGGCCACCGGGGAACGAGCCGGGGCGCCTCCGGCGGCAGCGACGTCCCGGTTCATCGTATCCACGAGTGGCTGGCGCGCCATGCAAGCGCGGGATAGGGACGGTTAGACACCCGTCGAGCTGAAGCTCTTTACAGCTTCGGCCTCGGTGTCGAACGTCTCGAAAACCGTCAGCAGCTTGGTGATCGCCAGCAGATCCTGGATTCGCTTGGTCAGGTTCAGCAGCTTCAGCGCACCACCCTGGCGGCTGACCGTCGTGTAAGTCCGGACGATTTCCCCGAGCCCCGCGCTGTCGATGTACGGCACTTCCGCGAGATTGAGCACGAGCCTCTTCGCTCCCTGCTGGATCAGGCTGTTCACCTTGTCCCGCAGCAACTCGTCGCCCTCACCGAGCGTCATCTTGCCGTTGAGGTCGATAATCGTCACGTCTCCGAGCGTCCGCTGATGAATCTGCATGCCGCCCACTCCTCCCGCCTCATGGCGCGCAAACGACCGCCACCGGGGCGATCGACGGTCGCAACCTGCCAGTCCGAGGCCCTTTATCTTAACGTAGCGTAGAAAAGAGCGTCAACCAAGGCCCGTCGGACAAAAAACAAAGGGGCCGCCTTGACGTGCGGCCCCTCCCGGATCTCCGATGAGAATCCCCTACACGCCGGCGCCGCCGGCACCCGTGAACTTCCGTTGCTGGAAGCACTCGCGACAATAGACCGGGCGACCCTGGGTCGGCTTGAACGGAACCGTGGTCACCTTCCCACATTCCGAACAGCTGGTCTGGGTTTCGACACGCTCCCGGGCCGGAGCCGCCCCCGCCGGCCGACTGGCCCGCTTGGTCTTGCACGCCTTGCACCGCTTGGGCTCGTTCTTGAAGTTCTTGTCGGCGAAGAACAGCTGCTCTCCTGCCGTCCAGATGAACTCGGCCCCGCAGTCCACGCAGTGCAGCGTCTTGTCCTGGAATTCCATCGGTGGCCCCCGTTCTCGCTACTCCATCTCGCGCCGGAGTTTCTTGCGGCTGCGCTTCCGCGCCAGCGCCTGCTTGGCTCGACGCTTGTCCCCGGGCTTCAGGTAGAAGGAGTGCTTCTTGATATCCTTGATGATATCTTCCTGCTGAACCTTCCGCTTGAAGCGCCGCAGGGCGCTCTCGACCGACTCGCCTTCCTGAACTTTGACTTCAGCCACGCCCTCGAACACCCCCTTACCGGCCCAGCTGGCTCTCTATCCGGATCCGTAAAAACTACCGGAATATGCTAGGCTATCACAAATAGGGGCGGATTCCAGGCCTAAAGATGACCTGGGGCGACCGGGGACGGCCGGCCTGGCGCGTTCGCGCCACCCTATCGAGCCACCTCGACCTGTCATCCACCGGCATGCCTGCAGTAGACGCGATCCGATGAGACTCCTGGTGATCGGCTCGGGCGCCCGCGAGCACGCTCTCGTGTGGCGCCTCGCCCGCGACGGCGGCGTCCACCACCTCGTCTGTGCGCCCGGAAACGCCGGCATCGAGAGTTCGACGCGCGTCGAGCCGGTTGATGCGGGTGACCCCGAAGCCGTGTTCGCCCTCGCCGAGCGGGAACAGGCGGACCTGACGATCATCGGCCCTGAGCTGCCCCTGACGCGTGGGGTCGCGGACCTGTTCGCCGCACGCCGTCGTCTGCTGCTCGGGCCGTCGCGGTTGGCCGCCGAACTCGAGTCGAGCAAGGCGTTCGCGAAAGACTTCATGGCGCGCCACTCCGTGCCGACCGCGCGCTACCAGATCTGCGAGTCGCCGGAAGTGGCGCTGGCCGTCCTGGCCACCCGGCAGTTCGGCTACCCCGTTGTGATCAAGGCGGACGGCCTGGCTGCCGGCAAGGGCGTGGTCGTTGCCACCGACCAGCTGAATGCCAGCCTCGCCATCCGGGGCATGATGGTCGAGCGCCGGTTCGGCGACGCCGGGGCGCGGATCGTCATCGAGGAGTTCATGGAGGGCCAGGAAGCGTCGGTGTTCGCCCTGACCGACGGGAGCCGAGCGGTGCTGCTTCCGACCGCCCAGGACCACAAGCGCGCATTCGACGGCGACAAGGGCCCGAACACCGGCGGGATGGGCGCCTTCGCCCCGAGCCCGCTGGTGGACGAAGGGATGCTGGACCGCATACGCGACACGATCATTCTCCCGGTCATCGACGGGCTGCGCGCCGAAGGGCGGGAATTCCGCGGGTTCCTCTACGCGGGGCTGATGCTGACCGTCGAGGGGCCAAAGGTCGTGGAGTTCAACGTGCGGATGGGCGACCCGGAAGCGCAGGTCGTGCTTCCGATGATCGACGGCGACCTCGCGCCGCTCCTGCGCGATGCGGCCGCCGGAGCACTCCGCCAGGACTCGTGCCGCGTGCGCGACTGGCCGCGGGTCGGCGTCGTGCTGGCCTCGGCCGGTTATCCCGACAAGTACGAGACGGGGAAAGTGATCAACGGCCTGGGCGCCGCTGCTTCCGTCCCTGGCGTGGTGGTCTTCCACGCGGGCACGGCGCGACGCGGCGGCGATATCGTCACCGCCGGCGGTCGTGTGCTCACGGTCGTCGCCGAGGGGCAGGACTACCGGCAGGCGGTGTCGCGCGCTTACGAGGGGGCTCAGCGCGTGACGTTCGACGGGATGTTCATGCGCAAGGACATCGGGCGCAAGGCCATAACTGCTCAGGGCTGAAGCCCTGAGCCGGCGGATGCTACTCGGCAGCGGCGACAACCAGCGCGATTGCAGCATCTCGAGGACGACATGTCGCAGATTTCCGTTCTGGTCCTGATCGGCTCCGATTCCGACGCGCCGGTAATGCAGCAGGCGGTGGACCTGCTGAAGGACCTCGGCGTCCCCTGCGACATGACCGTCGCGTCGGCCCACCGCTCGCCCGCCCGGGTGCAGCGCCTGATCGCCGAGGCGCCTTCCCGTGGCGTGAGGGTCTTCATCGTCGGCGCCGGCGCAGCCGCGCACTTGGCCGGCATGGTTGCCGCCCACACGATTCGACCCGTGATCGGTGTCCCGATCGACTCGTCGGCGCTCAAGGGCCTCGACGCCCTGCTGTCCACCGTGCAGATGCCGCCAGGTGTCCCGGTCGCGACGGTGTCGATTGGAAAGCCGGGCGCGGTCAACGCCGCCGTGCTCGCCGCCCAGATCCTCGCCATCGAAGACGCGATGCTCGCCAGGCGGCTCGAGCAGTACAAGGCACAGCTGGCCGACAAGGTCGAAAAGGCCGCAGAAACGCTGAAGATCTAGGTATCTTGCGATCTGGGTATCTTGCGATCGATCCGGACGGTCCGACGGTCCGACGGTCCGACGGTCCGACGATCCGACGATCGAGATCGCACGATCGCACGATCGCAAGATCGCACGATGAAGTATTCCGTCCTGACCTTCGGATGTCGGGTGAACCAGGCCGACTCGTGTCAGCTCGAGCGCGAGCTGCAGGCGGGCGGGGGTGTGCCGGCGGGGCCCGGGACAGCGGACGTGGTGGTCGTCAACACCTGCTCGGTGACTGCGGCGGCGGACCAGGCGGCGCGGAACGCAATCCGGAGAATCGCGCGCGTCAATCCAAGGGCGCGGATCGTGGCGACCGGGTGCTACGCCACGCGCCGGCCGGCCGAGGTGGAGCGGCTGCCCGGCGTGGCGCGGCTGATGCCGAACGATCGAAAGACCACGATGGCAGGCGCGCTCGGCGAGACCCTGCGGCCGGGCGACCGGGGGCGCACCGCCTATCCGCTCTGCGTCCAGACCGGCTGCGACGAGCGCTGCGCCTACTGCATCGTGCCGAGCACGCGGGGGGCGAGCCGGAGCCGACCCGTGTCGCTCGCGCTCCAGGACGTCCGCCGCCTGGCGGACGCCGGGTTCAAGGAACTGTGGCTGACGGGTGTCCACCTCGGCTCGTTCGGAAGGGACCTGCGGCCGCGATGCACCCTGCTCGACCTGCTCCTCGCTCTCGACCGGCAGGCGGAGTCGATGGACGTCACCTTCCGACTGAGCTCGCTCGAGCCGATGGACTGCAGCGCCGAGATCCTCGAGCTCGTCGGAGGGTCGCCGCGGTTCGCTCCTCACCTGCACCTTCCGCTGCAGCATGCGAGCGACCGGATCCTGTCGGCGATGAGGCGGCCGTACACGGCCGGCAGCTACCGCGCGCTCGTTCAGCGGGTGCGCGAGCGCATGCCGGACGCGGCGATTGGCACGGACGTCGTCGTCGGATTCCCAGGGGAGACCGAGCGTGATTTCGACGAACTGGTGGGCGGCCTGCGTGACTCGGCGTTGACGCACCTCCACGTGTTCCCGTACTCCGACCGCGCCGGCACCGAGGCATCGCACATGCCTTCGAAGGTTCCCGGCGCGGTGATCGGGCATCGTGCCGAACGCCTGCGCGCGATCGGACGGGAGCTGAACGGACGATTCCTCGAGCGGCAGCTCGGGCGGGAACGTCCGGCCCTGACGCTCCACGACGGCTCGCTGGCCCTGACTGACAATTACGTGAAGCTGCGGATCGCCGGGGGCCGCGCGCGCAACGAACGGGTCCGCGTCCGGGTGGTGTCGGTCAGTCCGCTTCGGGGGGAGGTGACCGCGTGAAGGCGCTGGCCCTGCTCGGCACCACGCTCGGCTTCGCGTTCACCGCCGGGCTCAATCTCTACGCCACGATCCTCGTCATCGGAGGCGCGCTGCGCCTGGGGTGGATCACGCTGCCCGAACCACTGACCGGCCTGTCGGCCCTCGCCCACCCGATCGTGCTCGGGGTGGCCGGCGTCATGTATGCCCTCGAGTTCCTCGCCGACAAGATTCCCGCGATCGATCATGTGTGGGACGCGATCCACACCGTCGTGCGTCCGATCGGCGCGGCGTGGATCGCCTGGCGGACGGTCGGCGGCGCGGGGCTGTCGGAACCGGTCGAGGTCGCGCTGCTGCTCGTGGCCGGCGGCGTGGCGCTGTCGGCGCACGCGGGGAAGGCCGGGACGCGTCTGGCGATGGCGTCGGCCGGCGGGCACATCCTGGGGATTGGCATCGCGCTCAGCCTGCTCGAGGACGCGGTCGCGTTCGTCATCGCGCCGATGGCGCTGCTGACGCCGGTGCTGGTGCTCGCCCTCGTGGTCCTCGCACTCGGCGCGCTCGCCGTCGCGGTCGCGCTCGGCCGTCGCACGCTGCGGGGGCCGCGCACGGCCGATGTCCCGCCCCGGCCCTGATCGACTGGCGGCGTGGGCCACCCGGCCGACCGGAACTCAAGCGCGGCCCCGCTCTGTGATCTGTGCCCTCCGTGGTCCGGTTCCCCGCGGCGAATGGCGGTGAACAAGTGGGATGGCGTGGCGGAGGGGACAGCTTACTTGATGAGTGCCGCCAGCTTCTGGCCCGCTGAACTCTGCGTCCCTTCCACGATCAGCTGGCCGCAGGCGGCGCGGATGTCGCGTCCGCGGCTCTTGCGCACCGAGACCGTGACGTGGCGGTCGGCCAGGATGCCCGCGAACTCGTCCACCCGTTCGTCCGAGGGCCGGGAGAACGGAATGCCGGCCGCCTCGTTCAGCGGGATCAGGTTCACCTTCGCCCGGATGCCGGCGAGCAGCGCCACGAGCCGTTTCGCATCCTCCCGACTGTCGTTGACTCCGGCCAGCATCACGTATTCGAACGTGATCCGGCTCCTGCGCTTGATCGGAAACCGGCGGCACGCTTCGATCACCTCGGTGATGGAGTACTTCCTGTTGAGCGGCACGAGCACATCGCGCTGGGCCTCGGTGGTGGCGTGAAGCGAGACGGCGAGGTTCGGCATGTACGGCTCGCGCGCGAGCCGGTCGAGCGCGGGCACCACTCCGACCGTCGAGATGGTCACCCGGCGCCCCGACACCGCCAGGCCGTCCGGATCTCCGAGGATCCTGAGCGCCCTCATCGTCTCGTCGTAGTTGTGGAGCGGCTCGCCCATTCCCATGAGGACGATGTTGAAGCGGGCGTCGAGCAGGCCGAGATCCTCGGCGAGCAACCGAACCTGGCCGACAATCTCACCCGCCGCCAGGTTCCGCGCCAGGCCCATCCTGCCGGTCAGGCAGAACGCGCACTTCATGGCGCAGCCGACCTGTGTCGAGATGCAGAACGTCTGGCCGGGCGAGTCGGGAATGTGCACCGACTCGATCCGCCGTCGGTCCTCCAACTCGAGCAGCAGTTTCGTCGTGCCATCGGTGGAGCGCTCCCGGCCGACGATCGCGGGGCGCGAAATGCGGAAGAGCTCCGGCAGCCGGGTGCGGAGCGGCTTGGAGAGGTCGGTCATCCGCGCGAAATCGGTGACCCCGCGCTTGAACACCCAGCGGAAGAGCTGACCGGCGCGGTACGGCTCGATCCCGCCTACCCGCAGCAGGGATTCGAGTTCCGGTCGGTCGAGCCCGGCGATATCGGGCAGGGGGGTGGTTTCGAGCACCGTGGCCTGGCTTTCGAAGACGGGTCCTGCGGCTATTATGCCCCAGCCCGGGGCGAACCTTCAGGTTGAAGGCCGGGAGGCGCCATGCTATCATGGCCATTGCTGGGTGTTCCTAATTCATTGTCCTTCAAGTACTTGCGGCCAGTCGCCCAGCCGGATCACGGTCGCGCAATCACGCCACGACCCTGGGAACCTGCCGTCGCGACACGGCGAAAGGACTGCACCGCCCGATGATAGTTCGCGAGGTCCTTGGCAACGGTCTTCGCCTGCTCACCGAGTCGATGCCCCACGTGCGCTCGATCAGCGTCGGGGTGTGGCTGACGCGGGGCTCCCGACACGAACCGGAGGAGTGGAGCGGGATCGCGCACTTCGTCGAGCACATGCTGTTCAAGGGCACCGCGAACCGCAGCGCCGAGGATATCGCGCAGGAGATCGACTCGATTGGCGGCCAGCTCGATGCGTTCACGGCCAAGGAGTACGCCAGCTACTACATCAAGGTGCTCGACGAACACCTGCCCCGGGCGCTCGACGTCCTCTCCGACGTCGTCCTGCACCCGGCGTTCGACGCGGACGACATCGAGCGCGAGAAGAAGGTGATCCTCGAAGAAATCAAGATGGTCGAGGACACGCCCGACGACCTCGTGCACGAACTGTTCACCCAGAGCTTCTGGGAAGGGCATCCTCTCGGGCGGCCGATTCTCGGGTCGCGCGAAGCCGTCGAGGCGTTGACGCAGGAGGCGCTGCGCGACTACTTCCGCCGGGCCTACACGGCCAACAACCTCGTGATCTCCGCCGTGGGCAATCTCGAGCACTCGCGCGTGCGGACCCTGGTGGAGAATGTCTTCTCCGGCATCGCCGCGGACGGTGACGTGGCGATCGATCGGGCACCGGTCGTCGCGCCGAGGTTCGCGGTCCGGAACAAGGACCTCGAACAGAGCCACATCTGCCTGGGCACCGCCGGGTACTCGCAGGGCCACGACGACCGCTATGTGAGCTACGTCCTGAACACGCTGTTGGGCGGGTCCATGAGCTCGCGGCTGTTCCAGAACGTCCGGGAAAAACGGGGGCTGGCCTACGCGGTGTTCAGCGGCCTGAGCGCCTACCGCGACGCGGGCGCGCTGACGATCTACGCGGGATGCGCGAGCGAGGCGGTTGGCGAGGTGATCGATCTCACCGTGGAGGAACTTCGCGGGATCAAGGCCTCGCCGGCGCCGGAGGCGGAGTTGCGGCGGGCGAAGGACCATCTCAAGGGCAGCCTGATGCTGAGTCTCGAGAACACCGCCAGCCGGATGTCGCACCTGGCGCGGCAGGAGATCTACTTCGACCGGCAGTTCGGCCTGGACGAGACGCTCGAGGGCGTCGAGAGGGTCACGGCTGCCGACCTGCAGCGCGTCGCGACCGACCTGTTCTCGAACGGCGCGCTGGCCGGGACGATCCTGGGGCCGCTGAACGGCTGGAAGTACCCGGCCGAGCGCCTGAATCTGGGGTGACGGCGCCGCCCGGCACCCGGCCGGCTCTCGAGCCCTGCGCCTTGTTCGGAGGACCGAAATGATCGCACGTTACACCGGCGCCGCGATGGGCCGGATCTGGAGCGAGCAGCGCCGCTTCGAGACCTGGCTGCAGGTGGAGGTGGCGGCGGCGGAGGCGATGGCCGACGCGGGCATCATCCCGGAGTCCGCGGCGAGGGCGATCCGCGAGCGGGGCGGATTCGACGTGGCCCGCATCGAGGAGATCGAGGCGAAGACCAAGCACGACGTGATCGCGTTCACCACCGCCGTCGCGGAGCGCGTCGGCGAGGAGGCGCGCTGGCTCCACTTCGGCCTGACGTCCTCGGACGTGATCGACACGGCGCAGGCGCTGCAGATGCGCGAGGCGTGCGATCTCGTCCTCGATGGGCTCGCCGCGCTCGCTGCCGCGATCCGCGCGCGGGCCGACGAGCACCGCCTCACGCCGATGATCGGCCGGACGCACGGCGTCCACGCGGAGCCGATCTCGCTCGGGCTGAAGCTCGCGCTCTGGCACGCGGAGAACCAGCGGAACATCGAGCGCGTGCGCCGCGCCCGCGCCGGGATCAACGTCGGCAAGCTCTCCGGGGCGGTCGGCACGTTCGCCCACCTCGACCCGTCGATCGAAGCAGCGGTCTGCGCGCGCCTCGGCCTCGAGCCGGCGCCCGTGTCGTCGCAGATCATCCAGCGCGACCGGCACGCGGAACTGCTGTCGACGCTGGCCATCACCGCCGCCTCGCTCGAGAAGTTCGCGCTCGAGATCCGCGGGCTGCAGAAGACCGAGATCGGGGAGATCGAGGAGGCATTCGAGACCGGGCAGAAAGGCTCGTCGGCCATGCCCCACAAGCGCAACCCGATCGGGTGCGAGCAGGTGGTCGGTCTGGCCAGGCTGCTCCGCGGCAACGCCATGGCGGCGATGGAGAACATCGCCCTCTGGCACGAGCGCGACATCTCGCACTCCTCGGTCGAGCGCGTGATCCTGCCCGACAGCTTCATCGCGCTCGACCACGTGCTGCGCCGGTTCACGAAGATCGTCCGCCACATGGTGGTCTACCCGGAGCGGATGCGCGAGAACCTGGATCGGTCGCGCGGCGTCGTCTTCTCCGGGACGATCCTGCTCGAACTGGCGCAGCGCGGCGTGTCGCGCGAGCAGGCCTACGAGTGGGTGCAGCGGAACGCCATGCGGTCGTTCAGCGAACAGCGGCCATTCAAGTTGCTGCTGCTCGCAGACGAGGACGTGCGCCGTGTCCTGTCGGCCGAGGACATCGAGCGCGCGTTCGACCTGGCGGTGCACCTGCGTCACGTCGACCGGATCTTCGCGCGGGTGTTTCCGCCACAGCCGGCCGTGGCACGGGACTGAAGTCAGCATGTTCGACAAGCTCCACGAGGAATGCGGCGTATTCGGGATCTTCGGACACTCCGAGGCCTCGAAGATGGCCTACCTGGGTCTCTACGCGCTCCAGCACCGCGGGCAGGAGAGCGCGGGGATTGCCGCATCCGACGGCGAGAACCTGATCGCCCATCGGGCGATGGGCCACGTCGCGGACGTATTCACCGAGGCCGAACTGGCCAGGCTTGCGGGCAGTCTGGCGGTCGGCCACGTTCGCTATTCGACCGCCGGGGCGAGCAAGCTCATCAACGCGCAGCCGATGCTCATCGACTGCCAGCACGGGCAGATTGCCCTCTGTCACAACGGCAACCTGGTGAACGCGGCCGAGTTGCGGGACGAGTTGGGCCGCGGCGGCGCCATCTTCCAGACCAGCAGCGACTCGGAAGTCATCCTCCACCTGTACGCCCGATCGACGGCTTCGCACGTCGAGGACGCGGTGATCGAATCCCTCGCGCAGGTTCGAGGCGCCTTCTCGCTCGTCCTCGCGACCGCGGATCGGCTGATGGCGGTGCGCGACCCGCACGGCTTCCGTCCGCTGGCCATCGGCCGCCTCGGCGACGCGACGGTGGTGGCCTCCGAGACGTGTGCGATGGACCTGATTGGGGCCACCTTCGTGCGCGACGTCGAGCCGGGTGAAATCGTCGTGATCGACGCGGCCGGCATGCGGTCGCTCAAGCCGTTTGCCCCGGCCGCCGTCTCGCAGTGCGTCTTCGAGCACGTATATTTCGCCCGCCCCGACAGCTACGTCTTCGGCGAGAGCGTCAACACCGTCCGCACGACGTTCGGCAGGTTGCTGGCGAAGGAGTCGCCCGTGGACGCCGACGTGGTGGTGCCGGTGCCGGACTCCGGCGTGTGCGCGGCGACCGGGTATGCCGAGGAGGCGCGGATTCCGCTCCGGATGGGGCTCATCCGCAACCACTACGTCGGTCGCACGTTCATCGAGCCGCAGCAGTCGATTCGGCACTTCGGCGTGAAGGTGAAGCTGAACCCGGTCCGCAGCATACTCGAAGGGCAGCGCGTCGTCCTCGTCGACGACTCGATCGTCCGGGGCACGACGTCGAGGAAGATCGTGCGGATGATCAAGGCGGCGGGGGCGCGCGAAGTGCACGTGCGGATCAGCTGTCCGCCGACCATCTCCCCATGCTTCTACGGCGTGGACACGCCGCGGCGGTCCGAACTGATTGCCGCGACGCACACGCTCGAGGAGATCCGGAAGTACCTGGAAGCCGACTCGCTCAGGTACCTGAGCCTCGACGGGCTGCTCGTCGGCGTGAACTCGCACCGGTCCCACTACTGCACGTCGTGTTATACCGGCCACTACCCGGTGCCGTTCCCGAAGGACCAGGCCTCGCAGCTGCAGCTGCGGCTGCCGCTGGTCGTCGTGACCGGCGACGAACGGCAGGTGGCGTCGCCCTCGTCCGCCGATCCCTATGGACTACAAATCCTCGCCAGAGCGAAAGTCGATCCCGCGGAACCCCGCGTGAAATCACGAAAACACGCCACAACACCTTGATACTGAGTTTCGCCCGTCTCCTTCGAAACATCCCCGATTCTGACCGTCATGGTTAGCGCGACGGTTAGCGCTACCTCGACAATAGAGACGGGACAAGACAAGCGTTGACTGGATGTGAACTGTCACGTATCCTAGACCTCGATGCGAGCCTACCGCCTGAAGGAAGTCCAAGAGCTGACCGGCGCGACCACGGCGCGGCTGGTGCATTGGAACCGTGTCGGGCTCATCGAAGGGTCGATCCAGGCCGGAGCCGGCCCCGGCATCTCCCGCGAGTATTCCTACGATGACGTGGTGTGCATCACGGTGGCTTCGCGGTTGTCGGCGGGCTTCGGCCTTCCGGTGGCCTCGCTGAGAGTTGCGGTCGGCCTGGTGCGGCAAGTGCTGCGTTCGCGCAAGGCACACCCTGCCGACGACATCGCGATCTTGTTCTTCGAGGATTCGAGTTCGGGCAAGCTGCTGGCCTCGAAGGCCGACGCCTACGGACAAATCGAGTGGGCCGAACTGGCTCGGGGTCGGTGTGTAGACGACCGCACGGGCCTCGTGGTGGACCTGGCGGCCATCGAGCAAGACCTGGCGGCGCGAGGCGCTACGCGGTAGCGTCCCCTTTTTTTCGACTGGAGAATGTGAACCGTGACAGTTACCACTCGACCCAAGTCGGCGAAGCCGAGGAAGCCGAAGGTCCGGATTCCGGTGGTGTCCGAGGTCATGGACCTGAACGAGTTCGCGGCGATCATCGGCAGTCCCTATCAAACCGCGTGGAGCATCGCGAAGACCGGCGCGATCCCGATCGTACGGCTGCCCTCGCGGCGGTCGAAGACGGGCGTCTCCCGCCGGCTGTTGTTTCGGCGAAGCGATGTGGCGCGGCTGCTGAATGCCTGGCGGGAACAATCGGCGTAAACGGCAACGCCCGCGCGGGCACGCGGGCGTCAGAGCGAGGACCAGATGACGAGACCCAGTATACCACCACCGGGCGACTTGCGAGCATCGGATCTGGCGATGTTCGACCGCTTCGGCATCAGCACGGCCCTCTTGGAGCGGCACGGGATCCGACGTGTCACCGACCCCGAGGCCCGCACCCTCCTGTCCTCGAAGCATCCCGGCGACCTGGCCGGCATCCTGTTCCCACGACGCGACCCCGAGACCGGACACCAGGTGGCCGCGCGGATCCGGCGCGACAACCCGGAGACCGAGAACGGGAAGCCGAAGGCGAAGTACCTCAGCTCCTACGGCGACCATCCGCACGTCTTCTTCACCAGCAACGCGGCTGAACTCCTGAAGGATGCGACCGTAACCGCCGTGCTGGTGGAAGCGGAAAAGTCCGCTCTCACGTTCATGGCCGCCGCGACTCGCCTTGACCGTGCCGTGCTGCCGATTGCGCTCGGCGGCTGCTACGGCTGGAGAACATCGCGAGCCGGGAAGACGACGGGACCGAACGGCGAGCGGGTGAACGAGTCCGGCATCAACCCGGATCTGCCGCGCGTCACCTGGACCGACCGGGACGTCGTGATCCTGTTCGACAGCAATACCGCCAGCAGCGCGAAGGTGCGATCGGCCCGTCGTCAGCTCGCGGCCGAACTCCAGGCCCGAGGCGCGAAGGTCCGGATCGGCACGGTCCCGGCCGAGCCCGACGTGAATGGACCCGACGATTACCGTACTGTTCACGATGATGCCGGGCTCCTGGCGCTGGTGGATCACGCGGCGCCCATCCAGCCGGCGACCGTCGATGACGTCCTCGAGGAGTGCGGATTCTCGGCCCTGTCCGAGCCCGTCCACCTGGCGGCGTTGGAGGCGGCGTTGCGCGAGCTGCGCGACCTGATGCGCAGCGCGGATCCGATTCGGCGGAAGCTGACGCGGACCGCGACGATCACCAGGCTGAAGGCGTTGAGGGTAGAGGGCCCGGCGGCCCTCGTGGATGCGGCCGTGACTCTGCCTGACGAGTCCGCGTCTGAAGGTCCAGCCCTGGTCCGCGAGGACAACCCGTGGCCCGATCCCGTGAACGGCCAGAAGGTACTGGACCAGGTGGCCAGCGTCCTTCGGCGCTACCTGATTCTGCCGACGCACGCCGACGTCGCGATCACGCTCTGGATCGCGCACGCCTACGCGATGACCGCCTGGGCCATCAGCCCGATCCTCCTGGCGACGTCGCCGTTGATGCGGTGCGGCAAGACCACCCTGCTGATGGTGATCGAAAAGCTGGTCCCGCGCGGCATCAACGTCTCGAACCTGACGGCCGCCGTGCTGTTCCGCGCGGTCGACGCCTACAAGCCGACGCTGCTGGCCGACGAAGCCGACACCTGGTTGGATGATGAAAAGTCCGAGTTGAGAGGGATCTTCAACGCCGGCC
>Ga0209048_10000116_pt1 | contig 80378 bp, 69 predicted proteins | sample FrelakmetCRP12CR_FD_187146 | JGI IMG/M metagenome (GOLD analysis project Ga0209048, IMG submission 187146) | Freshwater lake sediment microbial communities from the University of Notre Dame, USA, for methane emissions studies - CRP12 CR (SPAdes)... | ecosystem: Environmental > Aquatic >...
ACCGCCTCCCCAGGAACAATTTACCGGTTGCCGTTTCCTCAAAGACTTAGGTGCCTTTTTCTTTCGGCAGCGCCTCCCGCAATTTGAAGCGCATGATTTTTCCGGAACCGGTGCGCGGGATCTGATCAACGAGATGTACGACCTGCGGAATTTTATAGGCAGACAACTTCGACCTGCAGTATGCAAGAAGTTTGTCTGTATCGAAGTTCATTCCCGGACGCGGCACCACGAAGATCAGCGGTACTTCGCCGAGCTTTTCATGCGCGATCCCGATCACGGCGGAGTCAAGTACGGATTCATGCGAATTAACAACTTCTTCGATTTCCGCGGGCGCGATATTCTGTCCACCGCGAATAATCAACTCTTTTAGTCGACCTGTGATGGTCAGAAATCCGTTCGGATCACATTTGGCGAGATCGCCCGTGTGATACCAGCCGTTTTTCAGTGCAGCCGTAGTTTCCGAGGGTTTGTTATGGTAACCGAGCATTACGTTGGGTCCTCGTACGATGAGTTCACCTTCGTCTCCGGGCCTTACGTCGAGCCCGCTGTTTGGGTCGATGATGCGGACCATCACACCTGGTACAGGCAACCCGCAAGAACCGAGAATGCGCCCACCGACGGGCCAATTCATTGTGACCATGGTCGAGGTCTCGGTGATACCATAGCCGTCCAGCAGTAAGACGTTCAGCTTGTTCTCGAATTCGCGGTTGAGTGTGGCAGGCATGATGGCGCCTGCAGAGACGCAAAGACGGAGGGAGGGAAACTTTAGCGGCCTTTCTTTCCCGATTGCCTCAAGCAGATAATGAAACATCGTGGGCACGCCGGGAAAAAATGTAAACGATTCGCTTTTAAGCAGTCGCAAGCAGTCCGCGGTTGAATATTTTTCGAGAATGTATTCGCTCGCGCCGGTTGCTAGAATGCCGAGAACTGAGAGGTTCAGTGCATAGGAATGGAAGAGCGGCAGGGGGGAAAGAACGTAATCTTTTTCAGAGAGTTGAGCGATCGGCGCCCAGCAAGCCGCAACGACCCACAACATGCCTCGCAAGGTAAGGATAACTCCCTTTGCTCGCCCTGTGGTGCCTGAGGTGTAAACGATGAATGCCGGCGTATCGATAGAATCTAGGTCAAGTGGTGGTTTGCTTGATTTCTTTTGTAGGAGGTCGGTGTAACGATGACCTTGGCCCAGTAGAGAGCCGCGATCCACAAGGATGGTCGTGTTTAGATCTGGCAAATCGGTTTTTGCGGCAGAAAGTTGAGCGGCGCGTTCATCCGTTGTGACCAGTATGCGACAGCGTGCATCGGTAAGCCGATAAACAGCCTCTGACTCGGTCGCGTCATAGCTGATTGGTACTCCAATGGCTCCTGCGCGCGCGATCGCAAGGCATGTTTCAATCCATGTCACTGAATTAGGAAGCCATATGGAAACGGTGTCGCCGGGCTTGATCCCTAGTTCGATCAAGTGGCCCGAGAGATTCTCGGTGACGCGGTCGAGTTCGCCATAAGTTACGCTCCGATGTTGATCGCGATAAGCAAGCTTGCCCGGTCGTTCATTGGAATGGCGCTTCAGTAAGACATGGACAGGAACGATCATCTCGGTTCGTAACATCGCGTCTCCCCCAATTGTCTCGCTTTCCGTGGTTCTTTATCCGACCATAGCGAAACCGCCGTCGACGCTTAGCACCTGACCCGTAATCCAGCTTGCGTGTTTCGAAACTAGAAAAGCCACTGTGCTCGCAGCATCTGACGGCATACCCAACCGGCGGATTGCGTAATTGCGAAGAATCTTTTCACGATTAGCGTCAAGCCAAGCCTGGTCATTGTGGCTTGATTCTACGAGGCCAAGCGCAAGAGCGTTTGCAGTTGTGCCAAATCGGCCGAACTCACGCGCCAATGATTTCATCAGTGCGATCACACCGGCGCGCGCTGCCGCTGCCATCGCCAAACCTGCCTCGCCCACACGCGAAGAGTCGCCCGCAAAACCGATGATCCGGCCATTCCTGCTCTTCTCGAGGTGCGGTGCGGCGGCGTGGCAACAGTGGATCGCGCCGTAAAGTGAAACGTCGATCTGACGCTTCCAATCTTCAGGCTTAGTATCGAGAAATCTTTGACGTTTCACGACGGCGGCGTTGTTGACGAGAATATCTAGCGCCCCGAAATCCTTAACGATCTGATCGATCATTCTGCGAACCTCGTCATAATTGGCAATGTCCGCGCCGTAGGCGATGGCATTGCCACCAGCCGTCTTGATCTCACTAACGACTGCTGCAGCTTCTTTCGCCGAATTACGATAGTTAACCGCGACATTCGCGCCTTCCGCGGCTAACACTAGTGCTATCTCGCGACCCACATCGCGCCCTCCGCCGGTAACGAGCGCAATTTTCCCCTTGATGCCGAGATCCATAATTATTTCCTTTCGTATGTCATTGAATGCTGAATGGAGCGAAAGAGTTGTTCTGGGGTAATTGGTAGTTCAGTGATTTCGACATTGAGATGCGACAGAGCGTTGGAAACCGCATTGGCTATTGCCGCGGGCGCCCCGATGGTGCCGCCTTCACCCATGCCGCGGAAGCCGCCGACGGTGGAAGGAGATTCAGTTTCTAAATGTGATACCTTCATTGGTGGGATTTCTGCGGCTGAAGGCACGAGATAATCGGCAAGACTCGCGGTCAGAAGCTGCCCGTTGTTGTCATAGATAACTTTTTCAAGTAGGGCGGCGCCGATGCCCTGCGCAACACCGCCGTGCACTTGTCCATCGACAATGAGCGGATTGATCATTTTACCGCAGTCCTCAACAACCTGATAACGCAGCGTTTTCACCTGATAGGTTTCAGAATCAACTTCGACCACAGCAACATGTGTCGCCGATGTTGTGGTGCCGAAGACCGGATCATATTGCCTGGTCGCTTCCAGATCCTCGCGGATATCCAGTGGTACGCGCCCCATTTCCGAATAAACGGCGTGCGCAAGCTCTTTGAATGTCAATTTTCTGTCGGTACCCGTAATGAACACCGTTCCGTTTTCAACGCGAATATCGGCAGGCGCCGCTTCCAGTAAATGAGAACTGACGCGAATTATCTTTTCGCGCACTGCCCGCGCGGCTAGTGTAGCGGCGCCGCCGGCGAGCACTGCGCTCCGGCTTGCGTAGGTGCCGGTGCTGTGCGCCACGGCGGCACTATCGCCTTGAATGACACGAATATCATCGATGCGCGCTCCGAGCTCATCAGCAACGACTTGCGCGAGAGTGGTTTCCAGTCCTTGGCCATGTGAGGCAATCCCGAATACAGCGGTAACCGAACCGGTCGAGTCAATTTTGACCGTGGAAAGTTCTGTACCAGTGTTGATCGGCATGCCGGGAGCTGCGGAAATGCGTGAACCAATACCAGTCAATTCCGCGTAGGATGCGAAGCCGATCCCAAGCCAACGACCGGCCGCTCGCGCTTCGCTCTGTTCCTTGAGGAATGCGTCATAGCCAATCTCATTGCGTGCGCGCTCAAGACATTCTGTGAAGCTCGACTGGTCCCAGACAATGCCGGAAGACGTCTTATAGGGAAATTCGTTCGGGCGAATGAAATTGCGCAGACGAAGCTCTACCGGATCGATACCGAGCTTGCGCGCTCCAACTTCGATAAGGCGTTCGGTGACAAACGTGGAAATTGGACGGCCAACACCGCGATAGGGTCCCATCGGCGATTTCGATGTCGCGACTGCCTGCACGCGGCCGCGATAATTCGGAATTTTGTAGGGACCGGGCAGGAAGCTGATAACTTGCACGGGTTCCAGCGCCGCTGTCCACGGATAGATTGAATACGCCCCTACATCGCCAATCACTTCAGCGCGAAATGCAAGAATATTTCCGTTCGTGTCGAAGCCTATCTCGGCGTCGATAATTTCGTCAAAGCCCTGGCTTGTGGTTGCAAGATCTTCAAGTCGATCGCTGACGAACTTAACAGGCCGGGAAAGACGCTTCGCGAGTGCGCAAACCAGGATTTCTTCGGGATAAAGTGAACTCTTGCCGCCGAAGCCTCCGCCGACGTCGGGCGCCACCACGCGAAGCTTGTGGCTCGAAATATTAAGAATGTCGACCAACGCGTCCCGAAGAATTCCCGGCACCTGTGTGGAAGAATATAATGTGAGCGCTTGTCGGCCGGCATCATATTCTGCCAGATAAGTTCGGTTCTCGATCGCCAGTGGTGTTTTGCGTCCGAAACGGAACCGGGCATGGACACGAACGGGTGCGCTAATGAGTTCTGCATCGGCATCGCCTCGGGCAAATTGTCGTTTAAGTAAAATATTGGTGCCGGCCTCGTCGTGCAGAAGAGGTGCGTCAGATTTCATGGCCTCTTCCGGGTCGATCACAATTTGAAGAGGTTCGAATTCAATTTCGATGGCTTCTAACGCGTCCTCGGCGAGATAACGGCTTTCGGCCACCACAGCGACAATGGGTTCGCCAACGTAGCGCACTTTGTCTTTTGCTAACGCATGCATCTCTGTTGCGTGATAATCTTTCGTGCGTGAAGTTGCGCGTACCGGCTTCGCTATCAAAGTCATGTCGGCAGCGGTGAAGACGCCGACGACGCCAGGCATCTTGGCGGCAGCGGAAGTAGCGATATTTTTTATTCGTGCATGAGAATGGTCGCTGCGGCGGAATGCGAGGTGAAGCATGCGTGAGGGATGACGATCATCGACAAAAGATCCTTGACCGGTCAGAAGACGCGGATCCTCGATGCGTTTTACGCGCGCACCAATCAGCTTGGGGCGGACTTCAAGTGACATCAAGATTCCGTCGATTTAGGAGCTTTATGTCAAAGCATTCAGTCATAAGCATCAATGCCTTTGCGCAGTGTCTTCCACTGTGATTCATCATGGCCGCACAAGATCGTCGCCCCTGCGGCTTCCAGCCGTCGAATTTCCGCGAGCGATTTCAAAAATGGCTCTGCTTTCCACGTATTCCGGGGTGCGAAGTCGCGATCGATGCAGTCCCGTATACTTGCCGCATCGGCGGCGATCAAAAACGATCCGCTACGATCTAACCCCACATGTGCGCCGATTGATCCCGGCGTATGACCAGGAAGCGGGAGTAGGATAATGCGATTATCATCGAATAGATCGCGCTCGTTTTCGATCGTTTCGATTGGCATCGGGTGATCCCAATCAGCGCGAAAATATCCCTTGCCTTCGTTCGATGGGTCCCTTGCGACTTCCAACTCTTTTGCGTGAACGATGAAGGTCGCTTTTTTGAAGAACTCATTGCATCCGCAATGGTCCATATGAAAGTGAGAATTTACGACGACATCAATATCATCGGGCGTTACACCAACGCTCTTCAATCCAGTCAGCACGTTATCGCCTGGCATATGAATGGGCGTCATAGCCTTCGCCATTCCGCCCCACCGGGCTTCCGCATTTGTTTCAACGGTTGGATGGCAACCAGTATCGAAAAGAACATTTCCTTGTGGATGACGGATCAGATAGCAGGTGCAAGGAAATTCGCGCAGCTCATCGCGCGGTGCATCTGACCAATAAATGTTGGCCTTCATTCGAAGGCGACCAGCAGAAAGCACATGCATCTTCATTAGAGGGCTTCCTTTCGAGTTTTATTTCGCTCTTTGACTGCGGCTCGAATCGCCGCGACGATGTGCTCGTAGCCGGTGCAGCGGCATAGGTTGCCGGAGAGCCCATCACGGATCTCTTGGTCTGTCGCGAGTGGGCGTTTGCGCAAAAGATCGATGCCAGTCATCAACATTCCCGGTGTGCAGAATCCGCATTGCAAAGCATGGTGCTCGCGAAAAAATTCCTGCAAAGGATGAAGCTTGTCGACGGCTCCAAGACTTTCGACGGTCTCTATTTCAGCGCCGTCGATCTGGATGGCGAACATGAGGCAGGCACGCATGCTGTGGCCGTTGACCAATACCGTACAGGCGCCGCAGATGCCCTGTTCGCAGCCTATATGCGTGCCGGTGAGATCAAGCGAATCCCGGAGAAAATCGGTAAGAAGCAGCCTTGGCTCGATGGTACGCTCGTAAGTGACGCCATTCACCTTCACGCGGATTGTGTGGTTTGCATTCATTGTTGCTTCTCAAATGCGCGCTGTTTTGCGGCTTCCAGAGCGCGGCGAGTAAGGGATTCGATCAAATGAGCGCGAAAATTGCTGCTTGCACGCAAATCTGAGTTGAAAGAGGTTGACCGCGCAGCGGTCTTCGCTGTCGCAGTGAGGGTCCTGTCGTTGAGAGTGCTCCCTGTGAGCAGCGCTTCCGCTTCAGGAGCACGAACAACGGTCTCGCCACCAATGAGTGCGATGCGGCATTCCGTACAGCGATCGCCAGCTATCGTTATTGTTGTCGCTGCGGCGGCGATAGCGAAGTCGCCGAGACGCTGAGCGAATTCCTCAAAGCCCCAGCATGTTGATGGCGGAAGAGCTGGAAATTCGATTTCCCGTATCATCTCAGTTTCTTCCAAGGCATTAGTGAGCGCGCCGACAAAAAAGTTCTTGGCCTCAATGGTGCGGGAGCCTGAAATGCTCTCTGTCTTCAATCTGGCCTTAAGAAGAATTGCTATGAGCGCCAGCTCGGCGGCAGGATCGGCGTGTGCAAGGCTTCCCCCAATAGTGCCACGATTACGGATTGCGAGATGACCGACATGCCGCATTGCTTCAGAAATGATTGGAAATCGGTCCGCAACAACCGGAGATGTTTCCAGAGAATAGTGGCGTGTCAACGCGCCGATACGCAGACCGCCATTGTATTCGGTGATAAAATCGAGATCGCGAATGCGGTTGATATCAATGAGTATCTGCGGTTTTAGTAGCCGGAAATTGAGCATGGGAACGAGGCTTTGGCCGCCGGCAAGAATCTTAGCTTCACCCTTGTAATCGGTAAGGATTTTTGCCGCCTCCTGCAGTGTCGCTGGATTGGCGTATTCGAAAACAGGCGGTTTCATCCACCGGCTCCTTATCGGCCCTTGAAGACCGGGGGACGTTTTTCCAGAAATGCACGTTGACCTTCGCGATAGTCCTCGCTGTCGAATGCCTTTTCCACCACTCTGCGCACGTCTTCCGCATTGAGCGCGCCAGGGCCCATGGCGAGGCCGGTCAAAACGAGCTTGCTGCCGGCGATTGTGATTGGGGCGCTCTCGGCGAGCGACTCTGCGAATTGTATAGCTGCGGCAAGAGGATCAGTCTCAATGCGATCTGCGAAACCCATTTTCAGCGCGCTCTCACCGTTGAATCGTTCAGCGGAAAAGAGAATACGTTTCGCATTCGGCAAGCCGACGAGTGCAAGCAGATTTTGAGTTTCCCTCATTCCATAAACGATGGAGAGCTTGGCGGCAGGAATGCTGAAAACGGCATTGGGATGTACGAATCGAAAATCGCAAGCCATGGCGATGCCACAGCCGCCACCGAAGCAAAAGCCGTTTACAGCAGCTATGGTTGGTTTCGGTGCGCCGCTTATCGCATCGGCACAATCGTCAACTGCTTTTTCGTAGGCATGACCCTGTTCGGCGTTCGAGCGAACTTGCCCGAATTCGGAAATGTCCGCACCTGCGCTGAAGGTTCCTTCGGCGCCAGTGAGAACGATACCACGCACCCCATCCGCGGCACCAAGCTCACGAAAGAGCTGCGCGAGTTCTTTCCACATCGCAAAGGTGAGCGAGTTGCGCCGTTGGGGACGGTTAATCGTGATAACTGCGATACGATTTTCGGTTTTAACTTCGATGTCACTCATAACGCTCGGGCTCGGAGAATTTACGCATTTGCTTCGCGAGAAGCGGCGACTCTTGTTTCTTCCCCTATTTTCATGTGGTTGGCCTATGGTTTGAGACGCTTTTTAACTCCAATGGGGCATCCCGAGGTCATCATCGTGAAGCGACCGGCCGGCATTGCGCCGGCCGGTCTAATTCCAACTACCTGTTAGCTTGGCTTTTTGACCAGTGGACAGTTTCCTTCCGCTAGTGGACGAAACGCTTGATCGCCGGGAATGGTCGCACGGAGTTTGTAGAAGTCCCATGGGCCCTTCGATTCGGCTGGTTTTTTGACTTCGTAGACGTACATATCGTGCACCATGCGCCCGTCTTCGCGGATCCGGCCGCCCTTGGCAAAGAAGTCGTTGACCGGCATTTCGCGCATCTTCGCCATAACTGCCTGCGCCTCATCAGTGCCAGCGGCTTGGATAGCCTTTAGGTAATGCATCGTAGACGAATAGTCGCCAGCATCCCCCATATGTGGCATCCGCTTCATCCGTTCAAAGAAACGTTTTGACCAAGCACGAGTTTCATCATCCCGATCCCAGTAAAAAGCATTCGTGAGCACCATTCCCTGCGCAGTTTCCAGGCCGAGCGATTCGATGTCCGTAATCCAAACGAGCAGTCCTGCGAGCGTTTGCTTTCCCGTGATGCCGAAATCGCGTGCTGATTTTACCGCGTTGATAAACGTAGTGCCTGAACCAGCGATAGCCACCACTTTCGCGTTCGATGCCTGAGCTTGCAACAAGAATGATGAGTGATCAGTCGTTTCGATCGGATAACGCACTGAACCAATCACCTTTCCACCAGCGGCGGTGACGATCTTCGCCGTATCTCCTTCAAGTGCATGACCGAACGCGTAATCGGCGGTGAGGAAGAACCAGGTATCGCGGCCTTCTTTAACAAGCGCCTGACCAGTGCCACGGCCGAGAGCATAGGTGTCATACGCGTAGTGGATGCTGTTAGGTGTGCAGGAGTCTCCTGTTAGTCGTGATGAACCGGATCCATTCACAATTGCAATACGATTTTTCTCCTTCGCGATGTTGCCAACGGCAAGAGCGATACCAGAATTGATCAAGTTCGCGATCATGTCGACTTTCTGTACGTCGTACCATTCGCGTGCCACAGCAATCGCGACTTCATTCTTATTTTGATGATCGGCGACGATAACTTCAATCGGCTTTCCGAGTACCTTGCCACCGAAATCTTCAACGGCCATTTTTACTGCGGTAACAGCACCCTGACCTGACTCGTGAGAAAATTGTCCCGACATGTCAGTGAGAACGCCGATCTTGACAACATCATCTGAAATTTTGGCTTGCTGCGCGAGTGATGACGTTACAGGCACCATCATTGCGGAAGCCAAAATTAGACTCGTGATTCGTGCGTGCATTGGTTTCCTCTCTCAGTCCCGCTCAAGGACTACTGAACCGTGAAAAGTCGGCGTATTATATAAGTGCCATTCTAGTTGGCTGCGTTTTTGAGCGAGCAGCTCTTGATGCCACCCGCTGTCGCTGGATGAGCTCTCCAGCAGCGTTTGACATTCGTAAATAGACAGACTTACAAGAATTAGATGTCAAGGCCAAAACGCGGGCAATAACCGCTCATTGTAGATCTTGATTTGCGCTGCACCTCGGGAAGGTGGGCGTTGCGACCAGCAGTTTTTGCTCTGTTCTCTCACAATTGGCAGTGGTTTTAGGCTTCTGCGTCATGACCGGTTCAGTTACGCACCAGCGGCACAGTTCAATTGGTGGCGAAACCATACTAAGGGCGCGCGGTCTTACGAAGTCATTTCGTGGTTATATGGCCGTGAACGGGATCGACCTTGCAGTTCGGGCCGGCGAGATTCATGCGCTCATCGGCCCCAACGGTGCCGGCAAAACTACGGTATTCAATCTTCTGACGAAATTCCTGAAACCAACGGCTGGTGAAATCTTCTATCGCGGTGAGAATATAACCGATGCTTCTCCTGCGGAGATTGCGAGACGGGGACTGGTTCGCTCGTTTCAGGTTTCTGCTACGTTTGAGCAGCTAACCGTTCGCGACAACGTCCGCTTGGCGTTGCAGCGTCCGCGAGTATCGCCCCGACGGTTTTGGCAATCGTCCAAAAGCCTTTCTGATCTTGACAGCCGTTCGGTGGAAATACTTACTCTCGTGGATCTCAGTGCGCACGCCGAATCTCGCGCCGGAGAGCTGCCCTATGGGCATAAACGCGCGCTTGAACTGGCGACGACGTTGGCTGCAGATCCATCCGTCATGTTGTTGGACGAGCCGACACAGGGTCTTGGCATTGAAGAGGTCAACCGCATTACAGATCTCATCAAGCGTCTCGCGGGAGATCGAACAGTACTTATGGTCGAGCACAATATGAAAATGGTCTCGGCGATCGCCAACCGCATCAGCGTACTCCGTTATGGTGAAATTATAGCGGAAGGTTCGTATGCGGAGGTTTCTGCCCACCCGCAAGTTATCGATGCGTATTTGGGTTCGCGCGCACGCAAAGGTACTCAAAAATGACAGTGACGTCTGCGAAACCAATCTTGAGTCGAGATCTCAGCGGCGTCCGTCAGGTGATTAGCGTAAATGATCTACACGCTTTCTATGGTGAGTCCCATGTATTACATGGCGTCAGTTTCACAATTAGAGAGGGTGAAGTTCTTACGCTTCTTGGCCGAAATGGTGGCGGTCGGAGCACGATTATCCGTTCGATCATGGGACTGGTTGATCGGCGTCGGGGTTCGATTGAGATACTCGGCCATGAGACAATCTCCGCTGCGCCTTTCCAGATTGCCCGACTAGGGGTTGGATACTGTCCTGAAGAACGTGGAATTTTTGCGACTCTGTCGTGTGAGGAAAATCTTAAGCTTCCTCCGATCGTGGACGACAAAGGCATGACGCTTGAAAAAATCTATGAACTCTTTCCCAACCTCGCCGCGCGGAGGCGGACACTCGGCACACAGCTATCAGGCGGCGAACAACAAATGCTTGCTATCGCGCGTATTCTTCGAACTGGCGCACGCATATTGATGCTCGACGAGATTTCTGAGGGTTTAGCACCAGCCATCGTGGACAGTCTCTCAGTCACGGTCACCACGCTGCGAGACCTTGGCTACACCATCTTGATGGTTGAGCAGAATTGGGACTTCGCTGCTCCAATCGCAGATAGGTTCTCGATAATCGAGCGCGGTCGTATCGTCATGGAGCTTGAGACAGCTGATCTCGAAAAAAATGTGAGCGCCGTAAATCATTATCTCGGTGTTTGAAAGCTTGAAATGAGCATTTTCAATATTTCTTCTCAGGTATTTTTAGGGCAACTGACAATCGGACTAGTCAACGGATGCTTCTATGCGATGTTGAGTCTCGGCCTCGCTATTATTTTTGGTCTCCTCAACATGATTAATTTCGCACACGGAGCTCTTTATATGTTGGGCGCATTTGCTGCTTGGTTTGGTCTGGTAACATTTGGCGTGAGTTATTGGTGCGCATTGCTGCTCTCACCCCTCATTGTTGGTCTCTTTGCTGCAATTGTAGAACGATTTTTCTTGCGCAGGCTTGAAGGGCTCGATCACCTCTATGGGTTGCTCTTTACGTTCGGACTTGCGCTGGCTTTGGAGGGGATTGTTCTCGATATTTATGGTTCTGCGGGACTTTCTTACGCTCCACCGTCGCAGCTACGCGGGCTCTTAGATCTCGGCTTCATGCGATTGCCTCTCTACCGGGCTTGGGTTGTCGCCGTGTCATTGGCCGTTTGTTTTGGAGTATGGTTTTTAATTGAGCGCACTCGCTATGGTTCTTACTTAAGGGCAGGCACCGAAGACGCGCACCTTGCACAGGCGCTCGGAATTAATGTGCCGCTCCTCATCACGCTAACTTACGGATTTGGCGCCGGACTCGCGGCATTCGCAGGCGTATTGGCGGCGCCCATCTATCAAGTTCACCCTTTGATGGGCTCCAATCTCCTAATCATCGCCTTCGCCGTCGTCGTCATTGGCGGACTTGGCTCGACGCTCGGTGCGATCGTGACAGGTCTTGCACTTGGCGTGATCGAGGGTTTGACGAAGGTATTCTATCCCGAAGCATCTTCGACTGCGGTCTTCATCATTATGGCTTTCGTCTTGCTGTTGCGACCGGCCGGGTTATTTGGACAAGAAACCGCATGATTGTTGAGCGCATTTTATTTGTTTTGCTCGCGATCCTTGGAGTGCTCGCACCATTCACGGGCATCTACGCCTTGTTCTTGATGAAATGCATGGCATTCGGAATTTTTGCGGTCGCTTTCAATTTCTTCACTGGCTACATCGGACTGCTTTCGATCGGTCACGCAGCCTTTTTCGGGATGGGGGCCTATTTTTCCGGATATGCCATCAAGAACTGGGGCGTGACAGCGGAGATCGCGCTTCTCCTCGGAATGCTATTGGCTGCGGCCCTCGGCTGGATATTCGGTAAGATCGCCATTCGTCGCCGAGGAATTTACTTCGCGATGATTACCCTCGCGCTAGCGCAGATGGTCTATTTCTTTTGCGTTCAAGCTCCATTCACAGGCGCAGAAGACGGACTTCAACGCATTCCACGCGGCAAGCTATTTGGCATAATAGATCTCAATAATGAGTTCGTAATGTACTATTTTATCTTTGTGTTGCTGATCGCGACGATCTGGTTCGTTCGGTACTTGATTTCTTCGCCATTCGGTCAAGTCTTAAAAGCGATCCGCGATAATGAGTCACGCGCGATTTCACTTGGCTATGACGTCCAGCATTACAAATTAATAGCCTTCGTTATCTCCGCTGCATTGGCAGGCCTCGCTGGAGGACTGAAGGCGATGACGCTAAGCTTGGCCGCATTGAATGACGTTCACTGGAAGATGTCAGGCGAGGTCATTCTTATGTGCCTGTTAGGTGGTCTGGGAACCGCCATCGGCCCCGTTGTTGGCGCGGTCGTTGTAGTTCTTCTACAGACAGAACTCGCAGGTGTCGGTGTCGTAAGCCTAGGGCCGATTTCATTTGATCTCTCCACGAAAATTCCGATTCTTATCGGAGTGATATTCATGCTTTGCGTTCTTTTGTTTCGCAAAGGCATAGTGGGTGAGGTAATGCATTATTTTGAAATCCAGCCACGTACGCAAGTCCACCCCCCGTTTGATGAGAAGACGACATGAGCGGGAAATCGTTGGAAGGAAAACGGGTCGCAATTACTGGGGCGACAAGCGGAATTGGGTTAGCACTCACCCGTCGATTATCAAAAGACAATTGTCGTATACTTGCCCACGGCCGTGATAAACAAAAACTCGACAAATTGAAAAAGGAAATACCGAGCGTTGGGATATTTCAAGCAGACGTTCGCCAATCAAACTTTGCCTCGAACTTCATGGACACTGCTATCGGAGAATTAGGTGACTGCGACGTCGTCATCAACAACGCTGGCACGATTTGGGCTGGAACGGTGGAACGAGCAAAACCTGAAACGATCAGCAACTTGATTTTGACAAATGTAGAAGCGCCATTTCAACTCGCGCATCGCGCAGTGACATATTTTAAATCTCGAAATGCTGGGCATTTGATCAACATAACAAGTGTTCTAGGGATTAAGACTCGAATTTATTCGGGAATCTATGCAGGCACCAAGCACGCGCTTGAGGCGCTGTCGGATTCGTTACGCCAAGAAATAGCGCGCACGCCAATACAGATCAGTTGCATCGAGCCTGGCATGACGCTGACCGATTTACATCGAGACTTCAAAGAGCACCCGATGAAAGCAATGGGAATCGAGAATCCACTAAATCCCGAAGACGTTGTGGAAGCGATTGTATTTGCAATGACGCGGAACCGCAACGCGACTGTTGCGAATCTTGTTTTGCTTCCGAGAGAACAGAAGGCTTGAGTAATCTATGGTGCGGCAGCATCTATGAGCAAGTTTGTTTATGCGGGCGGTGGCATTCGGCGGAAAACAAGACCCAATAGAAAGTATTTCATAAATAGAACTAATAATCGGTCAGACGGATACTGAACCGAATTTTGAAGGAATCGCCTCTCCGTGTGATTGGAGAATGTGATTGACGAATGCCGCAATACTCTCAAGCGTTCGTTCCGATTGATCGTGATGAGGGGCGTGTCGAGCATTCGGAATAATGATCGATTCGACCGGGCAGTAACACTCGTCTTCTGCCGCATGGATCTGGGCAATGCTGCTGTACGGGTCGTTTGCTCCTTTAACAATCAATATGGGTACACGAATGTACCGAAGTTCCTCCCTTATATCGAAAGACTTGAAGCGCGGATCAAGCCAGAGATTCAACCAGCCACGGAATGTTTTGTCGGCATCGTTGTGGTGACGCTGAAGACGCGTGCGAAGATCTGTAGTTTCGTAGTCTTTTGCAGTCCGACGAATGGCTTCAATATTAATGTCTTCGACAAAGAAATGGGGCTCGATAAGGACTAGACCGCATACTCGGTGATCTTGAAAGCTTCCTGCATAAATTGCTGCGATTGAACCACCATCACTATGACCCAAGAGAATCCCTCGTTGAAAACCAATCTTTTTCAGTACTTTCGGCAAAACCTGGGTTGCTTCGCGATGAAGATAATCTATTGGCCGCGGAAGCGTGGCCTCGGACGAGCGTCCGTAGCCAGTTCTCGAGAATACGAACACACCAGAATTCGTAGTTCTCGCCAAGCGCTCGGGGATATCTCTCCAAGTAGAAAGTGAACCTAAGCCCTCATGCATCATTACGATCGTAGGGGCCTCGGACGGCTTTGGGCCGAACCACGCAGATTCAATTGACGAACCATCTATTTCAATCATCGCTCGCGTCATGGGTCGTTTGCTTTCATTCGAATGCGGAGACTAAGTTTAAGTTGTGGGGTCCTTCTCTAACCGAAATACAGGGATCTCTATAGGTTTCGAAATCCTCTCTCGCAACGAAACGGCAATTCGGAGAATCCGTGGCATGATATTTTTATTGCGTGTGCACGCCCATCTCTAGGCACCTATCTTTATGCGCACGGCAGACCAGTTTCGGGAATAGTGTAGCCGGCTACTTGCAGATCGTTTGATTTGCGCGACAATCCATTCAGGGACACCAAGGACGATAATGTCGGCTGCTTTTGGGGATATGCTAGAGGTAAGCGTACCCGGGGGGAACGCGTAATGAGGTTAGCCGATTCGAAATGGGTCGGTCGTTCGCTCGAGCGGTTTGAGGATGCAGCGCTGCTTACGGGACGCGGCCGCTATATCGACGATCTCGGCGTACATCCGGGCACGCTTCACGCGGCCATTCTGCGATCGCCCTATCCTCACGCGAAACTGCGTGCCATTCGGTCCAGCGCAGCGAAAGCAATGCCGGGCGTCACTGCCGTCATCACGGGAGCTGAAGTAACCACTTTTTCGAGGAGCCTGATGGTTGGCGTTAAAGCGCCGATCCAGTGCTGGCCGATCGCTATCGATTGTGTTCGCTATGTCGGCGAGCCGGTCGCAGTTGTGGTTGCGGCAGATCGATATCTCGCTGAAGATGCGCTCGATTTGATCGAAGTCGATTACGAGCCTTTGCCGGCTGTCATCGATCCTGTCGCCGCACTCGAATCTTCATCGCCCGTGATTCATGAGGGTCTAGGTTCTAATGTCGCGAGCGAGCGCTCATTTCGCTATGGCGACCCTGAGCGCGCCTTCGCCGAGGCGGCGCACAAAATCAGCATACAGGTCCGCTATCCGCGAAATTCCTGCACCCCGATTGAAACCTTCGGTTTGGTTGCTGAATACGATGCAGGCGAAGACTCCTATGATGTTCTCGCGAATTTTATGGGGCCGTTTAGTCTGCATCCCGTGATGGCGCGGGCCCTTAAGGTTCCTGGAAACCGCTTGCGTCTGCGCACGCCGCCAGATTCCGGCGGGAGTTTTGGCGTGAAGCAGGGGATCTTCCCGTATATTGTACTGATGAGCGTGGTCGCGCGTGTCGCGAACCAGCCAGTCAAATGGATCGAAGACCGTCTCGAACATCTCACGGCTTCCATTTCCGCGACTAATCGTGTGACTCGACTCGAGGCGGCGGTCGGCCCCGATGGGCGAATCACGGCGCTCGCCTATGATCAAATAGAGGACGTTGGAGCGCATATTCGCGCTCCGGAGCCCGCCACGCTCTACCGTATGCACGGCAATCTCACCGGCGCCTACGACATCAACAATTTGTCGGTGCGCAATCGCGTTGTGTTGACCAACAAGACGCCGACGGGACTGAACCGGGGTTTTGGAGGGCCGCAGGTTTATTATCCGCTCGAACGTTTAATGCAGCGGATCGCCATCGAGCTCGACCTCGACCCGCTTGATGTGATCCGGCGAAATCTCATTCCCTCAGGTGCCTTTCCTTACAAGACTGCGAGCGGAAGTTTGCTTGATTCTGGTGATTATCCGCGAGCTTTCGATGGTGCACTCAGGGACGGCAACCTCGAAGAATTAAAGGTGCGCCGCGCCAAGGCACGGAGCGAAGGACGGCTTTATGGCATCGGGTTTGCCACGGTGGTCGAACCGAGCGTCTCGAACATGGGTTACATCACGACTGCTCTAACGCCCGAGGAACGACGGCGCGCTGGCCCGAAAAATGGTGCGCAGTCGACATCGACCATCGCGCTCGATCCGAGCGGTGCGGTCAGCGTCCATGTCGCTTCCGCGCCCCAAGGGCAGGGGCACCGAACGGTAATCGCGCAAATCGTCGCCGATGTGCTGGGCCTTGAGCCACACGATATTCGCGTAATCACAGATCTCGATACCTCACGCGATGCCTGGTCGATTGCCTCAGGCAATTATTCGAGCCGCTTCGCGGGAGCCGTTAGCGGCGCCGCGCATCTCGCCGCGATCAAAATGAAATCAAGGCTGCAGCAGGTTGCGGCGATGCAACTGAATGTTCCGGCCAATCAGATCGAGTTCACCGGCGGCAGGGTTCACGCACGTGGCAATCCGGACAATTCGATACCTTTCGGACGCCTTGCCGGAACGAGTCATTGGTCGCCCGGAACGGTCGCCGACAGCACGCAGGCTCTGCGCGAGACTGTTTTCTGGTCGCCGCCGGAACTGACTCCGCCGTCTGATGGTGATGAAATCAATTCGTCGCTCTGCCACGGATTCATTTTTGATTTTTGTGGCGTAGAGGTCGACCGCACGACGGCAGCGGTACGCATCGACAAATACGTCACAATGCACGATTGCGGCAGGCTGCTGCATCCAGGGATGGTTGACGGCCAAATCACTGGCGGCTTTGCGCATGGACTCGGTGCTGCGCTTTATGAAGAATACGCGTATTCGCCCGAAGGAAATTTTCTGACCGGCACGTTCGCGGATTACCTGGTCCCGACGACCAGCGAAGTTCCATCACCAGTCATCCTTCATCTCGAGACGCCGTCACCTTTCACACCGCTTGGCGCCAAGGGCGTGGGGGAGGGCAACTGCATGAGCACGCCCGTTTGTATCGCCAACGCGGTAGCCGATGCCCTGTCGCTCGGGGAGATCGATTTGCCGCTTGCGCCGAAAAAACTCTCGGCGTTCGTTCACGGGCAGGAAGAAGAAAGAAAGAGTACACGGCGCGAGCCGGCGGCGACGGGACGCGCCTTTCATGGCGAAGGGGAAACAATCGTATCGGCTTCGCCAGAAAAAATCTGGGCCTTGCTGCTCGATGTCGACGCATTGGCAACGATCATCCCTGGTGCGCATTCGGTCGAAAAACTCTCGGATGCGCATTTTCGCGCCGACGTCACGCTTGGCGTCGGTCCGGTCAGAGGTCGATACCGCACCGAAGTGCGGCTTTCCGATCTTGACCCACCACGAGCCCTTACATTGAGCGGTTCCGCGAGCGGCGCACTTGGCTTTGGGCGAGGGCAAGGCCGCGTGAGGCTCGCGCCCGCCGGACAGGGCGGCACGCGCTTGTCATACGACTACAGCGCCGAGATCGGTGGGAAGGTCGCCGCCGTCGGGGAGCGGCTGTTGGATGCGGCTGCGAACCTAGTCATTCGTCAGTTCTTTGCAGGGCTCACGCGTCGCGCGGACGAAAATGCTGCGAAAGGTTTTTTTGCTTGGTTGCGTAGATTGTTTGGAGGCCAGCCGTGAAGCCTACCCGCTTCGACTATGTACAGGCGGAAACGGTCGCCGAAGTACATTCGGTCCTCGCTGCAGAAGGTCCGAACGCGCGTGTGCTCGCGGGCGGACAATCATTAGTGCCAATGCTTTCCATGCGGCTCGCGAAGCCGAGGACCGTCATTGATATTATGCGAATTCCGGGGTTCGCAAATATCTCTGAAGAGCGTAAAGCGATCCGTGTCGGTGCCGCAGTGTGCCAAGAGGAGCTGCTCGAATGGGCCGATCGTTCGAAAAGTCAACCTTTGCTAGAAATGATCTTACCCTGGGTCGGGCATGCACAGACGAGAAGCCGCGGGACGGTATGCGGCTCGGCCGCCCATGCCGATCCGAGCGCAGAAATTCCACTCGCTCTTTTCGCGCTAAAGGGTGAAATAGAGCTTTCCTCGCATCGTAAGAAGCGGAGAGCGAAGGCAGAAGAATTTTTTACCGGCCTGATGTCGACAGCCTGTGCCGATGATGAGTTGATTGAGGCGGTGCTCTTTCCTGTTAAACGTGAAGGTGAAGGTTTTGCGTTCCGCGAGTTCGGCCGTCGCAAGGGGGATTTTGCCATCGTAGCTTGTGCCGCCGTTGCATCGGGCAAAACCGTCCGATTAGCCATAGGGGGTGTCGCCGACAAACCGATGGCGCGGGAGTTTTCGCTTTTTGACAGCTCGGCGCTCGACGATGCGCTTGATACGTTCGCATGGGATCTTGAGGCACGTGACGATCTGCATGCGACTGCCAGCTATCGCCGCGCGCTCGTTCGCCGGCTTGGCCGTGAAACGATCGAGGAGGCCAGGCAATGGCGCGCCTAGATGCTGCTATCCGGCATCGCATTCGTGCGCGCGTGAACGGCCGCGAGATCGAAGCTATGGCTGAACCACGCATGCTGTTATCGGATTTCCTACGGCATACCATCGGCCTCACCGGCACACATGTCGGTTGTGAACAAGGTGTCTGTGGTGCCTGCACTGTCGAGATCAACGGGCGGCTCGCGCGCGCCTGCCTGACGCTCGCACCACAGATCGATGGATGTGAAATCCGCACCATCGAGGGATTGGCACCCGCGTCGGATCGGCTTTCTGTCTTGCAGGAAGCTTTCCGTCGGCATCACGCACTGCAGTGCGGTTTCTGCACTGCTGGCATTCTCATTTCGCTTGATCATTATCTGCGTCGCAAGCCCGATCCGACTGAGGCCGAGATCCGAGAATTTCTCGGCGGCCATCTTTGTCGCTGTACCGGCTATGTGCCAATCGTTGCGGCTGCAGTCGATGCAGCGAACAGACTGCGAGAGGTCCAACCGCGTGCTTGATCTTGGCACCAGCTTTCTCGCAAGCGTTGCGCGCGATCCTGGCCTGCTCGCGATCGTCGACGGCTCTCGACGCATGAGCTACGCCGAGTGGTACCGCAAGATCTCCTCGCTCATCGCCGGCTTCGATGAGATGGGCCTACTGCCGGGCGATCACCTGGTCACGCTGCTGCAAAACCGCTGGGAGGCAGCGACGATCCACTGGGCCTGCCAGTTCGCTGGCATTGTGATAACTCCGGTGAACTGGCGATCGAAGAGCGACGAGCTTGATTTTTGTATCGAGAACTCGGAAGCGAAGGCAGTCGTCTACGAAGAAATTTCTGCCGACTCTGTCGCTGCTTCGAAAGAAGCAAAGACGCGGGCACGTATTGCCGTCGGCCTCACCAACTCTCGCGACACCTCATTTGATTCATTGCTTGTAGCAAATGCGAAAGACGCTCATCCGCGCGTAGGCGCTGACGCGTGGTCGGTAATGCTTTACACCTCGGGGACGACCGCCAAACCCAAGGGCGTGCCTCGCCGCCACCGAGCCGAACGTGCCGCTGCACTCGCACACGTAGCGCAAAATCTTTATCGCCAGCATGAGCGCACGCTCGGCGTGATGCCACTTTATCACACTATGGGTGTTCGTTCGCTGCTTGCGATGTCGCTGATCGGTGGCGCCTTCGTTTGTCTGCCACGCTTCGACGCAGCACGAGCGCTCGAATTGATTGCCGCAGAAAAGATCACAAATCTTTATCTTGTGCCGACGCTTTTTCACGACCTTGTGCATGATAAGGAATTCAAGAATGCAGATGTGAGCTCGATTAAAAAGCTTGGTTTCGCTGGCGCGGCCATGACCGACGGCCTACTTAAGGAATTAGAGGCCACGTTTGAACCAGAGCTGTTTGTCAATCATTACGGATCGTCAGAAATTTACACATTCAGTATCGAGCAAAACGCGGCAAAGAAACCAGGTTCCGCTGGTCGCGCCGGACTTAATCAATTGATCCGTGTGACGAAGCTTGATGGTCGCTCGCCCGACGAAATCGCTGCGATCGGCGAGGAGGGCGAGATCATCGCGCATCTTTCGAGCGATGAGGCCTTCGAGGGTTACTGGCGGCGGCCCGAAGCCAATGCGAAAGCGTTGCGCGAGGGCTGGTATTTCACCGGGGACACCGGCTATTTCGACGCCGATGGCGACCTATTTGTTACCGGGCGTGTTGACGACATGATCATCACTGGCGGCGAGAACGTTTCTCCGATCGAGATCGAACGCTGCCTATCGCTGCATCCAGCTGTATTCGAGGTGGCCGTGGTCGGCCTTCCCGATGAACGCTGGGGCAAGGTCGTTGCCGCTTTCATCAAGCGGCGCGCCGAGGTCGGACAGGAAGAACTCGATGCCTTCTGCAAGAAATCGGGCCTCGCCAATTTCAAGCGTCCGCGCCGCTACGTGTACGTCGAGGCGATTCCCAAGTCCCCTGTCGGAAAGCTGCTGCGTCGCAAGCTCGTCGCCGGTGAATACGAAATCGAGCGAGCCACAAAAAATTGGCATCAACAAGGAAACGCAGCATGAGCAAAACTTTTACCGATCCGCGGCTTACCAAACTTGATGGCTTCCGCGTAGAACTCGATCCGGCGAAGGAGCGCGCGGATATCATTCTCGACCGCCCGCCGTTGAATGTGATCGAGATGCCGCAGCGCGATCAGCTACGCCTCGTTTTCGAGACGCTCGATATAGACGTCCGCGTGCGCGTGATCGTGCTGCGCGCAGTCGGCGAGCATTTTTCGAGTGGCGGTAACATCAAGGGCTTCATGGAAGCCTCACCCGAGCACGTCTCCAAGCTTGCGTGGAACATCGCCGCGCCTGCGCGCTGCGAGAAGCCCGTGATTGCCGCGAACCGCGGCTATTGCTTTGGCGTTGGCTTCGAAATTTCGCTTGCCTGCGATTTCCGGATCGCTTCGGAAACATGTCAGTATGCGCTACCTGAACAGCGACTCGGCCAGATTCCGGGCTCCGGGGGATCGGCGCGCTTGCAGAAGATTGTCGGCATCACGCGGACTAAGGACATAGTGATGCGCTCGAAACGTATCTCCGCAAAACAAGCTTTGGATTGGGGCATCGCGACCGAATGTGTATCCGACAGTAAGCTGGAAGCTGCGACTGACGCACTCGTGGACGAATTAAGAAGCTTTTCTCCGCTCGCCCAGCGCACGGCGAAGAAGCTTCTCAACGACACCGAAGATTCGACGCTTTCGATTGCGATCGAGCTCGAAGGCCATTGCTACAGTCGGCTACGCCAATCTGACGACTTCCGTGAGGGCGTCGAGGCATTCCATGCCAAGCAGCCAGCAAAATTCAAGGGAACCTAAACGGGAGGAAAAACAATGCGTATCAACAAACAAATGTTGGCAGTAATTTTCACTGCAATTGCGATTGGTACGGCTTCAGCCGCCGATCCGATCAAGATCGGTGTTGTGACGCCGCTGAGCGGCACATATGCGGGCATTGGGCAGCAGGTCCGCTGGGGCTTGGAACTCGCGACCAAAGAGGTAAACGCAGATGGTGGGATCATGGGCCGCCAGATTACGCTCATCTTTGAGGATGAAGAGGCGAATCCTAGCGTTGCCGTGCAAAAGGCAGATAAGCTCTTTCAGGTCGACAAGGTTGATTTCCTAACCGGCACGGTAAACTCGGGTTCGACACTTGCTGTCGGGCAAACCGCCGAGCGTGCTGGCAAATTAATCGCAACGACCGTGTCGTTCGCGGACTCGATCACCGGCGACAAATGCTCGCCGAATGTTTTCCGCGTAAACGCGCGAGCGGGCCAACAATCGGCAGCGCTCGCTGCTTGGCTTTCGAAGGAAAGGCCGAACGCTAAGGTCTTCTTCCTTGGACCTGATTACGAAATGGGCCGCTCTACCGTTGCTGCCTTTAAGGAGAACGTGCAGCGGGTTGGCGGCACTGTACTAGGCGAAGTATTCGCGCCGCTCGATAGCAAAGACTATTCGCAATATTTCGGTCAAATCCGTGCCACGAGGCCGCAGGTACTTTATACCTCGGTCGCGGGCAACGATACCGTACGATTATTTACCCAGCTCGCCGAGTTTGGTCTGCGCGATGAACTGACAGTCCTCGGCGCTTCGGGCACCGTCACTGCCCAGAACATCGGCGCCATTGGCAAAGCCGCCGAGGGATTCGTTACCGGCGTCGGTTATTCGGCGGAAATCGATACACCTGCGAACAAAAAATTTGTGGACGCGTTCCGCGCCGCCTACAACAAGGACCCCGATCTCTATGGCGCCGATTCTTACGGCTTAATCTATGCCTACAAGGCCGCGGTCGAGAAGGCCAAGAGCTCCGAGACCGACAAAGTGCGCGACGCACTGCGTGGCCTAAAGTGGCAAACGCCGCAGGGCGAGAAGACGATCCGAGCCGGCGATCATCAGACGATCCAGACAATGTATGTGGTCCGCGTGACCGACGGTAAGTTCAAGATTGTAAGCCAGGTTCCGGGTGAGGAGGCGATCGGCCCCAATGCCTGTCATCGGTTCTGACGCTAGTAAATCGGGAGGATAAGGGAAGCGGTGATGGCCGGGATGCTGGACTACATCCAGTTCGTGCTCGCGCCCCAGGTCATCACCGGGCTCGCCCTGGGGGTCGCCGTAATTCTCGTTGCGCTCGGGCTTACAATAATTTTCGGACTGCTCGACGTGATCAACATGTCGCACGGCGAGTTCTATGCGTTCGGTGCTTTCGTTGCGCTCGCGCTGGGATGGCTCGGTCTACCGTTCTGGCTGCTTTTGGTGTTTGTGCCGATCGTGATGCTACCGATCGGCTACTTGGTCGAACGCGGATTAATCCAGCGTGTTTTTCATACTGGCGATCGGCACGTGATGACACTCCTGCTTACATTTGGGCTCGGACTCGTGCTCGAGGACAGTCTGAAGCTTATCTTTGGCCCAAACCCTTATCGGCCCGACACGCCGATCCGCGGTGCAATTTCGGTCTTTGGCATATTCGTACCGAGCTACCGGCTGTTCATGATTTGCGTCGGCGCTGCGGTGATCGCCGGCGTCGCGCTCGTCATCTATCGTACGCGTCTCGGTGCGATGGTGCGTGCGTCGGCATTCGACCGCAACATGGCGGCCTCACTCGGAGTGCCAGTTGAACGCGTGTATGCGGGCACATTTGCGTTTGGCATCGCGCTAGCGGGACTCGCGGGGGTTCTGTTGGCCCCGATCTACTCCGTTTTTCCCACTATGGGCCGAGACTTTATCTTACTGGCATTCACAGTTGTGATCGTCGGCGGCATGGGCAGCATCGCCGGCGCCGTCGCCGCGGGAATCATTCTCACGCAAATCCAAGCAATCTCCTCACTTTATATATCGCCAGTGTGGTCCGACCCAATCGTGTTCGGGATCATGGTTTTAATGTTAATGATGCGCCCGCAGGGTCTATTCGGGCGGCTTGGCCATGCGTGATGCCCTCTCAATATCGATGCAGGCGAGTAATGCGCTGGTCGCGGTGCTGGTGATGGTGGCGTTGATCTTTGCGGTGCTCGGCGCCGCAGCCGGTGAGACCTTCTATTTGCGGCTTGCTACAGAGGCAATGATTTTTGCGGGCCTCGCACTCTCGGTCGATATCTTGCTTGGGTATACGGGGCTCTTGTCGCTCGGCCAGGCGCTCTATTTCGGACTCGGCGCCTATCTCTCGGCGCTGGTGTTGATTGAATCGCCATCGTTCTGGGCGGCGATGGGAGCGGCGCTCGTAGCGGGCATCGCCGTCGGTCTTATTGGCGGTTTCATCGCCAACCGTGTACGCGGCGTCTATTTTGCACTGATTACCTTCGGGATGGCGCAGGTCGCCGCCAGGGCCGTCTATAATACACGTGCGATCGGCGCATCTGATGGGTTGATCGGCGTTCCGATTGTCAACATCAATCTTGGTGTGACTAGCGTATCGAGCGCATCGCCAGCAGGTTTTTTCCTGCTCGTGCTTGCGATGATCGTCGTACTCTACGCGGTTTCTGCTTACATGCTTGAAACGCCGTTCGGGCGGCTCTTGATCGCGATCAAGGCAAACGACAGGCGAGTGCCGTTCCTCGGCTATCACACGATGACGGTTAGACTCGGTTCATACGTTTTTGCCGCCGTGATCGCGACACTTTCGGGGGCGCTTTATCCGATGCTGCGCGGATTCGTTTCGCCCGAGCTTCTGTTCTTCTCGACCTCGGGCAACGCTGTGATCGCCGTCGTCATCGGTGGCGTTGGTACGCTCGCGGGCGGACTTTACGGCAGCTTGCTGCTTACGCTTCTCAAATCAGTGGTCGGTAGCTGGACTGAGCACCATTTGATCGTGATCGGGCTTCTGTTCATGGGTGCGGTGATTTTCTTTCCGAAAGGGCTCGCAGGAGTACTCCGCCCCGTAGTGGAACGAATGCTCGCTATAGGGAAGCCATGAACGTGCCGGTCCTTGAGGTGCGCCATCTCGCTATCCGCTTTGGCGGCCTGCGTGCTGTCGATGACATCAGTCTGTCTGTTGCGCGCAACCGCATTACAACGATCATTGGCCCGAACGGGGCCGGCAAATCGACACTGTTCAATTTGATCTGCGGCGCGCTGCGGCCGCAGGGCGGCGCAGTATTCATTGAGGGCGTTGACCTTACCGGTGCGCCGCCCAACCGTATGCATGCTGCGGGTCTCGCGCGTTCATTTCAGATCACTAATCTCTTCTTTGAGCTTTCAGTCGCCGAGAATTTGCGGCTTGCGGCCCAGCGGCTCGAGCCTTTAGCGAACTTGCTATTACCCACTAATCGCAGCCGGACGGCACTCGCTCGTAGTGCCGAATTGATGGAGCGGTTTGGGCTTTCTGCCAAGGCAGCCTACCCGGTCGGCAAACTTTCGCATGGTGAACAGCGGCGGCTCGAGTTCGCTGTCGCTCTTGCAAGCCGCCCAAAGGTGCTGCTTCTGGATGAACCGACACAAGGTATGAGTCATGGCGAGACTGAAGATACGGCCGCGCTCATCCGCTCGCTCACCAAAGATGTGACCGTGCTTCTCATTGAGCATGACATTGGTCTCGTGATGAGCCTCTCGGACCATGTTTTCGTGATGCATCAGGGTCAGAAAATTGCTGAAGGATCGCCCCTCGAGGTGCGTGCCAATCCGACAGTACAAGTGGCCTATTTTGGTCAAGCCTGACATGCTCGAAATTCGCGGCATCCACTCTCATTATGGACTGAGCCACGTAGTGCAGGGTATCGATCTTTCAGTACGCGCGGGCGAGGTCATCGGCATTTTCGGCCGAAACGGTGTTGGTAAGACCACGCTCTTAAAGACGATAGCGGGCTGGATTCATCCAAGCGCCGGCGAAGTTTGGATCGGTGAGAAGCGCATCGATGGCCAGTCACCCGACCGCATTTGCCATGCCGGCATCGGCTTCGTGCCAGAAGATCGGCGCATCTTCCCGGGTCTTACGGTCGAGGAAAATCTGGTGCTCGGTTTTATGCAGACGCCGAAACGCTCGGCTACAGCCAACGCAGAAGCTTTGGCACGCGTCTATTTGCGCTTCCCTCGTTTGAAGGAACGCCGTCGCCAGCTCGGTACCACTTTGTCCGGTGGCGAGCAGCAGATGCTCGCGATTGCGCGCGTTTTAGTAGGCGAACCTATCGCGCTTTTGATCGATGAGCCGAGCGAGGGTCTCGCGCCGATTATAATCGCGGAGATTTATGCGATCATCAGAGAGATGAAGCAGGCGGGCCGTGCAATTCTTCTGGTTGAGCAAAATGTCAATCAGGCGATCGAGACGTGCAATCGCTTCATCGCCATCGAGCGCGGACAGGTTGTGATGACCGGGGATCCTGCGTCGAAAAGCGACCGTGAAAAACTGATGTCGGTCATTTCGGTTTGAGACACTGTAGAGCATAGGAAGAAAATCAGATGAAAACAGATGACATCATTTTCAAATCCGAATGTGGCGTCGCGACTATAACAATCAACCGCCCTAAGGTGATGAACGCGTTTCGTCCAAAAACGGTCGTGGAGCTAATTAGCGCTATTCAAACAGCTGGTTGGGATAAGGACGTCGGAGCAATTGTTCTGACTGGTGCTGGCGAACGAGCATTTTGTACAGGAGGCGACCAATCATCTCACGATGGTCAGTACGGTGATGGTGAAACCCGCGGAACCGTTGGGATGCCTATCGAAGAATTACATGGTGTAATACGTGAAGTGCCGAAACCAGTAATTGCCAAGGTGCGTGGATACGCAATTGGAGGAGGCAATGTTCTTGCTACAATTTGCGATCTTACTATCGCCGGTGAAAGCGCCATTTTCGGTCAGGTAGGACCGAAAATGGGATCAGTAGATCCCGGATTTGGCACTGCTTATCTCTCTCGCATTGTCGGAGAGAAAAAGGCTCGCGAGATGTGGTATCTTTGTAAGCGTTACACCGCACGCGAGGCCGAACAGATGGGTCTCGTGAACAAAGTGGTCCCCGATGATCAATTGGACGCTGAGGTGAACTCGTGGTGCAATGAGTTGATCTCGCGCAGCCCGACAGCAATAGCAATCGCTAAGCGTTCCTTCAATGCAGACAGCGACAATATCCGCGGAATTGGCGCATTGGGTATGCAAGCCTTGAGCCTCTATTACGACACCGCGGAATCTAAGGAAGGCGGCGCTGCACTACGTGACAAACGTCAACCAGACTTTCGTAAGGCGATGAATCGGAAATCTTATCTGAATGATACCAAATAGGATCGCCGTTTACGGAACACACATCTGAAGATCATTCGACTTTGCAGGATTATACCATCGCGAGGATGTCGATGGTCGGATCAATGTTTTTTCTCACGCTTTTTTCGCAGGTGCGGACCTAATTAGAGCGCGAAGCGGCTACGCGTTGCGATCATTTTACTCATCGGTCGACCCGCACCAACCAGGGAGGTAATGTGCTTCTTTGCTTTTTGCGAGTTTCAGCGCTTGCTTAGCAGCGGTGCGGAAATGCCTTTCGATAAGCTTTCGGTTCATGCGACGCCGGAGAAAATCAACCCACAAGAATTCGCTAAAAGGTGTCGTGTCCTTGGCGAAACCGCCTGCGCGCCTAAGTTCACCGGCTAGACTTCGGAACGGATCATCTTCGAGATTGGTGACCGATTTTGGAATGTCGCGAAATGTCCGCCGGCGGCCATTGGTATCGTAGGGGTGAACCCAACTACGATGATCAAGCACGGTCCAAAAAGCGTCAACATCGAGCTCACTCAAGTTCGATACGATGGTGACTAAAACGTCATCGATACCTTCCTTGTGAAGCGCAAGCGCCAGATGATGGTGATCGATGATGTAGTGACGGTCTTTCGGCCCCAGAATAACTGGAATCATGTGGTCGCCGATAAATTTACCGATCTTTTTCGGGCGCCGCATGCGCAAGCGCGCGCGCTTATCTTTAACCTCGCGCATGCCAACTGTGATCTGCGTTGGACGTAGGCTATCAATTGATACTGGCTTTAAGATCGGCTCGCGCACGACAGTCATGAGAGAGGCTCCTGACGGATATCAGTCAGCTGGTCTTTTTCAGTATCGCTACCGACAATACGGCTAAGATTGGCATGAGCTCGATGGCATTCTCGCCGTCGTATTTTGCAACTGTGGACACAGCTTAACTGCCAACGTTCGCCGATGAAACGCGGATATAGAATGAGGAAAGCCAGGATTAGAAGGGCTGTAAAGTATGAGATTACTACGATTTTTCTGATTTTTCCGCTAAGCTAGCTTTGTTCATAATGGCCTGGTTGGAGGTTCGAGCCCGGGCCCATCAGATTGGGGTTGGGAGAGAAAAATGGGAACGAAAGTTGGTCTGACGGCGGCGGACGGCTTCAAACTTAGCGCTTACCGCGCCGATCCTGTCGGGCCCGCGCGCGGCGGCATTGTCGTCATTCAGGAAATATTCGGGGTTAATCACCACGTCCGGTCAGTCTGCGATCGACTGGCGGCAGCAGGCTACCGCGCTATGGCCCCTCAGGTTTTTGATCGGCTACAGCCCAACTTCGAATGTGGCTATTCCGACGCAGAGGTTGCAAAGGCGCGCGAGTTCATCGCGCGCATCGACTGGGCCAAGATGATGTTAGACGCATCGGCTGCAGTAGACGCCTTAAAGCGCGATGGTCCGGTCGCGATCATTGGGTTCTGCATGGGTGGCACTGTCGCTTTTATGGCCGCGACGCGCTTGGGCGGGCTTACGGCGGCTGTCGGTTATTACGGTGGCCAGATTGTTCGTTTCGCGGATAACAAGCCACGCTGTCCGACCCAGCTGCACTTTGGTGAAAAGGACATGAGCATTCCGCTCGGTGATGTGGAGGCGATCCGCATCAAACGGCCGGAATGCGAAATCCACATTTATCCTGGTGCCGGTCACGGGTTTCATTGCGACGAGCGTAAGAGCTATGAACCCAATAGCGCGAAACTTGCCTGGCAACGGACAATGACGTTTCTCACGAACGCCTTTGGAGCGTTGAAACCGAAGCAGTCCGCCGTGGCCGCGATGCTGCCGCCGGTGATCAAGTCAAAGCCAGCGTCGACATCGAGAAAACAAGCGAAAGCAAAGTCCAGAAGCAAGCGCAAGGGAGCCAACACCAAGCCGAAGAAGAAATCGAAGGCCAAAGCGAAACGGAAGACAAAGTCAAGGCGGCGCTAAAATATTGCCTTTTCGCGAAAAAATAAGCCTTCCGCCGGCGCTAGTTTTTAATTGGAGTCGAATTGCGCCAGAGCGTTTTCGACAGGAGCGAAGGAGAAATTGCCGCGAAAAACTCTCGGGTTTATCAGGGAGCATGACACCAGCCTAGGCGGGTAAAGAAAAGTCATGTCCTTGATCAAACCGAAGGATTTCGATGTTGCTGTATTAGGTGCGGGCGTTATCGGCGTCTGCACTGCCTATTGGCTTGCGCGCCATGGACGTTCAGTTTGCGTGATTGAGCGGGGACCGGAAGCAGCATTGGAAACTAGCTTTGCGAATGGCGGTCAAATTTCCGTAAGCCATGCGGAGCCTTGGGCGAATCCGTCTGCGCCGCTGAGAATTCTAAAATGGCTGTTTGACGGCGAAGCGCCGCTTTTGTTTCGTCCAAAACTCGACGTGCATCAATGGCTATGGATCGCACGCTTTCTGGTCGAGTGCCTGCCACATCGGGCCGATCACAACACTACAGAAATAGTGAAGCTCGCGATCGAAAGCAGGACGCGGCTGCAGGAAATCCGCGCGCGAGAAAGGATCCGTTATGATGAGCGTACAAAAGGAATTCTTCACTTTTATCGTGACCACGCTGAATTCGAATCTGCGATTCGTGTATCGGGATTGATGAAGAAGTATGGCTGCGACCAACGCGTCATCGATACGGATGAGGTGATGAAGATCGAGCCTGCCTTTGAAGATAGTCGTGGGGAAATTGTGGGTGCAATCTATAGTTCTGCGGACGAAAGCGGAGATGCAAGGAAATTCACGCAAGGGCTCGCGGCGATTGATGAGAACATGGGCGTAACATTTATATATAGCTCAGAGATCGTAGCGCTTGACGCTGATCGAGACGCCGGTGTGGTTAAAGCCGTCGAGGTTCGCACGCCGCAGGGCTACGAACGCATCAAAGCGCACGACATTGTCGTAAGCCTCGGCACCTACTCCGCTCCATTTTTACGACCCTATGGGGTGGCGTTGCAGATTTATCCCGCGAAGGGCTATTCGGTGACAATCCCGATCAGCGACGCGAACTCAGCACCAGTTACAAGTCTCACGGACGATCAATATAAGATCGTTTATTCCAATCTCGGTGACTGTTTGCGCGTCGCCGGTACCGCAGAGTTGTCAGGTTACAGAACGAACCTTAACTACGTGCGCTGCAACGCGATCCTGAACAATGTAAGAAACCTTTTCCCGCGCGCTGGTCGATTCGATGACGCAAAATTCTGGACCGGACTCCGACCTGCGACGCCTTCTAATTTGCCCTATGTCGGCAGAAGCAAGCGCTACCGGAATCTTTGGCCAAACACGGGTCATGGAACACTTGGCTGGACACTCGCGGCGGGCTCTGGACGGCGGATCGCCGACATGATCAGTGCAAGCGATGGACCAATCGTTGCCTGATTTTTTTTAATCAGCGGCGGCGGATGATCGGTGCTGCGGCCTTCAGGCTGCCGATATCAGTATAACCGATCTGCGCGAGGCAGCGACTGAATTCATCACTGAGGATTTCGATGGCTGTTTTTGCTCCGGAAACTCCGAGCGCGGAGACGGAGAACATCATTGCGCGCCCGATTAGAATAAAATCGGCGCCAGCGGCGAGCGCCTTAACTATATGCTCTCCGGAGCGAATACCGCTATCGAGGATCAATGGAAACTTTGGACCGACGGCGGCACGAATTTCTGAAATTACATCGATTGGAGAGGGTAAAGACTCAAGCTGACGTCCGCCGTGATTGGAAATCACTATGGCATCGCAACCCATGTTGCGCGCCTTAACCGAATCTTCTGTTGAAAGCAGTCCTTTAACGACGAGTTTCCGCTTCCAGCGATCGCGAAGTTTTTTAAGCGCATCCCAATCGAATTTGCCGCTAATTTGCGACGATACGAAACCAGCAACGGGTTTTGCTGCCGTTTCGCTGGTATAACGTTCCATATTTTCAAAACGCGGAATTCCGGCCATGAGCGTCGCAAGCGACCAAGCGGGGTGGCTCACCAACTCCCACACGAAGCGGGGTGTCACGCTCAGTGCAACACTGAAATTATTACGAATATCGCGCGGCCGGCGCGCTGAAATCGGGATATCGACCGTAACAACGAGCGTCTCATATTCGGCTTCATCCGCGCGCTTTACAAGATCGTCAGCGATTTCCAAGACGCGCGAAACGTAAAGCTGAAACCAGGCATTCTCAGGCGCAAACTCCTTAAACTTTTCGAGAGATGTTGTGCCCGCGGTCGACAAGATGCAGGGAATGTTCGCCTCAACGGCAGCGCGCGCGATGGCTTGTTCAGCGCCTGGGCACATCAAATTGCAAAAACCAATCGGTGCAGTTCCGAAGGGCAGAGACCATTTCCGTCCCATTAGCGTCGTCGACAGATCGCGTTCCTCGATATTTGTCAGCATCCGAGGCTTTAATTGAATATCGTCGAATGCCGAAATATTCCGCTGCAGCCCAGACTCGTTGCCGGCGCCGCCATCGAGATAGTCGAACACAAAACTTGGCAGTCGGCGCTTAGCCGGTAGGCGGAGATCGGAAATTGTTGCAATCGGCATGACGAACCCCTGAGATTTTGAATGAATTGCCGTGCGATTCAAGGAGGCTGAATCGTGGCGGCGCCGTGTGCACCGATATTTTCTAGCACATGCTTGCCGAAATCCGATGAGGCCGCTACATACGCGCCGACTTCCTGATTTGGCAAAATGGAGCGCGGCGTCGCCATGGCGTCCTGGCAATATATCTATCACATGAACGGTCTTTCCAAGACCTATCCGGGCGGCCGGAAGGTACTAGACGACATTTATCTATCATTTTTTCCCGATGCGAAGATCGGCATTCTTGGCGTCAATGGCGCGGGCAAGTCCACGCTTTTGCGCATCATGGCTGGAATCGACAAGGAATTCGTGGGCGAGGCGCAGGCGGCAAAAGATGCCCGCATCGGATATTTGTCGCAAGAACCGCAGCTCGATTCCAAGAAAACTGCACGCGAGAATGTCATGGACGGCGTTGCCGATAAGCGCGCGATCCTGGAACGTTATAACGAACTTGCCTCGAATTACTCCGACGAGACGGCCAATGAAATGGCAAGACTACAGGATGAAATCGAAGCGAAAGGTCTCTGGGATCTCGATTCGAAGATCGATCAGGCAATGGATGCGCTGCGCTGTCCACCGGATGATGCTGACGTGTCCAAGCTTTCCGGTGGCGAGTGTCGCCGCGTCGCGCTTTGCCGGCTATTGTTAGAGCAGCCTGATTTGCTGCTTTTGGATGAGCCTACGAATCATCTTGATGCGGAAACCGTCGCGTGGCTCGAGGGGCACTTGAAGGCATATCCGGGCGCAGTTTTGATTGTCACTCATGATCGCTATTTTCTGGACAATGTGACTGGCTGGATTCTTGAACTCGATCGCGGTCGCGGCATTCCTTATCAGGGCAATTATTCGTCGTGGCTCGTGCAAAAACAGAAGCGGCTCGAACAGGAGGGCCGCGAGGAAGAAGCGCGTCAGCGCGCGATCGAACGCGAACGGGAATGGATTTCGGCTTCGCCTAAGGCGCGTCAGGCGAAAAACAAGGCGCGCTTCCAGCGTTATGAAGATCTGGTGAAGAAGAGCGCCGACAAGGCGCCGCAGTCCGCGCAGATTATCATTCCCGTCGCGGATCGGCTCGGCCAGGATGTGATTGACGCAGACAGTCTGGCAAAGGCTTACGGGGACAATCTCTTGTTCGAGAAATTGTCGTTCAAGCTTCCGCCCGGCGGAATTGTCGGTGTGATCGGTCCCAATGGCGCGGGCAAAACGACACTCTTTCGTCTCATTACTGGACAGGAAAAAGCTGATAGCGGGAGCATCAAGGTTGGTGAGACCGTGAAGCTTGGCTATGTCGATCAGAGCCGCGATTCCCTCGATGATAAAAAAAATGTGTGGGAAGAAATTTCCGGCGGCGCCGATATCATTACGCTCGGGAAGCGCGATGTGCCGAGCCGCGCCTATGTCGCGGCATTCAACTTTAAAGGCAGCGACCAGCAGAAAAAAGTGGGGTCTCTTTCAGGGGGCGAGCGTAATCGGGTGCACCTCGCAAAGATACTGAAATCGGGTGCGAACGTTCTTTTGCTTGACGAACCAACCAACGATCTCGATGTTGACACGTTGCGGGCGCTGGAAGAAGCGCTTGAGGATTTCGCCGGTTGTGCTGTCATCATTAGCCATGATCGTTTTTTCCTCGATCGCATCGCGACCCATATGCTTGCGTTTGAAGGCGACAGTCACGTGGAGTGGTTCGAGGGGAATTTCCAGGAATACGAGGAAGATAAAAAACGCCGTCTCGGGGTCGCTGCAGAAATTCCACATCGATTCAAATATAAGAAATTCACTCGATAGGAACTTCAGATGTGCAAGTATCGGCTCGCGAAACCGATTTTGATTTTGATCGTAGCGGGTTGGGTTTTTTCAATAGTTTCATTGCCTGTTTTTGCCGACACCGCTTTCACGCAATGGCTCGCAGGTCTCTGGCCGGCGGCACAGAGTATCGGCATCTCTCGTCGGACGTTCGATGCGGCAACTCGGGGGCTCGAACCCGATCTTACGCTTCCCGATCTCGACTTGCCCGGCCGTCTGCCGCCGGGTCAGCCGGAATTCATTCAACCGCCCAGCGATTATGTTTCAGAAGTTAGTATCAATCGCCTTGCCGATCAGGCGCGACGATTGGCATCTCAATATGCGTCTCAGCTTGCCGCGATCGAACAGACTTATGGCGTGCCAAAAAATATACTTCTTGCGATCTGGGGACGGGAGACTGCATTTGGCACCTATAAGCTTCCATACAACGCCGTACGAGTATTAGCGACGCAGGCTTATATCGGCAGGCGTAAGGAAAAATTCCGCGAAGAATTTTTGCTCGCGCTGAAAATTATCGAAGAGGGTCATGTAAAGCTCGCGGATATGAAAAGTTCGTGGGCTGGTGCTACGGGTCTTACTCAATTTCTACCCTCGGAATTTTATAAATATGCGGTCGACTTCGACGGCGACGGGAAGAAAGATATTTGGAATTCGGTGCCGGACGCGCTGGCATCGGCAGCCGGGCAGTTGCGGGCGAAGGGCTGGCAGCCGGGGAGCCGCTGGGCTTACGAGGTTCGTGCGCCGCAAAACACGGATTGTTCGACTGGCGTGCCTGAAATTCGCCGCACGATGCGCGAATGGCTGGCGGCCGGTTTTGTTCCCGCTTATGGCCGGAAAATCCCGGCACAGGAGATGGAACAGGAAGCGTCGCTGTTGCAGCCGGAGGGAATTTACGGACCGTCATTTCTGACGCTAAAGAATTACTACGTCATCAAGGAATATAATTTTTCTGACCTCTATGTTCTTTTTGTCGGGCACCTTAGCGACGTGATCTCAGATCCAAGGCCGTTCGAGACGCGTTGGGCGAAAGTGTCACTGATGAAAACCGCTGATGTCGAACACATGCAGCGTGTGCTCATGCAGCGTGGCATTTATAGCGACAAGATTGATGGGAAGGCCGGAATGCAGACGCGCGCGGCGCTCGGTCGCTATCAAAAGCAAAGCGGCTTAAAGCTTGATTGTTGGCCGACGACGGCGGTGCTGAACCACATGCAGTCGCGCTGAGATCAATCCTCCAAAATTTCCCTGCAAATTTTATCGAAAGTTTCTGGGCAGAATCACCAAAAACGAAAACCGGCGGACTTTTGTCCGCCGGTCCACAATTCGGGTCTGCCGCGAAGAATTAGTAAGGGCAGAAGAAGCGCGGTTTCGACCAGCCCATGAAATTTCCCCACTGGTCGTAAAGTCGACGGCGGGCCCAGTAACCGCCTGGGCAACCCACAGGCGCGGGACCATAGTAAGCGTTATAGGTGACGTAACCCGGAGCCGGGTAATAACCACCATAGGCGTAGCCCGGCGGCGGTGCAGATCTGGCGATTGCGCCGCCGACGACGGCGCCGCCGACAAAAGAGCCCACACCGATGCCCCAGGCACAGCCGGTGCCGCATCCGGCATCAGCAGAGGTGGGCACTGCGAGCGAGCCTACGGCCAGGGCCGCGGCAGCCGCGCATGCGAGAAAGATTTTCTTCATGAGTTTTCTCCTGGCCCTCGCGGACGGGTGGAATCCAAGGCCCGCGAGAATCGGGCGTAACCTAAGCCCGTTGTTGACGCCGTCAATTAGGGCGATCGAATTTGTTCGAATTTTGATCAATAAAGGGGCAGGGATCGTCCTGCTAGCCCCTTACGGTTAATGGAGAAATTGTTTATGTCCACCGCCGATTCAAGTCGCACCCGCACCGTCACCTGGGCAGACCCCATGCAGAGCGCTGTTGCCGCTCGTGGCGTGAGTGGGCTGGATTTTCTGCAGAAGATTGTTTCCGGCGAAGTGCCGCCGGCGCCGATTGCGGTGCTGATGGGCTTCTCCATCACCAAGGTCGAACCCGGCTACGCGCTCTTTGAGTGCGATCCGGCAGAGTATCATTACAATCCCATCGGCGTCGTGCATGGTGGCCTCGCCTGTACGCTACTCGACTCGTGCATGAGCTGCGCGATTCAGACGACGGTACCTGCCGGCTCGGCCTACACGACTCTGGAGCTGAAAGTGCATCTCGTGCGTGCGATCACGTCGAAGACCGGCCATTTGCGCGCTGAGGGTCGGCTCATTCACGGAGGCTCGCGCATGGGCACAGCAGACGGCAAGCTGATCGACAAGGACGGCAAGATTTACGCGCACGGTACGACGACGTGTATGATTATTAAACTCTAACTCTAACACTAACACTGAAGGAGATCGGCCCCGAGCGGAAGCGCGTGGTCGACGACGAGGATTGGTTGTGCGACGGCGATGCGGTGATCGTTCGACCGTTCGGCAAGATCGCTGCCGGGCCGCTCTGGCGCGAAAAGGGAATTCTCTATGGCGAGATCGAACGCGAAGCCGCGGCACGTTCGCGGCGCTCACTTGATGTTGCGGGGCACTATGCGCGGCCAGATATCTTCAAGCTTGAAGTCGGTTAATTTTAGGAATTGAAGGCGGGGATCACTCAAGCGATCGCTCCGGCGAGATATAGCACCAGGCCCGCGAGTGACGAAGCGAAGAGCGTCATAATCATCCCGGTTTTTAAATAGAAAATCGCGATGGCCGCTCCGACTGACAAGAGAAACGCCCATAGATTCACGCTGCCCACTATCGGTGCGTCGAAGGATAGACCGTATTGGTTCACATGAACCGTTTCCTGAAAAATCGTGTGAACGGCGAACCAGATCGCAAGATTGAGAATGACACCGACGACGGCGGCGGTGATCGCCGACAATCCGCTGTTTAGCGCCTGGTTGCCGCGAAGCTTCTCGACAAACGGTGCGCCGAGGAAAATCCACAGGAAGCAAGGCGTGAATGTGACCCAGGTGGCGAGCAGGCCGCCGAGCATTCCGGCGAGCATCGGTGGCAAACTCCCAGGCGCGCGAAAAGCCGCCATGAAACCTACGAATTGCAACACCATGATGAGAGGACCCGGTGTTGTTTCCGCCATTCCCAGGCCATCAAGCATTTCGCCCGGCGTGAGCCAGCGATAGTGCTCGACGGCCTGCTGTGCGACGTAAGCCAGCACGGCATAGGCGCCACCGAAGGTCACTATCGCCATCTTGCTGAAGAACAGCGCGATTTGGCTGAAGACATTCGTTTGACCGAGGGTCGCGAACAGAACACCAACCGGAACGAGCCAAAGAACAAGCCAGATCGTAGCGATCGTAATGGTCCACGAGATCGTGGGGCGCGCATGTGACGGCAATTCGTCGCCGAGTAGGCTTTCAGAGCGTTCCATTTTGCTGACTGTACCGTGGCCCGAATTCGCTTGAAAAGACGAATGACCCGATAGGTCGCCGATAAAGCCGATGATTCCCGCGGCTAGAATAATGAGTGGAAATGGCACAGCAAAAAAGAAAATCAGCACGAAAGCGGCCGCCGCAAGCATGAGTGTAGCGCTTGTTTTTAGCGCTCGCTTGCCGATCCGTACGATGGCTTCGATCACGATCGCGAGAACCGCCGCCTTCAGTCCGAAGAACATCGCCGCGACCGCGCCGACTTTTCCGAAAGCGGCATAGACGTAACTCAACGCCATAATCGAAACGATACCTGGTAGAATGAACAGCCCACCTGCGATGATGCCACCGGTTGTCCGGTGCATGAGCCAGCCAATATAGGTTGCGAGCTGCTGCGCCTCGGGCCCCGGCAGTAGCATGCAATAGTTCAGTGCGTGCAGAAAACGGCTTTCGGAAATCCAGTGTTTTTCCTCGACGATCATGCGGTGCATGACCGCAATCTGTCCGGCGGGCCCACCGAAGCTTAGCGTTGCGACCTTAAGCCAGACGCGGGTCGCCTCAGCGAGGGATGGGAGCGGACGCGAATTTTCCCTGCGGGAGCGCGATGTGGAAAGGATCTCTGACATTCATGCGCCCCGCGTTCGGCACTACGTCATGATAGGCGCGGCAATTAGGAGAAAAATAAATTAAATGTTTTGGAATTCTTATTGCGCGCCAGCTGCCTGATGCATGCTCGCGTGCGCTGCTCCAACCAGTGTCTTGGTCTCGTGTACCGCTTCTACGATGGCGGTACCCAGATGACGCGCTATACAGCCGTAGCTGTAATCGTTCATGTGCAGGAGATCGCGCGACAGGAATCGCTCGAATGGCATGCCCAGCGTCTCGTGCCAGTAGCGCATCAAGCCGAAGCGATTGAACAGGCCGATATGATTTTCATGCGCGAGGTTGGCCATCAGGTTGACCATTGGCTCCGCGTCGGGGTCGTTGATAACCTTCGGCGCGTATTGCGGGTCGATTAGCACGACGTCAGTGTTGGCGGCCTTCAAGCGGCGGATGCCTTCCTCAATCAGCGGCTGTTCGGGATCTATGCCGTTGTCGCGCAGGAGAGCATTGGTACCGAACTGCCACAATACGAGGTCGGGTTTTGCCGCGGTAATGTCGCGGTCGAAGCGCGCGAGCATCTCGGCAACATCCTCCCCGCCTACGCCGCGGTTGATCACACGGATCGGCACGCCAGGAAAGGCGGCTTTCAATTCGACCTCGAGACGCGCAGGATAAGTTGCCTCCGGCGAACTCGCGCCGGCGCCGGCAGTCGATGACGAGCCAAACGCGACGATTGTCACGGCTTCATTTTGGGCGAGACGTGCCGCGAAATGCGGCAGCTGCTCGTCGAGATGGAACATATTCGTCGGTACCTTGCAGTCGGCGCGGAAGCTGGGCGTTTCCTGCGCGCGCGCATCCGTCGCGACGAAGGCGGCGAGAGTAGCAGCGGCACAGGCAAAACGGTACAAGCTCATCTTCAACGATCCACGCTTCCGGGGAGGGAAGCAGCGCGAATAATTAGGTCCGAAAGTAATCCCCCGAGACACCTATGCAGCTTTTCAAAGCTGTCGTCATTGCGCAGTGCGGTAAAATCGAAAATACCCGTATCAGACCAGTATTTCATCACGGCGTAGCGATTAAATAGGGGAATATCCTTCGTTTGCGAGACCCACCGCATATTGTCCGTATATGGCCCCCCATCGAACATAAAGTCGGTCCGGGGGCTATATTGCTGATTCAACAGAATTACGTCGGCATTCGACTTTAGGATGAAATCGACCCCCGAAAGGAGCTTATCCCCATAAGAATCCGGATCCATCCCACGCATCGCTTCGATCGTCCCTGTCTGCCAGATGACTAAGTTCGGCTTCCGCTCTTCTAGAAGCTTCGGCAATGCCGCAATAATTTCGCTAATGGATTTCCGTGGTTCGGCATGGGCGTAGACATTGACCTCGATGTCCTTAAGCCGCCCACGTAGGATTTGCTCCAGATAGGCCGGGTAGTTTTTGAGTTTGCTCGCTGCCCCCGCTTGCGAGGGGACGCCTGATAGAACGAGCACTTCGAGCTTCTTGTCGCGCATTACCGCCTGCGCCACGTGCGGAAGCCGCGAGAAGTTCTCAGTGAGACTTCCCGGTACCTCACACGTTTCGCTCGCGGCGCGGACTGGCACAGCGACAAGCAGCACTAATGCAGACGCGGCGGCCAGCGCCCTCATGCCGTCTTTCCCCCAAGGTTTTGTTCGCTCGCCGGTGGAGGCTTTGCTCCCCGCCGTTCAACGTTCTTATACCATGTCATGAGTGCGGCGACGGCGACCATGATGGCGATGCCGGTAAAACTTACTGCCATCTGCATGGGGATACGCGGGGACACTTCGGTGAGAATGAAATGGGCCGAAAACGACAGGAAGACGCCGAGACAAAAGATCTCGAGCGAATTTTGGCCGCATAACACCAAAGGCCGTGCCAAGGCTGAGTGCAGAAAGGGTGCGTCGAACGGAACGAAACGGATCACTAGGATCGCCATCGCCAGAAAGTGGCACAGACGGAAAAGCGAGAGGTCGGTCTTGTCGAGCGGCAGAATGAGTGCCCATCCCGGCAGGCGGCGGGTGATCCCGTGCGAAAGCCAGCTTAACTGATAGAATGCTGCGATGATCAAGAAGATGATGCACAGTGTTGTTACCGCTCGCGAGCGCAGCAGTGAGTCTATTTTTTTTGCGCCGCCAAGCGCGCACCAACCACCAATCACAAATAAGAGCTGCCATGCGCATGGATTGAAGAACCATGTGTGATCGTAAGGATAAAGCGCAAGGTTCCAATCGAAGTAATGCGCGATGACATAAAACGTGATCGACGTGCCAAGTGTTACGTTCGGCCAGCGCAACAAAAACCAAAGCACAGCGGGGAAGAGCGTCATTAGCACGATATAGAGCGGCAGCACGTCGACATTCGCGGGCAAGAAGCGAAGCTTGAGCGCCTCGATCAGGATCACGTCAGGTTTTTGGAAAAATTCAAAAATTCCGAATTCTTCCGTATAGATCGGATTTTCGAAACGGCTTGATACATAAGCGATTTCGGCGAGATAAAAGACCAACAGAAAAACAAAAGCGACATAGATCTGCCAAGCGCGCTTCAAGATGCGTGCAGCGCCGATAAGGAAACCGCGCTCTCGCATGACGCGCCCGTAGACGAAGGTGGCAGTGTAGCCGGAGATGAAGACGAATATTTCCGAAGCGTCGCTAAATCCGAAATTTCTCACGGTGAACCAGGCAACAAGGTTCGAAGGCACATGGTCGATAAAAATGAACCAGAGCGACAGCCCGCGAAAAAAATCTAGCCGCAGATCCCGACCAGCGGGCGCAGCGGGGGGCACGTTTAGGGTTGGTTGCGTTGAAAATGATGCCATTGGGCGCCATATATTCAGGCTGTTGAGCGAGGATTATGGCATGTTAAGTGCAATCTCAAATGGGTCATGGGAATTGAATGGCGCTCCAGGCCGGTGACCGTCTCGGCTTTCAATCACTGCTCGCCGGGCTCAAGGCCTCGTCGGAAGACACGCGGCTGCGTCTGCTCGTATTGCTCGGCGAGGCGGAGCTCACCGTTTCCGATCTCACTGACATTCTGCGCCAATCGCAGCCGCGCATTTCGCGTCACCTCAAGCTTCTCTCAGATGCAGGTCTGATCGAGCGCTTTCGCGAGGGAAGCTGGGCGTTCCATCGTCGTGCCTCGCAAGGACCAGGCGCGAAACTTGGTCAGTCGCTGCTCAACCTCATCGATCCTGCCGACCCCATTCTTTTGCGTGACCGCGAACGGCTCGGGCAAGTGCGTGCGCAGCGCGCAGCCTCCGCGCAATCCTATTTCCGCAAGCACGCCAAGCATTGGGACGAGTTGCGTACGCTCCACACCTCCGAATCCGCGGTAGAGGCTGCGGTGTGCGAAGCGCTCGCCGGCGTTCGCATCGAAAGCCTGCTCGATCTCGGTACCGGCACCGGCAGGATGTTGGAGTTATTCGGCCCAGAGATTGATCGAGGCGTCGGCATCGATCTCAACCCGGAAATGCTTGGCATCGCACGCGCGAATTTGGAACGTGCAGGGCTCAAGCAATGTACCGTTCGCAAGGGTGACATCTACAATCTATCCATGGGCCACGATCAGTTCGATGTCGCGATCGTGCATCAGGTTTTGCATTTTCTCGATGACGGCGCGCGTGCAGTGCGCGAGGCCGCGCGTGTGCTCCGGCCCGGCGGACGGCTGCTGGTGATCGACTTCGCGCCACATGACCTGGAATTTCTACGCGAACAACATGCGCATCGCCGCCTTGGTTTCAGCGAAGAAACAGTTGCGCAATGGATGAAAGCAGCCGGCCTGGACATAGTCCTGTATCGGACTCTACCGCCCGAGGGCAAGGCAAAGGACGCGCTCACCGTCTCGCTTTGGCTTGGCCGTGACCGGCGGCGCGTGATCGCGGGATCGAGTGAGGCGGTCGCCTGAGCTGGAAAGAGAAAAACGCCGGCGAGGTTTATCCTGTTCCGGCACTCTATCTATTCAAACTTCAGAATATGCCTAGCAGATTGCACCTAAAAATATGAAAGCGCTACGCTACCAAGATGTTGATCAGCCGGTGAGAACCAAAAAGTCCGTGCAGTTTGGCCTCTAATCGAAGTGGTTACCATTTGGGCGATCCCAAGGGCTTTTGTTGTGCAACTGAAAAAAGCCGAGTGCGTGGCAAAAATTATATGGCGCTACGGTTCTCCAGTTCGCTCTGCATCACAAAAAGCAAGATTGTTTGGGCAAAGGTTTGTTACGCGGTCGCCGAAATTCATGTTACCGGCATTTGAATAGGCGAAGGCCCGGCAGGGTTGCCGCCGGGCCTTCTCACTTCAATCATCAGCCGGCCTATAAGCCGGGTTCTGTAAGGCGAGATTTCTCCCGCGCGGCGGCCATTCTTCTGGGACGGCGCTTACGCGCCGCCTCGAGCAGCCAACCCGAATAGCGGATCCGAAGACGGACCTCAGGATTTCTCCTGCTGCCATTCCTATTCGGCTTTGCTCCCGGTGGGGTTTGCCGTGCCGCGTCTGTTGCCAGACGCGCGGTGCGCTCTTACCGCACCTTTTCACCCTTACTTCGACCGTAGCCGAAGCGGTTTGCTCTCTGTTGCACTTTCCCTAGGGTCGCCCCCGCCGGACGTTATCCGGCACCGTGTCTCCGTGGAGCCCGGACTTTCCTCTGCCCGAAGGCAGCGGCCGCCCGGCCGACTGATACGAGACCATGTGCGGACTTAAAGCAGCAAGGTCAAGGCAGAAACGCGAACGAGGCTAACGCCCGCATGACGTTAGCCCCGCCCGCCACAGCGTACGGTACAAAAATTCAATCGTTTGAAGCCATGTAGCTTCGCACTTTGGTGCAATAGTTACTGGCGGCTGCGGTCATTTTGATGGCGCCGTGACCCGCGTTATATTTGAGAACGGTCTGGCACAGATCGCCACCCGCGAGCCGGTAGGCTTCCGCAAGGTAGCGAACGCCCCAACGAATATTTGTGTTGGGATCGTAAAGCGCTTCGTCGCTGTCGACGAAGCCAAGATCGCGTGCCGTGGCCGGCAGAATTTGCATCAGGCCAATTTCGCCGGCTAGGCCGGTGAGTTCCGTGTCCCAATTGCTTTCAACTTGCACCACCGCACGGACCAGCTCGGCGGGAAGCTGCATTTCTCGTCCGAGGCGATTCGCCATCGCAGCCAGTTCCATCCGCGTCCACAGATCAGGCGGAGTGCCTTCGGAGCGCGGCGTACGATTCGGATTTGAGGCAAGCGCAGGGCTTTCGGTTGAAGTAAGCACGCTGGCAGTCAACGAAAATAATATCGCGACGCACAGCGCAATTTTTTTAGTAAGCATCCAGTATATTTCTCCAGCTTTGTGAGAGGCTGGAGATAGGCTGTAAAATCCGACTAGAAACTGAAACTGCAGGAACAAACTCAGCATAGATCGCGCTAATATTGTACGCGAAATGAAATGATTGTTCGGAGATTTCAGAAAATGCGAACGATTGTTGCAAATGCGGCGATGAAGGGGCGCTCAGGTGGCAGCGGTCGGGCGCGTTGCGAGAAGCTTACGCAATGTGACTCGGGTTGATGGGTCCGCGACGCCATCGATGCGGTTAACCCGAAAGTGCCGTTGGAACGCCGTGACCGCTTGTTCCGTCGCGCGATCAAAATTTCCCGTGATCTTTAAACCGTAGCCGTAGTGCTCTAGCTGCCGTTGAAGAGCGTAAACTTTTTCGCCACGTGCACCGCGTTTCAATGATTTGCCGCGTGTGATCGGCGCAGGCCGAATCCAGTGACCTACGCCCGCGACGTGCAATTGATCCCAGGGAAATTTTTCACCGGGGTCGTTTTTGCGCGCGGGTGCGATATCAGAATGTGCCAACACACGGTCAGCTCGTATTTTATAGCGCCCAATAACGTCTTTGCAGAGTGCGATGACGGATTCGATCTGAATTTTGGGAAAATCCTTGTAGCCGTATTCGTGGCCGGGATTCGCGATCTCGATTCCAATTGATCGTGAATTGATGTCAGTCATGCCTTGCCAAGAAGAAATGCCGGCGTGCCAGGCGCGTCGCGCTTCCGGCACCATTTGCAAAATGCGACCATCCTCGAAAATGAGATAATGACTGGAGACTTCCGTCGCCGGATCGCACAAACATGCCACCGCCGTCTCTGCACTCTTCATGCCTGTGTAGTGCAGGATGATCATGTCCGGCCTAGTCACGCCCTTGCGCTCGCTATGATTGGGCGAGGCGGTGAGCTCCGAAACAAGCGGTGTATCGGGCGAAAAGGGCGGCTGCATGGGAAATCCAATCGATCCAGGATTCATAATGTAAGGCGGCGCTCGAGGGCCGCACACGAGCAACAAATTCTTAAGCTTCACGTTGCGTTAATCGCTTGTGGCGAAGTGGCCGTCTGGCTGCGGAACCAGTGGACATCTCACCCGATTCGTTGACGGCCATATGATCCCATGATATCCCAAATCATCCCGTTCCGGTGTAAGCCTTTCCCAGCGTTCTCCGTGTTTCGGGCAGGTCTTTGTTCACGCGTCGGGCGGCCCCATGAACCGCTTTGTATCGACCTACATCATGCGCCTCGACGCCAAGGGCCGAGTTTCGATTCCAGCCGGTTATCGCGCGGTGCTCGCGCGCGATGGCTACGAGGGACTCTATTGTCATCCGGCGCTCGATCGGCCGGCGCTGGACGCGGGTGGCAATGCGCTGCTTGCGGAAATCGAGACGCTGATCGAGCGCTATCCACCTTATTCGGAAGAGCGCGAGCAATTTTCGGCGGCGCTGTACGGGCGCAGCGAAACGCTAAGGCCGGATTCGGAAGGTCGCATCATTCTGACCGAGACCTTGAAAGCGCACACGGGCGTCACGGACGCCGTCACCTTCGTGGGGCTCGGACACAAGTTTCAGATTTGGGAGCCGGAGCGTTTTCGCGTGCATCTCATGGAGGCCACCGACAAGGTGCGCGCGCTAAAGAAATTGCTTGGCTCCAAAGGTGCGGGGGGACCTCCCGGAGCATCGGGATGATGGCGGGCCGCGGCACCGGGCAACCGGATGCCGCTGGCGGACTGGCCCGCCATCGTCCGGTCATGCTCCGCGAGGTTCTCTCGCAACTCGCCCCGCGCGACGGCGGTAGCTATATCGATGGAACCTTCGGCGCGGGCGGCTATAGCTGTGCGATATTGGAAACTGCCAATTGCTCCGTGGTCGGTATCGACCGTGACATCAGCGCGGTGATGGCGGGCGCTTCCCTTGTCGAAAAATATGGCGGTCGGTTACTGCTCGCGGAAGATCGTTTTTCGCGGTTGGATCAGGTTGCCCGCGATCTTGGATTTCCGCAAGTCGACGGCGTCGTGCTCGATGTCGGGGTCTCTTCAATGCAACTCGACCAAGCCGAGCGCGGATTTTCTTTCCGGCGTGATGGGCCTCTCGACATGCGTATGGAGCGGCGCGGAAAAAACGCTGCTGATGTTGTCAAGAAAATGGACGAGCGCGAGCTTGCTCATTTGATTTCGACGCTAGGCGAAGAAAAACGCGCGCGAGCGGTAGCGCGGGCGATCTGTGAGGCGAGGGAAGATTCGCCGATCAAGACGACGGGCGAACTTGCTGAAATTATCCGCCGCGTCGTGCGCACAAAGCCGGGCGAAATCGATCCCGCGACGCGGACATTTCAGGCGCTGAGAATTTACGTGAATGACGAGCTATGCGAGCTTTCGGCGGCGCTGATGGCCTCCGAACGTATTCTTTCGCCTGGTGGCAGGCTCGTTGTGGTTTCTTTTCATTCGCTCGAGGACCGTCTCGTGAAAACGTTTATGACGGCGCGCAGCTCGGTACCCGCCGTCTCGCGCCACGAGCCCGAAATGCGCGCGCTTCCTTCGACATTCAGGTTGTTGAACAAGAAGCCGGTCGTGGCCGCCGAAGATGAGATAAACAAAAATCCGCGCGCGCGTTCTGCAAGATTGCGTGCGGCTGTGCGGACAGAAGCCGCTGCACGCCATGACGATCCGCTGGAATTTCTCACCGCGCGCCTCCCGCGCATTGGAAATTGACTGATGCTGCGCATCCTCAATGTCATCGTGATTCTTTGCATGGTCGCGGCCGCCATCGTCGTTTACGAGGTGAAATATCAATCAACTTACGAAGCGCAGAAAGCTGCGCGCATTGACGGCGAAATTCGCGCTGAGCGGGAACGCATTGCAGCGCTGAAAGGCGAATGGGCCGAACTTTCGGCGCCGATGCGCATTCAGGGACTTGCAAGCCGCTATCTCGGCCTAAAGCGCCTGCCAGTGACACGCATCGACGATTTCTCGCAGCTGCCCGAAATGTTGAAGCCGATAGGTGATCCGATTGGCGACATTATCGAAGCGCTGCCGGGACACGCAGGCGGCAAGCGCGACCCGATCGGCAATATCATCGAGACATTCGACGCAAGGCAATCCGAAGAAACCACCGGCTCTGTCGATGTTAAAGATAAAGAGAATGACCAATGAAATTTCCTTTGGTTTTTCCGACATGGCTACGCTTCGCGGACGGGCGCGTCTCGAGGGTGCGCATTGGCGTCATTTTTCTTGGTTTCGCCTGTATCTACGCTGTAATCGCGGGACGCCTTATCCTCCTGGCCACCGGTCCGGAAATCCAAGCAAAAATTCGCGCGGTGAATCCGGATATCCTTTCGGCCTCCCGTCCCGATATTCTGGATCGTGCAGGCCGTATTCTCGCGACTGATGTTCCGTCTGCGCTGCTTTATGCGGAGCCGAAGCGGAAAATCCCCGACATTGACGAGGCAGTTGAACTGCTTACGGTCGTTCTTCCGGATCTCGATGCAGTCGAATTGCGCGATCGACTGTCTTCGAAAAAAGGGTTTGTGCGTCTGAAGCGCGAGGTCTCCACGCAGCAACAGCAGCAAATTTACCGGTTCGGCATTCCGCACATCGGCTTCATGCGCGAGAGCAAACGCTTGTATCCGGCGGGCCCGGAGGCGGCGCATGTGCTCGGCTATGTGAATGTCGACAGCCGCGGTACGGCCGGTATCGAGCGGTGGATCGATTCCGGCGGCCTGGCGGAGCTCCATCAGGTAGGGTTAGCAACGCGCCGCGCACTCGAGCCCGTGCAGCTTTCGCTCGATCTCTCCGTTCAGCATGCACTGCGCGATGAACTGATTACCGCAAAAGAATCCTATCACGCGATGTCCACCTCCGGCATCGTGCTCGATGTACGCAGCGGGGAAATTCTCGGCATGGTATCATTGCCCGATTACGACCCGAACAAGCCGGGCAAGTCCGTTGATCCGACACGGCTCAATCGCCTCACCACTGGTGTCTACGAGATGGGCTCGACTTTCAAGGCGCTAACGGTCGCCATGGCGCTTGATTCCGGCAAGGCGACCCTCACTTCGCAATACGATGCGCGTACGCCGCTTACTTATGGCAAGTTTACGATCAGCGATTTCCACGGCCAGAGCCGCATGCTTTCGCTGCCGGAAGTGTTCACCTATTCATCGAATATCGGCGCCGCCAAGATGGCATTGTCGGTCGGTATCGACGCACATCGCGCGTTCTTAAAAAAGATGGGCCAGTTTGACCGCTTGCGGACCGAGCTTCCCGAAAGTGCGCAACCCCTCATTCCGAAAAACTGGGGCGAGATCAACACGGCGACTGCTGCGTTCGGTCACGGCATATCGGTGGCGCCATTGCAGGCGGTGATGGCGACCGCTGCGCTCGTAAATGGCGGCCTGCTGATTCCGCCGACTTTCCTGAAGCGCTCTGAAGCGGACGCGATCAAGCTCGCGACGCGCGTGATTAAGCCCGAAACGAGCGAAAAGATGCGTTATCTTTTACGGCTCAATGTCGAGCAAGGCACGGCTAAACGCGCGGAAGTTGAAGGCTATTACGTCGGCGGTAAGACCGGCACATCCGAGAAGGTTGTTCGTGGCCGCTATTCGCGCGAGAAGCTTCTGACCGTGTTCATGGGCGTGTTTCCGTGTGATGAGCCGCGTTTTCTGGTGCTCGTCATGATCGACGAACCGAAGAATACCGGTCATTCGACCGCTGGCCTAAACGCCGCCCCGACGACCGGTCAAATCATTGCCCGTATTGCACCGTTACTCGACGTAAGGCCGCGCCAGGACTTGCCGCCCGCCGATAGAATGATGACTGTGTCCGGGCGCGTCGCGAATTAACGCGCCAGGGGACATTCGTTGATGCCGGGGACGACCCTCGATCTTCGTGACTTGCTCGGACCCGAGGCTGTCAGTGCGACGAGCGTTCAAGTCACAGGAATTTCTGTCGATAGCCGCAACGTGAAAGTGGGCGATGCCTTCTTTGCGCTCACTGGCAGCCGTGCCGACGGACGCAGGTTTATTGCCGATGCCGTCGCGCGAGGCGCCATTGTGATTATCGGCGAAGGCACGCGACCTGAGGATCTTGCTCCGAATGTGGCCTATATTGGCGTCACCAATGCGCGCGCTGCGCTCGCCCATGCCGCTGCACGTCTTCATCCGAGACAGCCAGAGAAAATCGTTGCCATCACCGGCACGAATGGAAAAACTTCTGTTGCATCGTTCACGCGGCAAATTTGGAGTTTGCTCGGTTATGCGGCGGCGAATGTGGGGACAATCGGAGTCACTGCACCTTCCGGCGAGATCAAGGGAAGTCTAACGACGCCAGATCCTGTCGCGCTGCATGCGCTGCTGGACAAGCTCGCGGGGGAGGGCGTGACGCATCTCGCGATGGAAGCGTCATCGCATGGCCTCGAACAGCACCGTCTCGATGGCGTGAAACTTTTGGCAGGCGCATTCACGAATTTGACGCGAGACCACCTCGATTATCATTTGACCATGGATGCTTACCGAGCGGCGAAGATGCGGTTGTTCAGCATTCTATTGCCATCGGGTGCCGCCGCGGTTGTCAACGCCGATCAACCGGATGCGGCGAGCGTGGAAAGCCTCGCCAAGGAGAGAAAGCTCAAATTTTTTAGCATTGGACGTAAGGGACGCGATCTCAAGTTGATCGAGGCGAAACGCGACCGTTTCGCGCAGATACTGACGATTGAAGCGAGCGGGCGGGACAAGAACGTCAGGCTTCCGCTCGTCGGCGAATTTCAAATTTCAAATGCGCTTGTTGCTGCAGGTCTTGCCATCGTAACAGGCGCACCCGCGGAAAGCGCGCTCGATGCTTTGCAATCGCTAAAGGGGGTGAGTGGACGGCTTGAGCTCATCGGCGATAAGACCGGCGCGCCTATCTTCGTCGATTACGCACATACGCCCGATGCGCTTGAAAATGCGCTTTTAGCATTGCGGCCCTATGCAGCAGGACGGCTGCTCGTTGTGTTAGGCGCGGGTGGCGATCGTGACGCAGGAAAGCGCCCATTAATAGGCGCAGTGGCCGCCCAAAGGGCAAATCTTGTTTATGTGACTGATGACAATCCCCGCAACGAAGATGCGGCCTCGATCCGCAAGGCGATCCTTGTGGCAACACCTCAGGGCATCGAGATCGGCGACCGTGAAGAAGCGATCAAAGCCGCGATCCAGGAATTGAAACGCGGAGATGTGCTACTCGTTGCCGGCAAAGGTCACGAAACCGGCCAAATCGTGGGCGACCGGACATTGCCTTTCTCAGATCAAGCGGCCATCCGCGCCGCCCTCGGATTGAAATTATGAGTGATGCGCCGCTTTGGACTCTCGACGCGCTCGTTGGGGCGGTAGGAGGGCGTGTCATCGGAACTCCCGCCGGCAAGATCGAGGGTATTTCCATCGACACGCGCACAATCAAGCCGGGCGAAGCCTTTTTCGCGATCAAGGGCGACCGCGTCGACGGGCATGATTACGTGGCGAATGCCGTGGCGGCAGGCGCGGCCATTTCGGTGGTCGCCGAATCGAAAATAAAGAAGATGCCGAAAGATGCGGCACTTCTTGTCGTCCCCGATGTTCTTGAGTCATTGTATTCGCTCGCGCGCGCGGCGCGTGTGCGCTCCAGCGCAAAAATCATCGCCGTGACCGGTTCGGTTGGAAAAACGGGGACGAAAGAAGCACTTCGGCTTGTGCTTTCGCGTGAGGGGGAAACGCATGCTTCCGCCGCCTCGCATAACAATCATTGGGGCGTGCCGCTTTCGCTCGCGCGGCTGCCCGTCAGCGCTCGTTTCGGCGTGTTTGAACTCGGAATGAATCATGCAGGAGAACTCACGCCGCTCTCGCGGCTCGTTCGCCCGCATGTAGCCCTGATCACCACGATCGAGCCAGTTCATATCGAGTATTTCGCGAACATCGAGGCGATCGCCGATGCCAAGGCCGAAATTTTTTCCGGCGTGATCGAGGGAGGTACCGCCGTTCTCAACCGCGATAATGCGCTGTTCGACCGGCTCGCCGCTGCCGCGCGCAGGGCCGGCGTCAAGAATATCGTGGGGTTCGGCGTGGATCAGAATGCGGAGGCCCGGCTGATCGACATCGCGCTTAAGCCCGATTGTTCTTGCGTTCATGCCTTAATTCTCGGCGATGAGATCGCTTACAAGATCGGAACGCCAGGCCGTCATCTCGTTCAGAATACGCTTGGTGTACTGGCGGCCGCGAAAGTCGCTGGTGCCGACCTCGCGCTCGTGGCACTGGCCCTCGCGCGCCTGCAGCCTTCTTTTGGTCGGGGACGGTTTATCAAGCTTGATCTCGTTACGGGCGAAGCGATTCTGATCGATGAGAGCTACAATGCCAATCCCGCTTCCATGCGTGCCGCGATTAAAGTGCTAGCGCAAACGCCAGTCGGCCGGCGCGGGCGGCGTATTGCCGTGCTCGGTGACATGCTGGAGTTAGGCTCCAATGCGACCATGATGCATCGCGATCTTTCGAAGGCGATTGAGGACGCCAAAATTGATCTCGTCTTCTGCGCCGGGCCCTTAATGCGGGCTTTATGGGATGCCTTGCCCGCGGCACGGCGCGGCGGCTATGCGGATAGTGCGGCTCGAATCGAAGCCCAGGTGTTGGCGGCGCTCCGGCAGGGTGATGCGATCATGGTCAAGGGCTCGAAAGCAAGCTGCATGGGTACGATTGTCACGGGCTTAGTCGACCGATATTGCCCGCGCGAGTCGACCGAAGATGCTACGGCCTAAAGGGGGTTCAAGTGCTGTATTGGCTCGCGCAGTTTTCTGACACTATCAGCGCGCTGAACGTGTTCCGTTACATTACTTTCCGTACCGGCGGCGCAGTGGTGACGGCCCTGCTCTTCGTTTTTCTGTTTGGGCCGGCGATCATCGACAAATTGCGCCTTACCCAAGGCATGGGCCAGCCAATCCGCGACGATGGACCGCAGTCTCATATCATCGCAAAAATGGGCACGCCGACGATGGGCGGACTCATGATTCTCTCTGGCCTCGTGGTATCGACGCTGTTGTGGGCGAATCTCACCAATCCGTATGTGTGGTGTGTGCTCGCGGTGACGCTTGGTTTCGGCGTGATCGGATTTTATGATGATTATCTGAAGATCAGAAAACGCTCGCACAATGGCCTTTCGGGCCGCATGCGGCTCGGCGCAGAATTTCTGATCGCGGGCGGCGCGGTTTTCGCGATGATTCTGATCGGCCGCGCTCCACTTTCGACTTCGATCGCCTTTCCGCTTATCAAGCTTTATGTGTTCGATCTGGGGTGGTTCTTCATCATCCTCGGCTCCTTTGTCATCGTTGGCGCGGGGAATGCGGTGAATCTTACCGATGGCCTCGACGGTCTCGCCATAGTTCCGGTGATGATTGCCGCGGCAAGCTTTGCGCTAATCGCTTATCTGGCGGGCAATCTGGTGTTCGCTGAATATCTCCAGCTCCGCCACGTCTCCCGCGCGGGCGAGCTCGCGGTTCTGTGCGGCGCGCTGATCGGCGCCGGTCTTGGTTTTCTCTGGTTCAACGCGCCACCCGCCTCAATCTTCATGGGCGATACAGGCTCGCTCGCGCTCGGCGGTTTGCTTGGCGCGGTCGCGGTCGCAACCAAACACGAGATCGTACTCGCGATCATCGGTGGCTTATTCGTGTTGGAGGCGGTTTCGGTTATTGTTCAGGTGATTTCCTTCAAGCTTACCGGCAGGCGCATTTTTAAGATGGCGCCGATTCATCATCACTTTGAGCAACTCGGGTGGACCGAGGCACAGATCGTGATCCGTTTTTGGGTAGTTGCAGTGGTGCTCGCACTCATTGGACTCTCGACACTGAAGCTGCGGTGAAGGAGCGCGACGCGCGCCGATGACTCCCGTGACCGTGTTCAAGGGCCGCAGCGTCGCTGTGTTTGGTATTGGCAGCTCGGGTATCGCAACTTGCGCTGCGCTCAAAGCGGGCGGAACTAACGTGATTGCCTTCGACGATCAGCAATCCGGGTTGGAGGCCGCGAAAGCTATAGGTATTGAAGTCAAAGATTTGCGCCAGATCGACTGGAAAAATTTGGCGGCGCTGGTTCTTGCGCCCGGTGTACCGCTTATTCATCCCGTACCGCATTGGTCTGCGCAACTCGCGAAATCCGTGGGCGTTGAGATCATCGGGGATATCGAATTGTTCTGCCGCGAGCGACGGGCGAACGCGAAGCGCGCACCCTTTGCAGCGATCACTGGGACAAACGGAAAATCGACGACGACGGCGCTTCTTGCACACATCATAAAAAGTTCGGGGTTGGACACGCAGGTAGGTGGCAATCTCGGCAAGCCCATTCTCGCGCTTGATCCACCGGACGAAGACCGCGTGCATGTGATCGAGTGTTCGTCTTATCAGATCGATCTTGCGCCGACGCTAGATCCGACTGTCGGGATCCTCTTGAATATCACCCCCGATCATCTCGATCGCCACGGCACGATGGAAAATTACGCTTCCGTGAAAGGGCGGCTTGTCGCGAAGGCCGGTACGGCCATCATTGGCGTGGACGATGATTACTGCCGCGCGATCGCGGCTCAGGTCGAGCAATCGGGAAAGCCTGTTGTTCGTATTTCGGTCGAGCGTTCGCTTGCGGATGGAATTTTTCTGAAAGGCACTAATCTCGTTCTTGCCGAGCGTGGCAAAGAGCAGACGATTGTATCGCTCGCCGGCATCGGTAGCCTGCGTGGGGCGCACAATGCGCAGAACGCAGGTTCAGCTTTTGCTGCGGCTCGCGCGCTTGGTGTCGCGGCGGACAAAATTGTAGCCGCGTTCAAAACATTCCCCGGTCTCGCGCATCGCATGGAAGAGGTTGGTCACAAGGGAAAAGTGCTTTTCATCAATGATTCCAAGGCCACCAACGCCGATTCGACCGAAAAAGCGCTGCGTTCTTTTACGGATGGCATATTCTGGATCCTCGGCGGCAAGGCGAAGGAGGGCGGAATAGGGCCGCTCGAATCGTTTTTCCCCAAAATTGCCCACGCCTATTTGATCGGCGAATCAAGCGACCTATTCGCGACGACGCTGGAGGGGCGGGTGCCCTACACGCGTTGCGTCACGCTGGATGTGGCGGTCGCCAAAGCCGCTGAACATGCGGTGCGATCGAGCGAAAAGCAGCCCGTGGTGCTGCTTTCCCCGTCCTGCGCTTCATTCGACCAGTTCCGGAATTTTGAGCTCCGTGGCGAAAGGTTTCGTGAACTTGTCGCGGCTATTCCTGGCTTCGTCAGCAAGGGCAAAGCCGCATGATCTCGCGCGCACAGCGCACCCCGCTCAGCGATTGGTGGTGGACTGTTGATCGGCTGCTGGTCGCAGCGATCCTCGCGCTAATGTTGATCGGGATCGTACTTCTGCTTGCGGCGAGCCCGCCGGTGGCGATCCGGCTGGGGCTTGATCCGTTTCATTTCGTGAACCGGCAAGCACTGTTTCTTGTCCCGGCAATTGGCGTACTTGCGTTCGCTTCGCTCCTGACCCCCCGGCATGTGCGGCGTGTTGCGCTCGCCGTATTTCTCGTCAGTCTCGTGCTCGTTGCGGCAACGCTGGTGATCGGCCCGGAAATCAAGGGTGCGCAACGTTGGCTCACCATTCTGGGCGTCGGCGTGCAGCCGTCCGAATTCATGAAGCCGGCCTTCGTCGTTCTTGCTGCTTGGGCGTTTTCAGAAACCGGACGTCGGCCGGAAATGCCCGCTACGATATTGTCTTTTGCGATGCTGGTGACGGTCGTGATATTTTTGGTCAAACAGCCAGATTTCGGACAGACTGTTTTGCTGGTACTGACCTGGGGTGCGCTGTTTTTTCTCGCGGGTCTGCGGTGGATGTGGGCGGCGGCGTTCGTTTCGGCCGCGATAACTGGAATGTACGCGGCCTACAAATTGATCCCGCATGTCAGGGATCGAATGTTGCGTTTTTGGGATAGGAGTTCCGGCGATACGTTTCAGATCGACACGTCACTCGAATCGTTCGCTCGCGGCGGATGGTTCGGCAAGGGGCCGGGCGAAGGCACTGTAAAACGTATTCTACCGGATGGGCACACGGATTTTATTTATGCCGTCGCGGCGGAAGAGTTTGGCATTGTGCTCTGTTTGATCGTGCTATTGCTTTTCTCGTTCATCGTATTGCGCGCTTTTTCGCATGCGCTGCGTGATGACGATCCGTTCACGCGGCTCGCGATTTCTGGTCTCGGGCTTTTATTCGGATTGCAGTCGGCGATTGCCATGGCGGTAAGTCTCCATCTTATGCCAGCTAAAGGTATGACGTTGCCTTTCGTTTCTTATGGCGGCTCTTCGTTGATCTCGCTTGCCTTCGGCATGGGAATGCTGATCGCGCTCGCACGCCGCCGTCCGTCGGCGCGAACTCATGCCGAAATCGAACACGCTGAGTCACGTGGAGGTGTGCCGGCATGAGCACGGGCGCTCGCGCGCCGCTCATTTTGCTGGCGGCGGGTGGGACCGGCGGTCACTTGTTTCCGGCAGAAGCGCTTGCTGACATTTTGCGAACGCGTGGAATCATAGTCGATCTAGCAACTGACCGTCGTGCTGCCGCCTATGCCAAACAATTTTCCGTGCGCAATATTCATTTCATACCAGCGGATACGATACGGAGCCGAAATCCAATTCGGTTGCTATGGACGGTGACAGTACTTGCTGTCGGAATACTGCGCGCATTTTTTCTGCTAATGCGGCTCAAACCGGCGGCCGTTGTAGGCTTCGGCGGCTATCCGACGTTTCCACCGTTATTCGCTGCCTGGCTCGTGGGCACTCCATGCATTGTGCATGAACAGAATGCTGTGATGGGCCGTGCCAACCGCGCACTTGCCGCGCGCGCCACGGCCATCGCAACGGGATATCCCAATATTTTCGTGGGCCGACCAAGACTTGCTTTGAAGGCGACACACACCGGAAATCCGGTACGTGCCGCCGTGCGCGAAGCCGCAGCGAAATCTTACGAGCCACCCCAATCGGGTAGCGCAATACGATTGCTTATTTTTGGCGGGAGTCAAGGTGCGCGGATCATGAGCGAGATCGTGCCGGGCGCGATTGAACGTTGCGATGCTGCGGTTCGTTCGAGGTTCAAGATTGTCCAGCAGTGCCGCGAGCCGGATATCGCCGAAGTCCGAGCGATTTACGCACGGTTGAACATTCCAGCGGATGTCGGGATTTTCTTTAACGATCTTCCGACACGCATGGCTGAAAGTCATCTCGTGATCGCCCGCTCAGGCGCTTCGACCGTCGCCGAACTTGCCGCAATGGGACGGCCCGCGATCCTTGTGCCGCTGCCACATGCACTCGACAATGATCAGTTAGCGAACGCCACCGCCCTGGCCGCTGCGGGGGGTGCATTGCTCATTCGCCAGCCTGAATTTACCGCCGACCGGCTTGCCCGCGAGCTGATCCAGTTCGCATGTGATCCGGGCCTTCTTTCCGCCATGGCCGCCGCCGCGCTCCGCACCGGAAAGGTCGATGCTGCCGAGCGACTCGCCGATCTGGTCATGCGCGTTGCCGGGGCTGCTCCGATGGGGCACAAACCTTCCGCATGAAGCTTCCCCACGAACTCGGTCCGATTCATTTTGTAGGTATCGGCGGCATCGGCATGAGCGGAATTGCCGAGGTGCTCGCCAATCTTGGTTACAAGGTGCGCGGTTCGGACATCGCCGAGAACGCGAACGTCAGGCGTCTACGCGACAAGGGTCTCTCGGTCGCGATCGGCCATGATGCGAAAAACGTTGAAGGGGCGGGCGTTGTAGTCGTTTCTTCGGCCGTGAAACGCGATAATCCAGAACTCGTGACCGCGCGCACGAAACGGATGCCAGTCGTGAGGCGGGCTGAGATGCTCGCGGAATTGATGCGGCTTAAGTCCTGTGTCGCGATAGCGGGTACGCACGGCAAAACGACGACGACGTCGATGGTCGCAGCACTTCTGGATTCCGGGGGTATGGATCCAACTGTGATCAACGGCGGCATCATTAATTCCTACGGAACTAACGCACGCCTCGGCGCTGGCGAATGGATGGTCGTAGAGGCGGACGAATCCGATGGCACGTTCCTTAAATTGCCCGCCGATGTTGCGGTCGTCACTAACATTGATCCCGAACATCTCGATCACTTCAAGACTTTTGAAGCAGTAAAGGAGGCCTTTCACTCATTCGTCGGCAATGTCCCGTTCTACGGATTTGCCGTGATGTGTCTCGATCACCCGGTGGTGCAAGACCTGGTTGGCAAAACCGAGGACCGCCGCGTCGTCACTTATGGCGTGAATCCGCAGGCTGACGTCCGGCTCATGGACGTAAGGCTCGACGGCGGAATCTGCCAGTTCGGTGTGCTTGTGCGCAGCCGCAACGGCGGCCAAGCTACCGAAATCAAGAATCTCAAGCTACCTATGCCGGGTCATCACAATGCACTGAATGCGACGGCTGCGATTGCAGTGGCGCTGGAACTCGGCGTCGCCGAAGATAAAATCCGAAATTCATTGGCGGGTTTTGGCGGCGTAAAGCGGCGATTCACTAAAACTGGTGAATGGAACGGCGTCATGATTTTCGACGATTACGCACATCATCCGGTCGAGATCGGCGCGGTTCTGGGAGCGGCGCGCGCTTCGACCAAGGCGCAGGTGATTGCGATCATGCAGCCGCATCGTTACACACGGCTGCGCGATCTGTTTGAGCAGTTCAGCACCTGTTTCAACAACGCGGACTACGTAATCGTCGCCCCCGTCTATCCGGCGGGAGAAACGCCAATTCCGGGGATCGACCGTGATGCGCTGGTGCAGGCCTTGCGCGCACGCGGGCATCGCGCCGTAAGCGCGCTCGATGGACCCGAACAGCTCGCCGGCATCATCCGTAAGATCGCGAAATCAGGCGACTATGTCATATTTTTGGGCGCCGGAAATATCACGCAGTGGGCTTACGCTTTGCCCGGCGGACTTGCGGCGAAGAGCTAACGATGGGGTTTCCTGATCTCACTCCGGCTCTCGCCGCCATGATGCCGAAACTGCGCGGGCGGATGCTCGCCAATCAGCCGATGAGCGATATCACTTGGTTTCGCGTCGGCGGACCGGCGCAAGTGATATTCTCTCCTACCGACGAGGAAGACTTGGCCTACTTTCTCTCCAATCTTGCGAGCGATGTGCCTGTCACTGTCATCGGACTCGGATCGAACTTGCTAGTGCGTGACGGCGGCGTGGAAGGCGTGGTCATTCGTTTGGGACGTGGATTCAGTGAAATCTCGGTAGAGGGGAATCTGATCAAAACTGGAACAGCAGTTCCTGACGTTAAAATTTCTCGTGCGGCCGCGGATGCGGGACTTGCGGGTCTCGCGTTTTATCGCGGCGTACCTGGTGCGATCGGCGGCGCATTGCGCATGAACGCGGGTGCCTATGGCCGCGAGACGAAAGATGCGCTGATTCAAGCGCGCGCCATCGACCGCCAAGGTAAGCTGCATGTAATGAAGAACGCCGACTTCGGCTACAGCTATCGTCATTCAAATGCACCAGATGACTTTATTTTCACACAGGCGATCTATCGCGGCGAGCCGGGCGATACGAGTGCTATCGCAGCCGAGATGGAAAAAATCACCGAGGCACGCGAGTCGACCCAGCCGGTCAAGAGCCGGACTGGCGGTTCGACGTTCAAGAATCCACCGGGTCATAAGGCATGGCAGTTGATCGATGCTGCCGGTTGCCGTGGCCTCGTCATCGGCGACGCGCAGGTCTCCGAAATGCACTGCAATTTCCTTATCAACCGTGGCAACGCGACTAGCGCCGATATTGAAGATCTCGGCGAGGAAATACGCCGCCGCGTTAAAGAAAAATCGGGTGTGCTTTTGGACTGGGAAATCATTCGCTTGGGCTCGAGGAAAACCTGAGATGGCGTCCTCAAAACACGTCGCGGTGCTGATGGGCGGGTGGTCGGCCGAGCGAGAAGTTTCACTGCGATCAGGCCAGGCGTGTGGTGACGCGTTGGAAAAAGCGGGTTACCGCGTCACGCGTGTCGATGTGCAACGGAACGTCGCCGAGGTTCTAGCGAAGCTCAAGCCCGATGTCGCCTTTAACGTCCTGCACGGCTGTCCCGGCGAGGACGGTACGATGCAGGGTATCCTTGAAATTCTGCAGATCCCCTACACACATTCAGGCGTGCTCTCTTCAGCGCTAGCGATTCATAAGCCGGCGGCAAAAATGATGATGGCCGCAGCGGGGGTACCGGTTCCCGAGGGCAAAACCGTCACTCGGACCGAAGCAGCAAAAGGCCACCTCATGCCCCCGCCCTACGTCATTAAGCCCCTGGCCGAGGGTTCCAGTGTCGGGGTCTTTCTTGTCGCAAAGGATCAGAAGCACCCCCCACAGGAACTTGCGCGCCCGGACTGGCATTATGGCGAAATCCTTATGATTGAACGCTATGTGCCCGGAATCGAGCTAACTTGCGCGGTTTTGGGTGACCGCGCGCTTGGGGTGATCGAGATCGAACCCACCACCCGTTTCTATGATTATGAGTCAAAATATGCCCCTGGTGGCTCTCGCCACATTCTTCCTGCAAGAATTTCACCAAATATTTACCAACTGGCGCAGAAGCTCGCACTTACGGCGCACAGCGCTCTTGGCTGCCGGGGGGTCAGTCGGGCGGACTTCCGCTTTGACGCCCGCCGGGACGGTTCTGGGGATCTCTACTGCTTAGAGGTCAACACCCAACCCGGCATGACCGAGACATCGTTGGTGCCAGAAATGGCGGCCCATTCGGGGCTTTCGTTCGGCGAGTTGGTGAAATGGATCGTGGAGGACGCATCCCTGAAACGCTGAATCCCCGGCCATCGCCGGTGGATGCGGCCGAGTTCGCGTCTCCCAGTCGCTTCGCACTTTTCATTCGCCGCTTTTCTGTCCGCGCCAGCGAATTTCGTTTGTTGCGCGACTTTGAGCTGATTTTTCTGTTTTCGCTTCTAGGCATGACGGCGCTTTACGGCGGATTCAGCGGCGGCCACATGGATGTGGCGTTAGAAATGGTCCACGACTTCGCTGATACGTTCGCGCAGAACGTTGGATTCGAGACCGCAAAAATTCAGCTTGAGGGAGCGAAGCGCCTGAGCCGACGCGACGTGCTTCGCATCGCGGGGATTACGGAAAGTTCCACCCTCTTTCTGATCGATGCCGAAGGTACGCGCGCCAAAATCCTTCGCAATCCTTGGATTGCAGAAGCGGTGGTACGCAAGCTCTATCCCGACCAGTTGGAGATCATCATCAAGGAAAAGAAACCATTCGCCGTTTGGCAGAACCGCGGCATGTTCTATATCATCGCACGCGACGGTACCGTGATCGATCAGATCACAAGCGCGCAGGTGCGCGATTCCGGACTGCCTTTTGTCGTTGGCGCGGGTGCCGACAAGCGCGTGGAATCACTTCTCGCCTTGCTTGATCGATTTCCAAAAATTCGTTCCGAGATGGCAGCTGCAGTTTTTGTCGCCGAGCGCCGCTGGAATTTGCGTCTAAATAGCGGGATTGATGTACGGCTGCCCGAGGATGACGCCGATGTCGCGTTACTGCGCCTCGTTTCGCTTGATCGCGAAAAGAATTTGCTTTCCCGTGATGTGACCGTCATCGATCTCCGTTTACCGGATCGCGTTGCGGCGCGGCTTTCCGACGATGCGGTACAGGCACGCGATGTCGCGATGAAAGATCGGCGCCGGGCGAAGGGAGCGAACATATGAGCGCTCTCGTTCTCGGACTTGCGCCTCGTATGAGTCCGCTCTCTCCGCGGCGCTCTGCGGTTGTCGCAGCGCTTGATATTGGTACCAGCAAAATCGCATGTCTAATCGCGCGTCTTAAGCCATTCGCGGAAGGCAACGGTATGCGCGGGCGTACGCATTTCATCGATGTTATCGGCGCGGGGTATGCTCGGTCGCGCGGTCTCAAGGGCGGTGCAATTGTCGATATCGCAGACGCGGAAGAAGCAATCCGTCAGGCCGTCGATTTAGCCGAGCGTTCGGCTCGCGTTGAAGTCGCGTCGGTGGTCCTTACTTTTGGCGGTGGACGGCTCAAGAGCGAATCCTTCGCGGCTTCGGTGCAACTCACCGGTCCGACTGTGGAACAACGCGATATCAGCCGCGTGCTGGATGCTGCGAGTTTGCACTCAATTCGCGATGGGCGCGCTGTTTTGCATTCGCTCCCTATTGCGTATCGTCTCGACGGCGCAAACAACATACGCGATCCGCGCGGGATGCTCGGAAAAAATCTTGCAGTCGATTTACATGTGGTGACGACCGATTTATCTGCGCTGAAGAATCTCATTCTCTGCGTTGAGCGCTGCCATCTCTCGGTCGACGGCGTGATCGCGGCTCCTTATGCAGCCGGTCTTGCCGTCCTCTCGGAAGATGAAATGGAACTCGGCGCAACGGTGATCGATTTCGGCGCAGGTACCACGACGACGGCGGCGTTCGCAGGCGGTCATTGTCTCCATGTCGACGGCATCGCTCTCGGTGGCCATCACGTCACAATGGACCTCGCACGCGGATTGTCGATGCGCGTACCGGAGGCAGAGCGTCTGAAGACGCTGCACGGCAGCGCGCTCGCGAGCGCTTCAGACGCTCATAATATGATTACGGTTCCCACGATCGAAGGCGGCGATAAGGATGTGCCGAACGCAATCGCTTACTCGCAAATTGTCCGCATGGTGCGCCCGCGCACCGAGGAAATCCTAGAAATGCTGCGAGATCGATTGAATGCCGCCGGCATGTCAGGTGAGCCGAGCCGTCAAATCGTTTTAACAGGGGCAGCCGCGCAGCTTACCGGTATCGTCGAGCTCACTGCCCGCATTTTTGGCCGTGCCACGCGTCTCGCGCGTCCTCTGGGGGTTGCAGGGCTCAGCGAAGCGGCGCGAGTGCCGACCGTTGCCGTGGCGGCCGGTCTTCTCGTTTATCCACAATATGCGGGCCGGGAACATTTCGAACCGCGCCGGCGGCACGCAGGCGGTCAGACCGGATACCTCGTTCAGGTGGGGCATTGGCTAAGAGAGAGCTTTTGAATGAGCGCGAATTATGATTCAAACACTGATGTTGAGTCGGCATCAGTGGATTTGGGTTCAAGGGGCACTTCCGCCCAGAGGGTGACGACATGACGATTAATCTGCAGATGCCCGACATCCGTGAGTTGAAGCCTCACATCACCGTATTCGGAGTGGGCGGGGCGGGTGGCAACGCCGTTAATAACATGATCGCCTCAGGGCTCATGGGTTGCGAGTTCGTGGTGGCGAACACGGATGCGCAGGCGTTGGCCTCCAGCAAAGCGAAACGTGTGGTTCAACTGGGCGTAGAGGCGACACAAGGTCTCGGCGCGGGTTCGCATCCGGAAGTCGGACGCGCGGCGGCGGAAGAGGCCGTTGACGAGCTGCGCGATCATCTCTCGGGCGCCCACATGGCCTTCATCACGGCCGGCATGGGAGGCGGCACAGGCACGGGCGCAGCACCCGTGATCGCTCGCGTTTCTAAGGAAATGGGTCTCCTAACGGTTGGCGTCGTCACGAAGCCGTTCCAATTCGAGGGTCAACGCCGAATGCGCGTCGCCGAGGCCGGTATCAGCGAGCTCGCCAAGCTTGTCGATACGCTGATTGTCATTCCGAATCAAAACCTGTTCCGTGTTGCAAACGAGAAGACTACCTTTGCTGACGCCTTCAGCATGGCAGACCAGGTGCTCTACTCGGGCGTGGCCTGCATTACCGATCTGATGGTCAAGGAAGGCCTGATCAATCTCGACTTCGCCGACGTTCGCGCGGTCATGCGCGAGATGGGTAAGGCGATGATGGGCACCGGAGAAGCATCGGGCGAAAAACGCGCAATCACCGCCGCAGAAGCGGCGATATCAAATCCTCTGCTCGATGAAGTGTCGATGCGCGGCGCTCGCGGTCTGCTGATATCGATCACGGGCGGTAAAGATCTTACCCTGTATGAGGTTGATGAGGCCGCGACCCGTATCCGCGAAGAGGTCGATCCGGATGCCAATATTATCCTTGGCGCGACCTTCGATCAAAGTCTCGAGGGCTTGGTGCGCGTTTCGGTGGTTGCCACCGGCATCGAATCCATTGCGACGCCGACTGCAATTTCGACCGCGGCCGAGCGCAATTTCTCCGAACGCATGCGGGCGATCGCCTCGATTAATATCGAGCACGAAACAGTACACCCGCGGACAGGGTCCCGACCTGTTTTCGAGCCCCGCCGTGAATTCCTTCACAAGGAAATCGATTTGACAAATGCGCTCAATGGAGACGACGAACCGGATGCTCCGATCGCTCCGGAAGCCGAGATCGATGACGTGAAGTTCCGCCCCATGGCTCCGCGACCATCACTGTTCCAGCCCTTGGACGAGGCGCATCGGGACGAGATTGAGGAAGAGCCGGTAAAGTCCTTTATTCCGCCGCAGGCCGAACGTCCTTCGCGCCCGCCGCGGATGCCTCGGATCGATGAATTGCCAATTCCGGCACAGAACCAGATCCGCGCCCAACGCGGCGAACTGGATGAGAGTGCGGCCATTGAAACGAAGCGCATGACCTTGTTGCAGCGCCTTGCCAACATTGGAATGGGCAAGCGTGAAGAGGACACTCTGACCGAGCCGAATCATTTGCCTCGGCCTGTCGTCAAAGCGCGTGAATCGGAGGCGCGACCTTTGACAGAACGCCGTCCACCGGAGCGGGTATCTGAATACTTCCGTCGACCTGAGGCGAGAGGACCCAAACTGGATGTTTCCAACCGTCCGGCGCCGCTCCACGTGGAGGAGGATGAGCTAGAGATTCCCGCTTTCCTGCGCCGTCAGGCCAACTGATCGACGCTTGGCCATGATTCAGCGATATAATAATGCCCGGGCCGGTCCCGGGCATCGTCTTTTGTGGATAAGCATGACCCGCTGCGGATTGACGTGATCGCTGCAACAATCGCGGCCTTACCCCCGTCAAAACATGGCGGGAAGCAGACCGGAACCCGCCAAAAAGCGGTAATAAATGGTAAAAAACCGTGACTTGCTGTGAGGGTCTCGGGGGGTATCGTGTTCACCAAGACAACGACGCAAGGGGTGCGTCGGGACGGGGACCGATGGCGATGGCCAAAGGCTCCCAGACGGTGGGGAATGCGGGCGACTTACCAGAACACGATTGCGGAACGAATCGACTTGATGGGTCGCGGCGTCCATGGCGGCGAGCAGACCCGCGTATCGCTGCTTCCTACCGACCCCAACACCGGCATTGTGTTCGTCCATGGCAGCGCTGGGCAAAAGGCGCGTCAGATCAAGCTTTCGCCTTCCGCTGTCCGTAATACCGATTTTGCGACCGTTCTTGGCGATAGCAATGGTATGCTCTGCTCCACTGTTGAGCATCTCCTTGCGGCTTTCGTGGGCCTCGGCGTCGATAACGTCATTGTCGAAGTCGAGGGTGGCGAAGTGCCGATTTTCGACGGTAGCTCGCTTCCCTTCGTTGAAGCCATCGAAGCCGCCGGTATCGAACAGCAGGCCGCGCCGAAACGGTACCTAAAGATCATAAAGCCCATTCATGTGACCAATGGGCGTGCCGTAGGCGAGTTGCTCCCTTACGACGAAGGTTTCCGTATTGAAGTTGACATTGATTTCGCCCATCCTTTGATCGGCCGGCAGCGTTATGCGGCTACGGTCACGCCCGACAATTTTCGCAGCGATTTGATGTGCGCTCGTACCTTTGGGTTCATGTCGGATGTTGCGAAGCTCTGGAGCGCGGGTTTGGCGCGGGGCGCTTCGCTCGAAAATACGATTTGCCTCGCCGAAGATCGGGTTCTTAACCCTGCCGGCCTCCGCTATTCCGATGAGTTCGTCCGGCATAAGGCGCTTGATGCGGTGGGCGATCTCGCTTTGGCAGGGTTGCCCATCCTTGGCCGCTATCGCTCGATCTGTGGTGGCCACAAGCTGAACGCCGCTGTTGTGGCTGCGCTCGCTTCCGACCCATCAACCTGGACGGTAGTCGAGGCACCGCACCGCCGCCGCCAGCGTGGCCATGCCGAACTTGGCGTTTCGGTTGCTGTTCCGGCTTATCGAGCCGAATCTTAACCCTTAACTATCCGCCACAATCGAGACGAAATCCGCCGCTAATTCCGTAGCGGGTCTTCGCATAGCCGTTAGAAGATGCTGCGCGCCACCAGGCTTTGCCGCAGCCACATCATGCGAAGGACGGATTCGAAATTTGATGTATTTCTTTGACCGGTTTCGTAGCAAAGGGTTCGGGTTTTTTGCCCGTCTTGCCGGATTCGTATTGCTGACTGCCGTGATTGTGGGCTGCGCGGACAATAAAAACGCGGTGCCGCCCGACGAGCCCGCCGACAAGCTTTACAATGAAGGTCTTACGCTTCTGAATCAGAAGGAGTTCAAGGACTCCGCGAAGAAATTCGAGGAAGTCGACCGCCAGCATCCCTATTCCGACTGGGGCCGCAAATCTCTGCTAATGGCGGCCTTCGCTTACTATCAGGCGGGTGCCTATGAAGAGACGATTAGCGCAGCGAAGCGATACATAACTCTCCATCCGGGAAGCCCTGACACTGCCTACGCCCAATATCTAGCGGCTTCTGCGTATTTCGATCAGATTCCTGACGTCAACCGCGACCAGGGGCGCACCCAGAAGGCGATGGAAGCGTTAGCCGAAGTTGCGCGCAAATACCCAAACACAGAGTATGCCGAAAGTGCGAAAAAGAAGATTGAGATCGCGCGCGACAATCTCGCTGGCAAGGAAATGACGATTGGGCGCTTCTATCTCGAGAAGCGGGATTTTGTTGGGGCCATCAACCGTTTCAAGACGGTCGTTACCCAATACCAGACCACCCGCCACGTCGAAGAAGCGCTGATGCGGCTGACCGAATGCTATATGGCGCTCGGCATCGTGGGCGAAGCACAGACCGCGGCTGCGGTACTTGGACATAATTTCCCGGACAGTCCCTGGTATCAGGACGCTTACAAGCTTGTGCAATCGGGCGGTACGGAGCCGCGCGAGAACAAGGACTCCTGGCTAAGCAAATTGTTCCAAGGCAAGCCGACCTAACCTGGAACGCTTCCAGCACAACAGACTTGCGATGGAAAGCCGCACTTGAGATAGACTCTGGCGCAAATGCTGGTCCATCTCTCTATTCGTGACATTGTTCTCATCGATCGCCTTGACGTCGACTTTGCGCCGCGGCTTTCTGTGTTAACCGGCGAAACGGGTGCAGGAAAATCGATTGTGCTCGACGCGTTCGCGCTCGCGCTTGGCTCGCGCGGAGACGCTTCGCTGGTAAGCCAAGGAGCGGCGCAAGGGCAGGTGGTGGCGGCCTTCGAGATCGCGAAAAGCCACCCAGCACGCGAAGTTTTGGCCGCGAATGACATCGGCGGTGAGAGCGAGATGATCCTGCGGCGCGTGCAGCTCGCGGACGGTCGGACCCGCGCTTTTATCAATGATCAGCCGGTAAGCGTGCAGATTTTGCGCGAGGTCGGTCGCAAGCTAGTGGAAATCCACGGCCAGCATGATGAGCGCGCATTAATCGATTCCTCGATGCATCGTTCGCTGCTCGACGCGTTTGCCGGACATCTCGATCGAGTCGCGCAGGTTGGGGCATTGTATCGGCTCTGGCAGAATACGACGAGCGCGGTCGAAACCGAAAGAGCGCGACTCACAAAATCATTCGCGGAAGCCGACTTTGTGCGACATTCGTTTAAGGAATTGACTGCTCTCGCTCCCAAGCCCGATGAGGAAAAAGATCTCGCGGATCGTCGTGCCGGGATGATGCGTGCGGAAAAAGTCGCGGATGACCTTCGTGATGCGCACGAGACTATAGCGGGTCCGGCCAATCCTGTGCCCTCGCTCTCTGCTTCGCTACGGCGATTGGAACGGCGCCTAGCTGACGCGGCCGATCTCGTCGGCGTACCCGTGAAAGCATTGGAAGTGGCGTTGACGGCGCTCGAAGAAGCGCGCGATGGGCTGGAACGTGCGCTCGCGACAGCTGATTTCGATCCGAAAGAACTAGAGAGAATTGAGGAACGTCTGTTCGGCTTGCGCGCGGCAGCGAGGAAATACGGCACGACTGTCGAGGAACTGCCGGCCGTGGCGGCGCGCTTCGCGGCTGATCTAGAAGCGATCGACAAGGGCGCGGGAAATCTTGTCGCGCTAGAAACGAAAGCGAAAGAACTCGAGGCGGCTTATCGTGCAGCCGCTGAAGAGCTTTCAGCCGCGCGAAGGAAAGCGGCCGCTACCCTCGACAAGGCAGTGAATGCGGAACTTGCCCCGCTTAAGCTGGAGCGCGCGGAATTTATCACTGAGATTTCGAGCGATCCCGCGACGGCCGGGTCCGAAGGTCAGGATCGGATTGAGTTCTGGGTGCGCACCAATCCAGGGTCGAAACCAGGGCCGATGATGAAAGTCGCTTCTGGCGGCGAGCTCTCGCGCTTTCTACTCGCGCTGAAAGTCGTTCTCGCCGACCGCGGCTCAGCGCCGACATTAGTCTTCGATGAGATCGACACGGCGGTGGGCGGCGCTGTTTCCGATGCGATCGGCGCGCGTCTCGCGCGGCTGGGCGCGAAAGTTCAGGTCTTTTCGGTGACGCATGCACCGCAGGTTGCGGCGCGCGCTTCCCATCACTTCCTGGTGAGCAAGGAACCTGCAGGCCCGAACCGCGTCGTTACTCGCATGCGTGCGCTTGAGCCGCAACAAAAGCGCGAGGAGATTGCCCGGATGCTGGCCGGCGCTGAAATCACTGAGGAAGCCCGCGCGGCGGCAGAAAAACTGATCGTGGGAGCGGCACGATGAAGAAGCGCGCCAACAGCGCACCTAAAGCCGCTGAGGAACTGAGCGAAGAAGAGGCAAAGGCCGAGCACGCGCGGTTGGAAAGCGAGATCGGTGAGCACGACAAACTCTATTACCAAAAAGATTCGCCACGTATTTCCGACGCCGAATATGACATGCTTCGAAAGCGCTATGAGATAATCGAAAGGCGCTTTCCGAATTTACGCACGGTGACTAGCCTTTCGTTGAGGGTTGGCGCTCCACCCGCGTCGAAATTTGCTAAGGTGCGGCACGCGGCACCGATGCTGTCGCTCGCTAACGGATTCACCGAAGAGGATATCGTGGAATTTGTGGAGCGCGTGCGGCGTTTTCTTGGGTTGAAGCCAGATGCGGATATCGAATTTTTGGCGGAGCCGAAAATTGATGGTCTTTCTTGTTCGCTTCGCTATGAGCGCGGAATGCTGAAAATTGCAGCGACGCGCGGCGATGGGGCAGAAGGTGAGGACGTAACCGCCAATGTGCGGACGATTGAAGAGGTGCCGCAGCAATTGAATGGCAAGGATCTTTCCGATTTTATTGAAGTGCGAGGTGAGGTCTATATGGCCCGCAACGACTTTCTAGCGTTGAATAAGCGGCAGGAAAAAGAGGGCAAGCAGGTTTTTGCCAATCCGCGCAACGCTGCGGCTGGAAGCCTACGACAGCTTGACCCATCGATTACCGCCGGCCGGCCATTGCGGTTTTTTGCTTACGGTTGGGGTGAGGCGAGCGAGCTTCCAGCCGGTACACAACGTGGCGTCATGCAAGCGTTCAAGAATTGGGGACTTCCAATCAATCCCCTGGCTAAGCTCTGCAAGAGTATCGGTGAAATGCTTGCCCATTATCAGGAAATCGAACGAAAACGAGCAAAGCTCGGCTACGATATCGACGGAGTCGTTTACAAGCTTGATCGCATCGCATGGCAAACTCGATTGGGTGCCGTTTCGCGCACGCCTCGCTGGGCGATCGCGCATAAGTTTCCAGCGGAAAAAGCGATAACGGTCGTCAAGGATATTTCGGTCACCGTCGGCCGTACCGGTGCATTGACGCCTACGGCGATTTTGGAGCCGGTCACGGTAGGTGGCGTGGTGGTGTCGCACGCGACACTGCATAACGAAGACGAGATAACTCGCAAGGACGTGCGCATCGGTGACACGGTTACTATCCAACGTGCGGGTGATGTGATCCCGCAGGTGCTTGGCGTAGTGCTCGATAAGCGATCAAAAAATTCGAAGCCTTTTAAGTTTCCAACGGTTTGCCCCGTTTGCGGAAGCCATGCTGTACGCGAAGTCGATTTGGAGACGGGAAAAGAAGATGTGGTGCGCCGTTGCACTGGTGTGCTCATTTGCCCAGCGCAAGCAATTGAGCGGCTGCGTCATTTCGTTTCGCGCAATGCTTTCGATGTAGAGGGTCTCGGCGAAAAACAGATCGAAGCGTTTTTCAACGACAAGCTAATCGCTGAACCAGCCGATATTTTTACGCTCAAACCGAAAGACATTGTCGAGCGCGAAGGCTGGGGCGAGACTTCGGCGAAGAATCTTTTTGCCGCAATCGAAGCGCGGCGGAAAATCGCGTTCAACCGTTTCATTTACGCGCTTGGTATCCGACATATCGGTGAGACAAATGCAATCCGTCTCGCGCGTCATTATCATACGGCGGAAGCTTTTCGCGATGGCGCGCTGGCGGCGGCAAAGGTGGGTAGCCCAGCATTTCAGGAACTCACCGACATCAATGGCATTGGCGAGATCGTCGCGCATGCTGTCGCCGGGTTTTTCAAGGAAAGGCGAAATTTGAAAGCGTTCAACGCGCTGCTGAAACAAGTCAAAGTAGTGCCGATGGAAACAGTGAGAAGCAACAGCCCCGTTTCGGATAAGACGGTTGTGTTCACTGGCGCGCTCGAGAAAATAACCCGTGACGAGGCGAAAGCTATGGCCGAACGACTCGGTGCAAAGGTCGCGGGCTCGGTGTCGAAGAAAACCGATTACGTTGTCGCAGGACCGGGCGCGGGCTCGAAACTCGCGGAAGCCAAAAAACACGGTGTGAAAGTGCTCACCGAAGACGAATGGTTCAAGCTAATTGAATAAGCGGAGCCGCCGCCGCGTCGAGCCACTCGCGCGATTTTGCGTCAAGCAGCGGGCCGATCTCGGACCGCACCCGCCAGTGGTACTTGTCGATCCAGGCAATTTCCTCAAGCGTCAAATCATTCGGTAGAATTAGTCTTCGGTCGATGGGTGCAAGTGTCAAAGTTTCGAATTCGAGTAATTTTTTTTCACCGCCAGCCGGCATCGGCCCAGGTACTATCAGCAGAAGATTTTCCGTGCGGATGCCGTAAGCACCACTCTTATAGTAGCCGGGCTCGTTCGAAAGAATCATTCCGGCTTCCAGTTTCGCGGTGCCAAGTTTTGAGATACGTGCCGGTCCTTCATGCACCGAGAGATAACTACCGACGCCGTGACCGGTGCCATGGTCGTAATCGAGGCCGGCGGCCCATAATGGCGCACGAGCGAAACCGTCGATTTGTGCGCCGCTTGTCGTCTCGGGAAATATACTGCGTGCGATCGCGATGTGGCCTTTTAGCACTAGCGTGAAACGTCGGCGCATTTCGTGGCTCGGTTCCCCGATCGCGATCGTGCGCGTCACGTCCGTGGTGCCGTCTTCATATTGGGCGCCGGAATCGATCAGAAAGAGTTCATTCAGTCGGAGCTTCCGGTTGCTTTTCAAATTTACGCGGTAATGCACGATCGCGCCGTTCGGGCCCGACGCCGCGATGGTGGGAAAGGATATGTCCTTTAACCTCCCCGTTTCGCGGCGGAAAGTTTCGAGTGCGGCGACGGCATCAATTTCGGCGAGCTTTCCCTTTGGCGCCTCGCGGTCGAGCCACGCAAGAAACTTGGTGAGCGCCGCGCCGTCGCGCTTATGAGCAGCGCGTGCGCCATCGATTTCGACGGCATTCTTTATCGCCTTCATGCGCGTGACTGGATCGGTGCCGTTTGAAACAATCCCACCAGATTTTTCGATCACGTCAGCAAGATGGCGCGAGGCAGTCGCCCGATCCAGCCGGATTATTTTGCTGTCGCGCGCAAGTTTAGTAAGTATTACGTCGAAGTCCTCTGGTTCTTGCACCGCGGCCCGCTTCGATAAGGTATCGCGCGTTCGATTGGATAATTTTCGCGCATCGATAAACAGAAAAGGAGTTCCCTCACGCGGCACAATTGCCCAGGAAATTGGTAGCGGCGTGTGTGCGAGATCCGTCCCGCGAATATTAAAAGTCCAGGCAACGGACGCGGGATCCGACAGAACCAACGCATTGAGCTGCGAGTTCCTCAGCTCGGTGCAAATGCGTTTTATTTTTTCTTCGGCATCTTCACCTGCAAAAATACGGTCATGCAATACGACTTTGGCTAACGGCGGTTCAGGGCGGTCTTTCCAGATTGCATCGACGGGATTTGTTTCAGTAGCAACGAGTTTTCCTCGAGCCCGCTCGCAGGCTTTCGAGAGCTTTTCCACGACGTCTATGGTCGTCCGAAATGGATCGTAGCCGAAGTTCGCACCCGAGTTCAGGTTGTTCGCGATCCATTCTTCCGGCGGTCGTTCCACGAGATGCTCGATCGACAGTACGGAGATGTCGACCTGCGCGCGCGCTTCCAGCGTATAGCGCCCGTCAACAAATAACGCGGCCTTGTCGGCGAGCACAACAGCGATGCCCGCCGAACCAGAAAAACCTGTGAGCCAGGCTAGCCGTTTCTCGCTCGCAGGCACATATTCATTCTGGTGTTGGTCGGCGCTCGACACGATGAAACCGTCAAGCTTGCGCCGGGCGAGTTCGGCGCGGAGCGTTGCAATCCGCTCCTTTCCCTTCGAGGGATCGGTTTTCTGGTCGAATGACTGGAATTTCGCCTCGAACATAAAGGCGTTCTAGATCCACCGTGCGAGGCCGTCCATGGTCCGGAAAAGCCGGCCGCACCCTCGCCAAACGCGATTTGCAGTGCCATTTTGTTCTCAAAGGATTCGTTTTGGTTGACCTCTTGAAAGAAAACCGGGATTTCGATCCGCCCACGCCGAGGCCGGGCGGGATTGCCGCGCGCGCACACGCGGCTGCAGGCCGCAATGCTGCGTATCTCGATGGGCTAAATCCGCAACAGCTCGAGGCGGTCAAGTTACTTGATGGGCCGGTCTTGGTACTTGCGGGTGCCGGTACCGGCAAGACGCGAGTGCTCACGACGCGCGTTGCACATTTGCTCGCGACCGGACGCGCACGGCCATTCGAAATTCTCTCGGTTACCTTTACTAACCGCGCCGCGCGGGAGATGAAGGACCGCGTCGGGGCGATGGTCGGCGAAGCGGTCGAAGGTATGCCGTGGCTTGGGACCTTTCATTCCATCGGTGCTAAAATTCTGCGGCGGCATGCGGAACTGGTCGGGCTCAAATCCAATTTCACCATTCTCGATACCGACGATCAAATCCGGCTTCTGAAACAAATTCTTGGTGCCGCCGATATTGACGACAAGCGATGGCCGGCGCGGCTTTTGGCCGCGATGATCGACAGCTGGAAAAATCGCGGACTACTGCCAGACAAGGTTCCAGTGGGCGAGACAATGTCATTCGCAAACGGTCGTGGACAACAGCTTTATGCGGCCTATCAGGATCGTTTGAAAACTTTGAATGCGGTCGATTTTGGTGATCTGCTTTTGGAAAATCTGCGACTATTCGGAATACAGCCGGATATACTGGCGCAATATCAATCGCGTTTCCGCTATATGCTGGTCGACGAATATCAAGACACGAATGTCGCGCAGTATCTGTGGTTGCGTCTGCTCGCGCAGGGCACGCGGAATTTATGCTGTGTCGGCGACGACGATCAGTCGATCTACGGATGGCGTGGCGCTGAGGTCGATAACATTCTGCGTTTCGAAAGCGATTTTTCTGGCGCTAAAGTAATCCGCCTCGAACGCAATTATCGTTCGACGGGTCATATTCTCGCCGCTGCGTCACATTTGATTGCGCATAACGAAAGCCGCCTTGGCAAGACGTTGCATACGGAAGACGAGGACGGCGAGCAGGTGTCCGTTACAGGCGCCTGGGATTCTGAGGAAGAAGCGCGCGATATCGGTGACCAAATCGAGAGCCTGCATCGCAAGGGCCACAAATTCTCAGAAATCTCTATTCTTGTCCGCGCATCGTTCCAGATGCGCGAGTTTGAGGATCGCTTCGTCACGCTCGGCTTGCCCTATCGCGTAATCGGCGGCCCGCGATTTTACGAGCGCGCGGAAATCCGAGATGCGCTGGCCTATTTTCGCTGTATTGTTCAGCCGGCCGACGATCTCGCTTTCGAGCGTATCGTGAATGTACCGAAACGTGGCCTCGGCGATTCCACGTTGCAGACGTTGCACGATTATGCGCGAGAGAACGGCATTCCACTGATGGAGTCAGCGCGTGCGATTGTCTTGACCGAAGAATTGAAACCGAAGCCACGCACTTCGTTGCGCGACCTGATTGTTTCATTCGACCGTTGGCGCGGGCATCTCGAATCGATGCCGCATACGGACCTTGCAGAAGTCGTACTGGAAGAATCCGGTTACACTGACATGTGGCAGAAGGAACACTCGGCGGAAGCCGCTGGGCGCCTGGAAAACTTGAAGGAGCTCGTGCGCTCCATGGAGCAATTCGAAAATCTTGCCGGATTTCTCGAGCATATTTCGCTCGTAATGGATGCGGAGAGCGGGGCGGGCAGCGACGCTGTGAATTTGATGACGCTGCACTCAGCGAAGGGTTTGGAATTCGACACGGTATTCCTGCCGGGTTGGGAAGAGGGTTTGCTTCCTCACCAACGTTCGCTCGACGAGCAGGGCCGCGCCGGTCTCGAAGAGGAGCGACGGCTTGCCCATGTAGGGCTCACGCGCGCGCGGAAACGCGCAAAGATTTATTTCGCCTCGCACCGGCGCATTCACGGCATGTGGAACACGACAGTGCCGAGCCGTTTTCTTGACGAGTTGCCTGAAAAAAGTGTGGAAGTTTCCGAAGCCAAAGGCGGTTGGGGTCAGCCGGCCAGTCGTTTTGATCGCGTCGAGCCGTTCTCCTCGACCTATGGAACACCGGGCTGGCAGCGCGGTCGTGCGCAGCGGCGTGAAAATGGTGCCGGCGGAAAAGGCGTGACGAACCAACAACAGCGCAAATTCAAGGGCGGCCCAGTGACCATCGACGGTAAAATCGTAATGAAATCGGCGGACGGTGGCAGCTTCGTGCTGGGCCAACGCGTCTTCCACCAGAAATTCGGTTACGGCGAAATAACTGCAATCGATGGCAACAAGCTGACGGTGCAGTTCGACAAGGCGGGCGAGAAGCGGGTCGTCAACAGCTTCGTGCAGGCCGCCTGAATTTCATGAGTGATCGGGCTTTTCGCCGCCCAACCTATGTCATGCGGCTTTCGGCGGATGAGTTCTCCGCGAAACGGATTGCCCATCTCTTCGCCGAAACGTACGACCCGGAGACCGTGGCAGCTTCCGCTTTCGAAAGCGAAAACGGTTGGAGCGTCGAAGTTCATTTTGTGAATAATCCAGATCGCGTAGCTGTCCGAGATTTGTTGCGCGCGATTTCAGCTGACGCCGTAGCCGCCGCCGTTTTCGAAACGGTTGCGCAAAAGGACTGGGTATTAGCGAGTCTCGCCGGGCTAAAGCCCGTTCACATCAAGCGGTTTGTCGTTCATGGCGCGCACGATCGCGCGAAGGTTTGCGCAAATCAGATCGGTATTGAAATTGAGGCGGCGCTTGCTTTTGGCACGGGGCATCACGGTACGACAAAAGGATGCCTTGCGGCGATTGAGCGTGTAGCGTGCCGGTGCCGTCCGAAAAATATTCTTGATTTGGGAACCGGAACGGGCGTGCTTGCTATTGCGGCCGCGCGCCTGATGCGGTGCACGGTAATTGCCGGGGATGTCGATCCGATTTCCATCGCTACCTCACGGGCGAACGTGCAGTTCAATCACGCCGGAAATTTTGTGCGAGTTTCGCACGCCGGGGGCGTGAACTCGCCGGTGATCCGTGCGGGTGCGCCCTATGATCTTGTTATCGCAAATATCCTGTTGCCGACATTGAAACGGCTCGCTCATCCGGTCAGCTTATTGCTCTCCCCGGGTGCGATTGTCATTCTGTCTGGGCTACTGAAGTCACAGGTCAATGCTGCGTTCGCCGTCTGGCAAGCGCACGGGTTGACCCTACTTCACCGTGAAACGATTGAAGGCTGGACGACGCTTACGCTTAGAAGACAAGGCTGGAAAAGCCAGTGACTTAGCTACGCGGGCGCATTCCAATTCCGCGGCCGATTGCGGAAGGCGTCGGCAACGGTCCATGCGCAGATTTCATCGAAGCCAGCCGCTCCTGCACGTCATCGGGGAAGGGGGCGACTTTCTTGGCTATCATATCAACATGCAGCGCCAGCTGTTCCGACGTTGCCGAAAGCCAACCTTCGGTCGCGTGGTGAAGCTCGGCATAGAGGTGTAAACGTTTATCGTCGTAATCGATCAGTCGAAGGCTAACGCGAACTGGCTCTTCGGCTTTCAGCTCGCGAAGATAGCAGACATGCGCTTCGGCGGTGAAAAAAGACGCGCTGCAGTCGCGTACATAATCCGGCCCGAAGCCAACAAGCAGAAATGCCTCGTCTACTGCACGATCGATCAGCACGTTGTAATAGGCCATGTTTAGGTGGCCATTATAGTCGATCCAGGAAGAGTCGACGGTCATCACCGAGGATACGAATGGTGCGAAAAATACAGGCTCGAAATCGATCCGGTCAGTCATTAACGCTAGCGTTTTCCGTTTCGTTCGCGCGCAATAATGCATTGGGCGACGAAACTAAGCAACGGGACAACCTGCAGTTCAGTCAATCCAGAGTCCGCGTTTTCGGTGCCAGTCTTCAATCGATTCCTTCGGATACTCATCGAAGCATTCATCCTGCGTGCCAATGACCGGCTGAACCCAGCTCGCCTTATACTGAAGCATCAGGTGAACGCGCGACGGTGGTACCGCTAGGTTCGTGTCAATGGCGGAAGCAAAGGGATGGACGAGATCTGGCCATTCCGGATCGAACAGCCAGAGCGCGCTTCCGCATTGGCTGCAGAAGTGCCGTCGGCCGGTACCCTGTTTGAGGACGCCATGGTCGGAGAATTCGGCGCTATAGATCCGAATCGTCTTGTTGTTCTTCACCGAAAGACTCTCGGCCGTACCCATCAGGTTGATCGCAAAACCGCCTCCACCCGCGGTCTTCCTGCAGATCGAGCAATAACAAAGCTGATAGGGATATGGCGTGTGCGATTCGACTGAGAAGGTGACAGAACCGCAGCGGCATGAGCCATTGAGTTTGACCGGCATCGAGGTTGCTCCATGAAATAACTTGGGAACTTGAGATTAGTTGCTGCTGACGGTTTCCTCGCGGCTCTGCTAGGGTCGTGGCGCTTCAAGGAGGACGCCACATGGCTGAAGCAGCCCTTGGCCGGCCCCGACCGGCTGTCATCGACCGCGTTAAAGTCGAGTTGGCAGCACGATTCGGTAACAAGCTCGTGACATCGGACGTCGTACGCCAGCAGCACGCTAACAATACCACGTGGCTTCCAAACGAGCCGCCGGATGCCGTGATCTATGTCGCTTCGACCGAAGACGTGCAGGCGACCGTCGCGATCTGTGCCAAACATAAAGTGCCTGTAATTCCATTTGGGACCGGTACTTCGCTCGAAGGCCATGTCAACGCGCCATTTGGCGGGGTTTCGATCGATCTTCTGGAGATGAGCCGCGTGCTTACCGTTCATGCCGAGGATTTGGATTGCGTAGTTGAGCCTGGCGTCACGCGCAAGAAACTGAATGAACATCTGCGCGATCAGGGGCTATTCTTTCCGATCGATCCCGGCGCAGATGCCTCGCTAGGCGGCATGACATCAACTCGCGCCTCAGGTACCAATGCCGTGCGCTACGGCACGATGAAAGACAATGTCCTCTCGCTCAAAGCCGTTCTTGCCAATGGCGAGCTCCTTACCACGGCGCGGCGCGCAAAAAAATCTTCAGCGGGGTACGACCTTACGCGCCTTTTCGTGGGCTCGGAAGGAACGCTTGGAGTCATTACCGAAATCACGTTGAAGCTCGCGGGGATTCCTGAAGCGATCTCAGCCGGCATCTGCCCCTTTCCCTCGGTGGAGGCGGCATGCAATGCGACGATCGCGACAATTCAATCCGGCATCGCGGTGGCGAGGATCGAATTGCTCGATGAATTGCAGGTGAAGGCTTGCAACGCTTATTCAAAACTCGGACTCAAAGAAACACCGACGCTGTTTCTCGAATTTCATGGTTCGGATGCCGGTGTTGCCGAACAAGCGGAACGCTTTGGCGAACTCGCGGCCGAATTCGGCGGCGGTCCCTTCGATTGGGCGACCAAGGCTGAGGACCGTACGCGGCTCTGGCAGGCGCGGCATGACGCCTACTGGGCGGTGATGGGAATGCGGCCGGGTGCACGCGGGTTCGCAACCGACGTGTGTGTACCGATCTCGCGGTTGGCAGAATGTGTTATCGCCACGCAACGCGATATTAGGGAACTGAATCTGATCGCGCCGATTGTCGGACATGTCGGAGATGGTAATTTTCATGTGTCTGTTCTCATGGATATGTCGGATTCCGACGAAGTTGCGCGAGCGCGCAAATTTCACGAGCGACTGGTCGAGCGTTCGCTATCTATGGATGGCACATGTACAGGCGAGCACGGCGTGGGGCAGGGCAAGATAAAATATATCGAGGCCGAGCACGGCAAGGTTGGACTCGAGATCATGCGCAAGATCAAACGCGCTCTAGATCCCGATAACATCATGAATCCGGGCAAGATAGTCGCACTCTGACATTTTGCTGCCGCAATCAGCAGCGGCAGGCCTCAGAAACGCTCCAACTTTTCGTTACCCGAAACGCTCGGACTCATTTGCTTTTGCCGGATAAGAACGAATCTGAGCTGGTGATGCAGAATACATTGCTTGGCATCGGCCTCGCGTTGATCTTGATGATTGTCGCCGCGTTTGCGGCGCCCTTGATCGTGGATTGGAATGCATGGCGTCCTGCGTTCGAGCAGCGCGCAAGTTCGCTCGTCGGCGTACCGGTTGTCATCAGGGGGTCGATCGAAGCGACAATCCTGCCGATCCCTGCCTTCAAGTTACGCGATGTCGTGATCGGTGGAATCGAACAGGGCACGGGATTAAAGGGTGGGCAAATTCGCGGAAATCTTTCGCTTAGTGCGCTGATGCGCGGTTCGATTGAGGTAGAGGAAATAGTTCTAGCAAATACCGAAATTCGAATTTTTCTCGATGATCATGGTAAGATTCAATCTAGACCGAAAGCTGAAGCAGGGCCCGATGTTTTTTCCGTTTCACGGATCATCGTGGAGTCCGGTTCGCTATTGATCAATCGGGCCGGTCTTGGCGAGACGAGATACGAAAGTCTTTCCGCTACGGGCGAACTTCAATCGCGAAATGGCCCTTTGAAATTGGACGCGAAGGCCAAGCTGAATGGGCAGGTGTTAAGCTTGCGCGCATCGTCCGGTCAATTCGGGGTGGACGGCACCGGAAGAATTCGTCTGGCGATTGTTGGTTCTGATGACGATCCCTCGCTCGAGGTCGAAGGAATCCTCGCACTTTTGGAAGCATCGCCGAGTTTCGACGGGAAGCTTGCAGCCACTGGACGGAGCAAAATGGGTCTGGCTTGGAAGCTTGCAGCCAATGCGAAAGCGAGTCTCCAGTCTGTTGCCCTTGATCATCTAGAAATTTCGTTAGGCGACGAGCATCCGATTGAGCTCTCGGGCGACGCGAATTTTGAACCGCGCAATGGAGGAGGTCTCGAAGTAAAACTTTCCGCGCCGCGCATCGATCTCGATCATTTGGGTAAAAAGGCGCAAACGCCTCACGAACTTGCTGCAGCGCTCGCGCCGCTAGACGATGCGTTGAATCTTGTCGCGGCCTTGCCGTTCGCAGCTAAAGTCGGAGTTTCGATTGGCCAGATCGTTGCAAACGGTGGAACCGTACGCGATCTCCGTGCTCAGTTGTCGCTGCGCAACGGATTTGTCGCGCCGGAAAGGTTTGAAGCACGGTTGCCCGGACGCGGCACGATCAATATCAATGGAACTGCGAATGGTGGGGCTTTCAGCGGTGCGCTAAGGTTGTTCGCGGAAGATGCGCCGGCACTATCGAGTTGGCTTGGGCTTGCGGACGCAGGCTTTTCGATAGACCGCGAAGGCCCTGTAACGCTCGAGGGCCATATGGAGGCTTCCGCGAAGCAGATCGCGCTGGAACCATTCAATCTAATATATGCCGGAACGAAACTTAGCGGCGCTTCCGCTTATACTTTCCCCGATGGTAACAGGCGTGGTCGAGTTGCCGCGAAGCTCAACGCTGATGCCCCCGATCTTGCATTATTCGCCCCTGCCTCGCGGAAATTTTTGTCGGGCAAGCTCGGTACTGACGTCATGATATCGTTAAATGGTTCAGCGCTGCGCGTGCTGGGCCAAAGGGCACATCACTTCGATATTGCGTTTTCCATTATTGCGGGCGATTTTTCTCTCGATAGGCTTTCGTTGGAAGGTCTTGCCGGGCTCTCGGTGCACGCCGATGGGCATGTCATTTCATATCCCGGCCGTCCCGCTGGAAAGATCAATTTTAAGGCCGAAGCGGTTCGCCCGGAAGGATTGGATGCGCTAATTGAAATTGTTGGCGGCTCCGGTGATGGTGCAGCCTACATGCGGCGAATTGTGGCTGCCGGCCTTCCGCTTCGTCTGGCCGGAACAGTCAGTGGCGATGGTTCCGCGCCCGTTATGACGATCGAAGCAACGGGCGTTGCGAATGAGACACAGGTTAAAATTAACGCAGCTATTGAGACGCATACAAAGTCGATCGTCGAGGCGCGTCTCGTAGTGGATGCGGGCGATGCGTCCCGGTTAGTTACGCTGCTCGGCTTGCCTCCACCCGAACCTCAGGCCGGTCAGGGCCGACTGGAGGCGACACTCGGGACCCGGAAAGACGGCGTTTCTCCCCTCGCTGCGAGTCTCGTATTTCCTGGCGTCAACTTGACAGGCGGAGGCGATATACGTTTTGCCAAGGATGGACACATCGAGCCGCGCATAAACTTAAAACTTCAGTCGACGGATCTTCGCGCGCTGTCGATTGCCGCGGCGCGTGTTTCGAATGCCATCGTTCCGGCGTTTGGCGTCGCGCGTCTGGTGCGCACCAAGGAGGGCATTGCGTTTGAGGATATTGCGCTCAATCTCGGTGATATCCGCGGGAAAGGGCGCCTGGTGTTGAACGGCATGGATAGCCCAAACATATCTGTCGAAATGTCCTTCAATAGTGCGAATCTTCCTACTTTGCTCGCACTTGCGCTTGGTCAAGCGAGCGACGGGACGCCTTGGTCGGATCGGGCGCTTGGGCAACGGCCTTTCGAGAATTTGAGCGGTACTCTTGAGCTGGAAAGCGCGACGCTTGGCCTGACCGGATCGCTTGTCGCTAATGGCGCCAAGGTCAAGGTCAAATTCAACCCCAATCAAACCATGATCGAAACTTTTTCCGGCGATCTTGCGGGTGGCAAGCTTTCGGGCCAGGCGCGGATAGCGCGCGGGGATGCGCTATCGCTCGATGGGAATGTCTCACTTGTTTCCGCAGATTTGGCGCGGCTTATCGCTCCGGGCACCTGGCGTTCCAGCGCGCGGGGAAAAATAACGCTTGCTATTGATCTCGCAGGGCAGGGCATGACGCCCACGTCGCTTGCTGCAAATCTTGCCGGACAGGGAAAGTTTTTGCTTGATGCGTTTGAGGTCGACAAGTTGGCCCCGGAAGCGCTCGGCAAGGTCCTCGCATCTACATCGAAAACGCCACCGCCGGATGACGTGGGAACGAGTTTGCTTCTGAACAAGGCCATGGGACAGGGCTCGTTGGAGATCGAAAAAATTTCCGGGCAGATTGTTGTCGCTAATGGTATCGCGCGTACTGGTAAACTGAGAACGGCGATCGGGGCAACGCAAGTCGTTTCTGAAGCGATCGTCGATCTTTCAAAACTCGAGTCCGATATGGCTTTCGAATTCGAGAGCGCCGCCCCTCCGGGAATGAGCGCCCGTCCGGCGGCGACCGTCCGTTGGCACGGACCGTTAGCCAAACTCGAGCGAAGTCTTGATGTTAGCCCACTCGTGACCGTTCTTGCGCTTCGGGCGATGGATGGTGAAATGAGCAAGCTTGATGGGCGCGACGGGCCGCCTGCTAGTGCGGCTACGTCTTCTGTAATCGAATCTTCGCTAATGCCGGTGCAGAACACCGCATCCGTTGTGCCTCTGCCAAGACGCCGTCCGGTTGATTCTATGCCGCCGCTGGATATCGGACCCACGCCCGCCGCAATGCGCTTCAATCAGTCTTTTCAGTAATATGCGAGCGCCTAACGTCGTTCATAAGTGACAAACGTATAGGGTAGGGAATCGTTTTTGCCCTGATGCGGGCCGTCGCGTAGAACTTCCTTCCATTCGGCTTTGTTGAATTTGGGGAAATAGGCATCTCCTTCAGGCGAAGCGTGAACTTCTGTGATCTCTAGCCGGAAGGCGCGAGGCAATGTCTGTTCGAAAACGAAATTGCCTCCAATGATCGCAATCTGGTCGGTCTTTCCTTTCACAGCCTCGTTCGTTGCTAGGGCGAGCGCAGTTTCGAGGTCTGTCACAACAGCGGCACCACCGGCCTTATAATTCCGGTCGCGCGTGATCACGATATTGGCGCGGCCCTTTAGCGGTCCTCCCATTGATTCGTACGTGCGTCGGCCCATCACGACGGGTTTGCCCATTGTAAGTTCCTTGAATCGTTTCAAATCGCCTGGAATTTTCCATGGCAGCTGGCCGTTGCGGCCGATCACGCCATTCTCGGCAACTGCGGCGAAAAGCACGAGACGAGGGGAAGCGCTCACTTTTTGCGAAACTTATCGAGGCTGACGACTTTGGCGCCGGTGGATTTTTCGGC
>Ga0209048_10000117_pt1 | contig 80251 bp, 55 predicted proteins | sample FrelakmetCRP12CR_FD_187146 | JGI IMG/M metagenome (GOLD analysis project Ga0209048, IMG submission 187146) | Freshwater lake sediment microbial communities from the University of Notre Dame, USA, for methane emissions studies - CRP12 CR (SPAdes)... | ecosystem: Environmental > Aquatic >...
CCCCGCGTTTCGCGGGGCCAGCCAACAGCGTTTCTGGTTCTAGCGAGGCGGGCGTCGTCGCCGGACATGCTTGGCGGTCCGAGGCCCGCCTCGCTAGAATTCAGAATCCAGCAGGTAGGACCCGCGGTCGCCTGTCCACCCTGAATTCTCAATTCTCAATTCTCAATTCTCCATTTTCCTTTTGGGCCCCGGAGGTGGTCTGATACTGAAGGAGGCTCCATGGTCACTACCCGGTTCGCGCTCTCCGGCATCGCTCTCTGCGCCTGCGTGGCGACCGCCCTGTCGGCGAACGGCCCCTCCCCGCAGGAACGGGTGCCTGGCACCATTCGCGTCCGCGTCACGCTCGTTCCGGTTGACATCGTCGTCACCGACCTGAGCGACCGGCCGGTGACCGACCTCAAGCAGGAGGACTTCACCATTGTCGAGGACGGCGTCCGCCAGGACATCAGGCACTTCTCCTACCAGGAGCTGGCCGCGATGCCGCCCGACCCGTCCGCGCCAACCAAGGCGCTGCTCCGCAAGGTCCCGGTGGCCGAACTGATGCCGGAGACCCGGCGGACGTTCCTCATCGTGCTCGGCCGAGGCCGCCTGCAGCAACCCTCGAAGGGAATCGACGGCCTCCTCGGTTTCGTGCGCAAGGAGCTGCTGCCGCAGGACCTCGTGGGCGTGCTCGCGTACAACCGCGCCACGGACTTCACCACCGACCACGAGAAGGTGGCGCAGGTGCTCGAACGCTTCAAGAAGTACCACGAGGGGATCGAGGCGACGATGTCGCTGCATTTCAGCGGCCTCGCGGCCATCTACGGCGGGAACGAGATTCCCAAGTCGCTCCAGCCCGAGATCGCGAAAGTGTTCGACGTGCCGGGCGCCATCGGTGCGCGGCAGGTGCCGCCAGGCCGCGTCACCGATGCCGGCCAGATGACGACCGACGCGCGCGACGTGACCGACACGCTGCAGCGGGCGGCCGTGATGGGAGCCGCGGGCGTGGCGATGAATCCGATGGAACGATTGCAGGCCGACTCGCTCACCGACCTGTCGTTCGACGATTTCGTGTCCGCCAACCGGCAGACGATGCAGGACGTGCAGAACCTCTACACGGCGGTCGAGTACCTCCGCTACATGGAGGGGGAGAAGCACCTGCTCTTCTTCACCGAGAACGGCCTGTTCCTGCCGCGGCTCGAAAACGACCAGAGCCTGGCGGCGATGGCCAACGACGCGCGCGTGACCATCGACACGTTCCAGACCGGCGGCGTGGCGCCGCCGAGCGGAATGTCCGCGGAGTTCTCGGGCTTTGGGGCCGATTCGACAGGGGGCGGCGTGCGGGCCGGCGCGCGGGGGGGCGCAGGCGGCGGAGGCGGCGGGAGAGGCGGGGGCGGCGGCCGTGGTGGTGGCTCGAGTTTCAGCCAGATGTTCGCGCTGTCGAGCTTGCGGAACATCTCGCGGCTGACCGGCGGACGGTCGTCGATTCACGCCAGCGTGCCAGAGGCGCTCTCCCGCGTGAACGAGGTGACGCGCGCCGAGTACCTCCTCGGCTATTACCCGAAGAATGGCGACTGGAACGGCAAATACCGGAAGATCACGGTGCGCGTGAACCGGCCCGGCCTCAAGGTCTACTATCGCCACGGCTACTACGCTCGCCAGGAGTTGCAGCCGTTCGACCGCAAGGCGTTTCTGACCTACAGTCGCATTGCCGCCGCCGCGCAGTACGAAGAACAGGTGAAAGACATCGGGCTCAAGGCCCAAGTGCACGTCGTCCCTGCGGAATCGGGCGTCGGCCAGGAAGTGCAGGTGGATATTGTCGTGCAGGCCACGAAGATCCCGTTCATCACGGAAGGCTCGCGGCACGTGGCGGACGTGGAGGTCACGACGTTCTACGGCGACGGGCGCGGCCGGTTCCTCGGCGAATCGTGGAAGACGCTCAGCCTGAACCTGCGGGAGGAGACCTGGCAGAACGTGCTGAAAGACGGGATCCCGTTCTCCACCCGCGTTCCTCTCCAGGCGGCCGACCAGACGTTCAAGATCGTGGCCTACAGCTACGAGGCCGACAAGGTCGGCAGCGTGACCACTCGGTTGAAGTAACAGGCCGCTGTCCATTTTCGCCGCTTGGAGTATCATGGCAGAGCGGTCCTGAACCACACCTGTCAACGGAGATGACCATGCTGATCAGCAAGAAACTGAACGCCGCAATCAACGAGGAAATCGGTCTCGAGCTGTTCGCTTCGAACCAGTACTTGAACATGGCGGCCTACCTCGAAGGGCTGCCGCTCAAGAAGCTCGCCGCGATGTTCGCCAAGCAGGGCGACGAGGAGCGTGGTCACGCGCTGAAGTTCGTCAAGTACCTCAACGACGTCGGCGGCAATGTCGTGATCCCCGCGATCGACGCGCCGAAGGCGACGTTCAAATCGGTCGAGGAAGTGGTCCAGAAGGCGCTCGACTGGGAGGGCAAGGTCACCGATCGCGTGAACGCGCTGATGGCGATGGCGATCGAGCAGAAGGACTACGCGGCGCAGGACTTCCTGCGGTGGTTTGTGACCGAGCAGATCGAGGAAATGTCCACGATGGACAACCTGCTGAAGGTCGTCAGGGCCGCCGGCGAACGGTCGCTGATCATGGTCGAAGCCTACCTGGCCCACCAGGGGTAACCACTGACGGAGAATGTAGAACGGAGAATGCAGGACGGAAGACCGGGGCGGTCTCCGTTCCGCGTTCTCCGTTCTCCGTTGCGGCGCCCGTCCTACCAGCGGACCCACGGCCGCGCCTGCGGCATGAAGGGCCACGGTACGGCGATCAGGATCGCCAGCAGCGCCAACCCGTACCAAATCAACGCGTGCCTGCCTGGCGTGGCGGAGCCGCGGCGCGGACGGCCGATGTGCGCGAAGGCCACCGCCAGGAGCATCATCGCCGGGTGCTCCACGGTCCAGAACCGGTACTCGCCATTCTTCATGGCATTGCCCATGTTCTGCATCGCCACCATCGTGATCGGGCTGAGCGCGACGTAGAGCAGCAGGCCGAACAGCATCTGGATGTCGAGCGTCATCGAGAAGAGCAGGCCCGGCAGCGTCGAGGCGCGCCCGCCGCTCGACTCGCGCGTCGCCCAGGAGCTCGCCACGGCCCACACCCCGAGCAGGATGACCACCCACCGCATGTACGAGTGAATCGTCAGGACAGTCGAGTACATGCCGGCATTGTAGCGCGGGCGTTCAAGTGGGACGGACTCCGGACTCCCGATGCGGTAGAATCCGCACGGCCGAGGGGACGCGAATGGACGACCGTTTCCGAGACGATGACCGCTGGGACACGTGGCTTGGTGCCCCTGGGGAGGCGGGCCCGCTGGGCCTTGCCGCCCGGGCTGTGCTGCTCGGGCTGCTGGTGCTCTGGACCATGGGCTTCCTGCGCCACGGCCTGGAAGCGGCGTACCTGGGTGGATCGTTTCTGCACCTCGTGAACCTGCCGTTTCACGAAGCCGGCCACGTCCTGTTCATGCCACTCGGGCGCTTCCTGATGACTCTAGGCGGGAGCCTGCTCCAGGTCGCGGTGCCGCTGGTGTGCGCGGCCGCATTCCTGGGGCGGACCCGCGACCCCTTCGCCGCGTCGGTGGCGCTGTGGTGGGCCGGGGAGAGCTTGATGGATCTGGCCCCCTACATCGCCGATGCCCGGGCGCTGCGACTCGTGCTGATCGGCGGTCGCACGGGCGCCGAGGTCGAGGGGCACGATTGGGAGTACCTGCTGCAAACGCTCGGCTGGCTGCACAGGGACCTCGCGCTGGGCCGTGCGGCGTTTGTGCTCGGAGCGGGATTGATGGTCGTCGCGCTCGCATGGGGCACGGCTGTCCTGACGCGTCAATACCGCGGCCTCCGCTCCGCGTGACCGCCGGCCGGAGACCCCGTTACTTCCCGTTCCCCTGGAGCAACGCCCTCGTCGCGGGGTGCGTCGGCCGCACGAGCACATCGTCGGGCCGGCCATCCTCCACCACGCGGCCGTCGGCGAGCACGACGACACGGTTGGCGAGGCTCTGTGCGAAGGGAACGTCGTGCGTGGCGACGAGCAAAGTGCGTCCGGCCGAGGTCAGCGAGACAAGCGTGGCCGCCAGTTCCCCCCGCCTTGCCGGGTCGAGCGATGCGGTAGGCTCGTCCATCAGGAGCAGCGGCGGGTCCATCGACATTGCGCGGGCGATGGCGACCCGCTGCGCCTCGCCGCCCGAGAGCTCGGACGGCCGGGCCCCGCACCTTGCGCCCACCCCGAGCGATTCGAGCCAGGCTCGCGACCTGGCGTCGGCCTCGTGGCGCGGAGCGCCGAGCGCGTGGACCTGCGCCAGCGACACGTTCTCGAGCACCGTGAGATGAGCGAACAGGTGATGGAACTGGAACACCATGCCGACCAGCCGCCTGAGCCCGCGCAGTTGCGATTCGCGCGGGAGCGGTCCGGGGCGCAGCGCGAATCCGCCGACGTCGAGCCGCCCCGACTCGAACGGCTCGAGCGCGCAGATCGCACGCAGCACGGTGGTCTTGCCCCCACCGGAGAGTCCCATCAGCGCCACCCGTTCGCCGCGGCGCACGTCCAGGTCCACGTCGCGCAGGACGGCCTGGCTGCCGCGCGACAGCCGCAGGTTCGCGATCGAGAGCATGGTGTCGCTCATGACTGCGGGAGCTTCCAGGACTTCTCGAGGTGCCGCGCCAGGCGCGACAGCGGCAGCGACATCGCCAGGTACAGCGCGGCGCAGAGTGCCCCCGGCAGCACCCAGCTGCCGACGTTGGCGGCGAAGATCTGGGTCTGCTTGGTCAGTTCGATCACCGTGATCACCGACACCAGCGACGAGTCCTTCAGCAGCGCCACGAAGTCGTTGGTCATCGGCGCGAGCGCCAGGCGGAAGGCCTGGGGGCCGCGAATCAGTCGCAGCACCTGCGCCTCGGTCAGCCCCAGCGTGCGGGCCGCCTCGAGCTGCCCCACCGGCACCGCCAGCAGCGCGCCCCGGTAGATCTCGCTCTCGTACGCCGCGTAGTTGAGGCCGAGGCCGATCCATGCCGCGACGAACGCGGGCAGCCGAATCACGGACGACATCCCGTAATAGATCACGAACAGCTGGAGCAGGACCGGGGTGCCGCGCGTCACTTCGACGTAGGCGGTCAGCGCCAGTCGGAGCCACCTGCGCCCGTACAGCCGTCCGCTCGCCACCAGCACGCCCACGAACACGGCCAGCGCCATCGACAGGCACGAGAGGACGATGCTGATGACGGCGGCACGGAGCACGGCGGGCAGGTAGCGGATCGTGGCGGCCAGTTGGCCCTGGGGCGGTGCGGCGTCGCGCGCCGAATCGGCGCCGTTCGAGGGCGGCGCGGCCGTCCCTGCGGTCCGAAGAAATGCCGCCTGGCCGTCATCCCAGATCGACCATGTGCGGTAGACGCGTTCGAGGCGCCCGTCTCGCATCGCCTGACGGAGGATGTTGTCGATCCGGTCGCGGAGCGCCTCGCGCCCGGGCGCCAGGACGGCGACGTAGTGACCAACGGCCACCTCCTTCGGCTCGGTGAACAGGCCGGCGATCCGCCGTTGCGCGCGGGCGGCGATGATGTGGTCGAGCAGGACGGCGTCCACCCGCCCGTCCGCCAGGTCAGTATACGGGTGCACGTCATCGTCGTAGGAGACGGCGACGAAGCCGTCGGTGCGGCCGGCGGCGAGGAGCAATTCGTAGGCCTGGGTGCCGCCGAGCGTGCCGACGCGGCGGCCGCGAAGGTCGGCGAGCGTGCGGTACTTCCCGGCATCCACGCGCCGCACGGTCAGCACCTCGCGGAACTCGAAGTACGGGATCGTGACGGTGAGCTGCGCGCGCCGCGCTGGCGTGTCCTCCACGCCGCTCATGCCGATGTCGAAGTCGCCGCGCTGCACCGACGCGTCGATCGAGCTCCATGCCACCTGCACGAACTGCGGCGAGCGGCCGAGCCCCTCGGCGATGATGGCCGCCACTTCCACGTCGAACCCGCGGAGGATCGCGGGGTTCGCCGGGTCGGCCTCGACGAACGGCGCGCCACCCTCCGAGTCGCCGCCCCAGCGGAGCACAGGGCTCGACGAACTTGGTCGCGAGGCAGCCGGCTGCGCGGCGACGGCAGGAACGGAGGCTTGCCTCGCCGAAGCGCCGAGCGCGAAGGCGGGCGCCGTCGTCAGCGCCAGGACCAGCACGCGCGCGAAGAGCAGGCGGGTGTCCCCGCGGAACCCTGTCATGGGAGTCAGGTGCGAGCGCTGATCATACGCTACACTTGACCGAGTGGATTTGCGCACCCTTTTCCTGCCCGAACCCCGCCGGCGGCTCCCGCACGCCCGCGCCTGGAACGTGGGTGCGCGGACCGTCCACCTCGCCGCCACCGGCACGCTGCTCGGCGGACATGTCTTCGGCATTCAGTCGGAAGCGTTGCTGCCGTGGCTGTGGGTGGCGATCGCGAGCGGGGCGGTGATGCTTGCCGTCGAGCTCTACTCGTCGTTCGACTGGCTGACGCAGATCGGCGGGCTGGCTGTCGTGATGAAGCTGGGCGTGCTGTGCGCGATTCCCTTCGCCTGGTCGGCCCGCGTGCCCATGCTGTTCGTCGTCGTCCTCATCGCCGGCGTTGGATCCCACATGTCGGGAAAGTACCGGCACTACTCGCTGCTGTACGGCCGGTCGATGAAGGAGACGCGGTGAACGAGAACATGGAGCGCAGGAAGAACGCGGCGGAGAACGCCGTGCTGGCGAAGGTGATCGACGGCTTGATGGACCGCTACCACGCGCACGTGCCTGACGTGGGGGCCATCATCGGGGCCATGGTGAGGCAGGGACTGATTACGAGCGCCTCGGACGTCGAGAACGACCACATCGCGTTCCGGACGCTCGGCGTGCCGGCCCTCGGTCTCGCATCGCTCGAGAAAGTGTTCCTGCACTACGGCTACGGTCGCCGCGACCGCTACGACTTTCCGGCGAAGAAGGTGACGGCGCACTGGTACGCGCCGCCGCAGCCGTCATTCCCTCGGGTCTTCATCAGCGAGCTGCGCGTCCACGAATTGTCGTCCGAGGCCCAGGCGATCATCCGGTCGTACACCGGGGCCGTGACGACCGATCCCGTCGATGCCTTGAAGCTCGACTCCGCGACGGACGTCGTCGCATTCCTCCACGCGCCGCTGTGGCGCACGCCGACCTGGGCCGACTACCGGAGGCTGCAGCAGGAGAGCGAGTTCGCCGCGTGGGTGATCTTCAACCGCTACTACCTGAATCACTTCACGGTTTCCATCCACAACCTGCCCCCGGGAGCGAATACGCTCGACGCGTTCAACCGGTTCCTCGAGTCGAACGGCATCACCTTGAACGATTCCGGTGGCAAGGCCAAGGTGAGCGCCGACGGCCTGCTGCTCCAGAGCAGCACGGTGGCGGCGCTGGTGGACGCGACGTTCGATGACGGACGGGGAGGGGCCGAGGTCCACCGGATCCCCGGTTCGTACGTGGAGTTCGCCGAACGCCGCGTGCTGGACGCGTTCAGGCACCTGCCGCCGGGCCAGGTTCGCCGCGAGCATCGCCGCGAGGGGTTCGAAGCTGCCAACGCCGACCGTATCTTCGAGAGCACCGACACGGCCCAGGCCGCTCGGCGTTCCGAATCACAATCCGCCGGCACGGTGGCGAAGCCGCAGCCGCGGGACGCGTTCCGGTCCCCTCGATACTCCCAGCCGCCCACGTTCATGCGGCTGCCGCACCGCACCGACCTCGACGGTGTGGACGTCGCGCTCGTCGGCGTCCCGTTCGACAGCGGGACTTCGTATCGCCCCGGAGCGCGCCTCGGCCCGCGCGAGATCCGCGCGCAATCGTCGCTGATCCGCCCCTACAGTCACTTCCAGCAGGTCGCGCCCTTCGATCGGATCACGGTCGTCGATGCGGGCGACGTGGATGCCTCGCCGGTGAGCCTCGAGATCGCCCACGCGAGCATCGAAAGGCACATCGGATCCATCGTCGAGGCTGGCGCGATGCCGCTCGCCGTCGGCGGCGACCACAGCATCTCGCTGCCGGTGCTGCGCGCGCTGGCCCGGAGGCACGGCCCGCTCGGACTGGTGCAGTTCGATTCGCACATCGACACGTGGGACGAGGATTTCGGATCGAAGCTGTTCCACGGCTCGTCGTTCTACTACGCGGTCACGGAAGGCCTCGTGGACCCCCGCCGGTTCGTGCAGGCTGGGATTCGGGGCCCGATGTACAGCTCCGGCGACTTCGCCTTCCAGCGTCAGAACGGCATCACCGTGATCGACATCGAGGAGCTGTCGAGCCTCGGCCTCGATGCGGTCCTGTCGCGCATCCGGTCGGTGGTCGGCTCCGGCCCCGTTTACATCACGTTCGACATCGACGCGGTCGACCCGGCGTTCGCGCCCGGCACCGGGACGCCGGAGGTCGGGGGGCTGAGCAGCCACCAGGCGCAGGCACTCGTCCGCGGCCTTGCCGGCCTGTCGATTGTCGGCGGAGACATCGTGGAGGTCTCGCCGCCGTTCGACGGCCCCGGCCAGATCACGTCGTTGCTCGCCGCGAACCTCCTCTTTGAATTGCTCTGCGTCGTCGCGCGGGGCCGATGACGGGGGACGACGACAGGGAGAACACGGGGACGGACGATGTCGATCCGACGTTGGTGGTTCGGCGTTCTGATGCTCGGCGTCGTGGCGCTGGCGGCCGTGGCCACCTGGCGCGCGGCCCATCCGCCTCTTCCGGGGCCGCTGCCGATCGTGCCGTGCCGGGTCACGATCGCCGACGCGTCGAGCGGCCTGGCGGAGGTGCGGCTCGAGCTGGACGACCAGGCGCTGCGCGATCGCCGTCAGCTCGTCCTCGCGTTCGTTGACGTCCGAGGCTCGGAACGCATGCTGCGGTCGTTCCACGCGCAGATCAACGGGAAGCCGGTGGCGTTCGCTTCCGAGAACGTCCGAGGCGCGCTCGTCTACTTCGTGCCGATCGCCTCGAGCGCGAGAGACCTGACGATTGTCTACACCATCGACCCGACCTACCTCCCGCCGGACAGCGATCCCGGCGACCCGGCGGACGCGCGAAGTCGCATTTCGAAGGACCTCGCCATCGTGCGTTCGGCAAGCCTGTTCCCGCGGTTCGACCTGGCCGGCGCGAAGCTCGGCGTCGAGTTCGAGCTGCCGGCCGCCTGGCTGGCGGTAACGCCGTGGCTGTCGGTTGACGGCCGCGTGATCGTGCCGGCCGACGCCGCGGCACCCGTGGAGTACATCGCGCTCGGTCCCTTCGAGACGCGCGACATCACGATCGGGCCGACCATCGTGCACGTCGCCACGCCGGCACTGCAGGCGACGGGCGCATTCCCGGTGGAGTCGATCATCTCCCGTGAAATGGAGCTCGTGGCGGCCCCGCTCAAGCGCGCCGGTCCGTTCCTGGCCACCATCGTCCCGGACACGTTCATGCACGGTGGCGCAGCCGGCGATCACACCATCGTGCAGTCGTCGGCGCCGCACGTGCTCGCGCACGAGGTGTTCCACTGGTGGAACGACGCCGCGCTGACGGCACCGGATGCGATGTGGTTCCGGGAAGGGCTGACCGAGTACTACGGTATCCGAGTCGCGAGGGAGGCCGGCGCCTGGCCGCCCGAGGCCGAGGCCGCGTGCCTGGCCGATCTCAACGGCGAGATGCGGCTCCTCGAGGAGGCCACGCCGCAGAGCCTGAAGGACGCATCGCTCGATCCTCGCGCCACGCGCCTGGTCTACAGCAAGGGGGCGCTGTTCTGGCTGTTGGTGGACCGGCGCCTGAACAGCGCCGGGCGCTTCCTCGAGGAAGCCGTCCGCCGCGTCGTCACCAGCCCGCGAGAAGGGCTGACGACCGTTGAGTTGAAGACACTCTTCTCCAGCATCTACGACGGGCTGGTGGACGAGGAGTTCGACCGCTACGTCCTGGGCGCCAACCGTCTGCCCGACTTGGATCTCGAGCCGACCACCGGGCGCAGCGGTTGCGCTCGGGTACTGGCGCGTACTAGTCGGGACTGACGAGGGTCAGTCGGAACTCACGCAGCCAGTCGATTTCGCGACCGACCGGGCCACGACCGCCGTCTCACCAGTCGGCGCCCCGCCTACCTCCCCAGCGTGTCGTAGAGCGGCGCCGCGGGCCGGGCGAACGTCGATTCGTTCGACACGGTCACCGCGAGGATCTTGATCCGCTCGTTCACCGGCAGCGTCAGCGTGGTCGCGCCGGCCGGGACGTCGATCGCATAGGCATACAGATACGAGTACGCGTACGCGTCGTTCGACCCGTCGCTCGCGTGGCGGTGCGATGCGAACCACGCCACCGGCGTCCGCTTGATGAAGCCAGGCGTCAGCCCCGCGTACTCGGTCACGGTGCGCATCCGCGGCGGCGTGCCGGGCGCGGGCGCCGGCTGGCCCTGGCGCGGCGGGGCCACCTCTTCGTGCGACTTCCAGATCCGGTTGTCCCACTGCCCGATGTAGCCGCCCCAATCCTGGATCGTGAGATCGACTGGCGTCGCGCCCACGCGGAAGGTGGCCTTCTGGTCTCCCTCGGCGGCGGCGAGGAGATAGACGCGCGTGAACGCGCCGGCCGGCAGCGGGACGGTCTGGCCTCGCGCGACGGTCGCGTTGAAGCCGCTCGCGGGCCCGAGCCTGAACGTGATCCCCGCGTACGGCAGCGTGGCCGGCAACATCTCGGCCGGCAGGCTGCGCCCGCCCGAGTCGAAGCGCCCGCCCGACACCGAGTGGTCCAGGCTCGCCACCGCCTGGTCGAACGTCAGCGTCACGGCCTGTGACGCGGGCCGCGCGACCGTCGCCGGCGCGGCGCCGAGCGTCACCGCGAACGTGCGCACCTGGTACGGCGTGAAGTCGGCGACCAGGTCGCCCTTCACCACGGACGCATCGCCCACCCGATTCTCGACGCCGTTGACCTCGCGCGCCGCGGCGAGTGGCGTCGCGAACTTGAACTGCACGCTCTTTGCCGGCCTGCCGTCGAGTTCGACGACGCGGACGATCGTCTCGTCGGACTGCTCGGCCTTCTTGATCGCCAGCACGCGGACACGCTTGCTGCTGGACGTGAGGAGCGAGAAGCTCTTGCCGAGCGCGCCGGCGTGCGGTGCCGTTTCGAACGCGAGGAGCGGGGCGTTCAGGCGCTGCGCCTGCCAGTCGGTCTGACCCTGCCGCCAGTCCCCGGCGTGGCCCGCCAGGCCGTAGAGGAACTCGTGGTGACCGAGGTCCTGCGACGACTGATCGTCGTAGCCGCCCCGGATGCCCGGCGTGCGGACGAGCGTGAGGCGGAGCGTGTTGTCGGCCGGCTTGTCGGACGCGATCTTCGAATCGGAGAGCACCGTGACGCCGTAGGTGCCGGTCTTGTCCGTCAGGTCGAACCACTGGTGCGATGCGACCTCGAACTGCCGCTCCTGGTCCGTCGGCCGCTCGATGGTGCCGATGTCCCAGTTGTAGGTGGCGTTCGGGTTCGACGCGGTCAGCGGGAAGACGGCCTTCAGGTGGGCTTCCTTGGTCATCCAGTCGATGGCGTTCGCGATCTCCACGCGGGAACCGCCATCACCGGCCGACAGCCGGATCGTCTGCACGAACGTCGAGCCTTCGGTCTCCCGGGTGACCTCGATCGCCACGCGGACGGGGCCGTTCTCGACGACCCGCACCTTCGCCGGACCGTGCACGTAGGCCCGCGGCGCACGCGTCTGGTCCTCCCAGTCCATGTTCCACGCCGGCCAGTTGCGCGGGTTGTCGGTCTTGATCTCGAGGCGCGCAGGCGCGGCCAGCAGCTCCTTCTTCAGTCCCTTGTCGAAGAGGCTGCTGATGTCGCCGTTCTGATCGATCTTCAACCGGTAGACGTCGTTCTCGAGCGACGAGTCGGAGGCGCTGAGCGCGGGCGCGGGCGCCTTCGCCACAGCGGCCTTCTGCGGCGGCGGCGTGACGCCGTCTGTCGGCCGCACCTCGTACACCGCGTATCCGACCGAGGGCATCCTGGCGAGGAAGAGCACGCGGCCGGCGGCTGTCAATTGCGCGGGCACGTCGATGCCGCCGGGGCCAATCACCCGCACGCCTTTCGGCGCGCCGCCGGGGAACATCACCGCCGCTTCTACGACGTCCTGGCGGGCGACGTTCAGCGGGTTGAAGACGACGACCGGGATGCCGGTCGCCTGCGTGTCGAGGCTCGATGCCACGGCCTCGGTCGCGCTGGTGAGCACGCCCGCGAACTGGTTCATCGCGAGGACCTGGTCGTTCCACGCGTACTCGTAGGCCTTGGGGATGCTCGTGCCCGGGATGATGTCGTGGAACTGCGCGCCCATCACCAGCGTCCAGGCGTCGTTGAGGCGCGCCATCGGGTACGGCCGCCCGCCGAGCCACGCGGCAGCCACCGATGCCCGCTCCGCGGCATCCGCCAGCAGCTCGTTGTGACGGTTCCAGCGCTTCACGTACGCCTGCGAGGTGATCGATCCGGCCGAGTGGTTGATCAGCTCGAGGTCACCCTTGTACCTGGGCAGCCGCGCCCACTGTTCCGGCTTGATGCTGAGGAACATCTGCTCCGCGGTCCCCTGGATCACGCGCACCGGGCCGTCACCGACCTGCACCTCGGGTGAAGGCGAAGCGGGCGGGCGCTGCGCCGCCCCGGGACCACCGCGGGCCGCGAACGGGTTCGGCAGCGCGATGCGCCCCTTCGTCAGGATGGCCTCCATCAGCTTCACCGACGCCTCGGTCGGCGTCCCGCCCGTGTCCCCCGTGCCGTAGTACATGTAGTCCGTGAACAGGCCCGTCACCTGCCCGTTGAGCGCGATGCGCGAGGGCCAGTCCACCAGCGGGCGCGCGGGCTGCTGGCCGGCGGCCGGCTCCGGCGGGGGCGGCGGCGTCTTCGTGATGTCGTAGGTGACCGACTGGCTGTAGCTGCCCGGGTTCAACGCGGCGACGATGCTGTTGCCGTCGGGGCCTTCCCAGACGCCGACGTTGAAGGGGATGCCGTCCGGTGTCTTCTCCGGCGAATCCGGTCCGCCGACCTTCGCCGCCGGCTGCCAGCTCGACGAGAGCTTCTGCGTCGAGAAGTACTTGACGCCGGCGTGGTTGAGGATGCTCGGCAGCGAGGCGGGGAAGCCGAAGCAGTCGGGCAGCATGTACTCCGCGCTCGTTTTGCCGAACTCGCGCGTGAAGAACTGCGTCCCGTAGAGCACCTGCCGGATGATCGACTCGGCCGAGGGGGAGTTGACGTCGTTCTCTTCCACCGACGACCCGGACGGGAACCACCGCCCGGCGGCGATGTACTTCTTCACCTTTTCGTAGTCGGCAGGGTAGTACTCCTTGATCATCCGGTACCGGTTCGAGCCGCTGAAGTTGAAGATGTAGTTCGGGTACTTCTCGAACAGGGCGAAGTTGTCGCGGATGGTCTTCGGCAGGTACTCGCGAATGGTCGTCGGATAGTCCCAGCGCCACTGGGTATCGAGGTGCGCGTAGGGCACCACGTAGAGCGTCGCGCCCTTGGTGAGGTCCGGTGGCGGCGGCTGCTGCGCCGGCTGCGGCTGCTGCCCCTGCACGCCGCCCAGCATCACAACGAAACACACGGCCGCGATGACTGCCAAGTGTCGTCCACGACGATTCACGAGTGCTCCTTGTTCGTTCAGACCACCACCCAAAGGCCAACGACAAAGATCACAAAGATCGCAGAGGAAAGCCAGAGCGCCGCTGGTTTCCTCCTCCGAGCTCTCTGTGTCCTCCGTGGTCAATCAGACTCTGCGTTTTCGTGCAGGAGCCGGCAGAGTGCGGCCGGGTCCTGTTCCGCTTCCACGTGGTTCCTGAAATCCTCGTGCATGAACCGGCGCGCGAGCGACGCCAGCACGCGCAGGTGCGTCGTCGCCTGGTCGGCCTCGCGGACCGCGAGCAGCACGAGTGTGCGCACCGGCTGGTCGTCGGTCGATCCCCAGTCCACACCGGATCGCAGCTTCACGACCGCCATCGAGCTGGCGACCACCGCGTCCGTCTTGCAGTGCGGGATGGCGAGGGCGTGCCCGAAACCGGTCGAGTAGGTGGCCTCGCGGTGCCACACCGCGTCTTCGACCTCGCGCGGCCGGTCGGTCCGGCCGGCCGCGTACAGCAGATCGACCGCGGCCTTGATCGCCTCCTCCTTCGTGTGGCAGTCCGCATCAAGCCGCACGAGTTCGGGTTCGGTCAGCGGCATCGGCGTCCAGTGGTCGCGTTCGTCCAGAAGGTGCGCGACATCGCGCGCCGTGGACGCTTGCATGGCCCGCTCCAGCAGCCGGCGGCACCCGGCCGCCGAGAGTCCGCTCAGCAGCGCCTTGGTGGACGCGATCTCCGGCGATGCCAGGCTGATCTCGTCGAGGCCGAGGCCAACCAGAATCGGCAGGTACTGCGCCTGTCCGCCCATCTCGCCGCAGAGCCCGACCCAGCGGCCGCACCGGTGCACCTCCGACACGATGCGGTAGAGCAGCCGCAGAAAGGACGGTTCGAGCGGGTTGGCGAGCGTCGTCAGCCGAGGGTTGGCGCGATCGGCCGCGAGGAAGTACTGGAGCAGGTCGTTCGTGCCGATGCTGAAGAAGTCGAGCGCCTCGCTGAGCGGCCCGAGCATGTAGGCGGCCGACGGCACCTCGATCATCGCGCCCACCGGCATCTCGCGGTTGAACTCCAGCCCTGCGCCGGAAAGCCGCGACTGCTCGTCCGCGATGATGCCCCGCACCCACGTCACCTCGTCCATGCACGAGATCATGGGGATCATCACCTGCAGCCGTCCGAACGCCGATGCGCGGATGAGGGCGCGGACCTGCGTGCGGAACAACCCCTCGAACTCCGGGTAGATCCGCACGGCCCGGTAACCCAGGAACGGATTGTCTTCCTTCGGGAGCGCGAGGTAGGGGAGCGGCTTGTCGCCGCCGACGTCCAGCGTCCGCACGATGACCGGCCGGCCTCCCGCGTTCACCACCGCGCGGCGGTACTGCTCGAACTGCTCGTCCTCCGACGGCGCGTCCTTTCGGGCGAGGAAGAGCATTTCGGTCCTGAACAGGCCGACCCCTTCCGCGCCGCCTGCCACCGCCTGCGTCACGTCGCCGGCCGACCCGACGTTGGCCGCCACCTCGATGCGATGCCCGTCTTCGGTCGTGGCCGGGCGCGCGATGAACCGGTGGGTCCGCGCGCGGCGCTGCTCGAGCCGGCGCCGTTCCATGTCGTAGTAGCGGCGTGCGGCGTCCGTGACTGCCGTCACGACGACCCCGAGATCCGCATCCACCACGACGTCCTGGCCGTCGAGCGCCGCCGCGTCCAGCCCAGCGACGCCCACCACTGTCGGGATCCCGCTCGACCGCGCCAGGATCACCGTGTGGGACGTGGTGCCGCCGTGCGCCAGCACCAGGCCCTTGAGCCACCGCCGGTCGAGCGCGAGAAACTGCCCGGGCGTCAGGGTGTCGGCCACGCACACGGCGTCGCTGGCCAGCGTGATCTCGTCCGGCGGCAGGGCCGTTCCGTAGATCTCGCGCAGCAGCGCGCGGCAGACGTCGCGGATGTCCAGCGCGCGCTCCTGCAGCAGCGCGCTCCCGGTGGCGGCCAGCATCGCGCTGAACTGAGACTCGGCTTCGGCCACTGCCCCTGCCGCGGTGCACCCGCCGTCACGGATGGCGTGGACGATGGCCTGGCTGAACTCGGGGTCGCGCGCCAGCGACAGGTGCGCCCGGAGCACGTCCGCCTCCTCGCCTTCGTCGTGCGCGTCGAGGCGCGCGTCGTAGTGGCTGAGCAGGCGGCCGACTCCCTCCTCGACCTTCTCTCTCTCGGCCTCGATGTCCTCCACACCGGTGAGCGGGATCGAGCCCGGCACCGTGAACCCGACCATGACGAAGGCGCGGCCCATGCCGATCCCGCCCGCGACCACCGTGCCCGGCGTCACCGTCGCGTTCGCCTGACGAAGCACCGGCGGCAGCCGCACTTCTCCCGGTCGGACTTCGACCAGGGCAGGGGCATCGTCCAGGTGAGGCAGCTTCTGCTCGATGAATACCTTGAGCGACTCGAGTGCCCACGCCGCATCCCGCCCGTTCGTGGCGATGCGGCAAGGGTCGCCGTGGCGGATGTCCAGGCCGACGATGCCGAGGACGCTCTTGGCGTTGGCGACCTGGCCCGTGCGTTCGTTGGCCACCCGCACGTCGGCGCTGAAACGCCGCGCGACATGCTCGAGCTCGCTCGCTGGCCTGGCGTGGACGCCGTTCGCCAGCGGGCAGGTGAACCGGTAAGCGGAGTCCATAGATCAGAGCCTGCCAAACACCGCCTCGGGGCTCCTGATGACCAGCTGCACCGGCACTTCCACCTTGCGGATGCGGTCGAACCGCTCGGGCCGCTCGAGTGCGATGTCGGCGGCGATGAGCGCGACGTCGGCCGCGTCCACGTCGGATTGCGACAGCTCGTTCTCGATGCCCATCGCGCCCTGCGTCTCGACCTTGATCGTGTGGCCCAGCTTCTTCGCGGTCTTCTCGATCTGCTCCGCGGCCATATAGGTGTGCGCGATGCCGGTCGGGCACGCCGTCACAGCGACAATTCTCATGACTTCTCCGTGAACCGCTTCACCGTGTTGATCGCGACCGCCGTCACGACGCTTCCGGCCACGATCGCGAGCACGTAGACGAGCCGGTTGTCCACCACCGGCAGGACGATCGGGCCGCCATGAGGAGCATGATCCCCCACCCCGCCCAGCATGGCAACTACGGCGGCCACCATCGAACCCAGCATGATCGACGGGATGACGCGCAGCGGGTCTCCGGCGGCGAACGGGATCGCGCCTTCGGTGATCCCGACGAGGCCCATCCCGAGCGCCGCGATCCCCGATTCCCTCTGTTCGTCGGTCCACAGCCGGCGTCCGAGGAACGTCGCCAGCGCCAGGCCCAGGGGCGGGGTGCAGATGGCCGCCGCGCAGGCGCCCATCATCGCGAAATTCCCCTCCTTGATCATCGCGGCGCCGAAGAAGAACGCCGCCTTGTTCACCGGCCCGCCCATGTCGAACGCGATCATCGCGCCGAGGATCATCGCGAGCACCACCGCGTTCCCGCCGCTCATCGACTGGAGCCACGTGCCCAGGAACTTCATGAAGTCCGCGATGGGGACACCGACCACTTTCAGCATCACCGTGCCGACGACGAGGCCCGACACGATCGGGATGATCAGGATGGGCATGATCGGCCGGACGTACTTGCTGACCGGCATCTTCTTCAGCAGGTTCACGACGTGTCCGGCCAGCAGGCCCACGAGCAAAGCGCCGAGGAAGCCGGCATTCGTCGTGCCGGCCAGGTAGCCGCCGAGCAGGCCCGGCACGAGTCCCGGCTTTCCCGCCATGCCGTACGCGATGAACCCGGCGAGAACCGGCAGCGCCATCTTGAACGCCGCGTCGCCGATGTCGAGCACCATCTTCAGCGTCGGCGCCCGGGAGAAGTCGGGCCCTCCGGTCGATGTCATCGATCCCGGATAAAGCATCGTCAGGAGCGCGATGGCGGTGGCGATGAGGATGCCGCCGCAGGCGATCATCGGGATGACGTACGACACGCCCGTCAGGAGGTACTGCTTGTGCTGCCTCAGGACTTCGTTCATCGGATTCGCCTCTGTCGAATGTGGCGCCGCGATTTGACCACAATTCCGTCTGCGATGGTAGGGATCGGGCGGGGTCACCGGTGAAAAAGGTGATAATGCAAGACCTGCCCCCCCAAGGAGAGGCTTCGTGAGAGATTCGTACGTCGGGAGGATCGCAGGGGAACTGAAGGTCGCGCCGCGCCAGGTGGCGGCCACGGCGGCGTTGCTCACCGAAGGGGCGACGGTGCCCTTCATCGCGAGGTACCGCAAGGAGGCCACCGAGAGCCTGGACGAGGTGGCCATCGCCGCGATCCGCGACCGCATGTCGCAGCTGGCCGACCTCGACGAGCGGCGCGCCGCCATCATCCAGTCACTCCAGGAACGGGAACTCCTGACCGACGAGCTGGCTCTTGCCGTGGCCGCGGCCGAGACGATGACCGCGCTCGAAGACATCTACGCGCCGTACCGCCCGAAGCGCCGCACGCGCGCGACCATCGCGAAGGAAGCCGGCCTCGAGCCGCTCGCCGACCTGATCTTCAGGGACCAGGCCACCGTCGACCCGCTCGAACAAGCCGCCGCGTTCGTCAGCGCGGACAAGAACGTGCCGGACATCGAGGCCGCCCTCGCCGGCGCGCGCGACATCCTCGCCGAGCGGTTCAGCGACGATGCGACGGCGAGATCGACGCTCAGGCAGCTCTACTGGTCGCAGGGCGCGGTGAAGTCGTCTGTCGTGCCAGGCAAGGAAGCCGAGGGCGCGAAGTTCAAGGACTACTTCGACTGGACCGAGCCGGTCTCGAACATCCCGAGCCACCGCATGCTGGCGATCCGCCGCGGTGAGGCCGAGGGATTCCTGCGCGTGCGCATCGCGCCGCCGGAGGAAGGCGCGCTGGCGATTCTCGAACGGCTGTTCCTCGAGGCGCCGGGCAGCCCGGGCGGCGAACAGGTGCGGCTGGCCGCGCACGACAGCTACAAGCGGCTGCTGGGCTCCGCCATCGAGGGCCAAGTCCGGCTCGAGGCGAAAGAGAAGGCGGACGCCGAGGCGATCCGTGTCTTCGCCGACAACCTCCGGCAGCTCCTCCTGGCGCCGCCGCTCGGGCAGAAGACCGTCCTCGCCATCGACCCCGGCTTCCGCACCGGCTGCAAGGTGGTGTGCATCGACCCGCAGGGAAAGCTCCTGCACAACGACGTCATCTACCCGACGGCCGCATCGCCCGCCCAGATCAAGCTGGCTGGCGACACGGTGATGGCGCTCGCGCACCGCTTCAACGTGGAGGCGATTGCGATTGGCAACGGGACGGCCGGCCGCGAGTCGGAGCAGTTCGTGCGCAGCCTGGGCCTTCCACCCTCGATCGTCATCGCGTCCGTCAACGAGAGCGGAGCCTCGATCTATTCGGCCAGCGACGCGGCGCGCGAGGAGTTTCCCGACCAGGACGTGACCGTGCGCGGAGCGGTCAGCATCGGCCGGCGTCTGGCGGACCCGCTGTCCGAGCTGGTGAAACTGGACCCGAAGTCGATCGGCGTCGGCCAGTACCAGCACGACGTCGATCAGTCGGCGCTCAAGCACGGCCTGGACGACGTGGTGGTGTCGTGCGTCAACGGAGTGGGCGTCGAGTTGAACACGGCGAGCAAGCAGCTGCTCAGCTACGTGTCGGGCCTGGGGCCGTCGCTGGCGGGGAAGATCGTGGCGCACCGCAACGAGCAGGGCGCGTACCGGTCGCGGAAGGACCTGCTGCGCGTGCCGCGCCTCGGCCCGAAGGCGTTCGAGCAGTGCGCGGGCTTCCTCCGCATCCGGGGCGGCGACCACCCGCTCGACGCGAGCGCGGTGCACCCGGAGAGCTACGGGATCGTGGACCGCATGGCAACCGACCTTGGCTGCGAGGTGGGCGACCTCCTGCGCGACGCATCGCTGCGCGCGCGCATCGTGCCGGAGAAGTACGTGACCGATACGGTGGGTCTGCCGACGCTGGCCGACATCCTCGCGGAGCTGGCGAAGCCGGGGCGCGACCCGCGCCGCGAGTTCGAGGCGTTCAGCTTCAAGGACGGGGTCGAGAAGATCGAGGACCTCGAGCCGGGGATGAAGCTCCCCGGCATTGTCACCAACGTGACCGCGTTCGGCGCGTTCGTGGACATCGGCGTCCACCAGGACGGCCTCGTGCACGTCAGCCAGCTGGCGGACCGCTTCGTGAAGGACCCGGCGGAGGTCGTGAAGGTCCAGCAGAAGGTGACGGTCACCGTGCTGGAGGTGGACATCCCGCGCAAGCGGATCGCCCTTTCGATGCGCACCAACGCCCAGCTGTCGCCGTCCGCGCCCCGCACGGCGCCCGCCGGCCCGCGCCCGGCACCGTCCGCGGCCCCCCGCGGCCCGCGCCCCGCACCGTCCGCCCCGGAGGCGCCGAAGCCTCGTCCGTCGGGCAGCGCCTTTTCCAACGCCTTCGCGGACGCGTTCCGCAAACGACGAGGCTGAAAGCGGCTTGGCCCTACGTCGGGCACGCAACCACGGGAAATGAGACTCGGGTGGGAAAAATGGGCCGGACCCCACGTGGGGCGCGGGCCGTGCTAAACTAGGCGAGGGTAAAAAGCTTGCCCGTTTGCGAAACAGCCGCCATCCGATGTCGAGGCGCGGTCGCTGGTGTCTGTCCGCACTGAATACGCCCGGTGACCCGCAACTGGCCGCCGGCGACTCGATCACGCGCTGCGCAACAAGGACACGAGATGGCGACGACACTGAACGGCACGATCAAGCGGCTGGTAGGCGACAAGGGCTTCGGGTTCATTCTGGCCGAGGACGGCCAGGAATACTTCTTCCACCAGTCCGCGTTCGCGCAGGGCTCTTTCTCCGATCTGCGTGAAGGCCAGGCGGTGACCTTCACGAAGGGTCAGGGACCCAAGGGCCCGCGGGGCGAGAACGTCAAGCTCGTCTAGTCCAAGCGTTCTGATCGAGAGGCGCGGCCGCGATCGCAGGGCCGATCGCGCCGTCGCCTCGACCACCACCGTCGGAGACAGGACCTCCTCTCAGGACCCCTCCCGTGCCGCGTCCGGCACATCGAACCCTTCGTTTGTCCGGCCACGAGCCGCCCCTTCTCCCGGGCGGAAGCCCGTGCCGGAACCCGAGCGGACAAGACGGAGCCCAATCCACCGAGCGTCACAGGGCTGCGGCACAAGGACGGCTTCAGCGGCAGTCCACGAGCACGCGGCCGAGCGCGGTCCGGTTCATCAGCGTGGCGCAGGCGGGGATGACCTCCGCGAGCGGGACAGTGCGGCTGACGATGCGATCGAGCGCCGGCGGCTTGAGGTCCGCGCCCAGGCGGTTCCAAATCGCCACGCGGAGCGCCATCGGGCAGTTGGTCGAACTGGCGCCGAGCAGACTGACGCCGCGCAGGATGAACGGGAAGACCGTCGCCTCGAACGCCGGCCCGGCGGCGTTCCCAACGGCGGCCACGTTCCCCCACAGCGCCACGTGACGGATGAGTCCCGAGAGAAGCGGGCCGCCGACGTTGTCGATGGCGCCGCCAAACCGGGTCGCCTCGAGCGGCCGCGAGCCGACGCCAAGTGCGTCCGGCGAGGAGACTTCGTCGGCGCCCAACTCGCGCAAGTACGCCGCGTGCTCCGGCCGTCCGGACACGGCGATCACCCGGTACCCGCGCTTCTTCAGCATCGAGACGGCGGCCGACCCGACGCCGCCCGTCGCGCCGGTGACCACGACCGGTCCCTGTCCGGGCGCCTGGCCGTTCACTTCCATCCTGTGCAGCGCGAGCGCGGCGGTGAAACCCGCGGTGCCGAGCACCATCGCTTCGCGGAGAGAGAGGCCCGCCGGCAGTGGCACCACCCAGTCGGCCGGCACGCGCACCAGCTGCGCGAAGCCGCCATCGTGCGCCTCGCCGAGGCCCATCCCGTTGACGACCACCGGGTCACCCGTCTCGAAACGCGGATCAGACGAGGATTCGACGCGTCCGGCCACGTCGATGCCCGCGTTCAGCGGGAAACGCTTGAAGATGGGAGCCCGCCCGGTGACACCAAGCGCATCCTTGAAGTTGATCCCCGACCATTCGGCGCGAATCACGACCTCGCCGCGCATGAGGTCGTCGACCGCCATGTTGACGATGCGCGCGCTGATGCCTTCGGTTTCGCGGAACACGCGGCAGGCTTGAGGCGACATGAGCGCTCCAATCATACGTTCCCGTCATCATACGACGCTCGTCCGCCGGCCGTCCAAGCGTCGGGGGCTCGCAAGATCGCCCGATCCCAAAATCGCCAGATCGCACGATAATGTCTCCATGCCCTCCCTCTCCCTTCTCCTGTCCCTTCTCCTGTTCACGGAGGCGCCCATGAGCGTTGATCACATCCACTGGCTCGGGCACGCGTCGTTCCGCATCGACGACGGCGCGGCGAAGATTTTCATCGACCCGTGGAAGCTGGCGGCGGGAGCGCCGAAAGCCGACGTGATTCTCATCACCCACGCCCATTTCGATCACTACTCGGTCGAGGACATCGCCCAGATCGAGAAGCCGACGACGGTGTTCGTCGCGCCCGCCGATGTGGCGTCCAAGCTGACCGGGGCGCACGTGATCGTGGCGGTGGCGGGGGGCTCGTACCAGGCGGGCCCGGTGAAGGTCATGGCGGTCGCGGCCTACAACACCAACAAGGACTTTCACCCGAAGGCGAACGGGTGGGTGGGATATGTCGTGACGCTCTCCACGGGCCAGCGCATCTACCACACGGGCGACAGCGACGTCACGCCCGAGATGAAGAAGGTGCAGACGGACGTGGCGCTGATGCCGTGCGGCGGGACCTACACGATGACGGCGGCCGAGGTGGCCGCGGCCGCCAACCAGTTCAAACCCGCGGTCCTGATTCCGATGCACTGGGGCGACATCGTCGGTGCGCGGGCCGACGCGGACGCGGTCGCGAAGGCGTTCAAGGGCAAGACGGTGATTCTGCCCGCGGAACGATGAGGATTGGCGTTCAACGCCGGCCGAACGACGCCATCAGCTTCCCGGCGATTCTGTTCAGCGGGTGAGAGCGGTGCAGGGACGCGAACGCGACCCTCTTCCGGATTCCCAGCCGCCGCAATTCATCGAGGATCAGGGCGTGCTCCCTGCAGTTGCCGTTTCGCGGCACGTCAGCCACCACGCCACGCTCGGCCCCGGGGGCCTTCGAAATCCCCTTCCAGAAGGTCGCGATGGCCTTCCCTTTGTCGCCCGCCAGCAGGTAGATCCGGCCGAGGTTCAGGTAGTGAATGGGGTTGCGGGGCTCCGACTGCAGCGCCACCTGGCACAGCTCGACGGCTTCACGGATTTCCCCCCGCTCCTTGGCCATGCAGTACCCGACGTAGGAGTTCACCACCGGGATGGCCCGGAGGGTCGGCGAGTGCTCGAGAGTGATCAGGCCGTGGAGCGTGTGGCCGCGGTCGATGGCGGAGATCGCCTTCTTCATCATCTCGTACTGATCGGGATCGAGCGTCGGTCCGCTGATCTCGGTTCGTTCCGCCAACGCGTTGAATGGCATCTTTATTCCCTCCATCGACACGGCCCCGGTCCCACCTGCGAGCGGCGAGGTCAGCCGCCCCACACCAGGCGCTTGGACACAGACGGGCGACGTGGCGGGTCGGCCACGCACGGACCTTCATTCGGATAGGTGAATAACATTACAGATCCGTTATCGGTCGATCTGGTCCCGGGCGCGAGGGTCGGAATAACCGCAACAGCCTCGCACGTTTTCCGAACGTCTCGGTTGACGTGCGAGCACGCGCATGCTGGCGCCTGCCACTCTGCAGGACGCGTGCCAAGTCGAGGGCGCGGGCAGGGGCGAACAGGCGGCGCGCCCGCACCACCCACGGCGCTATCATCGCGCGTCCCCTGTCCCGCGTTTTTGCTGGAGATTTTCGTGAAGCACCGAATGGCGTTCGGTACCGCCCTGTTCCTGGTTCTCGCCCTCAGCGTGCCGGCGTTCGCAGCCGGGCCGCTCCTCTTCGACAGGTCCGAGTACGCGGCACGCCGGGCCAGGCTGATGGAGAGGATCCCGGACGGAGTGGCGATCCTGCTCGGGGCGACTCCGCCGACCGACGGCGAGTTCTTCCAGAACAACGACATGATGTACTTCGCGGGCGTGGAGATCCCCAACGCCGCGCTCATCATCGACCGCCGGTCGAAGACGTGCACGCTGTACTTCACCATCACCGACGCGTCGGCCCGCAACGAAGGGATCAGCCTCGACCTCGTTCACAACGCGCAGACCGTCACCGGGATCGAACGCGTTGCCCCTATCGAGCAGTTCACGCCGGCGCTCTCGAGGCTGGCGGGCTCGACCGCCGTCCTCTACACGTCCTTCAAGCCCGAGGAACTGTCCCGCGAGTACTCGGCGGAGAAATTCACCTCGCTGCAGAACTCCATGACGCTGAACCTGTGGGACGGGCGGCTCACGCGCGAACTCCAGTTCGTGCGGAACCTCCGCGAGCGCTTTCCCCAGGCTGTCGTCAGGGACGCCGCGCCGTTCATCTGGGAGCTGCGCTCGATCAAGTCCGCGGCCGAGATCGAGCACCTGCGCAAGGTCGGCCGCATCGGCGTCGACGCCCACAAGGCGATGATGCGGGCCACCCGAGTCGGGGCCCCCGAGTACGAGATGTCCGCCGCGTTCGAGTACGGCGTGCGGAAGGCCGGGGCGCGCGACCTTGCCTACAACGTCATCATCAGCTCGGCAGAGAACCATCCTTATCTCCACTACTACCGCCACGACCGCGTCCTCAAGGACGGCGACTTCATCGTCGTGGACGCCGGGCCGAGCCTGGACTACTACGTCGTGGACATCTCGGCGTCTTACCCGGCGAACGGCAGGTTCACGCCGCGCCAGCGCGAGATCTACGAGGCCGCCCTGGCGATCCAGGAAGCGTGCAGGCAGGTCTATCGGCCCGGGATCGAGGCCAGGGACGTTCAGCCCCAGGTGCTCGAGATCCTGAAGAAGAAGGGGTTCGATGTCGACAAGGACCTCTTCAAGATCCGGACGATGCAGACCGGCATCAGCCACAATGTGGGCATGGCGACGCACGACGTCAGCGCGGGGCCGCGCGGCCCGCTGCGCCCGGGCATGGTGTTCGCGTGCGACATCTACGCGGTCTTCCCCGGCGAAGACCTGGGCGTGCGCGTGGAAGACACGGTCGTGATCACCGAAACCGGCTGCGAGAACCTGACGCCGGGCCTGCCGCGGACGATCGCGGAGATCGAAGCGTTCATGAAGGAATAGGGCGAGCCTCTGGGGCTGCCGGCGACGAGGCCTAACTCTCCGGTCGTTTCGGGCCGATACCCGAAACGACAGAGATGCATGTCGAATGCTACGGCTCGACGTTGCCCGATGATACCCGGCAGCACACAGAAAACCAGGACGCCTTCGTCATCGTCCGGGCGCCGGTGGTCACGGCGGTGGTGTGCGATGGCGCCGGGAACGCCCAGATGGCCGCCAGGCGGGTGGCCGACCTCTTCGAGTTGTGGCTCGGGGAAACCACGCTCGGCCAGATGCTCGCCGAGGATCCCTGGTCGCACTGGGTGCACCTGGCCGACTCGGCGCTGCTCGACGGACCCCAGAGCACGATCGCGGCGATCAGCCTCGTCGGGTTCGAGGCGCGGGGCGTGGTGGTCGGCGACTCCCGCATCTACCTCCTGCCGGAGGACGGCGGCTGCCGCCTGCTCGCCGAGCCGACGTCGAACGCCCTGCTGGGGAGCGGCGAGGCGCAGCCCACGCTCGTCCGGCACCACATGGCACCGCACGACTTGCTGTTGCTCCTCACCGACGGCGCATGGACGCCGCTCGGCCCGGTGCGCATAGATCGTGCGGCCCGCAAGGCCGCGCTCGGCCACCTCGCGGACGTCCCCCCGGCCATCCTCGAGGCCGCCGGCCAGCGCGGCCGCGCCGACGACATGACCGTCGTCGCCATGCGCCTCGCAGCCCACTAAGAACCGGCGGGTGGGGCGACCCTGCAGGATTGCCCTCGCGAGCCGGCCGTCGAAAGCTCCTCCCAGACTTGAAACCGGTTGTAGGATGATGGGCACGGAGGCCTCGATGACCCGTCGCGCGATCGTGCTGGTTCGGCTGACCATCCTCCTCGCCGTCGCCGCGCTGACCGTCGGCCAGCCGACCGCGCGGCAGGGCGCAGCCGCGCAGGCGGCGTCGGCCTTCGACGTCCGCGACGTCATGATCCCGGCGCGGGACGGCGTCGGCCTGCACACTATGATCTTCACCCCGAAGGGCACCCGGGAGCCGCTGCCCTTCGTCTTCCGCCGAACGCCCTACGGAGTGGACAACGCTGCGAACGACTTCGACGGGTCGCTCAAGGAACTGGCGGACGAGAGCTACATCTTCGTGTTCCAGGACATCCGCGGTCGGTACCGGTCGGAAGGCACATTCGTGATGCAGCGCCCGCCCAGGGATCCGGGCGATGCGAAGGCGATAGACGAGGGCACCGACGCCTACGACACCATCGAGTGGCTGCTGAAGAACATCGGGCCGAACAACGGACGGGTGGGGATGCTCGGCGTGTCGTACAGCGGGTGGACGACCGCGATGGCCACGCTCGAGCCGCACCCCGCGCTGAAGGCCGTCTCGCCTCAGGCCTCACCCGCCGACATGTGGCTCGGCGACGACTTCCACCACAACGGCGCGTTCCGCCTGAGCTACGGCTTCGAATACGCCGCGATGATGGAGACGACGAAGGAGAACTCGCAGTTCGCGTTCGACCGGTACGACACTTACCAGTGGTACCTCGCGCTCGGGCCGCTCTCCAACGTCAACGCGAAGTACCTGAAGGGGAAGATCCCTACGTGGAACGACTACGTGGGGCACCCCGATTACGACGCGTTCTGGCGGCGCCAGACCCTCGTGCCGTCGATCCGGGACGTGAAGGTGCCGACGCTCAGCGTGGCGGGCTGGTGGGACCAGGAGGACTTCTACGGTCCGATGGCCATCTACGAGGCGCTCGAGAGGTTCGACGCGCGCACGCATCTCAGCTACGTGGTCGTCGGGCCGTGGAACCACGGCGGCTGGAACGCGGCGCAAGGCCAGTCGCTCGGCGCGATCGACTTCGGCAGCGCGACGTCGCAGTACTTTCGCGAACACGTCCAGGCGCCCTGGTTCGCGTACTGGCTCAAGGACAAGGGGCGGCTCGACCAACCGGAGGCTCTCACGTTCGAGGCCGGCACCAACAAGTGGCGGAGGTGGAGCGCTTGGCCGCCGAAGCAGGACACGACGGACCGCCACCTGTACTTCCACGCGGGCGGGAAGCTCTCGTTCATGGCACCGGCGACCGCCGACGCCCAGGGCTTCGACACGTACGTATCGGATCCAGCGCACCCGGTCCCGTACCGCCACCGTCCGATCCAGGCCACCTATTTTCCCGGAGGCTCCGGCTGGTACACCTGGCTGCTGGAGGACCAGCGCTTCGTCACCGATCGCGACGACGTATTGAGCTGGGAGACGGAACCGCTCGACGCGGACGTGACCGTGGCCGGGGAGATCGTGGCGAACCTGTTCGCGTCAACGACGGGCACCGACAGCGACTGGGTGGTGAAGCTGGTCGACGTCTATCCCGAGGACCTGCCGTCGAACTGGAAGCTGGCGGGCTGGGAGCTGATGGTCTCCAACGAGGTGTTCCGCGGGCGGTATCTCGAGGGCTTCGACCGGCCCAGGCCTCTCGTACCCGGCAAGGTCGTACCGGTTCGCTTCAGCCTGCACACGCAGGACTACTGCTTCCGCAAGGGACACCGCATCATGGTGCAGGTGCAGAGCAGCTGGTTCCCGCTGATCGACCGCAACCCGCAGACGTTCGTCTCCAACATCTTCGAGGCGAAGGCGTCGGACTTCCGCGCGGCGACGCAGCGGATCTACCGATCGGCGGCGTACCCGTCGCACGTCACAGTGCCCGTCGTGAATCCGTGACCGTCGGCCCGGAACTCCCCCCAGGAGGTTGCAGTCATGCCGTGCTTGTTCGTCCTGCTCGCGCTGGCCACGCCGCGGCTCGTCGTGATCCTGCTGTGGCTCTTCACCCGTTGGTTCCACGGCATGTTCAGCACGTCGCTCTGGCCGATCGTCGGCTTCTTCTTCCTGCCGACGACGCTCCTCTGGTACACGGCCGTCGAGCATTGGTTCGGCGGCGAGTGGACGCTGTGGCCGATCGTCGGCCTGATCGTCGCGCTCTCGATCGACGTGTCGCCGGCGAGCGGCAAGCGGAAGAAGAAGGGGTAAGGGGCTGCAGGAGCAGCCGCTATGCTCAAGAAAGTTCTCATTAGCGCTCTCCTGCTGGTGCTCCTCCTTTCGCTCGGCCTCTTCTTCTGGGTCAGGGCCGTGTTCACGCAGGACAGTGTGCGCACGGCGCTTGCCCGGCAGTTGTCGGAGGCGATCGGCCAACCGGTGGACATCGGCAGCATCGCCGCAACCATCTATCCGCGAGTGACGGTAAATCTCGGCCGAGTCAGCATCGGCGCCCCTCACAGGGTCCGGATTCAGACGCTCCACGTCGGGACCGATTTCAGCGCGCTCCTCTCCCGGCGCATCGAGCACGCCACGCTGGGGCTCTCCGGCGCCCGAGTCGAGCTGCCGCTGCCCCCGTTCTCAATCCGCAGCAGGTCCGCTACCCGTTCGGCGCCTGTCGAGATCGTGTCCATTGACGCGATCGTGCTGCGCGGCGTCGAGATCATCAGCGGAGGACGTACGCTGACCGCGGACGTGGAGGTCGTGCCGCAAGGTCGGGGACTCACGCTTCGGAACGTCACGCTCGGAGCCGGCAGAGCTATGGCGGAGGTGACGGGGCAGATTGCCGACCTCTCGGGGCCGGTCGGCGAGTTGGCGATCAAGGCCCGTGCGCTGGACCTCGATCAGCTGCTTGCGTTTGCAGCCGACTTCGCGACGGGTAGCGGGATCGGCACGACGGCGAGGGCAGGGACCATCTCCGCTCCGGTGCGCCGAACGGGTCCAACCGCCATCCCCCCTGGCGCGCCGCCCATGAACGTCGCGGTATCCCTCGAATCCGACCGCGCGACGATAGGTACATTGACGCTCGACAAGCTGGTGAGCAGGGCGCGCGTCACGTCCGAGGCCATCACGCTCGAGCCGATCGGTTTCGGGCTCTTCGGCGGCCGACAAGACGGGTCGCTCGTCATTACGCCGGGCGCCCTTGCCGGATACAGGCTCCGTGCAACGCTGTCGGGCATCGACATGGTCGCGGTCACCGCAATCGGTGGAAGTCCGGGCCTGATCACCGGCCGGCTTTCGGGAACACTGAGTCTCACCGGACGCGGCACGAGCGCCTCGACGGCGCTGAAACGGGCGCGAGGAACGTCGCGCGTGGACATCGTCGATGGCGTCGTCAGGAACCTCGGCCTCGTCCGCACAGCGGTCGTCGCCATGTCCGGGCGCTCGGACGGTGGAGGTGCCGCCGGTTCGAAGGATGAGCCGTTCACGAGACTCGGAGCCACGCTGACGATCGACGACGGAGCGGCGAGCACGCAGGATCTGCGCCTCGAGTCGAAAGACCTGTTGCTGACGGCGGCGGACACTGTTCGACTCGACGGCAGCGCGGTCAACCTCGCGGGCCACGTCCAGCTGTCGGACGAGCTCTCCGGGCAGGCAGGCCGCGATTTGTTCCGCTACACCCAGGAGGGGGGCCGCGTCACGCTGCCCGCCACGATCACCGACACCGCGGACGCGCCGCAGGTGCGGATTGACGTCACGGGCGTGCTCGGGCGGGCCCTCTCCAACCGCGCGAACGAGGAAATGCAGAAGCTACTGAAGAAGGGTCTCGGCGGCCTGATCAAGAAGTAAGCGTGCTTCCAGACGCACGCCTCCGGGACGGCGATTCGTTCCGGCGCTCGCGGGCCCATCGGATGCGGGTGTGTTTGGCGGCGCCGTCCATTGAGGTATCATTAAGAATTCGGGTCCGTCGATGTGACGGGTCGGGGTAACAACAATACAGACTGCGATATGAGCAAAAACTACATCTTCTCTTCCGAGTCGGTCGGCGAGGGCCATCCCGACAAGGTGTGCGACACGATTTCCGACGCCGTCCTCGACGCCTGTCTGGCGCAGGACAAGTTCAGCCGCGTCGCCTGCGAGACATACGCCAAGAGCAATCTCGTCGTCGTCGGCGGCGAGATCACGACCAGGGCTACTCTGGACTTCAACGCGATCGCTCGCCAGGCCATCCGCGAAATCGGCTACGTCCACGACGACGACGTATTCCATGCGGACAAAGTGCTGATCATGAACGCGATCACGTCGCAGTCGGCGGACATCGCGCAGGGCGTGGATGCGAGGGCGGCGAAGGGCAAGGAGAAGGCTGAGCAGGGCGCCGGCGACCAGGGGCTCATGTTCGGCTACGCCTGCAACGAGACGCCCGAACTCATGCCCGCGCCGATCATGTACGCCCACCAGCTCGGCGCCGAACTCACGCGCATTCGCAAGACCGGCAAGGTCGAGTGGCTCCGGCCCGACGCCAAGAGCCAGGTGTCCGTCCGATACGTGGACGACCAGCCGGTGGAAATCACCAACGTCGTGATCTCCACGCAGCACAGCGCCAGCGCGAGCCACAAAACGATCAAGGCCTTCTGCATCGAGAACGTCATCAGGCCGATGCTCCCGGCGCACCTGCTCACCCGGAACACGAAGATCCTCATCAACCCGACGGGCCGGTTCGTCGTCGGCGGGCCGCAGGGCGACACCGGGCTCACCGGCCGCAAGATCATCGTGGACAGCTACGGGGGAATGGGCCGTCACGGCGGCGGCGCCTTCTCGGGCAAGGACCCCAGCAAGGTGGACCGCAGCGCCGCTTACATGGGCCGCTACGTCGCCAAGAACATCGTGGCCGCCGGCCTGGCCACCAGCGCCGAGATCCAGTTCGCGTATGCCATCGGCTACCCGGATCCCGTCAGCGTCTGTGTCAATACGTTCGGGACCGCTCGAAAGGGCTTGACCGACGAGCAGCTCGAACGGGCCGTGTGCTCGGTGTTCAGCTTCAAGCCCGCCGAGATCATCAGGCAGCTCAACCTGCTCCGTCCGATCTACGGCAAGACGACCAACTACGGCCACTTCGGCAAGAGCGATCCCGATCTCACCTGGGAGCGCGTGGACAAGGTGGCAGCGCTCAGGAAAGCCCTGCGCTAACCGTTCGCCCTTGGGGTCAGATCTTGAATTGATGTTGTTGTCATGATCTGACTCCGCGCTCCTGCACGGCCGCGTCATCGACGAACGGCACGACCCAGTCCCCCCCTCACCACTTCCCGTCAGTGATCCCAGTCAGAACGCGACGAACAGACCCAGGCGGCCCCCCAGCGCCTCGATGTCCGGGTTGTGGTTCGGGCCGTTCAGGCTGGCGTTCGAGAGGTGAAACCACCGGACCGAGACGATCGTCCCGACGCGCGGCGCGAGATGGGTGGCGATGGCGACACCCCCCTGGACCAGGTAATTGAAGCGCGTCCCGTGTTCGGGCACGATTTCGGTGGAGTAGGAGGCCCCGACGCCGCCCTCGGCGAAGAGCACGGCCGATCGATACTCGACAATCCGCCGACGGAACATCACGGACAGGCCGCTGACGAACGTGTTTGGCCCGGATTGCCTCACGCTCGTGCCGAGCGTCTCGAGCGCCACGCCCCAACCGTCGCCGCGATTCGCCGAGACGATCGCCGAGACGCCTTGCAGGGTCACCTTCGGCCGGCCGTTGAAGTTCCAGGCTTCGACGAAGTACGAGCCGTACAGCTCCACCGCGTGGCACCCTGGCGAGAGGAACCGGAAGTCCTCGCACACGCGCGCGGGCGCCGGTGCCGAGTCCTGGGCGGAGGTTGACAGCGGCCAGGCGGCGAGGAACGCGACGATCAGGGTTGGCGCCGTGCGGTGCATGATGTCACCAACGGGTCGATCGCGCTGGAGATTCGCCTCAGGCCGAGCCTTGCGGATCGGCATCTACCATATTAGCCTGTTGGAAATCGGAGGTTCCGGTCCCGGTCGGTCGCCGATATGCGCGCTCACCAGATCCTCTCCAGGCTGGCCGGCCCAAGCGCCGTGATGGCCGTCGTGGCTCTCCTCTCGGCCCCCTGTCCCGCAACGGCCCAGGTACCCGTGTCGCTCCAGCTCGACGGCGCGTTCTACGGGGACAACACCGAGTTCGACGGCACATTCCGTTCGGGTGAGACGATCCTCGGCGCGTTTCAGCGCCTGTTCGTCGAGTTCCGTCCGGGCGGCAACGCGGCGGTCCGATTCGGGCTGTTCGCGCAGGAGCGCGCCGGCTCGAGTTCGCCGGTAGACCATGCGCTCCCGATCGTGACCCTGGACCTCGGGTCCCCGCACCAGCGCTTCATCGTCGGGACCCTGGATCCGAACAGCCCGCGCAGCTTCGGGCCGGATCGGACGACACCCCACGGGCTGCTCCCGCCACTGGCGGTCGAGACGCTGTGGTTCACTCGCGCGTACGAAGCCGGCATCGAGTGGCTCGTGAACGCCGATCGGATCAGGCAGGACGCGTGGCTCGACTACCAGCTGGAGAACACCGCCGAGCACCGTGAAAAGCTCGACGCGGGTGTGGTGGGGCGTGCGCGGATCGGCGGGCCGGTCTACGCGGGTTACCAGTTCCACATCGTCCACCACGGCGGCCAGCAGTACGCGACCGGCCCGGTGTCCGACAGCCTCGGCTTCGCGCCGAGCCTCGTCGTGGAAGGTCCACTGGGCGGGTTGGACCTGGCGTCGGCGGAGGTGTTCGTGCTCGCGGCCTTCGATCGCCCCGACCGCTTCGCGGCCACCAACCCCACCCTCGAAGGCCACGCCGTCTTCGTCCGCCTCGCGGCCGAGACCCGCGGCTGGCGCGGCCATCTCATCGCGTGGAGGGGCCACGACTTCAACCACGAGGACGGCGATCCGAATTACCTGTCGCGGTTCTCGAATGGAACGCTGGACCACGGCACGCGCGAGTACTCTGAAGTCGGGATCGCCAGGCTCATGCGGCCTGCGCCCGGCCTCGAGTTCGAAGCCTCGTTCCGGGTGCACCGCATCGATTCCGACTACGGCTACTCGTACCGGCTGCTGGGCACCGTGCACCTGGCTCTCTGGCACGGGACGATTTCCGCCGCCCGCTGAGGGGGCGGCGCAGCCGTCAGCGCGGCAGCATCCGCCTCCTCACTCGGCCGGCTTGAAGACGTCCAGGATGCGATCGCGCGCCGGCGACGGGCCCATCGCGGCGTGGCGCTCCGCCACGTAGGCGCCGAAGGTCGGCGGCGGCTCCGGGTCGCGGAAGAGGACACCGGTGTAGATCTGCTTGCCGTAGTGCTGGGCCAGATCCATCGCCTTGATCCGGTCGGACGGGTCGTGGCCGACCGACTGCAGCGACGTCATCTTCTGCTTCAGCGCCTTCAACTGCGTGTCCGGCTCGCCGTAGGTGACGCACGGCGACTGCACGTTGATGAAGGCGAAGCCCGGGAAGCGGATGCCCTCCTCGATCAGGGCGCCGAGCTGCGCCATGTCGGCCGGCGTGCCCTGCGCGACGAACCGGCAGCCGTAGCCGAGGACGTAGAGCAGCGGGTTGACCGGATCCTCCATCGACCCGTAGGTGCTGGACGCAGTACGCAGACCACGGGGCGAGGTCGGGGACAGCTGCCCCTTGGTCAGGCCGTAGATCTGGTTGTCCATGATGATGTAGGTGAGGTCGATGTTGCGGCGGATGGCGTGCGCCACGTGGCCGCCGCCGATCGAGAAGCCGTCGCCGTCGCCGCCGGCTGCAAGCACCAGCAGGTCGGGGTTGGCGAGCTTGATCCCCTGGGCGATCGGGAGGGCGCGACCGTGCACCGTGTTGAAGCCGTACGCCGTGGTGTAGCCGGGGATTCGGCTCGAGCAGCCGATGCCCGACACGAACGCGATCTCGTGCGGCGGGCGGCCGACGGCCGCGAGCGCGCGGTAGATCGCCTGGACGACGCCGAAATCGCCGCACCCGGGGCACCAGATCGGCTTGAGCTCGCTCTTGTAGTCCTTGGACTGGTAGATCGCGGCGTCGGGCGGCAGGGTCGTTGTCGGCATTCGATGACCTCGTATCTCCCACTCGGGCTCACGCCCGCTCGTTCTCAATTCTCACTTCTCAATACCGGATTCCGACCGCCTACTCCGACTGGTTGACCGGCTCGCGCTCTTCGAGGATGGCGCGCGCCTGCGCACGGAGCCGCTCCACGATCTCGGCCGGGCTGATCGGGTTCGACCCGCTGCGCGAGAACGACTCGAGCCCCACCGGGACGTCCACGTACATGCGGATGACGCGATAGAGCTGCCCCTGGTGGGACTGCTCCACGACGAGCCCGCGCTTCACCGAGCCGAAGAAGTCGCCGTAGACCTCCTCGGCGACCGGGAAGAGGAGGCGCGGCACCAGGATCTTCAGCTGGAGCCCGGCCTGCCCGGCCAGCTCGAGCGCCTCAAGCGCGAGCCCCGACATCGATCCCCACGCGATGAGCGCCAGCGGCGCGCTGTCGGATCCGGCCGTGACGAACAGATCCTTGCGCCCCTTGAGCGGCATCAGCTTGCGCAGCCGCTTTTCGTTCATCTTCGCGTGGATCGACCCGGAAGCGGTGGGCGCGCCCGATTCCGTGTGCTCGATGCCCGACGCGAGGTAGTTGCCGCCCTTCATCCCGGGGTGGCTGATCGGGCTGATCCCCGACTCGGTGATCCGGTAGCGCACGTAGTGCTCGAGCTCGTGCTCGGTCGGCGCCCGGCGCTCTTCGACATGGACCCCTTCGGTGACGGGCCGGTCGATGGCTTCCTTGCGCTGGGCGATCTCCTGCTCCGACAGGATGATGACGGGCGTCTGGTAGCGCTCGGCGATGTTGAAGGCCTCCACCGTCACGGGGAACGTGTCGGCCACGTTCATCGGCGCCAGGACCGGGCGCGGGGCGTCGCCGTGAGCCGAGAAGATCGCCTGGAACAGGTCCGACTGCTCGCTCTTGGTCGGGATGCCGGTGGACGGGCCGCCGCGCTGCACGTTGACGATCACGAGCGGGAGCTCGCTGATCGTCGCCAGGCCGATCATCTCCGTCTTGAGCGACATGCCCGGGCCGCTGGTGGCTGTCAGCGCCTTCTTGCCGGCGAAGCTGGCGCCCACGCACGCGCCGATCCCGGCGATCTCGTCCTCGCACTGCAGCATCGTGCCGCCGAACTTCCAGATCTCGCGGTTCAGGAACTGCATGACCTCGGACGACGGCGTGATGGGATAGCCCCCGAAGAACTGGCACCCGGCGAAGATCGAAGCGGCCGCGCAGAGGTCGTTGCCGTCGGCCACCATCTTGGCCCCGGTCCCTGCGGCCACCGGCGCGAGCGCCCGGCTCGTCCGAAGCGGGTTGGCCTGTGCCCAGGCGAGGCCCGCCTCGAAGGCGCGCTCGTTCCGGGCCATGATGTCCTCGCCCTTCTTCGCGAAGCGCTTTCGCAAGCCGGCGCGGATGTGCTGGGGCGCCAGGCCGAACCACCCGGCCATCAGGCCGAGTACGACGGTGTTCTTCGCCTTCTCCGATCCGGCCGTCTCCTTCGCCATCGCCTCGATTCCGACCGCGACCACCTCGGCCGGCCTCACGCCGGCCACCGGAATCTGGTCGGGGGCCACGCGCGTGTTGGAGTCGTAGATCACGACGGAGTGGCCGTCGAGGGCGAGTTCTGCACCGAACTTCAGGAAATCGTCCCAGTTGAGCGCGACCGCCACGTCGAGCGCGCCGCCGGGGCCGAGAACCGGCCGCGTGGACACGCGCAGCCGGAACGAGGATTCGCCGCCGCGGATCTGGGGCCCGAAACTCTTGGTGAGCATGGCGTGGTAGCCGGCCAGCGCGAGCGCCGTCATCAGGGAGTCGCCTGCCGAGACGACGCCGTCGCCGCCCGACCCGGCCATGCCGATCACGAGGTCTGTGTTCATCTCTAAGTACATATCACGTCTCAGGCGCACGGCGGCTGTGCAGGCGACGGCGGCCGGCGGCGGGCGTGCCACGGTACGCCGGCACGAGAGAGCCAGGCGCGGACCGGGCTGACGCACAGGGCGACTGTGAGGTCCGCCGAACCGGAGCCCGGCGCGGCAGACCGGGCCACGACTGGCGTCTCACCAATCGGCGAGGTCTGCCGCGCCAGCCGCAAGTCGCAGACCGCCAGGCGCGAGCCGGACGTCCGACCAGACGTCTTGAACGGCCAAAGTCGATCCGAATAGGTCAAGTTCTGTCGAACGTCGCGTCCGCCGTTCAAGACGTCTAGCCCGCCCCGCGGTTCGCGGGGCCGGCCAACAGCGTCTCTGGTTCTAGCGAGGCGGGCGTCGTCGCCGGACATGCTTGGCGGTCCGAGGCCCGCCTCGCTAGCACTACTGCGGCGGTTGAAGCGATCCGGGCAGGCCGAAGAGGCGGTTCTGCTTGATCACCCCGACCACCTCCGGGGGCACGAGATCTTCCCACGTCGGGTCGCCCGACTGGATCAGCGCGAGCACGTCGCGCGGCATGACGGAAAGATCCGCGTCGGTCGGGGCGTCGAGCGTCTCGATGAAACCGTTCTCCCGAAGGTAGGCGTAGAGGTGACCGAGGCGCCGCGGGACCGCGAAGCTCCCCGCCGTGACCACTTCGCCGGTGGCCGTGTTGCGCCACGGGTAGACGTACAGCTTCACCGGGCCCGCCAGGAGCCGGCCGAGCGCCTCCAGCACGCCTCCGTCGAGATCGGTATAGTGCTGCTCCGCGATGACCTGCGCCAGCGTCGGGACGCCCATCACCATGCCGATGCGTTCGGGCGTATAGCGGCGCAGGTAGGTGGTGACGTTGTGGAAGCGCGAATAGTTGGTCACCATCACGGTTCGGCCGAGGACGCGGAGCACATCGACTCGCGCCAGGAAGTCCGCGTGCACGACCTGCTCGCCGAGCGACTGGAGGTTGCGCACGGTCATCTCCATGAGCACGACGGGCTCCCGGCCGCGCATGTCCGGCTCCCGCGACATGTGCTCCAGCGAACGGGAGAGCATCCCGTGCGTCACCTTCGTGACCGGCCGGAAGCTCCCGCGTTCGATGAGCACCGGAGCCCCGTGGAGCAGTTCCGCCGGTTCGAGCACGTCCCCTCCCGGCGAGAAGAGGGCCGCGTTCGTGAGGCGCTGCTGCACGAGCTGGAGGCTCATGATCCGGTTGTCCACCCCGGCGAACGCCGGCCCGGAGAACTTGATCATGTCCACTTCCATGCGGTCCCGCGTGAGGTTGTCCATCAGCGAGCCGATGAGCGCCTCGGGACGCGCGTGGTCGTAGAACGCGCCGTGGAGGAGGTTCACGCCCAGGACGCCGAGCGCCTCCTGCTGCCGCGCATTCTCCAGGTCCCACATCCGCGCGTGGACGATGATCTCGGAAGGCCCGGTGCGCGGCGCGGCCTGGAAGCGGATGCCCAGCCAGCCTTGCCCTTCCTCCTTCCGCGAGAAACTCTTGGCGGCCACCGTGTCGGCGAAGACGAAGAACTGCGTGGATGCGCCGCGGGACGCGTCGAGGCGCTGCAGGAGCAGCTCCCACTCGTGGTCGAGCATGGCCTGCAGGCGCTGCCGGCTGACGTAACGCTTAGCCGCGCCGTAGACGGCGTCGGAGACCGCCATGTCGTAAGCGGACATCGTCTTGGCCACGGTGCCCGCGGCGCCGCCGACGATGAAGAACCAGCGCGCGACTTCCTGGCCGGCGCCGATCTCCGCGAACGTGCCGTAGCGGGCGGCGTCGATGTTGATGCGGAGGGCCTTGTCGTGAGTGGCGGCGACGCTCATGGATCGAGTATGCCTCCGAACTCGCCGCTTCGGCTACCGCGATGAGCGGGGAGTGTCGCCGAACGAGAAGACCAGCGTTCCGCTGTAGCTCCCGGAGGCTCTCGCCGGGCTGCCAGCCGGCCCGGACTTGTCTGGCGCGACGAACTTCGATCCGATCGCCGGAATCGCGTGGAGAATCGAGACGTCGCCGGCAGGGAATTCCACCGTGGTGTTCTGGTGGCTGATCGGCGGCGTGCCGACGCGCAGATACACGTCGGCCGACGCGCTCGTGATGGTCAGCGGACCCGAGGCGGTGTCGAGCCGCGCCCATCGCAGGCCCGCGAAGCAGCCCTGGAATTCGGGGTAGTTCCACGCCTCGCCCGGCTGGATGTCGTTTCGCGCGGTCTCGTGAACGCCGAGCCGTGTGCCGCGGAGGCGGTTCTGCCAGACTCGATACGGGCCGTCGCCGAGCCAGCGGAGCGACGTCATGCGCTCCTCGGGGTGGTCGAACGTGATGCCGTGGTAGAGGAACTCGCCGGTGAGCGAGTACCCGTAGTCGAGTCGCAGGGAGCCGTCGCCGCTGAGCGTCCAGCGGAACCGGTCCAGGCCGCTCCCGCCGCGACTCTCGACCCACGCGACGGTTTCGCCCGTCCGCGCGTCGCGCTCCGTCCCGCTCGTCACGACGGCGGTGGCAGCAGGCGCGGCAGGGAACCGACCCGCTGCGTAGCCGAGCCGGACGGATGTCACGGCTATCGGCTGGCCGTTGGCGCGCCGCGCGTTCGAAAGCCTCACCGCCAGGACGGCCTGCGGCGGGAAGTCGTAGTCCTTCCCGTCACTGGCACGGCGCGTGCCGTTGTAGATGGTCCTCCACGAACGGTTGTCTGGAGAGATCTCCAGCTTGAAGGCGGCCCACGCATCCGTTCGCGCGTAGTCGAGCTCGACCTGGATCGTGTTGGCCAGGTGCGGCGCGGCGAGCCGGCGCACCCCCGCCGCGGAGTCTTCGCTCGAGAATGCCAGCCAGTCGGTCGCCGCGGCGGATTGCGGACGGCCGAACGCGAGCCGCGGCCCATTCGCGAGCGCCGACGTGCGGTCCTTGCGGCGTACGCTCCGCAGCAGGCCGGTCGCGGCGTCGAACGTCGCGGTCAGATCGCCGGCGGTGAGGCGAATCTCGCCCGCAGCGGCGGTGACCGTCGGCAGAGAGCCGCGCGACGCCGGACGCGCGCTGACGCGGGGGCCGAGCGCCGGGAGCGGCCAGGTCCACGTCCACAGTTCCTGGTCCCCTGGGCCGAAGGCGACCAGCGCCAGCGCGTCGGCGTCGCGCCAGCTCGCGGGAAGCGCAAGGGTGAGCGCACCGCTGGCGTGCGGCGCGACGGCGGGGCCGGGCGTTCTCCCCTCGGCGATGACCGTGGCCGCCGTGCTCGATCCTCCCGGTCCCGGGTAGCGCACCAGCTGCCAGGCGAAGCGGCACTGCGCGAGCGACGTGAAGTCGTACCGATTGGCCACGACAAGCGTGCCGTTGAAGGTGCCGTCGAGCACGGGGGCGGCGATCTGAACCGGAGACCACAGGTCTCGAACCGTGTAGTAGCTGCCTTCCCGTTCGTGGCGCGGACCCACGATGCCGTCCGGCGCGAAGGTGCTGAACACGTCGATGCGTCCGCCCTGATCGGTGCGCACGATGCCTTCGTCCGCGAAGACCCAGAGGAACCCGCCGCCCCCGAAGGGCGACGCCGCGATGGCGTTCCAGTAGTCTTCGAGGCCGGCGCCCGCGCCGCCGTCGTAGAGACCGTGGATGAACTCGGTCGGCATCACGATGTTCGGGCCGAGAAGCCGCTTCGTGAGGTCGTCGTAGGTCGGGTAGTGCTTGGTATCCACGTCGTCGTGCACTTCCCACGGGTGGAGCACGCGGCGGTTCTGCGGATCGTAGAGCGCGAATTCGCCGTCGAGCCCGCGATTCCAGCCCCCCTCGTTGCCGTTGTCCCAGAAGAGGATGCTGGGGTGATTCACGTCGCGCTCGACCATCTCGCGCACGAGGCGGTGGCCAACGTCGGTGTCGTGGGCGTGATGCCAGCCGCTCAGTTCGTCGAGCACGTAGAGCCCGAGTTCGTCGCACGCGTCGAGAAACGCCTCATCGGGCGGGTAGTGCGACATGCGGACGGCGTTCATGTTCATCGAGCGGATGAGACGCGCGTCGTCGTCGCAATCGCCGGGGTCGAGCGCGCGGCCGGTCTCGGGGCGGAAGCTGTGGCGGTCAACGCCTTTCAGCAGGATGCGCTGGCCGTTGAGGAACAGCCCCTGGCCGGCCCGGACTTCGAACGTGCGGAACCCGAATCGCGCGGTGGTCGTGTGCAGCGCCTCGTCGCCTTTGCGCAACGTCAGTCGAACGGAATAGAGATTCGGCGTTTCGGCGGTCCAGAGACGCGGCGCGTCGATCCTGGTTGAGAGCCGCACGCGGCCCGCGCCGCCTGCCGGGATCGCCGCAGAGAACGGCCGGCCTGCCGGCGCGCCGTCCGCTGTGAGAATCTGCGCGTGAACGGCGGTGGCGTCGCGGACGGCGGCAAGCGTCACGTCCGCGGTGAACGTCCCGTCCGCGCGCGCGTCGATGGCGGCGTGCTCGATGGACTGCGCGGGCGCAGCCTCGAGCCACACGGGACGAAAGATGCCGCCGAACACCCAGTAGTCGCCGCCGCGCTCGGCGATCTCCGTGTCGATGTTGGCGGAGGCTTTCGCGACATCGACCTCGAGCACGTTCTCGGGCGACGCGCCGAGCGTGACGAGGGATGTCACATCGAAGTGGAAGCGGTAGAACGCGCCCTGGTGCGTCGGGCCCGCGAGCCGGCCGTTCACCTTCACGGTGGCGTCGGTCATCACCCCGTCGAACACGAGGCGGATGCGGCGGCCCTTCCACGCCTCGGGCACGGCGAAGCGCAGGCGGTAGAGGCCGTGCTCGCTGCTCCGCGCGAGTTCCTGGCCGTAGTTGTACGTCCCGAACCCGTGCTGCTCCCAGTTCGACGGCACCGGAATCGTCGTCTGTTCGCCCGCGCGCCGGCCGCCCGTCACCGAGAACTCCCACGGCACCGCGTCCCTCGGCCCATGGCCGGAGAGGTACTGCCGCTCGGTCTGCGGATCCGCGGCGCAGACGCACACGGCCGACAGCAGCGCGGCCAGGACAAGAAACGCCAGCGTGAAAGAGCAAGGCTCGGAACGGCGCATCGTGCGCTCCCTCGAGGATGTGTGCGTGCTCGTCGACGTCACTGTACTACACCACGCCGGGCCGCGCCGTGCGGCGATGGTCTCGACTGATTCGCGGCCATCTAATCGCCCTCGGACGGCCAACGGACCCGGGCGGGCATCGGAGAATGTAGAATGTGGACTGAGGTGGGAGGTCGTCGATCGTGCCCGAATCACCCGCGCAGGAACGGCTGAACCAGGACCTCGGGCTGGGCGGCAAGCTTTCGGAGCGGAGCCGGGCCCGACTTCTCAATCGCGACGGCACCTTCAACGTCCGCCGCAACGAACTGAGCCCGTTCCATCCGTACAACGTCTATCACACGCTGCTCTCGCTTCCGGTCCCCCGCCTGCTGGTGCTGATGGCCGCGGGCTACTTCGCCACCAATCTCGTGTTCGCGTCCCTGTACTGGCTCGCCGGGCCGGTCGCGATCGCCGGCGTCGCGCCGTCGCCGCTCGCGCGCTTCGAGGATTGCTTCTTCTTCAGCGTCCAGACCCTCGCGACCATCGGCTACGGGAAGCTCGTTCCGAGCACGCGGGCGGCGAACTCCCTCGTCGCCATCGAGGCCCTCGTCGGCCTCCTGGGCTTCGCCATCCTCAGCGGCCTGTTGTTCGCGCGATTCACGCGCCCCACCGCCAAGATACGCTTCAGCCGCAACGCCGTCATTGCGCCCTACGAGGGCGGCTGGGCCCTGATGTTCCGCCTCGTCAACCTGCGGAACCACGACCTGACCGACGTCCACGCCGTCGTCTCGATGGCGCGTTGGATCGACGAAGGCGACAGGCGCCGCCGCCGCTTCGACCAACTCGCCCTCGAGCGCGACTTCATCATCTTCATGCCCCTGCACTGGGTCGTCGTCCACCCCATTACCGACGCCAGCCCCCTGCGCGGCCTGACGCGGGCATCGCTGGCCAGCGCGGATCCCGAGATTGTCTGCCTCATCAGCGCCGCCGACGAGACCTTCGCCCAGATCGTGCACGCCAAGACCAGCTACGACAAAACCGACATCGTCTGGGGCGCTCGATTCCGCGACATGTACCTCGCCGACACCGATCACGTGGCCATCGACCTCACCCGACTCCACGAGGTCGAACACGTGACCCCGCCCGGCTCTCTCTGACGACGTCTCCCCCCCGTCGCGGCTCCACTTCGGGCTCATCTGGCGAACCCGTAGACCTTGCCGTCAAGGCCGGCGAAGAACACGAATCCTGGACCGACCGCAGCTGATCCCGGGAAACCGTACGGCCCCGCTGGCGTCTCGACGACGCGCACGCGCCATCGTTCGGTCCCGCTCGCCGCATCCAGCTTGTACACGAACCCATCATCGGCCTGGACGTAGGCGTTGGTGGCGGCCGACACCGGTGGCACGCGGGAGCGTGCTGGAACCGTCCAGGACGTTCGGGAGTCGATGTCGAGTCGCGGGCTCGCCTACCGCTTGATCATGCGGATTTCTGTTCCGCCGCGCCCGAACGCCACATGGTCCATTAATTGGTTGATCAGGTAGATGCCGCGGCCGTGGGTCGAGTAGAGCTGATCGCCGATGACGGGGCTGGGCACTTGCGTCGGGTCGAAGCCGGCCCCGGGGTCGCGCACGACGACCAGCATCCCGCGCGCCCGATCGCAGCCCACGGAGAGTTGAACGGTCTTGCGCGGGTTGTGCTCGCACCCGTATCGGATCGCATTGGCGAGCGCCTCGCGCAGGGCGGTCTCGACCTCGAACTCCTTGCCCTGGGCGCAGCCCGTCTCGCCGACGAGCGCGAGGACGCGCGCCACCGCCGGCGAGATGGCCGAGGCGTCACCGGGCACTTCGATGTCGAGGCGTACGAGGAGGTCGGCGCACGCGAACTCGACCGGCGCGTCGTCTTTGACAGGTGGCTGGAGGGCGGGCTGCTCGGTCATGGGATCCTCGTCACAGCTATCCTACCGTGTCTCGCCGCGCGCCGCGCGCCAGTTCTGCACGGAAGATCGCGGCGGGTGCCGCCGCTCCGGACCTTCGCCGGGTGATCGCCGCTCGAGGGCGTTACCCCAGCGGGATGCGGTAGAGGTTCCGGCGCGTGCTCTGCCGGGTGAAGGCATAGACCGACGTCCCGACGGCCGACCCCACCTGTTCCTGGATGATCCTCGACGGTTTTGCGTTCACGAAGTCCTCGGTCCGCGCGAATCCCGCCGGTGGCAGCTTCGGCAGGCCAGACCCAGGAAGGGTTGGCATGGCGTAGGTGCTCTCGGACGCGTTCGGAGTGTTGAAGTACACGAACTTTCCGCTCGTATCCCACGTGACGATGCAGTAGCCCACGCACATCGTCACCGCCTGGCTTCCATCCATCGCGAACGCGGCGACCGCCGGAGTCTGCCCCGAATCGTGGCCCGCCCACGACGCGGCGATCCACCTGCCGTCCGGCGAGACTGCGACCGCGTCCAGGATGCGTTCAGCAGTGATCTTCCGCCGTCCCGTTCCATCGGCCTTCATTCGGTAGAGGTAGTTGGCCCCGCCTTCCGCCGCGCGAAACACGATGTCGCCGTCCGGCAGGAAGAACGGAGAGTCTTCGAGCGTCGTCGAGGAGATGCGCACCGGGGAGGTGCGCCGGTCCGTCGGCGCAATCCACACGCTGGACTTCCCGTTCTTGTCGTCGACGGAGAACACCACTGCTTTCCCGTCGTGGGACACCGAGTAGTCTGACATCGCATAGCCGGGTAGGACCCTCTCCCTCCTGTCGCTCGCCAGATCCTCGACCCACAATTCGTGACCGGGCGTCTGCCCGTTGGCCATCAGAAAATACAGGCTGCGCCCGTCGGCGGAAAAGCGCGGCGCTGCGGCGTTCCCCTCCGAGGACAGCTGGTGATCGCCGTCCTTGTCGTGCAGCCACACCGTGCTGTCGCGCGACCCCACCGACGTGATCAGCGATCTCCCGTCGGGCGCCATCGCAATGCCCTCCTGGGACGTCGGTCCGAATGTGATCTGCTCGGGTTCTCCGCCCGGGAAACGCTGCCGCCAGATATGGAACGAGTCCGTCTTCGCCGTCACGTACACCCACGTGCCGTCCTGAGACCATGCGCCGGCCGTGCACGGTCCGCCGGGCGGACCGACGATCTGCGCGTGGCCGCTCCCGTCGAACGGTACGACCCGGCACGGCAGGATCTCGCCGCGACTGTCCATCTCCACGACAAGTACCCATCGCCCGTCCGGAGACAGGTACGAATGATGCGCCATGCCCCGCGCGTTGGGCGGCACGTACACCTCGCGGCGCTGGCCTCGGCCTTCATTGGTGGTCACCACCACCATGTGAAGCCCTTCTCTGATCTCCGAGAACATCAACCGCCTTCCGCCCTCGATCCAGGTCAACGACGACGAGTTCGGCATCAGAATGCGAGGCTCGCCGCCGAGCACCGGCACTTCCCAGGTGGTCCAGGGACCGGCCGTACCGTACGCAATGACCGACCCACTCGGAGAAAAGGCCGGGCTCAGTTTTGGCGTCGAGTCGCGCGTCAACTGGACGGGCTGGCCGTCCGGCAGGAACTTGACGTAAATCTGTCCCGGGCCGAAGAACGAATCGCTTCCACGTATGAAAGCCAGCATCCGTCCATCCGGAGACACCGCCGGGTACACCGCGGAGTCGGTGAAGAAGGTGAGCTGTTCCCAGTTCCTGCTCGCGGGGACAACGGTCCGCGGCCAGCGCAGCAGCAGGAACGCGCCCGCCGCGATGCCCAACGCCACCAACGCCGCCGCCACGTAGTAGGTTCCCCGGCTCGTCCGTCCTCGCGTGCCACCGGGATCCGCCGCCTGCGGAGCGGTTCCAGCGCTACCAACCGACCCGGAAGACAGTGCCGGCAGGCGCCCTGAACTCGAATCGCGCCTCAATCGCTCGAGTTCAGCTCGCAGGTCCGACGCGTGCTGGAACCGCAGGTCGCGGTCCTTCTCCAGCGCACGCGCGATGATGCCTTCCAGTCGCCCCGACACGGCTGGGTTCAGGCGCCCGGGTGCGACCGGCTCCCGATTCAGGATTGCCTCGAAGACGACCCCGGACGTCTCCCCGTCGAATGGGAGCTTTCCCGTCGCCATCTCGTACAGCACCACCCCGAACGAGAACAGGTCTGTCCGCGGGTCCGCCTCCTTGCCGCGCACCTGCTCAGGCGACATGTACGCGACCGTGCCGATGGCGGTCCCCGGGCTGGTCAGCAGGGCTTCGGCCGTGACCGTCGGCACCAGGGAATCGACCTCCGAGGCGGTGGATACCTTCGCCAGACCGAAGTCGAGGATTTTGGCGTGGCCGCGCTCCGTCACGAAGATGTTCGCCGGCTTGATGTCCCGGTGGACGATGCCCTTGGTGTGCGCCGCGTCCAGCGCGTCGGTGATTTCAACGCCCAGGGCGAGCAGGACGTCCTGCTCCATGGGAACGCCGCCGATGCGGCGCCGGAGCGTCATGCCTTCGAGGTACTCCATCGCGAGGAACGCCCGGCCGTTCTCTTCGCCGACGTCGTAGATGGTGCAGATGTTGGGATGATTCAATGCAGACGCGGCCTTGGCTTCGCGCCCGAACCGACCGAGGGCCTGCGGGTCGCTGGCGACCTCGTCGGGCAGGAATTTCAGCGCCACGTACCGGTCCAACCGGGTGTCCTGCGCCTTGTAGACGACGCCCATCCCCCCGCCACCGAGCTTCTCCACGATCCGGTAGTGGGCAAACGTCTGTCCGATCACAGCGTCCTACCGTTTCTTTCCGAGTGCCGCCCGCCAGTTCTGGACGATCGTCATCGAGCCCGGCCCCGAGCGTTCGGGGACGATCGCGATGAACCTCTGCCGGTCGGGCATCGCGGACATCGACATGACGTCGGGCGGGAGTGTCGCGACCTGTCGCGGCGTGCCGACGCGGAGCGTCGCGCCGGGCTCCAGGTCCACGCGCCAGAGGCCCTGCAGCCGGTCGTCGACGAATACGAGCTGTCGTCCGTCACGGGTCCACCAAGAGAGGAACGCGCCATCCTGCGAGACCTGGACCCGGTGGCCGGGCTCGGGAAACGACTGCACATACAGCTGGAAGCGGCCGGTGTCCTGGGTGATATACGCGAGCCAGCGACCGTCGGGGGACGGCGCATGGCCGAGGTCCTTCAACGGGCCGCGCACCAGGGGCTTGAGGTCCTTGCCGCCGGATGAGGGCAGCAGAAAGACGTCCTGCGACGTGTCCGGGTCGAGTTGCGTCAGGACGATCCAGCGGCCGTCGGCCGACCACCCGCTCGGGCCCTTGAACAAGATGTCGGACCGATAGAGCGGCTGTTCCGGCGAGGCGTCGCCGACGATCTTGACGAACAGGTCTTCCGGGCCGTCACGATCCGTCGCGAAGACGATGCGCGTGCCGTCCGGAGACCAGACCGGGCTGTCGTTCCGGCCGTGGCCGGACGACAGCGGCGAGACGCTGCCGCGCGCCAGGTCCACGAGCCACAGGTCGGACTCCGACGGCGACGTGGACCGGACGAGCACCGCGTGCGTGCCGTCGGGGGAGATGGCCACCGACTCGTAGTGACCCGCCGGGATGAGGAGCGTGCCAGTGACCCTGCCGGCTACGTCGAGCCAGACGGCCACGGTGTTCGTCGACGGCGCCGAGAAATACGCAAGCGACCGCAGCGACGAAACCGAAGCCGCCGTGCCGGCGGTATACGACGTGGCGGGGTCGAGAATGCTGCCTGGCTCGTCCTCGAGCAACACCGGCGGCCCGGTGAGCTTCAGGCTCGAGGGGTCGAAGGGCTGCGCGGCCAGCACACCCTGCTTCGCGTAGAGCAGCCACCCGGGCTCGGCGTACACGGGCGCGCTGTCCAGCGACCCGACCCGCACGCGCGACTTGTCCTCGATCGAGCCGGCGAAGATGTCGAACTGTCCGTTCCTCCCAGGCAGCGAGGCATAGAGGAAGTGCTTGCCATCGGGAAGGAAGGTCGGGAAGCGATGGCCGTATTCCTTCCGCGCGGGATCGAGAGTCGTCGCCGGCGCGGGCCTGCCGCCGCTCGCCGGAATGCGATAGATGGGGCCGCCCGCGTCGGGCGCGAAGAGGATCACGTCCGACGGGCCCCACGCGGCGCCCCGTCCACTCGGCGCGTCGCACAGGATTTCGGCTCGGCCGCCCAACGCCGCGATGGTCTTCAATTGGCTGTTCGTGAAGAACCCGATTCGACGGCTGTCGGGTGACCAGAACGGCGTGCTGGCTCCGTCGCCGGATTCCAGCAGGCGCGCCGTCATGGAATCGAGCGAACGGACCCATAACTGGCCTTCAGAGTGGTTCGCGCTTCCGATGACGAACGCGACCATCGTGCCGTCGGGAGACACGGCCACGCCGGTCGAGTCAGGCAGGAGGGACGCGCCCGCGGGCGGCAGGATGGACAGCCGCGTGACTCCCGCATTCGCCGACGACGGCGCCGAGGGCCACAGCGTCGCGGCGACCGCGGCCGTGAGGACGACGCCAGCGAGGGCGGGCCAGAGCCGGGAGCGAATCGACCGCCGGGTGGCGGCGGCGACGGGCGTGGCGGGTGACGTCGCAGCCGCCGGTTCGGTGTCGTCGAGGTCCAGCCTCGCGTCCCCGATCGAACTCAGCCGCCTGCGCGGATCCTTCTCGAGACACCGGCGCAGCAGGCGGCGCACCGACGGCGGCGTGTCACTCGGGATCAACGCCCACTGGGGCTCGGTCTTCAGCACCGACGCGAGCACCTCGGTCGTGTCGTCGCCGCCGAATGGGCAGACACCCGTGAGCATCTCGTACAGCACCACGCCAAAGGCCCAGATGTCGGCGCGGCGATCGACGGCCTTGCCCTTGGCCTGCTCGGGCGCCATGTAGGCGGCGGTCCCGATGATCGTGCCCAGCTGCGTGGCGCGCGCCGTGAACGTTGGGGAGTTGGTGGCGTCGGTACGGAACGCAGAGCCGAAGCCCTGCGCCGCGGCCGATTGGTCCATCGCCTTCGCGAGGCCGAAGTCGAGGACCTTCACCATGCCGTCTGCGCGCACCTTGATGTTCGCGGGTTTGAGATCGCGGTGGACGATGCCCTGTTCGTGGGCGGCTTCCAGCGCGTCGGCGATCTGGCGGGCGATGGCCAGCGCCTCCGCCAGCGGCACCGGCCCAGCCGCGATGCGCGCCGACAGGTCGTCGCCCTCGACCAGTTCCATCGCGAGGGCGTGCACGCGCGCCTCGCCGCGGCCGCCGTCCGCCGAGTCGGGCGCCTCGATGATGCCGTAGATGGTGGCGATGTGAGGGTGGTTCAGCGCCGCCAGCGTCTGCGCTTCCCGCGTGAACCGGGCGACGCGGTCGCCGTCGTGGGCGAACAGGTCGGGGAGGAACTTGAGCGCCACGTCGCGATTGAGCTTCGTGTCGCGCGCACGATACACCTCGCCCATGCCGCCTTCGCCGAGCTTCTCAAGGACTCGGTACGCGCCAAGTGTCTTCCCAATCACCGTCCCATCCTCTACATGGCTTCGGCGCGGATTGAGCTGCAAAATGGGAACCCCACTCTCAACTATAGCACCTGAGCTGGGCACGGATCAGGCGGTTCGGTTATCCTCTTCGCAGGTGAAGTGCCTATGAAGAATCCGCTTCTCTGCCTGCTGTTCGTCGCGAGTGTCACGGCGTCCGCCCATGCGCAACTGCCCGCCGCAACCCGCTCGGCCATCGACGACGGGGTGCAGAAGCTCCTGGCGGACACGGGGTGCCCCAGCGCCTCCATCGCCATCGTGAAAGACGGCACGATCGCCTACGAGCGCGCCTATGGCGACGCGCGGCTGGAGCCCAGGACGGCCGCCGAGCCCGGCATGCGCTACAAGATCGGATCGAACAGCAAGCAGATCACCGCCGCCGCCATCCTGCTGCTGGCCGAAGATGGCAAGCTGTCCCTGGACGATCCAGTGTCGCGCTTCATCCCCAACCTGACGCGCGGCGGCGACGTGACCATCCGCCAGCTCCTCTCGCACACCTCGGGCTATCAGGACTACTATCCGCTCGACTACATCGCCCCGTTCATGACGCGCCCCACCGCGCCGCAGGGCATCCTGGACGTGTGGGCCAGGAAGGCGCTGGATTTCGAGCCGGGCACCCAGTGGCAATACAGCAACACCAACTACACGATCGCGGGGCTGATCGTCGAGAAACTGGCCGGCAAGCCGCTGGTGGAGTATCTGCGGCAGCGGGTGTTCGGGCCGCTGAAGATGACGTCGGTGGTGGATGTGGATCGCGAGCCGTGGAGCGATCGCGACCCGGTCGGATACACCCGCTTCGCCCTGGGGCCGTTGCGGTCCTCGACGCCAGAAGGACAGGGCTGGGCGTATGCCGCGGGCGAACTGGCCATGACCGCGCACGACCTCGCGCTGTGGGACATCTCGCTGATGAACGGCACCGTGCTGACACCATCGTCCATCGCGGCGCTAACCACCGAGGTGAAGCTGAAGAACGGGTCGGGCACCGGCTACGCGCTGGGCCTCGACGTGAGCAATGCCAGCGGCCGGCGGAAGTGGGCGCACACGGGCGGCATGTCGGGATTCCTGAGCGCCAACTTCACCCGTCCCGACGACCGCATCGCGGTGACCGTGCTGACCAACGGGGAGACGCTGGCCTACGGCCGAATCGCCCGGATGATCGAGAACCTGCTGGTGGCGCCGCCCGAGGATCCGCGCGCCGCGCAGGCGCTGGAACTGGCACGCAAGGTCTTCCGCGAATTGCAGCAGGGAAACCTGGACCGCTCCAGCCTGACCAGCGACCTGGACAGCTACTTCACCGCGCGGGCGCTGGCGGATTTCGAGTCGTCGCTGAAGATTCTGGGAGAACCGACGGTCTTCCGCCAGACGAGCGCGCGGGAACGGGGCGGCATGACGGCTCGCGGCTTTCAGATCCGCGCCGGCGGCAAGGCGTTGGTGCTCTCCACGTTCTTCACGCCGGATGGGAAGCTGGCGCAGTACTTGGTTTCCACGGATCCGCAGCAGTAGCCGACACGCTCCGCAGACGGTGACCGTCCGCGGGCCGTGCCGTGGCGATGGTATCGCGCCACGGCCTCACTGCAGCCGACCCAGGTAGCGGTCGAGCCAATCCAGCATCACCTTCATCTGCGCGTCGGCCTGCGAGGGGATGTGGCCGCCCTCGAACAACGCGTGGCGCTTGTCTGCGGCAGGCGTGCCGAGCATGCGAAACAGCGGCACCTGCGCGGTATCGTACGGCAGGTCGAAGTCCTGGCGCCCGTTGACCATCAACACCGGCACCTTCACGCGCGGGGCGAAATTCACCGGGTCGCATTCGGCCGGGATGTCCCATGATTCGAAACCGCCGGAGAAGAACACGCCGGTGCGGAACCGCGGCTCGATCACGAGGAACACCGGGCCCAGTTGTGCGCCGAGGCTGATCCCGTAGAACGCCACGCGCGACGTGTCGAACTCACGCCGTGTCTCCAGGTAGTCGATGGTGCGGCGAATGTCCTTGCCTCGCTGGATCATGATGTCCCGGATCACGTTCTGGCCCTTCGGGCCATCGATGTGGCGCTCGTATGTTCCCTGGTAGACGGGGTACGCGAGCGCGCGGCCACCTCGCACGAAGAAGTCCACCCAGCGCAGCCAGACACTCCGGCTCGATCGACTGATGACCGCGTCCGAACCCGGGAAGTACACGACGACCTGGTAGGGCGGGACCGCGCCCCTCGGCAGGAACAGGTGAATCGGCAGGCGTTCGGTGCCGTACGCGGCACGAACCGTCACGAGTTCTCGCCGCCACGCCGGGTTGGAGTCATCCACCGCGTCCACGGTGGCCTCGAGGGGCGCCCGGTCGTAGTCGTACAGCCGGACGTATTCCGCGAAGGCCTTGTCATCGACGGCCTTGAGGGTGGCGGGGTCGCGCTTGAACGTCAGGATCGCTTCCGTCAGGCGCGCGGCCAGCGGTTCGAACTGCGACATGCAGCGGAAGCCGAATCCCGCGCCGCGCTCGAACGGCGGCTGCGCGTCTTCGTCGCGGAACTGGTACGTCGCGTCGCTCCACGAGCCGCCGAGCACGTAGCGCCGGCCTCCCCTGGCCTGGTTCCAGCACCACTCCTTGACGTTACCCGCCATGTCGAACGTGCCGTAGGGGCCCAGGCTGCCTGTGCTGCCGACCCGCGCGGGCCCTTTGCCGGAGAAGTTGCTGACCTCGAGGATGTCGGAGAAGATGGTGAACGCTCCCGACGCGAAGTACCAGTGATAGGCGGTGGGCAGCTGCTTGCCGACGTACGCGGCGTATGCCGCCGCCTCGTACCAACTGACGCCACTCACCGGGAAATCGTCCTGGCCGTCGGGGTAGCCGCCGAGCGTCCACGTCGATGGTCCCGGCCGGCCAGTGGTGTCGCGCAGTTGGGCCATCGCCTGGTCCCAGGTGAGCGGCCGGCCGTCCTTCACGATGGCCTCGGTCCACAGCTCGCGACGCCGGTACCCTCCTTGATCCACGAACGTCTTGAACTGCCGGTTGGTGACCTCGTACTGGTCGAGCCAGTAGTCCGGCAGTTCGACGCTCTGCGCCGCGCCCCCGCGGGTGAACGATCCTCGCGGCACGTGCACCATGCCCGGCCGCACGGCGGTGACAGGCACCAGCGAGAACGCGAGGCTGGTGTCGGCGCCTCGCGCGACCTCCAAGGGCGCATACCCGGGCTTGGTCAGCCGCCAGCGCACCAGGCCATCCGGCACACGCGCGTGCTCCAGAGGGGTCCGGCCCAGCGTGACCCAGTCCGGCCCGCCTGACCGGATACTGCCAAACGCCACCGCCGCTCCCGGAGGGTCGCTGGTGATCGTGTGCTCCATCGAGAGGTCGGCCCAGATCTGCCGGAGTTGCGTGTCGTCCGGGGCAACTTCGAGCGCCCGGCGGGCCAACAGGTAAGCCGCGACGATGTCCGCCCGGCTTGCGAGCCGGGTGATCTCGGCCGGCGCGGTCGTGCGAGCCCAGTTCGACCTTCCCGCTTCGACGCGCGACCAGATGGTCGCCGCCACACCGAGCGCCGCGAGGACGACACCGACGGCCAACATGGCCACGTTGCGGCGAGATCTCGGAACGCCCGGCCGGGCGGGATGCGCGGCATTCAACGACGCCAGGTCGGCGGCAAGCTCGCCCGCCGACGCATACCGGTCCTCCGGGTCCCTCGCGAGGCAGCGTGAAACCACGCGAGAGAGAGCCGGAGGCGTGTCGGGCCTGATTGCCTCGACGGTGGGATGCTGGCCGCTCACGGTAGCCGTCAGAACGGCCCACGCGGAATCTCCCGCGAAGGGCCGTTGTCCCGTAATCATCTCGAAGACGATCACGCCGACCGAGAACACATCCGACCGCGCGTCGGCGCGCACGCCCTCGATCTGCTCCGGCGCCATGTAGCCGACGGTGCCCGCGGCGGCGCCGGGACGGGTCGCCAGGAGCGCCTCGATCGACCGCGTGGGATCCGCGGGCTCGGAAGGAGCCGGCATCGGCAGCCTCGCGAGGCCGAAATCGAGCACCTTCACCCGGCCCGACGGCGTCACCATGACGTTGGCCGGCTTCATGTCGCGATGCACGATGCCCGCGTCGTGCGCGGCCCCCAGGGCGTCGGCAATCTGCATGGCGAACTTGACGACCGTCGGGATGGGCAGGCCGCCAGGAGTGATGAGGCGCGAGAGCGACTGGCCGGCCACACACTCCATCGCGATGAAGTCGCGGTTTCCAGCGCGGCCGACCTCGTAGATCGTGACGATGCCCGGATGGTCGAGGCTCGAAGCCGCTTTCGCCTCGCGCACGAGACGCGCAGCCAGGTTGGCACCGTCGTCATCGGCGCTTGGCAGGAGGACCTTGATCGCGACCTTGCGGCCGAGCACCGTGTCGCGGGCGCGATAGACGGCGCCCATCCCGCCCTCGCCGAGGAGTTCTTCGATCGCGTAATGCGAGATCGTCTGCCCGATCACAGCCACCTCCGGGCGGCACTGGGATGAACAAGTGCCGGGGACGGCCATCCTCTCGTTCGACGCTGGATGTCTCTCATGTTACCCGACTTGCCAGCCGGGCAAGCAGACAGCTCCGCGCATCGCCGGAGGGCGGGGGTCAGGTTTCCAGGTGGACCTGCTCGTAGGTCGGCGCGCAGAGGTGGTTCAGGACGAAGGCGACGAGGTAGGCCCCGGCGCAGATGCCGAAGAGGATGGCGTACCCGGCGGTGATGTTGCCCTGGGCCTTGAAGTGATCGAGCATGCGGCCGGTCACGACGGGGAAGAAGAAGCCTCCGGCGGAGCCCGCCAGGCCGCCGAAGCCGACGACGGACGCGACGGCGCGCTTTGGAAACATGTCGGAGACCGTCGTGAAGAGGTTGGCGGACCAGGCTTGGTGCGCGGCGGCGGCGAGGCCGATCAGGAGGACGGCTGTCCAGTCGCCGACCTCCGTCACAGCCACGATGGGCAGCACGCAGAGGGCGAAGATGAACATCCCGGTCTTGCGGGCGCGGGTGACGCTCCAGCCCCCCTTGGTCAGCCTGCCTGTCACCCAGCCGCCGAAGAGGCTGAGCGCGGTGACGATGCCGTAGATGGTAACGATGTGGATCCAGCTGCGCCTGATGTCGAGTCCCCGCGTCTGCTTGAAGAAGTCGGGGAGCCAGATCAGGAAGAACCACCAGACCGGGTCGGTGAGGAACTTGGCGACGATGAAGGACCAGGTCTGGCGGCAGCGCAGCAGGGTGTTCCAGGAGACGGCGTGCCCTGAATTCGCGTTTTCGCTGTCGCTTCGGATGTGGGAGAGTTCGCCGGCGCCGACCCGCCTGCTCTTCTCGGGCACGTCGTAGAAGGGAATCCAGAGCAACAGCCAGAGGAGCCCGGCGACACCGGCAGCCACGAAGGCGGACTGCCAGCCGAACCTGTACGCCATCCAGGGGATGACGGCCGGGGCGACCAGCGCTCCGGCGTTGGCGCCCGAGTTGAAGATGCTGGTGGCGAACGCGCGTTCCCGCCGGGGGAACCACAGGGCGACCGCCTTGATCGAGGACGGGAAGTTGCCGGATTCGCCCAGCCCGAGACAGCTCCGCGCGAACACGAACCCGCCGAAACTCCCCACGAGCGCGTGCGCGGCCGCCGCCACACTCCAGGCGCCGATCGAAACCGCGTAGCCGATCTTGGTCCCATAGCGGTCCACGAACCAGCCGAAGCCGACGAGGCCGAGCCCCTAGGTGAGCTGGAACACGGAATTGGCCCACCCGAACTGCTCGTTCGTCCAGCCGATCTCCCGGTCGAGGATTTCCTTGATCAGGGAGAGGATCTGTCGATCGACGTAGTTGATCGTGGTGGCAAAGAAGAGCAGCGCGCAGATGAACCAGCGGTAATTCCCCACGGCGGACAGCGCGGCCGCGCCGGGACTCCGGGCGTCGATCGAGTCGGGCGTACCTGGGCCAGTCATAAGCGGGTCAACTCACCGCAGCGTGAAGGACGCCTCCTTGAGATCGCGCGAGTTGCCGCCGACGAAGACTCTGAAGGCTCCCGGCTCGGCCTCCCACCGTCCGCGCGCGGTATAGAACGCGAGGTCGGCGGGTTTGATCGTGAATGTCACGTCGCGCGCCTGACCCGGCGCCAGTTCGACTCGCTCGAAGCCCTTCAGCTCCTTCACGGGACGCGTCACGCTGCCGACAAGGTCGCGCACGTAGAGTTGGGCGATCTCAACGCCCGCGCGGCGGCCCGAGTTGGTGACGGTGACCGACACCTTCAGTTCGCCGTCCCGCGCGATCTCCGTCGCGCTCAGCCTCGGCGCCGAGTAGGTGAACGTCGTGTAGCTGAGGCCGAAACCGAACGGGAACAAGGGGTCGTTGGACATGTCCGTGTAGTGCGACCAGGTGACACCCTTCTCCGGTCCAGGGCGGCCGGTGCTCTTGAAATTGTAGTAGAGCGGCTCCTGGCCGACGTCGCGCGGGAACGACACCGGCAGCTTGCCGCTCGGGTTGTAGTCGCCGAACAGGACGTCGGCGATCGCGTGGCCGGACTGCGACCCGAGCAGCCAGGCTTCGAGCATCGCGGGAACCGCCTCCGCCACGTGGCCGATCGTCAGCGGCCGCCCGCTCATCAACACGACGACGACCTTCTTGTTGGCCTCCAGCACGGCCCGGACGAGTTCGTCCTGCAGCCCCTTGAGGCCGATTTCCGCCTGGCTCCGGCCCTCGCCCGACTGGAAGGCGTCCTCTCCGATCGCGAGCAGCACGACGTCGGCCGAACGCGCCGCCTCCACGGCGGCGGGGAAGCGGGAGCGGTCGCTCGTGTTGTAGACGGTGGGCGTCATGAAGTTGCGCGGGCTCGTGACGAGTGTCGCGCCGACCGCGTAGATCACGCGCGTGCCCGGCGTGACGGCTGCCTTCACGCCCTCGAGCAGCGAGACGGCGGAATTGGCCGCGCCCTGGCCCCGCCAGTTGCCGAGCGGCGTGTCCTTGTCGTCGGCCAGCGGGCCGATCACCGCGATCGTCCGAACGGCCTTGTCGAGCGGCAGGACGCCGTCGTTCTTCAGCAGCACGATCGACCGGCGCGCGACGTCGCGCGCCGCCGCGAGGTTGGCCGGCGTCAGCGTCGCGGCCTGCTCGCGGGCCTCGTCGGAATAGCGGTACGGATCGTCGAAGAGTCCCAGCGCGAACTTCACGCGCAGGATGCGCCTCACGGCGTCGTCCACCAGCTTGACGTCGATCCTGCCGGCCCGCACGAGACTTGCCAGGTGGCCGATGTACGCGCGCCCCTCCATGTCCATGTCGCTGCCGGCGGTGAGGGCCTGTTGCGCGGCCTGGGCGAGGTCCTCCGAGAAGCCGTGACGGACCATCTCGGCAATCGAGCCCCAGTCGGACACGACGAAGCCCTCGAAGCCCCACTCGCCTTTCAGGATGTCGCGCTGCAGGTGCACGCTGCCGGTCGCCGGAATGCCGCCGATCTCGTTGAACGAGTTCATGAACGTCGCGACGCCGGCGTCGGCAGCGGCCTTGAACGGCGGCAGGACGACGTTGCGCAGCGTGTTCTCCGAGATGTCAACGGTGTTGTAGTCGCGGCCGGCCTCGGCGAAGCCGTAGGCCGCGTAGTGCTTCGCGCACGCCGCGATCGTATCCACCGCGGCGAGGCTCTTGCCCTGGAAGCCGCGCACGCGCGCCGCCGCCATCTGCGCGCCGAGGAACGGGTCCTCGCCCGATCCTTCCATGATTCGGCCCCACCGTGCGTCGCGGGCGATGTCCACCATCGGTCCGAACGTCCAGTGGAGGCCCGCTGCGGCCGCCTCGGTCGCCGCCACCCGCGCCGACCGCTCGACCGCCGCCGGGTCCCAGCTGGCCGCCTCGCCGAGCGGGACGGGGAAGATCGTCTTGTAGCCGTGAATCACGTCGTAGCCGAAGATCATCGGGATCTTCAGGCGGCTGTTCTCGACCGCGAGCTGCTGCGCCTTGCGGGTCGCTGCCGCGCCGTTCACGTTCAGCATCGAGCCGACAAGCCCGGTCCGGATCTGCTCGTAGGCGGCCTTCTGCGCGCCGGCGCCTGGCGGTGGGCCGGTCACGTCGAACGGGCTGCTGTACTGATTGAGCTGGCCGACCTTCTCCTCGAGCGTCATCTGCGCGAGGAGAGCGTCGATCTTCTTTTCAGTGGCTGGGTTGACGAGCGCTTGCGCGGCGCCGTCGCGCGGAACGAGCAAGAGCGCCAGGAGGGCCGTGGCGAGGAGTCCCCTCGACGTGTTCATGAATGCCTCCGGAAAGCGGCAGGAACGAGCGAGAGTCGGACCCGGGACGGTTGCACCGGAGCGTGCGGCCGTCCACGTGGCCTGCCCGCCGGGGGCCATCGTCACTTGTGAGGGTGCGATCCGCCGAGCACGCGGTGTTCGTGATCGGTGGGCGTGTTCAGAACGAGGAATCCATCGAATTGGGGGAACCATACCTCCGACAACGCCAGCTTGGCGCCGACCTTGTCGAACACCAGTTCCGGGTCGGGGTCGTTGTCGTGCCGCCCAAGTCGGGTGATCACGGGCATGATGGCGGACTTGCCCTTGGGGGACACGGCACGGATCACGACCTGCGCTCCCTTGGCCTCGAATTCGTATGCGCCGGCGGGCATTTCGGCCCCGGCGGCCACGAATGCGAAGTCGATGTTCACCTTGGCGACCGTCTGGGCGTCGGCCGTGCCGGCGGCCGCGACACATGCGACGGCGAGAGCGGCGAGCACGAGTCCCTCGCGCAGAGTCGAGCTGACGGGCCGGCGCGTCACTGAGTGGTTCGTACGCTTCCTTTCGTCAGATGCCGGGTTGGAATCCGGAGGCGAACCGCGTCCTCCGCAGACAGAGCCGATTATCCGCCCCGCGTCCGACCCGTCAAGGGGATTCGTTGATGAGGGGAGGGCACCCGGGCAGTCTCAAGCGACGAACGGGCAACGTGCCGTTCGTGGGGACGAAGGACCTGGCCGAAAAGGCCTAGCGAGGCGGGCGAGCGACGAGACGGACGGAGAAGACCGAATCTGAATCCGGCTCGCAAGTGAGGACGGTGCCGCCCGCCGTGCTACAATCGGCCCGCCAAGCCCGGCCGTGGATTGCGCGGCGAGCTGGCCGCGCGGCCTGACACCCCATCACCAGTCGGCGGGAACCCTCTTCACACGGGATGCTTCGCCATGAACTCAGCCCTTCCAGCGTCCGCGTTCACGGCGCACCTCACCAGCCTCGACTGGGCGGTGATCGCCCTGTACTTCTCCATCCTCGCGGGCGTCGCCTGGTGGGTCGTTCGCCGCAACAAGGACACAGCCGCCGACTACTTCCTCGCAGGCCGCAACCTCGGCTGGTGGGTCATCGGGGCCTCGATCTTCGCCTCCAATATCGGCTCCGAGCACATCGTGGGCCTCGCGGGGTCGGGCGCGACCGACGGCGTCGCGATGGCCCACTACGAGCTGCACGCCTGGTGCCTGCTGGTGCTGGCCTGGGTGTTCGTGCCGTTCTACATGCGCTCGCAAGTGTTCACGATGCCGGAGTTCCTGGAGCGCCGGTTCAGCGAGGGCTCGCGCTACGTCCTCTCAGTCGTGTCCATCATCACGTTCATCGTTTCGAAGATCGCGGTGGGCATCTTCGCGGGCGGCGTGGTGTTCGGCACCCTGCTCCCGGACCTTCAGCTGAATATCGGCCCGGTCCACCTCGACGCCTTCTGGATCGGCTCCATCCTCGTGATCGTCCTGACCGGCCTCTACACCGCGCTCGGCGGCATGCGTGCGGTCGCGTACAATGACGCCGTCCAGGTCATCGTCCTCATCACGGGGTCGGCCGCGCTCACCTTTTATGGCCTCCACTCCCTCGGCGGCTGGGGCGAGCTTCGCCGCATCTGCGGCTCCGACATGTTCAACCTCTGGAAGCCCCTCATCCCGGCCGGGGTCGAGGGGACGTGGGCGCCGGTGCTCGAGAAGAACTCGGCCGGACAGGTGAGCCGAATGGCCTGGTACTTCAACGGCCACTACCCATGGCTCGGCATGCTCTTCTGCGCCCCCATCATCGGCTTGTGGTACTGGTGCACCGATCAGTACATCGTCCAGCGCGCCCTCGGCGCTCCGAACCAGACGGTTGCGCGGCGGGGCAGCATCTTCGCTTCGTTTCTCAAGCTCTTCCCGGTTTACCTCTTCATCATCCCCGGGATCGTGTGCTTTGCCCTCGCGAAGAGCGGCAAGGTCCCCGGCCTCGAGCCCATCGTCGGCCCCGACGGCAAGGCGATCTCGTCGGTGGCCCAGGGGGCTTTCCCGATGATGGTGCAGTACCTGCTGCCCGCGGGGCTGCGCGGCCTCGTGGTGGCCGGCCTTCTCTCCGCCCTCATGGGTTCATTGGCCGGGGTCTTCAACGCGTGCTCGACGCTCTTCACGGTGGACCTTTACAGCAAGTGGAAGCCGCAATCCACCCAGTCCCAACTCGTGCGAACGGGCCGGACGGCCACCGTGGTCATGGTTCTCATCGCGCTCGCCTGGATCCCCGTGATCAAGGGCGCGCACGGCCTCTACAACTACCTCCAGGCGATCCAGGGATACCTGGCTCCGCCCATCTTCGTCGTCTTCTTCCTCGGCGTCTTCTGGAAGCGTATGAACGCGAAGGGGGCGCTGTGGGCGATGATCGTGGGCTTCCTCATGGGCATCTTCCGGATGCTGGTGGACACCCCGGTCACCCTCGGGCTCGCCGGGTTCGAGGAAGGCTACGCCGCGGGCTCGTTCCTGTGGATCGTCAACAATATCTACTTCCAGTACTTCAGCGTGCTGATCACGATCGTCTCCGCCGTCGTGATGATCGCGGTGAGCGTGGCGTCCGAGGAACCCGACCAGGCACAGATCCGCAGCCTGACCTTCGCGACCGCGACAGGGGAGGATCGCCGGAAGACGCGCGAGAGCTGGCACTGGAACGACGTCCTCGCGTCGGGCTTCGTGCTGGCCTGCATCCTCGGCGCGTACCTGTACTTCCGGGGGTGATGCGCGCGAACCTGGAGCAGGGACGATCAGCGCCAGGTCAGCGTCGTAATCGAGTCCTTCGGCAAGGCGACATCGAAGGCGCGTCCCGCCAGTTGCACGCGGGCGGTCCGCTCGGCTCCCGCGTTGGTCAGCACGCCGGCGAAGGTCCCGTCGAGATTGGCGAGGGCCACGTGCGACACGCCCTCCAGGCTGCCTTCTGAGTGGAACCGCTTCGCGCCGCGCCGCACGGCGCGCGAATAATGGGCGAACGCCAAGTACATCCCGCTGCGCACCACTTCCCGCGTCGTCGAGTCGATCGTGACGATGCCGCCGCACGTGAAGGGCCCGATGTTCGGCCGGCCCCGCTCGTCGAGCGCCAGGTTCCAGCCGATGATGCAGCGACACCAGTTTCGCATGATGCCGGAGAAGGTCGCCGACCACCGGGTCCAGTTCGTGAGGTGCGCGGGATCGGTGTAGTCCGGCCCGCCTTCGGTCCAGTACATGTGCTTGCCCGGATGCGCGTCGCGGACGCGCGTCATCATGTCGGGCCGGCCCGCGTAGCCGTGCCACGCGACGCCGTCCACGTACCTGGAGACGTCGGGCTCGTCGAGCGTGCAAATCGCGCGTCCCCAGAGATTGTAGTTGTGGTCCAGAATCCCGATTTTCGTCGCGAGATTGTTCCTCGCGAGTTCCGGCCCGAGATGCCGCGCGATGAACTCGATTTCGTATTCCTGTCCCCACAGGCAGGCCGGCATCCGGCAGTCCTGATCGGTATCGACCTCGTTCTGGGTAGTCACGGCGTTGACCGGCACGCCGACCGTGGTGCTGCTCATCAACGGCAGGCCGCTGTCGGTCGGCGACGCGATCAGCGGCGTGCGCGCGGTGCTCGAAGGCTTCTACCTCGGCCAGGAGACAGGCACCGCCGTCGCAGACGTCCTGTTCGGCGACGCGAACCCGGGCGGCCGCCTGCCGATCACCTTTCCACGAAACGTCGGCCAGCTGCCCGCGTACTACTATCAGAAGCCGACAGCCAAGAGGGGGTTCCTCTTCTCGGACGCGACACCGCTCTTCCCGTTCGGGTTCGGCCTCAGTTACACGACCTTCCGCTACGGCGACGTTCGCATCAACCCGCCGCGGATGGCCGCGGACACCCGGACCGAGGTGGCGGTTGACGTCACGAACACCGGGGATCGGGCCGGAGACGAGGTGGTGCAGCTCTACGTCCACGACCGGGTCGCGTCGGTGACGCGGCCGGTGCGCGAGCTGAAGGGGTTCGAACGCGTCACGCTCGCTCCGGGCGAGACGAAGACCATCCGGTTCACGCTCGTCGCGAACGCGCTCGCGTTCCTCGACCGCGGCATGAGGCGCGTTGTCGAGCCAGGGACGTTCGACGTGATGGTCGGCGGCAGTTCGGCAGCCGGCAAGAGCGCCGTGCTGGAGGTGGTCGCCCGCTGACGGGCCGACCTCGGCTACGATCCTCAAGGCGCTGACGGCGGCACCAGGTCGATCGCGCCGGCGGCGGTGAAGTGTATGCCGCCGACCGAGGCGACTTGGTCCGCGCCGGGAGCCACGAGATGGCGCCCGGCGGCCGCCGCGAGGGCCGGGTCGCCCGAGGGCACGAGCCCGGTGGCCGCGCGCGCCTCCCGAGCGACCACGGGCGAGAGCCGGACCGTCGCGAGGCACCCGCTGTTCACGGAGACCGTGGCGACGCCCGTCGCTGCCATCAATCCCGGCTGGTTCCGCGTGGCCCAGTTCTCGACGCAGCCGGCCAGCAGCACGAACGAGAGCGTGGGCTGACGATTCCAGTAGTCGATTTCGGTCGGGTAGGCGTCGCGCTGGAGGAGCCGTCGATACGCGCGGTGCACGACCTGTTCGTAAGCCGCGGGCTGCCCGGCGAGCCGCCGGATGTGACGCTGCACCAGGTCGGTGTACGTGGCGCCGACCGAGAGGCTCCCGATCTCACCCTCGCCGGGCGCAAGGCCGAAGGCGTCCTGCCAGGCCCTGATGAACACGGCCCGCCGCCCGGCTGCATCGGTCTGGAGTTGCCGGCGGTGGCGCGCGATGAGGTCTGCGACCGACAGCGGTTCCTCCTTCGTCCATTGCTCCATTTCGCCGAAGGTCGGCACGCGGCCGAGCGCGAGCACGAAGGAGGCCGCGATTCGTTCCTCCTGCTCCGCGGACTGGGCAATCGCGGTCGCCGAAGGAGACGCGAGGGCGGCCAGCAGACACAGCGAAGCGAATCTCATGGCATCACCGGCTCGGGGTTCGCGGCAGGATGATCTGGTACCGCCCGCTGGCGTGCATGAGGCTCATCATGTATAACAGCCCGTCGTAGTACCGGAAGACCTTGCTCGACGGCACGTCGAGACTCCAGAGAGCGTCCGTGAACTTCCTCGCCCGATCCGCGTTGGTCGCCGCCAGCGACGCCACGCCGTTGGTGGCGACAAGGCCCGGCGAGTGGCGGTCCCGGATCATCGTGCCGTCCAGGTTCCAGTTGTCGCCGTAGGTCTCCATGCCCTTGCCGTCGAAGAACGCCTGGATCCGATCGCTCAGTTCCCGCTCCCGCGGGTCCTTCGCCCACCATGACCAGTCAACCGACCAGTTCGACGCGACGCGCCACGCGTCCTCGCGGAACGCTGCCGACCCCGGCCCCCTTGGCCCCGTCGGTGTCCCGTCGAACAGGCCGAGATTCGGGGCCAGGCCCGTCTTCGGGTTGGTGTTCTTCACGAAGTAGTCACGGCTCACCCTGGCCGCGCGCGCCCAGAATGCGCGGTCCTCCTCCGGCCCCCAGCGCGCCCAGAGTTCGTAGAAGGCGGGCAGGTGGTAGGACGCGTCGGTCATCTGGTTGCGCTCGTCCGGCGAGAACACGATCATCCCGTGCTCGTCGTTGACCTCCTTGCCCACCGTGTGCTCGCGCAACCCGGCACGCTGGCGGATGACCCCGGTGACCGGCTCACGGTGGACCATGGCTCGCAGCAGCCGGTCCGCGTGCGCCTTGTAGTCGTAGATGCCGTTCCCGCTGCCCCAGCGGTTCGCGGCGAAGTAGAGCGCCATGGCGTAATACTCTTCGCCGTCGGGCGCGGGCAGTTCGTCCATGACGGAGCCGTCGTACGCCATCTCCCAGGAGAAGAAGCCGTAGCTCGGGTGCAGCGGGTTCTTCTGGTACATGTTGCTCATGGACCAGTTCCAGAGAGCGTCGAAATCGGCCTTCTTGTCGAGCTGGACCGCGATCATCATCCCGTAGGACATCCCTTCCGAACGAACGTCGCCGTGCTGGATGTCCGCGATGTAGGCGAGCGGACCGTTCTCATTCGCGCCGCTCGGGAAGAACAGCCGCTGGGTGTCCCGGTCGCCGTGGAAGAGCTGTTCGTAGGCCTTGGCGATCCTGGCGTCGATTTCCTCCCGGGTGTGGCCCGCCTCCGCGAACAGGTCCCGGTACTTCCTCGTCGCGTAGGCGCCCTCGCCGTCGTTCGACTGCAGGAGGTCGTTCGCGGCATTCGCCAGGAAGATGTACTCCGCGCAGACGTCGATCACGTACTCGTTCTCGCCCCAGAGGAACGGCCAGTCCTCCTTGTTCTCGGGGAAGTCGGGTTTCAGAATCAGGACGCCGGGGACAACGCCTCCCGGGATGAACGTGAAGTCGGCGCGGTTGTTCCCGTATGCGATCTTCTTGGAGCGGGTTCCCACCCCGGAAACGAACGAGACGTTCGACGAGGGATGGCGTCCGAGGATGTAGGTGAGGCCCCGGAGCACGTAGTCCGGAGTGACGATGTTCGGATACGCCTTGTGGAGGTAGTAGTTCGTGACGGCCCAGTTGATCACGCCTTCGTTGCCGGCCCAGCTGCGCGTCCCGATCGGGACGCCGTACGGGTTCTGCTTGTAGATGGCGTCGATGTCGTCCTTGTACTTCGTGATGTACGGACGGAGCCTCCTGCCGAAGTCCGCGTCCAGAAACGGCAGCGCCCGGACTGCGGCCCCGATGCTCCGGCCCGGCGCCCGGTCCAGTGCCGGCCAGATCAGTTCGCCGAACCGGTCGGCGTACTGCCGCTCCTTGGTCGCCATCAGTAGCTGAAGGGTCGCCGTCAGCTCGGCGCCCTGCGCCGGCAGCGCGTCGACAGCGGCGTCCGTCGTTGTCGTCGCCGCCGCCTGGCGCTCGTCATCCCAGGCCTTTCGCGCGGCTGCCAGGCACTCGGTGGCGAGCGGGTCGTTGTAGCCGCGCAGGGCACGGCTGGCCGCGGCGAGCGCAGCACTCGACGCGTAGTTGTTTACCGCGGACTTGTTCGTGAAAGCCCATCTGTCGTCGGGCACGCCGCTCCTCGGTCCGTCCGTTTCGTTGGGCCCGAGCGCCGGATCGTAGATGCGGCCGTCCGTCTGGGTGGACGCGTCCCCGAGATGGTGGTACTGGTCGAGACGTGGTTCGATGATCCCGGCAATCGCGTGGCCGAAGATTCTCTGGTGCGCGGCGAGCTGCAGCGCGCCGTGTTCGATCTGCTGCAGCAGGTCCGGTTTGCCATCCGGGTGATGGATGTCAACGTACCGCCCGGGCTGATCGACCAGGGTTTCGTCCCGCGCCGGCTTGAAGCGCTCCCACGTGTCCACCAGGTACATGATCGTGTTGGCGTGGGAGCCCGTCCTGATGTCGAAGTCGCCCGCGTCGAACCAGCCTCCCACGTTGAGGCCGGGGATGTGCTCGCCCGGCTGGAACGGCGAGTCGGTGGCCGGCCCCATCCTGTAGCCGTCGAAGTGCTGGATGTTCACGGGAGCCTGCCGGGCGTCGTCCAGGTGCGCCGCGCCGTGCCAGACCCGGTAGCCCTCGTTCACGAACATGTGGTCCATCTGCACCGGGAACCACACGTCCAGGGTCTGATGCCAGATGTCCTGGTAGACCTGCGGCCCGATCGGGAAGGTCTCCGTCCTCTGGGTGCCGTATTGAATGAAGTACAGGCCGGTCCGATCGATGGTGCTGAAATCGACTGAAACGTAGTTGTACCTGAGGTACTCACCCCACCGCCGCACGTCCGCCTTCAGTCGTTCGACCGTGGTGCCTTCCGCCGTCACTTCGAATACGGACGCGGTCTCGAGAGGCGTGTCGTTCCGGTCCAGTTCGATCACGGCATTCTTGGCCTGGGACGGGAGGTAGCCGGCCTGCGAGAAGCCGATGACCGGGGCGCGTTTCCAGCCCGGTATGGTATGCGGGTGGACGAACCACTCGGCCACCTTTCCCGTCTTCTCCGACGGGATGAGCGAGCGGACCACGAACCATCCGTTCTGTGCGACATTGCGTCCGTCGAGCAGCATCAGCTCGCCGGAGACCGCGTGAATCGTGACGTAGCGTTCGGGGTCCCCGGGGGCCATGACGAGCGTCTCGCCCACGGTGATCGGGTCGGGTTCCACGTACTCCTTCCGGCCGCGGTCATCGAAGGTCGAGTAGCCGCCGAACTGACGGATCTGCGTGTCCGCCGGCTTGACCTCCATTGGCCCGGAGGGAGACAGCGGAAAGATGCCGGGCCTGCCGTCCATCAGGTAGGTCCTCCCGAAATAGGCGGACGGCAGGAATTCGAGATTGAGCCCGGCCCGGCCCTCCAGGCGCGCCGGAAGCGGCTTCTCGAGATACACGCTGACCACGACACCCTGTCCCTCTGGCCTGACGACCATCCTGGAGTCGAAATCGAAATCGTCGTAACGAAGCAGCACCTCGATGGTGCCATTCTCCTTGTCCACCGTCCGCCCGACGACTCTCGGAATCTGGTCCCACTGCTCCGGCGTCGGCTTCAATCGGACAGCGCCGCCGGTGGCCGTTCTCACGCCGTGGTGGATCAGTTCGACCCCGGCCGTCTTCTCGTCGAAGAACATGCCGTTGTACTGGTTGCTGAACACGAAGACGTCCAGGCCCCGTCCCGCGAAGTACTCGAGGTCGTTCAGCTTCAGCGCGGTGTCCTGGGCCACCACGTTTCCGCAGAACAGCGCGGGGACGATCGAGAAGGCCAGCGCGATGCCAGCAACCACCAGCGCCCGTGCGACGAAGCCACGGCACCCGTTCATGATGTGCTCCAGTCAAGGCCGGGACGATCGGCACCACCCGGGTCGAAACGGCCTCTCCTTCCCGCGTCAGTCTCTGCCCACGCCATCGACGTGTCAAGAAGGGTTGACAGGGGGTGTTGACAGGGGGGCGGAGGGACCTTGCACCCGTCCTCGTTTCGTGGGAATCTCCCACTCGACACCGTGGCCCGGCGGAACGGAGCGCCGGGTTGCGGCCCACCCGAGGAGGACTATGCGGCCCGCCGGCTGGTCATCTGTCTCGCCCACCCTCCTGGTCGTCGCAATCGCGGCCGCAGCCGGCCACGGCGCCGGTCTCCAGAAGGCCCCGCAGGATGCGACGCCCCCGCCACCGGTCGAACTGACCGCGGCGCAGGATCACCAGAGGCTGATGGACCTGCTGGGCATCACGTCGATCCGGCCGGGGGCGGACCCCAGGAACCTCCAGGCACCGAACGCCGTGAACTACGACGAGACGAAGGCCAACCCCTACCCGAAGCTGCCGGACCCGCTCGTGCTGAAGAACGGACAGAAGGTGGCCAGCGCGAAGACCTGGTGGGAGACGCGCAGGCCCGAGATCGTCGAGGACTTCGACCGTGAGGTCTACGGCCGCGTACCAAAGGTCACGCCGCGGGTGCGCTGGGAAGTGGCCAGCACGGCTCCGGGCGAGGTTTCCGGGTCCGCCTCAATCGGCCGAGCCGGCCCGAGGCGTGCGCGATATCCTGTTCAGGAACCGCCCACCGGTCTACAATGAGCCGTCGTTGGCGGCGCTTCGGCCCGCCTTCCCCCCGTTCCCGGCGTCGTCTCCCGGCCGGCCGCGCCGCGCCCGGGTGAGGTGAGCATGGATTTCGATCTCCCGAAGGACGTGAGGCTGGTCAAGCGGTCGGTCCGCGAGTTCGCCGAGCAGGCGGTCGCGCCGCTGGTCCAGGAGATGGAGCAGAGCGACGAGTTCCCAGTGGCGCTGATCCCTCAACTGGGAGCGCTGGGCGTGCTGGGCCTCCTGACGCCGGCCGAGTACGGCGGCTCCAACCTCGGCCACCTGGCGCGCATGGTGGCCGTCGAGGAGGTGAGCCGCGTCTCGGCCGCCGTCGGCATCGCGCTCCAGGTGCACCACATGGGCGCCTCCGCTATCGGCGAGTTCGGCAGCGAGGACCAGAAGGCGAAGTACCTGCCCGCCCTGTGCCGGGGCGACTGCTTCGGCACGTGCGCGATCACCGAGCCGACCGGCGGGTCCGACCTGCTCGGGATGGCCAGCACCGCGCGCGCGGTTCCCGAAGGCTACGTGCTGAACGGCCGGAAGTGCTTCATCACCAACTGCCACCTGAGCGACGCGGTCGTCACCGTCGCCAAGACGGGCGAGGGCCCGAAGGGCCTGAGCGCGTTCGTCCTCGAGAAGCGGCTGGCCGGTTTCGGCGCCGGCCGTCACGAGCACAAGATGGGCCTGCGCGGATCCGACACCGGCGAACTGATCTTTCGCGATTGCCACGTGCCTCGCAGCGCCCTGCTCGGCAACGAGGGCGACGGCATGACGATCGCGCTCAAGACCATCAGCGAAGTCGGGCGCTCCGGCATGGCCGCTACGGCGCTCGGCATCCTCCAGGCGTGCTACGACGAGGCCATCCGGTTCGCCAAGGAGCGGACGCTCTACGGCCGGCCCATTGCGCAGCTCCAGGCCATCCAGTGGAACGTCGCCGACATCCACGCCCAGCTCCAGGCGTCGCGCTGGTTGTGCTACCACGCCGCGTGGCTCAAGGACGCCGGCCGCGACTGCGGCGTCGAGACGACGCTGGCGAAGACGTACGTGACGGATGCCGCCGTCGAGGCCGCCCGGAAGGCGATCGAGATCCACGGCGGGTGCGGCACGATGATGGAGTACCCCGTGCAGCGCCTGTTCCGGGACGCCATGGTCTGCGTGTCGGCGGGCGGCACAGCGGAAATCGGGAAGATCGTCGTGTCGCGCGCCGCGCTGGCGTGAGGCACCAGGAGACCTGCATGCGGCCACTCGACATCGTCGTCTGCATGAAGCCGGTGCCCGACCCGAGGCGGTGGGGCAAGCTGAAGCTCGACCCGCGCACGATGCTGCTGCGCCGTGCCGAGGTTCCGGCCGTGATCAACCCGCTGGACCGGAACGCGATCGAGCAGGCCGCGACGCTCGTCGCGCGGTTCGGCGGGAGTGTCACCGTCCTGTCCATGGCGCCGCCCGAGGCGGAGGAGCAGCTGTCCGAGGCGCTCGCGATGGGCGGCGACCGGGCCATCCTCCTGTCGGACGCGTTGTTCGCCGGCGCCGACAGCCTCGCCACGGCCCGCTGCCTCGCCGCGGCCATCCGGAAGGCCGGCCGGGCGGACCTGATCTTCTGCGGCGCGTACTCCCTGGACGGCAGCACCTCGCAGGTCGGACCCCAGGTGGCGGAGTTGCTCGACCTGCCGGACCTCACGCACGTCGTCGCACTCGACGTCGAGGAGGGAAGTCTCCGCGCGACCAGTCGCGTGGACGGCGGCCAGGTGGTCTACGACTGCGCGACTCCGGCCGTCGTGACCTTCGACAAGGAGGTCAACCAGCCCCGACTGCCGACGATGCGCGGGATCATGAAGGCGTCGGCCGCCGGCGTCGAGCGGTGGACGGCGGAGGACCTCGGCCTGTCGGCGGCGGAGGTGGGCCTCGCAGGCTCGCCGACGCAGATGTCGAACGTGTTCACGCCGACGCTGGGGCGCAAGGGCGAGATCCTCGAGGGGCCGCCCGGCCAGGTGGCTGCCTCGCTGCTCCGCAAACTGCGCGCCGATCGACTGGTGAATTGAAGGGACCGAGGGGACGCGATGAGCGACAACCACGCGATCTGGGTTCATGTGTCGCACCGCGATGGCCGCGTCGACGCGGTCTCGCTCGAATTGCTGGGCAGGGCGGCCCAGCTCGCAGCGGAGGCGCACGCTCCAGTGGAAGCGATTCTCCTCGGCCACGAGGTGGACGCGCTGACCGCGGCGGTCCTCCACGCGGGCGCCACCACCATCCGGGTCGTGGACCACCCGGCGCTCCTGGCGTTCTCGACGGTCGTACACGCGCGGGTCATCGCCGAACTGGCGGCCCGGCACAGCCCGCAGATCCTCCTGCTCGGCGCGGGCAGCGAGAGCCAGGCGCTGGCAGCCCGTGTCGCGGCCAGGCTCGGGACGGGCCTCAGCGCGCATTGCGTGGATCTGAAGCTCGAGCGCGGCCTGCTCGTGCAGACCGTTCCCGGCTTCGGCGGGCAGTTGATGGCCAACATCGTCTGCCCGGAGCGGCGGCCGCAGATGGCCACGGTGATGGCCGGGGTGTTCCAGGCGGCCACGTCGGCGACGGCGGCGGCCGTCGTGCGGGAAGACGTGGAGATCCCGGCGGAGGTGCGGGGCGCGCGCGAGATCGAGCGCACGCGCCGGCCCTCGGGCACCGATTCGCTGACGACCGCCGACGTTGTGGTGGCGGGCGGCTTCGGCATCGGATCGAAGGACGCCTGGTCGCTCGTCGAGAAGCTGGCTCACGCGCTGGGCGCGGCCGTCGGCGCCACGCGGCCGCCCGTGGACGAGGGCTGGGCCGCGGCCGACCAGATGATCGGCGCGAGCGGGAAATTCATCGCCCCGCGTCTGTACATCGCGGCCGGCATCTCGGGGATGATGCACCACGTCGTCGGGATCCACGGCGCGAAGACGATCGTCGCCATCAACAGCGACCCGAAGGCGCCGATCTTCGCCACGGCCGACTACGGCGTTGTGGGCGACGCCCGCGAGGTGCTGTCGTCGCTCGTCAACCAGATCGAGAGCGGCGAAGCGCTCCTGCCGTCCATCCAGCCGCCCGACTACACGAAGCACCCCGAGGCGTTCAAGGCGAGCCTCCGGCGGCTCAGGCCGAACGTCTACAAGCGCGGCCACCTCGTCGAGGACCCGGTTGATGACCCGGCGACGCGCCGCACGGTCGAGGGGCACGCGCAGATCTTCGAGGCGGCGCAGGACGCGCGCTACCAGGACCTGGTGACGACCATCTCGCACCTGAGCGGGAAGCGCATCTCGCGCTACCTGTCGGTGATCCGGTCGCCGGAGGACATGGTGGCCAACAGCCGGATGAAGCGCCTGATGTTCCAGCTGACCGGCACGTGCACGGGCGGGCGCTGCGCGGGCTGGGCGGCGCTGAACGCGATGTGGTCCACGACGTGGGACACGGACACCGCCCTCGGGACCGACTACCACGAGCGCCTGAAGGCGTGGCTGCTGTCGGCGCAGGAACGCGACATCACGGTGGCCGGCGCGCTGACAGATCCGAAGGGGAATCGCAGACTCGGGCCGTCCAAGCAGGCCGACCCCGACATGTACCTGCACATCGTCCGGAAGCGGCCCGACGGCATCGTCGTGCGCGGCGCGAAGGTGATGATCTGCGGGACGGCGGCGGCCAACGAGATCTTCGTCATGCCTGGCGTCAAGATGCGGCGTGAGGATGCCGACTACGCGGTGTCGTTCGCGACCCCGAAGGACGCGCCGGGCATTACGATCGTCGAGGCGCGCCACGCGTCGGACGACCGTGAGCTCGAGGACGGGTTCGACAACCCGGTTACCCGGGGAGGCATCACACAGGCCTACATCTTTTTCGAAGACGTGTTCGTGCCGAAGGATCGCGTCTTCATGTGCGGCGAGGCAGACCGCGCCGGCGACGCGGTGTTCCGCTTCACGCTCCCGTACCGGTCGGCCATCGGCGCCTGCGTCGCCGGGCAGGGCGACTTGATGGTGGGCGCGTCGATTCTGATTGCGCGCGCCAACGGCCTCGACGAGAAAGTGTTCCGCGACAAGCTGACGCAGATGATCGTCAACAACGAGACGACGTTCGGCGTCGGCATCGCGGCCTCGATCATGGGGACCGCGCACCCGTCGGGCGCGTGGCTGCCCGACCCCGTCCTGGCCCACGCCAACAAGGTTCACGTGGCGACGCTGCCATACGAGACCAAGCGCCTGAGCCAGGAGATCGCGGGCGGGATCGCCGAAACGGGGTGCATGCCCTCGTACCGGGATTTCGTGGACGGCCGCTACGGCCACCTGATCCAGAAGTACCTGAAGGCGAACTCACCGGCGGAGACGCGCATGCGCATCGCCCGCCTGATTGAATGGCTGACGGTAGGCGCCGGCGTCCCGGGCTGCATGCACGGCGGCGGGTCGCCGGACGGCGCCCGCATGGTCGTCTACCTGCAGTCGAACCTGCCGGCGATGGTGGACATGGCCAAGCGCGTGGGCGGGATTTCGGACATCTCCGTGGCGAAGCCGCCGGCGAAGTGAGCAGGATGCTGAAGAACGCATCCTGAACGGAGAACGGAGAACGGAGAACGGAGAATGTGGCTGCGTTCTCCGTTCGACGTTCTCCGTTATTCACTCAGGCCGGCTCTTTTCAGCGGCCTGTCAACGTCACCCCTTCGGCACCACGATCGCGGGTTGCCCGGCCGCCTTCCGCTTCGCGTTGAGCGCGGCGAGGTCCGTCGTGGTGAGCTTCGTCCAGCGCGCCATCACCGTCGCCAGCTGAGTCCGCGCAGTGGCGCACGCCGCGACTTCCCGGGCGGTGGGCGCAGCTTCCGCCCCCTGCATCGCCATCGCGGCCGCGAGCATGGCCGCGCTGACCCTGTCGAGCGTCGGCGGCGCTTCGGCGCCCCCGCGCGCCGGTCCTGCGCCCGCACCGGCGCCGCCGCGGCCGCCGCGTGCGCCCGCTCCGCCGCCGGCCGCCGCCGGCGCCAGCGCGTCCACCGCCGCCTTGAAGGTCGCGACGCCATCACCGGTCCCGCCGTCGAGCTGCGACGAAAGCGCGCGAGCCAAGGTGTACGTCGCCCGGGCCGCGCGCGCGCCGTCGTACATCTCGGTCGTGAGCGACGCGAGGCGCGCCAGGTCGGCCGGCGCGGTCTTCACGCGCGGATCGAGCTTGAGCACGATCGGCTGCGTGTAGCTCTTGCCGTCAACCGTCAGTCGCACTGTGTACGAACCGGGCGCGGCCCACGGCGCACCGGAAGACGGATAGGTCCGATGCGGGACCGCGCCGCCCGCGCCACCGCCCCCGCGCTGCCCGCCTCCCTCGCCGATCGCCTGGTAGCGCATGTCCCACCACACGCGGTGCATGCCCGCGCGCGCAGAGACGACCATCGGCGGCGCCGGCCAGTACAGCGGCAGGCCGCAGTCAGGCGCGCTCGGCGTCTCCTGGCAGAGCTTGTTGTAGGCCACCGGATCCGTCGCGGGATCGGGACTCCGCACCGGGTCGGTGCTCGAGTACGTGCGCACGACATGGCCGGCCGCGTCGAGAACCTCGATCTTCACGGGCCCTGAGGCGTCGCTGGCAAGGAAGTAGTCGAGAATCGCGCCCGGTGGCGGATTCTCGCCCGCCGGGACTTCCGGCGGCCACGGGGTCGGGTCGTTCATGCCGAAGCGCACCCGCACCGCCGTCACCGGCTTCACCAGGTAGGCGGCGCCCTCCGCCTGCGCGGCGCGAATGGCCGCCGCCTGGCGGAGCGGCGTAACGTCGTCGAGGATGTAGAAGCCGCGCCCGTGCGTCGCCGCGACGAGGTCCGCGCACAGGCACGTCGGGTCGTCCTTCACCGTGAGGTCGCGCACCGAGATCGCCGGCATGTCCAGCCGCAGCGACTGCCAGTGGTCGCCGTCGTCGAACGACACCCACACCTGCGTGTCGGTCGCGCCGTAGAGAAGACCGGGCTGGCGCGGATCCTCGCGAATCGAATTGACCGGCGAGCCGGGCGCGATGCCGGTGTCGATCTCCGTCCACGTCTTCCCGCCGTCGTGCGTGCGGTAGAAGTGCGGGTTCAGGTCGTCGAGGCGCAGCGTGTTGGCCGCGGCGTACGCGGTTTGTGGGTTGAAGTGCCCCGCCTCGATGTTGAAAATGCGCGTCCACGGCTTGATGGCCGCCGGCGTGACGTTCGTCCACGTGTGCGCGACGCCCGTCATCACCTGGATGTTCCCGTCGTCGGTGCCGGCCCAGAGGATGTTCACGTCGAGGGGCGACGGCGAGAGAGCGGTGATCGTGCCCTGCGGCGACGGCGTGACGCCGCTCGCGTAGCGGCCGGCGTTCGCCGGCACCGCCCACGTCTTGCGTGCGAGGTCGCCGCTGATGCGGGTCCAGCTCGCACCGCCGTCGTTCGTCCGGTACACCGCGTTCTGCGCGTAGAAGAGGACGGTCGGGTCGATCGGGGACCACTCGATCGGCATCGTGCGCACGTTGCGGTTGTAGATCGCGCCCGACGCGTCGGGGGCAAACACCGGGCCGACCGCTTTCGTCTGGCCCGTCTTCCGGTTGTAGAGCGTCACGCCGGTGCGCGAGCTGCCGTAGACCAGGTCGGGGTTCTTCGGGTCGGACGCGGCCTCGCCGTATTCCTGGATGGCCACCGGACGCCAGTCGCGGAACGTGATCTCGCCGTCGTTCCCGCGGCTGTCCACGCACGCGGACCCCGAGTCCTGCTGGCCGCTGCACACGCGGTAGGGGAACGACGTGTCCGTGGACGCGTGATACATCGCGCCGGTGGGCTGCGTGTACCAGTTGCTCCAGCTCTCGCCGCGGTTTGCCGACACGACGGCGCCCTGGTCGGTGACGACGATGAGGATGTCGGGGTTGTTCGGGTTGATCCACATCTTCTGGTAGTCGTCGCCGCCGGGCGCGCCGCGGACCGCCGTCCAGGTGAGGCCGCCGTCCTCCGAGCGCCAGAACACGACGGAGCAGCTGTAGATCACGTTCTCGTTCTTCGGGTCCACGGCCAGCGTGGGCAGATCGCCGCCACCGATGCGCCCGAGCGGTCGGGTGTCGGGTGTCCGCGTGCCTTTGCCATCGGCGCCGCGCGCCGCGAGGAACCAGTGCTCGCCGCCGTCCGTGGACTTGTAGAGCCCCACCCCGCCGCCGCCCGCGCCGCCACGGCCGCCGCCAGCCGCCGGTGCTGCGCCCGCGCCGCCGCGGCCGCCGCCGGCGGCCGCGGGCGAGGCGCCCGCGATTGCGGCGTAGAGCACCTTCGGGTTGCTCTGCGCCATGGCGAGATTCGCCTGGAGGATGTCGGGCAGCCCGTCGGTGAGCGGCTTCCACGTGGTGCCGCCGTCGGTGGACTTGAAGACGCCGCCGCCCGCGCCGCCGAACGCGCCATTCTCGGTGAAGCCCTGCTGCTGCACCCAGAGCGCGGCGTACACCGTGTTCGGATTGGAGGGGTCGATCCGCACGTCGTTTCCGCTCGTGTACTCGTCCTTGTACAGCACCTTCTGGAACGTCTTGCCGCCGTCGGTGGAGCGGAACACGCCGCGTTCCGCGTTCGGGCCGTACGGGTGGCCGAGAGCCGCAACGAAGAACCGGTTCGGGTCGCGCGGGTCAACGTCGATGTGCGCGATCATCTGGGTGTCGAGGAGACCGCTGCGCGTCCACGTCTTGCCCGCGTCGGTCGTCTTGTAGACGCCGTCTCCAGTCGCGAGGTCCGGCCGGATGATGCCGGCGCCCGTGCCGACGTAGATGACGTTCGGGTTCGACGGGGCCACGGCGATCGCGCCGATCGAGCCGGTGGACTCACGGTCGAAGATCGGCGTCCAGGTCGAGCCGTAGTCGGTCGAACGCCAGACGCCGCCGTTGTCGAAGCCGATGTACGCGACATTCGGCTGCGACGGGACGCCCGAGACCGCGCGGGCGCGGCCGGCGCGCGTCGGGCCGATCTGGCGCCAGTGCATCGCCGAGCCGGGGTGAACGGACTGGGCGAACAGGATTGAGGCGAACGAGGCGACGGCCACGAACGCCAGCGACAAGGAGCATCGATTGAGGCGCATAGGAATCCCTTCGGCAACGGGCAGTCGTTGAGCTGCGAACCGTGGTGGATTCTACACCGATATCCCGAACCACCGGTTCGCGCGGGCGGAGCCGAACGCCCGCTTGTTGGCGACGCCCTCCGGCGTGGTGCCGATGTAATGGCTCGTCGGTTTCGGGCCGCCGAGGAAGTTGACGCTGATCTCGGCGACCTGCTTCTCGCCGAACTCGATGTAGCAATGGCCGTCGCCCTGGTAGCGTGCGACGTCGCCGGCGCGGCTGCGGGCGACGATCTGCGCCGCGACGACCCTGCCCGCCCCCTCGGCGAACGTGCCGGCGCGGGGCGTGCCGACGCTGGTGACATCGCCGATGGCGAAGACGTCCGGGAACCGGGTCGCCAGCGTCGCCTTGTCCACGGGAATCCATCCGCCCTCGGCCAACCCGGACTCGAGGACCACCCGGGGCGCCACGTGCACGGGGATCGCGAGGAGCAGGTCGTAGTCGAGCACGGACCCATTGGAGAGGTGAAACCGGCGCGCGCCGCCGTCCACGAGCGTGGGCATCACTCCGGTGATGCACTCGATTCCGAGCTCGCCGAAGCGGGCCAGGATGCCGTCTCCGGCCTCCTTCGAGACGGGGAGCGGCGAGGGCATGGCCGTTGTCATCACGATCCGGGATCGGTCGCGCAGCCCGCGCTCGGTCAGGTAGTCGTGCATCAGCATCGCGGCCTCGCTCGGCGCGGGCGGGCACTTGTAGTGCGGCGTCATCACGCCGACCACCACCGTTCCGCCTCCGAACGTCGGGAGGATGTCCCGGACCTTCAGCGACCCGGCGACCGAGTAGAACTCCTGCCCGCCGTCCGCCAGGCCCGGCGTGGCCGCGACGTCGTAGTCGGCGCCGAGCGCGACCACGAGCACGTCGGCGGCGTAGACGCCCTTGTCGGTCGTCACGCGCCTGGCGACGGGATCGATCGCGGTCACCGTCTCCTGCCGGAACGTCACGCCCACCTTGCTGAACGCACGGTACGGCAGGTAGATCGCATCCGGCGTCGTGCGCCCGAACATCACGTCGAGCTTCGAGTAACCGAACACCAAGGCGTCGTTCTTGTCGATCAGCGTCACCTCGGCGTTGCGGCCGAGCGTTTCGCCGAGCGAGGTCGCCGTCTCGAGCCCGCCGAACCCGGCTCCCACGATCACGACCTTCATCGCCTGTTCTCCTTCGAGTCGAGAGGCGCCCCGCCCGCGCGGCCGTCGTAGACCTGCCCTGGGGGGACACGAACAGGCAACGGCGAGCGACCGCGAGTCGGAGTCGGCAGCGACGTGCAGTCGCCGTGGCTCCGATCCGCGGTCCCCAATCTAGCGCTTGGACTCGGCGTTCGGCGCCGGCTTGTCGGACGGCGTCGCCGTCGCCGGCTTCGGCTTCCAGAATGCCGGGTCCTGCGCCCGCACCTCCTGGGGCACGTAGCTCATGACGGGGTCGAGCCGGAAGCGGGTGGTCTCGCTGTTGATGAGCCCGTTCTCCGAGAACTTCTGCAGGGTGTTTCGCTCCTCGGCGGTGGCGGCCTGCATGGCCGCGTCGCCGTCGGCCAGCGTCTTGTCGAACGCGCCATAGGAGGTGACGGAGGAGAATACGAGGAAGGTCGGGCTCGGCATGCCGGACATCACTTGGTAGACGCGGAAGCTCGCCTGGGTGGATGCTCGTTCGGCTGCCGCCCCGTATGCCTTCGCCGCGGCCTCGAATTCGCCCTGGTGGCCGGGCCGCACCCGGAAGATCGTGATGTCGTAGAACCGCTGTTTCGCGGTGTCCGGGTACGCGCCGTGGCTCAGGTCCTTGCGCGCCCTGGCCAGGATCGACCGAACGGAACTGATCTGCTCGGCATCGGCCTTCGAGAGACGCTCCAGCGAACCCGCGAGCGTCGGTTCGTCCTCACGCTTCTGCGAATCCGCCATCGCCTGCTGCGACTCGAACGGGCTGACGAACCAGGCCTCGCCGGGACCCGTCAACGAGACGAGCGCAATGTAGGTGTAGGGGTCCTTCGCCTTTTCGTACGCCGCCGGCCAGCCTGCCTCGACCCTCGCGTGGTCCGCCGTGTGGCCGACCTTCACCTCTTCGCGGTAGATCTGCAGGAAGTTCGGCTGCGACGTGGGGAGCGACTGTGCGAACGCTGCGCTGGCGACCGCCGTCAACACGACGGCCAGGAGCCACGTGGTGGTTCTCGACATGGGGGCCCACCTCTAAGGGGCTGGGCGTGCAATACGGCTCGTTGCGGCCGCTTCAGGATTGAAGGCGGTCGCAGGCCGGACGCGCGCCCGAAGTGGCTGTAATTGGTACCTTGGGTATCCTCTCAGTGTGCCCCGTGGCCGTCGGAGACGTCAATCGGAATCACGGCGATCGGGTGACGCACGGCGCCGACCCGCCGCTTCACGTCGCGCTGCCGACATCGTCTCCGGTCGGTGCGTTGACCGGGAACTCGCTGTAGGATGGTCGAGGCGGCCGAGTGCGGCCCGCCAGGGATTGAGCGGTGGAGGTGGCAGTGCAGGAGCGGCCCGAAACCCCGAGTGCGCGGCTGGGTCTCGCGGAAGTCCGAGCCCTGGTTCCCGTGGCCGACCGCGAGCTGATTCCTCCCCGCGACCTGTTCTGGCACGAGAGCGACCTGCACGGCCAGGCTCACGTCGGGCGCGTGCTGGTGCACGCCTTCCGACTTGTCGCAGCCACCGGCTACACCGAGGAGACGTCGCGGCTGTGGGCGGCCGTTTACCTGCACGACATCGCGCGCAGGCACGACGGCGTCAGCCGTCGCCACGGCGCCGACGCGTGGGCGCGCCTGGCCGACCTGCCCGACGTCCGAGCGCTGTTCGCCCGCGGCGGCGTCCGCGAGGAGGATTATCCGGTTATCGAGGCGGCGGTGTCGTGCCACTCGCGCGGCGAGCCGTCGCCAGCCGATCCGCACAAACGCCTGACGTGCCTGCTGAAGGACGCGGACGGCCTCGACCGCGTGCGCCTGGGAGACCTCGACCCCGCCTACCTGCGCCATCCCGAGGCGCGCGAGATGGCCGGCTTCGCGGAACGCCTGTTTCTCGCGACGGATGAGAGGCTTCGGCCGGGCCCAGACCACTTCGAGCGCCTCTGGCTCGAAGTCGAGCGCCTGCTCGTCGCGTGACTCCATCGCATCGTCTATCGGGACAGTGGCCGGGCAGCCCGGCGGCGCCTCCCTCCGTCACCTTCCATGAGAAACACGTCGCGCCGTCGAAGGCCAGCAGAGAGGCGTGGCGCCACGTGGTCGTCGGCTCACTAATCGATCTTGACCACGCGTGACGCCTCGAACTTCGGCGCGACCTCGAGATCGAACGGCACCGTCAGCCCCTCGCGCGCGAAGGCGCGTTCGACCTCCCTGATCGCCAACCCCTCGCGGTTGCGCCGCTCGCTCAGGTGCCCGAGCACGACCGACTTCGGCGCACAGCGGCCGCCGCGAACCGCATCACGCAGGAGCCGCGCAGTTCTCACGTTGTCCAGGTGATACCGGCTGTTGGGGTTGAAGTGCTGCCGGAGAAGCTCGAGATCGTGATTGGCCTCGACGAAGACGAAGTCCGCGCCGGCCAGGTGCGGCAGCACGTTCGAGGGGTCGTTGAAGTCGGTGCAGACGACGATCTTCCGCCGTTTCGTCCCGTAGCCCGCCCGGATTGCGAAGCCGAAATTCGGCACGTCTGGCGAGTGGGGAACGGGTATCGTGGTGACCTGGAAATCGCCGACCGTGAAGCTGTCGCTCGGAAAGGGCTGAATCGGCGAGCCGCTTCCGGCCCGAATGCCGTGACGCTCGCGCAACTGAGGGACAACCTGGCGGTGGCCGTGGATGGCGATGCCCTCCTCCTGCAGGACCCGGACGGCATCGTGGCTCAGGTGATCGCCGTGGGAATGGGAGACGAGAACGCTGTGGAGCGGGCCATGCTTGTCCTGGTGTTGGCGGACCAGGGCACGGCAATCGCGCAGGGTCTTGACGCCGCAATCGATGAGGATTGACGAATCCCGGGTCCAGAGCGCGAGGCAGTTGCCCGCGCTGCTCGAACGGAACGACCGGAAGAAGATGTCCATGCGCGGTTACGGGTCGAAGGGGCGAGCTTTCAAGCGCCGCGGGTGGTGACAAGACGCGAGAGGATTCTACACGAGCACGCAAGATGTGACCCGATGACCGGCCCTGTCATAGCCCAACGGGCCCGCGGCCTTGTGTCCCATCGCAAAGCGAAGCGCCGCGGGATGTATACTGTCGGCCACCTGCGGCCGTCGCCCCGAAGGATCGACACCGTCAGGGCCACACGGCGGCAAGCCCTGAATGATCGCGTTCCTTCTCGTCATCTCGGTCGTCGCCGGACGGTGGACCTGGTACTGTATCGGGTCGAAGCCTCGGGCCGCCGGACCCGAGCCCGGAATCACCTGGAGGAACATCCTCTCCGAGGAGTCGTTCTGCGGGTTCCTGTCTGGCTTCGCGCTGTCGTCCGCAGGATTCTTCCTCCTGGCGCACTTCGGCCGTCTCACTTCTGGTGCCGTCCGCCTCTCCGTGGCCGTCGGCGCGGCGGTCGGCTTCTTCGTCTGCGGGAAGCGCCGGCTCCTTCGCAGCGCGCTGGGCGGGCTGCGGCAGGATCTCGCCCTCGGCGTGCTGCTCGTCGGTCTGTTCGCCCTGTTCGGGGCGCTGCTGCCGCCGATCGACACGACGCTCGAGGCCAGTGACAGCTCGGTCTACCTCGCGACCGCCCATCAGCTGGCCGGCCACGGAACGATCCTCCACCGCGATGCTCTCGTGGCGGAGATGAGCGTCACGGAGCGCGACGTCCTCCTCCGGAATCGCTTCGAACGCGATAACACCGGCCCGCACGCGCGTTTCCCCGGTGGCGTCACGCTGATCTCGCCATCCACGGACCTGGTCAGCTTCTACTTCTATCACCTGTTCCCGGCATGGCTCGCCGTTGGGCTGGAGACCGTCGGGGAAGAGTCCTACCTGCAAGTCCTCGGTGTATTCGGCGTCATCGGGCTCCTGTCGCTGTTCTTCATCGGCCGACAACTGGGCGGCACCCTGCTCGGCCTCGCGCTCTGTGCGGTGCACGCGTCCTTCTACCCGCAGGCGTTCTACAGCCGTTTCCCCTCGTCTGAGCTGCTCGCGCAGGCGCTGTTCCTCGCGGGCCTGTTCGCGTTTCTTCGCGGCCTCGGCTCGCCTGATGGGGACAGGCCTCCGTACGTGCGCCTGGCCGCGTTGCTGTGGGGTGCTCTCTGTCTCTGTCGCGTGGACGCCATCCCTTTCCTGTGGCTGGGCCTCACCGTCGTGTCCCTTCTGCCGGCGAGGCTGGGTGTTCGGAAGGAGGATTGGGCCGTCCCGATGCTCACGTCACTCCTGTTCGCCCTTCTGGCGGCATACCATCAGCTGGCGAACGGGATCGACTACGTCGGCGCGTTCAGCGCGGGCCGCGTGGCGGCGAATGTCAGCGCGTTCGTTGCCGTCCGATCCTGGCCGAGCCTCGTCGTCCTGGCCGTCCTGGGCGCAGCGGGTCTGTTCATCCACGGGTCCGATCCCGCACGGCCGCACAGCCGCTGGGTGTTCGCGATCGCGCGAGCGTTCGGCCTGCTGGTGTCCACGATCATCGTCGCGCGCTTCCTGATGGTGCTGGACTGGAGCCTCGTGACGAGACACGTGCGGTGGATCGGGATGTACACGACGCCCATCGTCCTGGTCGTGTTGTGCGGTGGAGCGCTCCTGGCCGTTTTCGAGGCGCTTCGGGCACCTACCTCGTCGATCGTCGCGGTGGCGCTCTCCTTCTTCGCGGGGCCGGCGGCCTGCTACCTCATCGACCCGATGGTGGTCGCCCAGCAGCCGTGGGCCATCAGGCGGTTCGTCCCCGTCATCTTCCCGCTGCTCTTCGCACTGGCGCTCTACGGGTGGCAGTCGGGCTTGCGACGTCTCTTTCGCACCCGTCCCGCACTCGCTCGGGCGGCGTTCGCCGTATTGGCGGTGGCGATCGCCGGCCGATTCCTCGCCCTGTCGGCAGTTCTGATCGGGCCCTCCGTGAGCGTCCCGCGAGCGGCCGGGGTGCGCTCGTTCGACCGCGCGATCCCGGAGGGCGCCCTCGTCGTCGTCGCGGACGAGGTCGCCGGCCTGCACCTCCAGCTCGCGCTCCAATACACGTGCGGGAGGGATGTCCTCCTGCTCCCGTTCGGCCGCGACCCGGGAGCGAGGTTCGACGAGGTCATGAACGGTTTCCTCGATCGCCAGCTCGCCAGAGGGAGAAGGGTCTTCGTGGTGCTGACGCGGAGGGACGCCGCTGCAGGCCTGCTCGAGCGCCGCTTCCAACTCGACGCGCGGCTCGAGACGACCCTGTCGTACGAGGAGGTCTCATTCGTGCGCGACGATGCGTTTCCAGGCCCGCCCGGGGTCAGGACACTCCACGGCCGCGTGCTGGAAGTGCAGCCGCTCCGGGCGGTGAGGCAACCCTAGACGGTCGCCCTTCGGCTAGACGTCTTGAACGGCCAAAGTCGTTGCGAATGAGTCAAGTTTCCCTGTAGTCCGTCTGGCCGTTCAAGACGTCTACGCCCCGCGCACGCGCGGGG
>Ga0209048_10000118_pt1 | contig 80249 bp, 80 predicted proteins | sample FrelakmetCRP12CR_FD_187146 | JGI IMG/M metagenome (GOLD analysis project Ga0209048, IMG submission 187146) | Freshwater lake sediment microbial communities from the University of Notre Dame, USA, for methane emissions studies - CRP12 CR (SPAdes)... | ecosystem: Environmental > Aquatic >...
CTCCTATGTTTCGCCCGGCTATCCCTACCTCCCGGTACTGTTTCTTTCCGCGTCCGCGCTCGTGCTCGCCGGCGTGGTGCGCTCGAATCCGGTGCGCTCCGCCTACGGGACCGCTCTGCTCGCGGCCGGGCTGCCCATCTATTTCGTGTACTCGGGCCGCGCGAAGACAGCGGGAGACGCTCCGTGACGAGCGTGAGGGCCCCCTACATGGAGTGGGCCAAGAGTCGGCCGCGTCCCGCGATCGATCTCGCGGGAAGCAACCTCGTGCCTTGTACGCTCGACGACCTGCCCGGGGCAAGGGAGGCCCTCGACATCGCGGGCGAGAGCCCGTTTGGCTACCCACCCCTGGTCGCGGCGATCGCCGAGCGGCACGGCGTCACCGCCGACCGGGTGGCGACGGCCGGAGGCTGCTCGGGCGCCAATTTCCTGGCTTGCGCTGCCCTTCTCGAGCCCGGCGACGAGGTGCTCTCGGAGACTCCCTTCTACGATCCGATGCCAGCCGCGGCGCGGCTGCTCGGCGCGACCGTGCGTACTTTCGCCCGCCGCTTCGAGGACGGCTACGATCTCGACCCCGCCGCGGTCCGGGCAGCGCTGACGCCGCGCACACGGCTCGTTCTGATTTCGAATCCGCACAACCCGTCCGGCGCCCTCGCACGGCCCGAGAGCCTCGCGGCCGTCGGCGAACTCGCAGCCGGGCGCGGCATCGCCGTTCTGGTCGACGAGGTGTACCGCGAAACCGTACTCGAGGGACGCCCCGCTCCCGCCGCCACCCTGTCCCCCGCTTTCGTCTCCACGAGCAGCCTCACCAAGGCCTACGGACTTGCGTCGCTCCGGTGCGGGTGGACGCTCGCTTGCGCAGAACTGACCGAGCGAATCCGGAGAGTCCGGGACCTCGTAGACAACTGGGCGCCGATGCCCTCGGACCGGCTGGCCGTCGTCGCGTTCCGGAATCTCGACGCGCTCGCGGCCCGCGCCCGGTCGATCATCGAGGCCAACGCCGTGAACGTCTCGAGGTGGCTCGCCGCGAGACCGGACGTCGAGTGCGTGGCTCCCCGCGCGACCCTCGCCTTCCCCCGTTTGAAGGGCGTCGCGGATGCGGGCCCGCTCGTCGAGGAGCTCTTCGCTCGAACCGGCACCGCGGTGACTCCGGGGCTCTACTTTGGCGCCCCGGCCCACTTCAGGATCGCCTTCGGGGGCGCCCCTGACCGCGTCGCGAGAGGCCTCGAAGAGCTCTCCGCCTTTCTGGACGGGCGAGCCCCGGCTTGACAAGCCGGATCAGCCGTCCTACGGTTCCCCTCTTCACTCCAGACACAGCCCCGAAAGGAGGGGACATGCCGGACGACAAGCCCGCCGAGGGCGACAACGAGTACACGCAGTGGCACGAGGTCAAGAGCGGAGAGACCCTATCCAAGATCGCCCAGCACTACTACGGCGACCCGAGTCTCTTTCCCAAGATTTTCGAGGCCAACCGGGACACGATCAAGGACGCCAACCTTATTCGCGTGGGTCAGAAGATTCGCATCCCCTGAAGAGGGGCAAGATTTTTGTGGGAAGCAGAATTTCGAAAGAAAGAGGAGGCACAGTGCTCAAGAAATCCTGGAAGTACGCGCTCGCGCTCGTCTGCGCAGCCACCCTGGCCTGCAACAGCGGCAAGGCCCCTGCGGAAGCAGCCATGAAGCTCGCCGAGGAGGCCGTCAGCGGCGCCAAGGCCGAGGCGGAGGGTCTCGTCCCCGACGATTTCAAGTCTCTTTCCGATGACCTCAACACCGCCAAGGACGCGATGGCCAAGGGCGACTACAAGGCCGCGCTCGCTTCGGCGTCCTCTGTCCAGCAGAAGGCAACAGACGTCCTTGCCAAGGCAAAGGCCAAGAAGGAAGAGCTGACGGCTCAATGGAACTCGATGAGCGCCGATCTCCCGAAGATGGTCGACGCAATCAAGAGCCGGGTGGACATCCTCTCCCAGGCCAAGAAACTCCCGGCGGGAATGGACGCCGCCAAGCTCGCGTCCGCCAAGGACGGGCTCGCCGCGGCGACGGCCAGCTGGGGCGAGGCGCAGGAGGCGTTCAAGGCCGGCAAGTGGAGCGACGCCATCGCCAAGGCCACGAGCGTCAAGGAGAAGGCGACCGCGGCCATGGCCGCTCTCGGCATGAGCGCCGGCGGGTAGAATCGGTCGGTTTCGAGATTCAGAGGGGCCCGCGCAAGCGGGCCTTATCTTTTCGAGCCCGGGATCCCTCGGCGCTCACGCGCCTCGGGAGGACGGCGCCGCGTGCGGCGGCGCGGTCACTCCCATTCGATGGTCGCAGGGGGTTTCGAGGTGATGTCGTACACGACCCGGTTGATCCCCCGCACGCTGCCGACGACCCGGCTCGCGATCGCGTCGAGCACCTCGTGCGGCATGCGGTACCAGTCCGCGGTCATGAAGTCGGTCGTCTGGACCGCGCGCACCGCCAGAACGAAGTCGTGCGTGCGCCCGTCGCCCATGACGCCGACCGACCTGACCGGCAGCAGGACGGCAAAGGCCTGGGAGATCGCGTCGTAAAGGCCAGCCGCCCGGATCTCGTCGAGCACGATCTCGTCCGCCTTCTGGAGGATCGCCACCTTCTCGCGCGTGACCGCGCCCGGGATGCGCACCGCGAGGCCCGGCCCCGGGAACGGGTGCCGCGCCAGAAACTCGCGGGGAAGCCCGAGCTCTGCGCCGAGCAGGCGCACCTCGTCCTTGAAGAGCTCGCGCACCGGTTCGATGAGCTCGAACCCCAGCCGCTCGGGAAGCCCTCCGACGTTGTGGTGCGTCTTGATGACCGCCGACGGGCCCTTGATGGACACCGACTCGATGACGTCGGGATAGAGCGTGCCCTGCGCGAGAAACCGGGCATCCGGGATCCCCTTGGCTTCCTTCTCGAACACGTCAATGAAGGTGCGGCCGATGATCTTGCGCTTCTGCTCGGGGTCCGTCACACCCTCGAGCCGCGACAGGAAGAGATCGGCGGCGTCCACCGCGTGCACATGAATGCCGAGGTGCCCGAACGCTTCGACGACCTGCTGGCGCTCGCCGCCGCGCATGAGGCCGTGGTCGACGAGAATCGGATACACCCGCTCCCCGAGCGCCTCGCGCAGGAGGATCGCCGTCACCGACGAATCGACGCCGCCCGAGAGGGCGCAGATGACGGCGCCGGTGGGCGCCTGCTTCCGGATGGCCTCGACCTTCTCGTGCCGGAATCCGGCCATCGTCCAGTCGGGCCGCACCTTGCAGATGCGGAAGAGGAAGTTCTCGAGGATCTCCGAGCCGTGGACCGTGTGCCGGACCTCCGGGTGGAACTGGATTGCGTAGACGCGGCGCTCGGGATTCTCGAACCCGGCCAGCGGCGTCGTCGGCGTGGACGCAATCATGCGGAATCCCGGCGGCGGCGCCACCACCGAATCTCCATGGTTCATCCACACCGTCTGCTCCGGCTCGAGGCCCGCGAAAAGCTCGGAGTCGACGGCCAATGTCGCCACCGCCCTGCCGTACTCCCGCCCCTCGTTGGCCACTTCTCCCCCGGCCCTCTGCGCCAGCCACTGCATGCCGTAGCACAGGCCGAGCACCGGCACGCCGAGCTGCGTCGGATCCCCCGACGGCTTCGGCGAATCCGGCTCGTAGACGCTCTGAGGGCCGCCCGAGAGGATGATCCCGGCCGGGTTCCAGCCCCGGATCTCTTCGGCCGGCGCTCCCGGCGGCAACACGACCGAGAAGACCCGGGCATCCCGGACGCGGCGCGCGATCAACTGCGTGTACTGACCCCCGAAATCGAGGATCACGATCGATCGCTGCGGGGCGCTCAAGCCGCGCTCGCTTTCCAGAGCAGGGCCAGCGGCCCGGCCGCGGCGGCCGCGGGAAGGGCCGCCACTCCCGCAGCGGCGAACGGCGCCGCCGCCGCCAGAAGCGGCGCGACGAGCGCGCCCGGCGCCTGCCGGAGGGCCTGGCGCTCGGCAACCCACATCAGAACGGCGCTCGCCGCGAAGAAGAGCGCAGGAAAGGCGACGCCGAAGGCGCGGCCGTAACGCGAGACCTTTCGCGGCGCCCTGGCTCCGAAGATGGCCTTCTCGGCCAGCGTCACGCTCAGGATGAAGAGCAACGTCAGGACGTAGGCCGGCGCGAAGAAGACCAGGGCCTGCTCGAAGAACCGGCTTTCCGGTCCCGCCGGCGCGTCGCCCGTCCAGGCCTGGAAGAACGGATAAGCGCCGAAACCCGGGTCGTCCCGTCCGTGCGTCAGGAGGAAGACAAGCACGTTCAGGAGGAAGGCCGAGGGAAGAAGGAGGGCTGCTTGCCGGAGAAACTTCACGTCCCGACCGATTGTAGCCGATCTGCGCGAACGCCCGCTCGTTAGAATGCCGGAACCTTGACGCTGCGAAAGTCCTCACGAGTCTGGCTCGTCATCCTCGCCGCCGCGGTCGTCGCGAGCTTTGCGATCGACCGCGCCGCGCCCGAAAGCGGGTGCTGGGGCCTGCTCGCCAAGGCCATCGCCGCCCAGGCCGCGTTCCTCCTGCTCTGGCGCGCCGGCGCGGCCGCCTTTCGCCTGATCGTGCGGCGCCTGACCCTGCGGCTTGCCTTTTCCTATTTCCTCATCGGCGTCGTCCCGATTCCGCTTCTGGCGGCTCTGCTCGGCCTGACCGGCTACATCGTCGCGCACCAGTACGTCGCCAATCGCCTGCGCCGGGAGATCACCGCCGTCGGCGAGGCGGCAGCGCGATCCGATGCCTCGCTGCCACAGGTCACGGTCGGGGCCGACGGCACGATCTCGGCCTCCGGCGTCGACTGGCTCCAGGCCGGAGCCCCCGCCTCCTGGGCCGCCGGGCTCGAACGGCCGGGCTTCCTCGTCGAAGGAGACGACGTCTGGCTCGCCGTCCGCGCGGGGAAGCCGGGCTCGGTCCGTCTCCTTCGTCTCAACGACCGCGGCGCCCCCTGGCTCCAGGATCTCGCCGACCGCACCGGCTACGAGACCAGCGTCGACATCGGCACCTCGCGCAGCGAGGGTCCGAACTTCACGATCGAGGAGAAGCCTCGCGAAAATGGACTCAAGGTGGGAAAGCGCCTGCAGCGCTCGGGGGACGACGCGGGCCGCCTCCGTCCTCGAGGCGCCGAGACCCCGGGGCCCGGACTCTGGCGGCGCGAGTGGGTCCACGCCTTCTATCTCGAGACCGCCCTGAACGCGGGCGGCGAGAAGGCCGCCTCGGGCCGGAACGTCGCCGTGCTCGCCGCCGTCACCTCGCCGCGGGTCATCTTTCGCCAGCTCTTCACCCAGGGCGTCGACCAGATCAGCAGAGTCTTCCGCATTGCGTTCCTGGCGATCGCGGGGATCGTCCTGGCGGTTTACGCCGCGGCGCTCGCGGTCGCGTTCACCCTGGTCGGCTCGATCGCGCGCAACGTCAACCGCCTGACGCGCGCGACCGCCGCGGTGGCCCGCGGCGACTTTTCGGCCCGCGTGGCCTCGAAGTCCCGCGACCAGATCGGGGACCTCGCGCGGTCCTTCGACGGGATGGCGGCCTCGATCGAGCGCCTCCTCGTCGACACGGCGAAGAAGGAGCGCCTGGAGAGCGAGATCGCCATCGCGAGGACGATCCAGCAGAAGCTCCTCCCCGCTCCGGAAGGACGCTTCGAGGGTGTCGCGATGCATGCGCACTTCGCCCCGGTGGCGGAGATCGGGGGCGATTACTACGACTACCTTCCGATGCCCGATGGTCGCCTCGCCTTTGCGCTCGGCGACGTGTCGGGTCACGGCCTGGCGACCGGCCTGCTCGTGGCGATGGCGAAGGCCGGGCTCTCCTCTCTGGTCGAAGCCGGGCACGAGGGCGGCGAACTCTTCTCCCGCCTGAACGAGCTCATTCACCGCTCGACCGACCCGCGCCACTACATGACGCTCGCCGTTCTCGCCTACGACCCACGCACGCGCGAGGGCGTTCTCACCAACGCCGGCCAGCTCGCTCCTTACCGGATTTCGGGGCCGAAGATCTCGGCCCTGTCCCTGCCCTCATTCCCGCTCGGCCTTTTCCCGGAGAGGGCCTTTCCCTCGCGGCGCGAAGCGTTCGCGCCCGGGGACCTCGTCGTTTTCCTCTCGGACGGCCTCATCGAGGCCGTCGACGCCGGCGACGAACCCTTCGGCTTCGAGCGCTTCGAGGCCGTGCTCGCCGCCAATGCCGGAGCGGGCGCCGCGGCGGTGCGGGAGGCCGTGCTCGCCGCGGTCGCCGCCCATTGCGGAGGCCGGTCCGCCGACGACGACCGCACCCTTCTCCTCCTGACTCTCGAATAGCCGCCCGTGCGATAAAGTCGCCCGCACATTTGACGGAGTGAAAATGCGCAAGACCCTCTGCGGCGCCCTCGCGTGCCTCCTGACCAGCCTCGCTCTCGGCCAGACTTCCCCGTTCGTGCCCGAGAAGACGGAGCGCGCGCTCGTCAACGAGCTCTCCGGCGACCTCGCGTTCGAGACGCTGCGCATCACGACGCAGTGGCACAAGCCCTCCGGGTCCGAGGGTTTCCTGGCGGTCGCGCGGTACGTCCAGGAGAAGGCGAAGGCCGCCGGCCTCTCGGACGTGCGCTGGATCGACCAGGTCGCCGAGGCGCCGGCCTGGACGTGCCATCGGGCCGACGCCTGGCTCCTTCAGGGCGAGGGCGCCGAGCAGAAGGAAACGCGGCTCGGATCGTTCGCGGAAGTCGCCACGTCGATCGCCGACAACTCGCGGTCCGCCGACGTCACGGCCGAGCTCGTGGACGTGGGGTCCGGGGACGCCGCCTCCGACTACGACGGCAAGGATGTGCGCGGCCGCATCGTTCTGGCGTATGGCAACCCGCACGCCGTCATGGAGCAGGCGGTGTGGAAACGGGGCGCCGCCGGCATCCTCGCCTGGTCTTCCACGCGCTTGAACCCGCTCGCCGACGCCGCCGACCAGATCGCGTGGCAATCGGTTCCCGACGAAGACGGGCCCGGCGGCGAAAAGACGACGTTCGCGTTCATCCTCTCGGCGCGCCAGGGGAAAGCGCTTTCGGATCGGCTCCGCGGCGAGGTCTCGCGCCGATGGGGCGGAGGCACGCCGGGAGCGGCCACGACGCTGCGGGCCCGCGTCCTCGTCGAGTCCTCGGTCCTGCCTGCGAAGCAGACGGCGATGGTCGAGGCGCGGATCCCGGGAACCGATCCCTCGCTGCCCGAGATCGTCCTGACGAGCCACCTCCAGGAGGAGAAGTTCTCCGCCAACGACAACCAGTCGGGGGTCGCGAGCATGCTCGAGATCGGCCGGGCGCTGACGACGCTGATCGCGCAGGGCAAGTTCGCGCGGCCGCGCCGCGGAATCCGCTTCTGGTGGTGCGACGAGATCTACTCGGAATACCGGTACTTCGCCGACCATCCTGGCGAGGAGAAGAAGATCCTCGTGAATCTCAACCAGGACATGGTCGGCGCGAAACAGTCGGTCGGGTCGCGCACCCAGTTCATGGCACGCACGCCGTGGTCGCGGCCCTCGTACCTTTCCGACGTCCAGGAAAGCGTCCTCAACGCCGTGGTCGAGGGCAACAACGCGTACCTGCCGGCCTGGCAGACCGACGCGCTGCCGCCGGGAGAGGCCTTCACGAAGCCGATGTTCTCCCGCCTCGGCACGCGCGAGCCCTTCCACGCGCAGGCCGTTCCGTACTTCGACTCGACGGACCACCTCGTCTTCAACGACGTCTGGGTGGGCGTGCCAGGCACGACTCTGACCAACTGGCCCGACGAGAACATCCACTCCTCCGGCGACGACCTGTGGCAGATCGACCCGACGCAGTTGAAGCGCAACGCCTTCGTCGTCGCGGCCACGACGTGGTGGATCGCCAATGCAACCGCCGCCGACGTTCCGTTCCTCGCGTCCTTCGTGGGAGCACGCGGAGCCGAGCGCCTCGGGCGCAACCTCGTCGCGGCACAGACCTGGATCGAGACGGGCACCGGCACCCCGGAAGAGCGGGCGGCCGCCGCGGCGAACCTTCTCGACGTCGCGCTTTCAACCGAGCTCCAGACACTGGACACGGCGCGCGCCATCGGCCCGGTCTCGGGACCAAGTCCCGCCGCCTTGACCGAGACGGCCAGCACGCTGCAGGCCGTGGCCGCGTCCCTGAAAACCCGCGTCTCCCCTGCTGCCGCCCCGGCTCCCGATCCCGCGCTCGAGCGAATGGCCAAACGCACGCCCCGCTATGCCGTCTCGACGCTCGACGCCTGGATGGCCCTCCAACGCCGGGTTGCCGACAAACGGCAGGCCGACAGGCGGGCGAAACGGGACCGGAAGGAGGCGGACGCCGCCCTGCGCAAGGCCGGCAAGAAGCCGAAGAAGTCGGACGCGCCAGCGGACGAGGACGGGCCCGAGCTCTCTTCTCTCATGGGAACGGAGGCGATGAACTGGATCGACGGCAAGACGAGCGCAGCCGACATCGCTCGCCGCGTCTGCGCCGAGGCCTTGTCTGCCGGACACTGGTACTACGGCAAAGCGACGCCCGCCCTCGTCGAGAAGTTCCTGGAACGCCAGGCCAGGGACGGGCTGATCCTCTGGTGAACGGGCCGCTCGCGCGCTCCCGGTCTCACAACTGGCCGTTGACGACGCGCGCGAGCGTCGCGTGGTCGATGTTACCCCCGGAGAGGACGATCCCGACGCGCTGACCGGCGAGCCGATCCCGGAGCCTCAGCAGCCCCGCGAGGCCGGCGGCTCCCGCCCCCTCGGCGAGGTTGTGCGTCGTGCGCAGAAGCACGCGGACCGCCTCTGCGATCTCCGCATCCGTCACGGTGACGAAATCGGCCAGGCCCTTGCAGAGGGCTGGAAACGTCAGGGCATACGTGCTCCGCGTCGCGAGGCCGTCGGCAAACGTGCTGGCGGAGGCGCCGGAAATCGGGCGGCCGGCGTGCCACGAGTCGTGCGCCGCCGAGGCCCCGGCCGCCTGTACGCCGTACACCGCCAGTCCGGGCTTGAGCGTCCGCGCGACGGTCGCCGCCCCGACGGCCTGCGAGCCGCCGCCCACGGAGATCACGAGGGCGTCGAGCTCGGGCCGTTCGCGCAGGATCTCGAGCGTGAACGTCGCGGCCCCCGCGAGAACGCCGGGGTCGTTGGTCGAATGGATCATCGTGAGGCCGCGCGCCCGCACCAGCCCTTCGGCCACGGCCGCCGCCTCGTCGTAGTCGCGTCCCTCCTCGATCAGCTCCGCCCCGTAGCCCCGCATCCCCTCGTTCTTCTCGGAATTGTTGCCGAGGGGAACGCAGACCGTGACCGGCACGCTGAGGAGGGCGCCGGCGTAGGAAATGCCCAGGCCGAAATTTCCCCGCGTGGCAACCACGACGCCGCGGCGCCGCTCCTGCTCGGACAGCAGGGTCATGGCCGACAGCGCGTTGCGGACCTTGAAGGAATTGGTCGGCGCGTGGTTCTCGTGCTTGACCCACACGCGAATACCCTGGTCGACCTCGGCGTCGAGCGGGGCGTAGCGCCGCAGGGGCGTCTCCGGCACGCGGGGCCGGATCCGACGCTCGGCGGCCAGCACGTCCGCGAAGCAGATGGGCCACGGGGCGGCCTTGCGCTCGACGGCCGTCATGATCCGTGAAAGTATGCTCTGACGCGATGCCGCCCAGGAGGAAAAAGAAGGCGGAGCCCCGTTCCCGCGGCCTGACCGCGGCCGAAGTCCGGGAGGGCAAGCCCTCGCCGGCCGCGTCGGCGCTCGCGGCGGCCATCGAAGAGGACGAAGGCGCGCCCCTCGGGACTTACCGCGATCCCCTCGGCGGGCACTGGCAGATCCTTGCGGCCCTGCCGCTCGAAAAGGTGGACCCCACCCCCTTCCAGCGCGACCTGTCCGAGGCGCACGTCAAACGCCTGACCGGCGTCCTCGAGGCGCTCGACCGGTTCCTCGACCCGATCATCGCCGTCCGAACGCCGGAAGGCCGCTACTGGACCCCGAACGGAAACCACCGGCTCGCGTCGCTCCGGGCCCTCGGCGCGCGCTCGATCGTGGCGCTGGTGCTTCCGGAAGCCGAGGTCGCGTACAAGATCCTGGCCCTGAACACCGAAAAGGCGCACAACCTGCGCGAGAAGTCGCTCGAGGTGATCCGCATGGCGCGGGATCTCGCGCCGCGCGGCAACCTCACGGAGAAGGACTACGAGCTCGAGTTCGAGGAGGCGGCCTTTCTCACCCTCGGAATCTGCTACGAGCAGAACGGCCGGTTCGCCGGAGGCGCGTACCACGCCCTGCTCAAACGCATCGACGCCTTCCTCGGCAAGCCCCTCGCAAAGGCCCTCGAGACCCGCGCGGAGAGGGCGAAGGCCCTCCTCGAGCTCGATGCCGCCGTCGTCGCCGCGATGGCCGCGCTGAAGCAACGCGGTTTCGAGAGCCCCTACCTGCGGCCCTTCGTCGTCGCCCGGATCAACCCGATCCGCTTCCAGCGCAGCGCGAAGCCCGGCTTCGACGAGACGATCGAAAAGATGCTGGCCTCGGCGAAGAAGTTCAAGGCCGAGGGCGTCAAGCCGGAGCAGCTCGCGCGCGCCGGCGGCGCCGCCGAGGAATAGCCCGAAGGAGGACACGATGCGAAAGTCCCTTCTCTGCGCCTCGGCGCTCGCCGCGGGGTTCGCGGTCATGGCGACCGCCGCGAGTCCCAAACCGCCTGATCTCGCGACCGCCAGGGTCGTGGACCTGACACACGCCTTCGACGAGAAAACCATCTACTGGCCGACCTCGCCGTCCGCGTTCGAATTGAAGCAACTGTCGTACGGCCCGACTCCCGGCGGCTGGTTCTACGCGTCGAACGCCTTCTGCACGCCCGAGCACGGCGGCACGCACCTCGACGCGCCGATCCACTTCGCGAAAGACGGCCTGACCGCCGACCGGATCCCTGTCCGGCAGCTCATTGCTCCCGCGGCGGTCATCGACATGCGTGCCAAGACCGCCGCCGACCCCGACTACCGGCTCACGCTCGAGGACGTCCGCGCCTGGGAGAACGTGAATGGCCCGATCGCGGCCGGCGCGATCGTTCTGCTCGAGACGGGCTGGAGCACGCGCTGGCCGGACAAGAAGTCCTACCTCGGCGACGACACGCCGGGCGACGCCTCGAAGCTCCACTTTCCCTCCTACGGGAAGGAGGCGGCGCAATACCTCGTGCGGGAGCGCAAGGTCGGCGCCCTCGGCGTGGACACGGCCTCGATCGACTACGGCGCCTCCAAGGATTTCATCGTCCACCAGGTCGCCAACGGCGCCGGCGTCCCGGGCCTCGAGAACGTGACAGGGCTCGAGGCTCTCCCGGCGTCCGGTGCATGGGTCGTTGCCCTGCCGATGAAGATCGCGGGCGGCTCGGGCGGGCCGCTGCGCATCGTGGCGCTGCTGCCTTGACAACGGCGTGACCGGCATGGCCCCGCATCCCTTCGGCCTCCACCGTTCGCTCGACCCGCCCGGCGTCCTGCCGCAGGTTGCGCGGCGGCTCGACGCAACGCCCCGGGCGCTGGAGAACGAGATCGCCGTGGCGGTCCGCGCCCTGTCCATCGACTCCGCCTCGTTCCGTCAACTGCGAGAAGCGGAGTCGGCGACCGGAGAGTCGATCCGCGACCAGATCGCCCGCATCGTCGGCGAGCGGGGCAAGATGCAGAACCCCGTCACGGGCTCCGGCGGGATGCTCCTCGGCGAAGTCGCCGGGATCGGGGCGAGGCATCCGGCGCGCAACCGGCTGGCCAAAGGCGACCGTATCGCGTCCCTGGTCTCGCTGACTCTCACCCCGCTCCACCTCGACTCCGTCGGCGAGATCCATGTCCAGACCGAGCGCGTGGACGTGAAGGGCACCGCGATTCTCTTCGAGCGCACCCTCTTTGCCCGCCTCCCGGACGACTTCCCCGAGGCAGTGGCGCTGGCGGCCTTCGACGTGGCCGGAGCTCCCGCGACGGTGCTTCGCGACACGAAGCCGGGCTCGACCGTCGTCGTCATCGGGACGGGCAAGGCCGGGCTCCTCTGCCTCGCCGCCGCGCGAGAAAAGGTGGGCGGCAAGGGAAAGGTCCTCGCCGTCGAACCCTCGCGCGAGGCCGCGGAACGCGCCCGCGCTCTGGGCTTCGCCGATGCCGTCTTCGCCATCGACGCGCGCGACCCGGTGGCCATGCTCTCGGCCGTCGAGGGCGCGACCGCCGGCCGCCTGGCCGACCTCGTCGTGAATGTCGCCAACGCCTCGGGCACCGAGGCCGCGAGCGTTCTTTGCGCCCGCGACGACGGCACCGTCCTCTTCTTCGGCATGGCGACGTCCTTCTCGGCCGCCGCTCTCGGGGCCGAGGGCCTCGCCAAGCCCACGACCCTTCTCATCGGCAACGGCTACGTCCCGGGCCACGACGAGGCCGCGCTGGGACTCCTGCGGCGGCACACCGCCCTCGCGCGGGCGTTCGCCTCGCTCGCGGGGCCTAACCGGTGACATCGGCCGCCCGCGATCTCGCAGAAGCGATCCTTCGTTCCGGCGCCACGCGCATCGCTTTTCTCGGCCTCGCGAAGAACGTCGGAAAGACGACGGCCCTCGTCGCGGTCCTCGAAGAGCTGCACCGGCTCGGCCGCCTCGCCGGCGTCACGTCCGCCGGCCGGGACGGCGAGAGCTTCGACGCGATCACCGGCGAGCCGAAACCGCGCTTCCGTGTCTGGCCGGGGCAGCTGCTCGCGTCCGCCGCCTCGACCTACGCCTCGGCATCCTGTGCGGCGGCGTTGATCGAAGCCCTGCCCTTTGCGACGCGCTTTGGCGCCATCGAGGTGCGCCGCGCGGAGAATGCCGGCGAGATCGAAATGATCGGGCCCTCGACGGCGTCGCAGGTCGCCGTCGCGGCCGCCGCGCTCGAGCGTGCCGGGGCCCGGACCGTTCTGCTCGACGGGGCGATCGGACGCCGCGCCTTCGCGTGCGCCCGCGTCGCCGACGGGATCGTCCTTTCCGTGGGACTGGCCGCCGGCGCCTCCCTCGAGGCCGCGCTCGGCGCGGCGCAGGGCGTCGTGGGCCTGATCCGACTCGCGCCAGCCCCCGAGGGGGCCGTCGTGCGCAACGTCGAAGGCGCCGTGACCGGGGCGCTTCTCCTCGAGGACCCGCCGAAGCCAGGTGAAACCCTGGCCGCCGAGGACTTCGCCTCGATTTTCCTCTCGCCCGAAGAGCGCCGGCGACTCCGGGAGGCCGGCGTGCACCTTGCGGTCCGCCATCCCGCCCGCCTGCTGGCCCTGACGTGCAACCCGACAGCGCCGGCCCGTCCCCCGGCTCCGCCCGTGAAGTTCTTCGACGCCGTCACACAGCACTTCCCGGACGTGCGGGTCTTCGATCTCGTCGCTGACCTTCGGTCAGCCGGGGCCTGAAGCTATACTTTTTGCGCCCATGCCCGCCAAACTGGGTCTTTCGGCCGAGCAGATCGAGCGCTGTCGCAGCCTCGCGCGCCACGTGGCCGACGGCGTCCGGCGCGAAACCGAGCAGTACACGACGGTCGCGACCGAGCGTACCGTGCTTCGCCTTCTCGGCGTCGACGGCGTGGACGCCGACGACGTCCCGATCCCCAACCGCGTCGTCGCCACGCTGCAGGCCGCCGGCCGCGTTTCCCGCGGCGCCGCCGTCTGGATGGGCAGCGCCCTCGCGCAAGGCGCCCGCGATGCCGGCGAGGCCGCCGCCATGCTTTCCGATCGCGAGAGGGCCGCCGCCCTGCCCGAGCACCCCCGGTGGCGCGAGGCGGTCGCGCCCTTGGTCGAGCGCACGCTCGCCCGCATCGGCGACAACCGCGCCGAGCGCGAGCGGCGGATGGGCGCCCATCCGCCCGAGGAGCTGCCGCTGCTCTATGCCATCGTCGCGACCGGCAACATCCACGAGGACGTCGTCCAGGCCGACGCGGCCGCGCGGGCGGGGGCGCAGTGCATCGCCGTCATCCGTTCGACCGCGCAGTCGCTGCTCGACCACGTTCCCTTCGGCGCCACCACGGCCGGCTTCGGCGGCACCTTCGCCACGCAGGAGAATTTCCGCCTCATGCGCGCCGCGCTCGACGCGATCGAGCCCGAGATCGGCCGTTACGTGCGTCTCGTGAATTACTGCTCGGGACTCTGCATGCCCGAGATCGCCGCGATGGGCGCCCTCGAGCGCCTCGACATGATGCTCAACGACGCCCTGTACGGCATCATCTTCCGCGACATCAACCCGCTGCGCACTTTGATCGACCAGAACTTTTCGAGGCGCATCAACGCCGCGGCCGGAGTCGTGATCAATACGGGCGAAGACAACTACCTCACCACGGCCGACGCCGTCGAGCAGGCTCCCGCCGTCCTCGCCTCGCAGTTCATCAATGAGAGACTGGCGCGCGAGGCGGGCCTCGAGGACTGGCAGATCGGTCTCGGCCACGCCTTCGAGATCGATCCCGAGCTCGAGGACGGCCTGCTCTACGAGATCGCCCAGGCCGAGGCGGCGCGGGAGATCTTTCCCGATGCGCCGCTCAAGTACATGCCGCCGACCAAGCACATGACGGGCAACGTCTTTCGCGGCTACCAGCAGAACGCTCTCTTCGTGCTGACGTCGGTTGCGACCGGCCAGTCGATCCACCTGCTCGGCATGCTGACCGAGGCGCTCCACACGCCGTTCCTCCACGACCGCTGGCTGGCGATCGAGCAGGCCAAGACGATCCGCCGCAACGCGCGACACCTCGGCGAGGAGATGACGTTCCGCCCTGATGGGCGCATCGTCCGCCGGGCCCGAGCGGTCCTGGCCGGCGCCGAAGAGATTCTCGGCCGCGTGGCCGAGCATGGCCTCTTTGCCGCGCTGTCGGACGGCGTCTTTGCCGACACGCGCCGCCGCATCGACGGTGGCCGCGGGTACGACGGGGTCGTGCGCCGGGATCCCGCCTATGCCAATCCTTTCCTCGAAGCCTGGAGCCAGGCGCCGGCCGGAGTCGGCGCGTGAGCGGCGCGAAGGGGATCCGCCCCTACGGCGACAAGAAGGGCGACGGAGCCGTCCAGCTCTCCTTCACGCTGCCCCTTCCCAAATCCGCCGTGGCCACGGAGGCGGCCAAGCGCTATGTCGCGAAGATGGGCATCCGCGAGCCGTACGTGACCCTCGCCGAGGCGATCGCCCCCGATTTCACCTACTTCGTCGTCTACGGCCGCGCGACGCACGACATCGACCCGTCCGGCATCACGGCCGAGGAAGCCCCCGCGGCGGCCCTGGGCCGCGAGGAGATCGACGGCGAGATCGCCCGCCGCTTCGGTCGGCGCATCGTCGTCCTCGGCTGCGCCCTCGAGTCCGACGCGCACACGGTCGGCATCGACGCGATCTTCAACATGAAGGGCTTCGCCGGCGACTACGGCCTCGAGCGGTTCCACTCGCTCGACGCACGCAATCTCGGCGCCCAGGTCCCGGTCACCGAGGTCGTGCGCCAGGTGCGCGAGACGAAGGCCGACGCCGTGCTGGTCTCGGCGACCGTGACTCAGAACGAGATCCACATCCGGCACCTCACCGACCTCGTGGACATGCTCGAGGCCGAGCGCCTGCGCGATCGCCTCATCCTCATCGCCGGCGGCGCCCGCGTGGACCATGCCCTGGCCAAGGAGCTCGGATACGACGCCGGCTTCGGCCCCGGAACGACGGCCTCCCGCGTCGCGGCCTTCCTGCTCGACGAGCTGACGCGCCGCCAGGGCGCCGCGGGTGGCCGGCCGTGACCGAGCGGGTCGTGCTGCGACTGCGCGTCGGGGCCGAGCAGGCGCATTACGGGGGCGGACTCGTGGACGGCGCCTTCGTCCTAAAGCTGTTCGGTGATGCGGCCACCGAGCTCCTCATCCGCCGCGACGGCGACGAGGGTCTCTTCCGCGCCTACTCCTCGGTGGACTTTCTGGCCCCGGTCCGTGGCGGCGACTATCTCGAGGTCGAAGCCGAGATCACACGCGTCGGGAAGACGTCCCGCGAAATGCGGTTCGAGGCGCGCAAGGTGATCGCGCCCGCCGAAGGATCCTCCGCGCGGGTGCTCGATCCTCCCGAGGTCGTGGCGCGCGCGACCGGCACCTGCGTCGTCCCGCTCGACAAGCAGCGAGGCCGCTCCTGAGCGACGAGCTCGTCATCACGGTCGCCGGCGTGGGCGCCGAAGTCATGCGGGCCCAGCAGCCTCACCTGCCGCTCCTGCCCGCCGAGGTCGGCGAGGAGTACAAGCGGGCGTTCGAGGCCGGCGCCACGATCGGCCACGTCCACGGACGCAAGCCCGACGGCCGGCCGACGCAGGACCTCGAAACCTTCCGGGCCTACTCGGCCGCGATCCGAGAGCGCTGCCCCATCATCCAGCAGTTTTCGACCGGAGGCGCCGTCGGAATGGGCGTCGAGGAGCGGATCGCCGCGCTCGAGCTCAGGCCCGACATGGCGACGCTGACGCTCGGCACCTGCAACTTCGGCGAGGACGTCTTCGAGAATTCGCTGCCGACGATACGCGCGATCCTCGACCGCATCGGGAAGTACGGCATCACCCCGGAGCTCGAGATCTTCGACGCCGGAATGCTCGCGACCGCGGACATCCTCTTCGCGAAAGGTCTGCTGACGCCGCCGGCTCACTTCGATTTCGTGCTCGGCGTCCCGGGAGCGGCGGCGGCCTCGCCGGAGAATCTGGTGCACTTCGCCCGTTCGATCCCGGCCGGCTCCACCTGGACCGTCGCGGGGATCGGGCGGCGACAGACGGCGATGGCCACCCTGGCGATCGCCATGGGGGGCCACGTGCGCGTCGGCTTCGAGGACAACATCTTCTACCGCAAGGGCGAGCTCGCCGACTCGAACGCCCGCTTCGTCGAGCGCGTCGTGCGCATCGCCCGGGAGGTCGGACGCGAGCCCGCGTCGGTCGGGCAGGCGCGGCGGATCCTGCGCCTGCCGGCGGCCGCGTGAGCGCCGCGCAGCCTTCGTCCGAGCGGGAGCTCTCCCGCGGCCTCAACCTGTGGGACACGACGCTGCTCGTCCTCGGCCTGGTCGTGGGCGGCGGCATCTTCCTCACGCCCGCCTCCATCGCAAGAGCGCTGCCGTCGGGCCCGTGGATCCTTGCCGTGTGGATCGTCGGGGGCCTCCTCTCCATCGCGGGGGGGTTCGTGTACGCCGAGATGGGCGCCATGATCCCGAAGTCGGGCGGCATGTACGTCTACATCCGCGAGGCCTTCGGACCGCTGCCGGCCTTCCTCTACGCGTGGGTCGCCTACTGGGTGATCCTCGCCGGAGCCGACGCGGCCGTCGCCGCCGGGTTCGCGGAATACCTCTCGGTCTTCTTTCCCGCGCTCGGCAACGCGCGTGTCGCCTTCGCCATCGGGGCGCACCCGGTCGCCGCCGGCCAGCTCGTCGCGGTGGCGGCCGTCGTCGTCCTCTCGGCGACCCATTACGTCGGGATCAAGGAAGGCTCGCGGATCCAGGGCGTCTTCACCTCGATGATCCTTCTGGCGCTCCTCTGGATCACGGTCGGCGGAACTCTTGCGCCCGTTCCCGCCTCCGCGACCGCCGCGTCGCCGGCTGTCCCAATCACGGCCGCGGCCTTCGGCGCCGCGATGGTCGCCGTCTTCTGGTGCTTCTACGGCTGGAACGAGATCGTGGCCGCCGCGGGGGAAGTGGCTCGGCCCGAGCGCAACCTGCCCATTGCGCTGCTCGTCGGCACGGGCCTCGTCACGCTGCTCTACGTCGGCGTCAATGTGACGTTCCTGAAGGCGATCCCGCCGGCGGAGATGGCGGGCGTCGCGCAGCCCGCCACGCTCGCAGCGGTCCGGCTGCTCGGGCCGGGGTCCGCCTACGTCATCTCGCTCGCCGTGACGGCGGCGGCCCTCGGCTGTCTCTCCGCGGGAATCGTGCCCGGTCCGCGGATCGTCTACGCCCTCTCGAAGGACGGTCTCTTTCCGAAGGCCTTCGGCCGCGTGCATCCCCTCTTCCTCACTCCCTCCTTCGCGATCGTGGTGCAGGCGGTCTGGATGTCGCTGCTCTGTCTCTCGGGCCGGTACGACCAGCTCTACACCTACGCGACGTTCGCCGTCATCCTCGCTTATGCCGCCACGGGCATCGCGCTCTTTCTCTTGCGCCGCCGCTGCCCCGGCCTCGCCCGGCCCTACCGCTGCTGGGGCTACCCGTGGATCCCCTTGCTCTTCGTCGTGAGCTCGATCCTGCTCGCCGCCAACACCGTGCGCGAGCAGCCCAAAGAGACGCTGGCGGGAATCGGAATACTGCTGCTGGGGCTGCCCGTCTACTTCTCGATGCGCGGCGCGAAGAAGGCCGTCGCGCGATAAAGCGGGCCGCTTTCGGTGCCGAGTGTCGCGGTCTCGCTTCCGGCACCTGATCTGCGCGCCGCTGCCCGCAAATTCAGCGCCCCGGCCGCGCCACCGCCACGTCCGACACCACGGCATAGGTGACCTCGAGCCCGAACCGGACGTTTTCGACCGACAGGCGCTCGTCATCGCCATGGCTGCGGTCGTCGTCCTCGGACAACCGGAACGGCTCGAACCCGTAGACGACGACACCCATCTGGCGCAGCCGCGTGGCGTCCGTCGAGGACGTCAGCGGCGGCGTCAGGACCGGCACGCCGGGCGCGAACCGATCACGGGCGCGCTCGATGGCATGGAAGAGGGCCGTGTCGATGGGCGATTCCGTCGCGGTCTCCGACAGCAGGACCTCCCACCGCAGCGTCTCGTCGTCGGCGACGTCGCGCAGGCGGGCGCGGAACTTCTGCGAGTCCTCTCCCGGGAGGAGGCGGCAGTCGATCGAGGCCGTCGCCTCGCCGGGAATGACGTTCACCTTCTCGCTTCCCGTCAGGCCCGTGACCGAGATGGTCGTGCGCAGGTCGGCGCTGCGCTCCGGGGACTCGAGAAGGACCTTGCGCAGCGCCGGGTCCTGGATCGCCGCGGACGGGTCGGCCAGGGCGCGCGCGAGGTCCCCTTTCGCGGTCCGCGCGAGCTGGCGGAAGTAGTTGTTGACGGCCGGTATCAGGCGCAGCGGCGGCTCGTAGGCCAGGATCTTCGAGAGCGCGCGCACGAGCCGCGCAACGGCCCCGTCCGGCTCCGGGATCGACGCGTGGCCGGCCTTTCCGGTCGCGACGACCCGCAACCACAGGGGCGCCTTTTCCGTTACGTCCACGTCCCAGGACACCGTGCGTCCGCCCTCGACGGAGATCGTGTTGCCCTCGGTGAGGCAGTACTCCGCCTCCCGGAGGTCGGCACGGTGTTTCTCGACCATCTCGGCCACCCCGTTTTCCTTGCCTTCCTCCTCGTCGGCCGTTCCGAGGAAGATCACGTCGCGATCGAGGGCGACGCCCGAGCGCTTCAGGAGAAGCAGAGTCATGAGCTGGCAGACCGCCGTGCCCTTCATGTCCGTCGCGCCCCGGCCCCAGACGTAGCCGTCCCGGATGTCCCCGGAGAACGGCGGCACGGTCCAGCGCTCGGCGTCGGCAGGGACCACGTCGAGATGGTTCAGGAGAAGGATCGGCCGGCCCATACCGCTTCCCGGCAGTCGCGCCAGGATGTTCGCGCGGCCGTTTCCGAGATCGTAGATGCGGTTCTCGATGTCCTCCCGGTCCAGGATCTCCTTGAAGAAATCGGCGGCGAGCCGCTCCCGGCCGGGAGGGTTCGTGGTGTCCACCCTCAGGTATGCCTGCAGCAATGCGACCGCTTCGCGGCCGGCCGCGTCGAAATCGGGAGCCTCGGCGGCGGCGGCCCCCGAGCACAGGCCCGCGCCGAGCAGAACGAGGACCGCCAGGGCGCAGCGCTTCATGGTCTCATCCTATCGAGTCCGTATCGCGATGGCACGGCCGGCATCGAAGCAGAGGCCATGATCGGCCCTCGACGCGCGCTTTGCGGCACCTTCCTCGCTGGAGCGCTTCTGTTCTCGCGGCCTTCGTCGGGCGAGACCGCATTCGTCGGTTACATCACCGACACGGAGTGCGGGCCGGACCACGCCCCGATGATCGCCAAGGGCGGCATGGGCGCCGACGACCGCGAGTGCACCTCCCGGTGCGTCGCCAGGGGCGCGACCTTCGGGTTCGTGGACGCCGACCGCAAGACGTTCTTCCAGCTGGACGACCAGGACGCGCCCCGGCCCTTCGCCGGACAACGGGTCCGGATCGAGGGGACTCTGGAGGGCGACACGATCCGTGTCAGAAAGATCACGGGAGCGGACGACTGAGTCTCCGGTCTCGGCTACTGACTCACCGCCGCCTGCGGGCCCCACCACTTCAGGATCCGGTTCACGTAGGCCACCGTTTCACGGTACGGAGGGACTCCCCCGTACGTCTGGACGGCGCCCTCGCCGGCGTTGTAGGCCGCCAGAACGAGGTCCGGCCGGGAGCCGAACCGGTCGAGAAGCTCGCGCAGGTACTGGACTCCCCCGCGCACGTTCGACGAGGGGTCGAAGGGCTTTCGTACGGAAAGCCGCCTGGCGGTTGCCGGCATCAGCTGCATGAGTCCGCGAGCGCCCTTGCGCGAAACCGCCCTCGGCTCGTAGTTCGACTCCGCGCGGATCAGAGCGGAGACGAAGGCCGCGTCGATGTTGAACCGCTTCGCCTCGCGCTCGATGACGGCGTCGTACGCGCTGCCGAAAAGAGGCTTGCGGCCCTCGTGGTAAGAAAGGTCGTACATCGCCCCCGACGGGAGCTCATCCCCCTCGACGAGGACGGCATCCACGACGACCTCGTCGTCCACGATGCGTTCCACCCGCGCCAGATCCACTCGATAGCTTCCGCCTCCGGGAAGACTGATCTCGAGCTCGTCTTCGTAAAGCCGGTATGCGGCCGCTTTCACCACCCGGCCGTCCTCGAACACGATGAGCTCCGCCCGGGCCGGCGCGGCACCCGCCAGCAGGAGCGCGGCGAGGACAGCGGTCCCGAGGGGAGACGAAAAACGGGCCATGCGGGACGGGAAACGCCCCCCCGGGGGCCGCCATTCCGCCCCCGGGAGGCCCTTCGAGAGGTTCACGGCCCTATTTTGCCACGCCGGGCCTTCCCGGCCCTTGGGTGAAACTCGTCGTAGACCCGCTGCAGGCGCGACCGCGACACCTGGGTGTAGATCTGGGTCGTCGCGATGTCGGCGTGGCCGAGCATCATCTGGAGGGCCCGAAGGTCGGCCCCGTGCTCGAGGAGGTGCGTTGCGAACGAGTGCCTCAGGCTGTGGGGCGTGAGATGGCCCCGGATACCCGCCTTGCGCCCGTAAGCCTCGATGAGCTGCCAGAATCGTTGCCGCGTCATCCCCGCGCCGCGCGCCGAGAGAAAGAGCTGCGGCGAGCGACGCGTGTCGAGACCGGGGCGCGCGGACTCGAGGTAGCGCGTCAGCCAGCGCGTCGCCGACTTCCCGAAGGGGACGAGCCGCTCTTTGCCGCCCTTGCCCGTGACCCGGAGGATCCCCGCCTCGAGGTCCACCGCCTCGCCGGCGAGCCCGACGATCTCCGACACGCGCAGGCCCGAGGCATACAGCAGCTCGAGCATCGCCCGGTCCCTCAGGCCGAGCGGCGTGGTCGTGTCGGGGCTCTCGAGCAGCGACTCGACCTCCGCCTCCGAGAGGGCCTTCGGCAGTGCGAGCCCGGTCTTCGGGTTCGCCAGGTCGGCCGTCGGGTCCTCGGCGAACCCGAGGTGAGCCGCCGCAAATCCGTAGAAGCCACGCACCGCCGAGAGCGCCCGCGACGCGGACCGCGCCGAAAGCCCGCGCGCGCGCAGGCCCGAGAGGTACCGGCCGAGATCGGAGCGCGCCACCCTCCCCGCGTCGAGGCGCCTGCCGGCGAGGAAGCGCCCGAACGCCTCGAGGTCGGTCCGATACGCCTCGACGCTCGCCCGCGCGAGGCCTCGCTCGACGGCCAGATGGTCCAGGTACGTCGGCAACTCGCGATCCAGAAACCGCGTCGACGGTCGCAGAGCCCCCTCGGCGGGCGGGCGCCGCTTAGCCGCGGCCCGCGGCGGCCGGAGCAAATCGCTGCACGACCTCGAGGATCTCCTCGTCGAGCAGCATCCGGTCGCTCTCCTTGGCGCGCCGGAACACGGCGTCCACGAGGTCGGGGCGCGGCTCGATGCCATGGTCCTCGAGCCAGCACTGCACGTTCGAGAGGCCGCTCATCGGGCCGACCTCGATGACCTGATGGCGGCCGACCATGCTCGCGGGCACGCCCGAGTAGACGCGGTCGGCGAGCCACTCGTCGCCCTTCTTTCGGGCCTTGATGATCGCGGCGGCGTGCACCCCCGTGCCCGTCCGGAAAGCGTCGCGTCCAACGATCGGGTAGTTGTCGGGGATCGGCACGCCCGTGGCCTCGGAAACCGCGGAGCAGTACTCGTTCAGACTCGTCAGGTCCCGATCGCGCCAGCCGAGCAGCTGCAGGTTGACGAGGAGCTGGTCCATCGGCGTATTGCCGACCCTCTCGCCGATGCCGAGGGCGCAAGCGTGGACACGGTGGGCCCCCGCCTCGAGGGCCCACAGCGCGTTGGTCACGCCGAGGCCCCGGTCCTGATGGCCGTGCCAGTCCACCTTGACCCGGGGATCGAGATCTCCGGCCAACCGCGACACGAACCGGACCAGGTTGCGCACCCCGTCGGGCGTGGCGTGCCCGACGGTGTCGCACACACAGACGCGCCGGGCGCCGGCGCGGATCGCGGCCGTGTACATCCGGCGGATGTGGTCCGGGTGAGCGCGGGTCGTGTCCTCGGTCACGTACATGACCGGAAGACCTTCCTTGACCGCGAGCGACACGGCGTCCTCCGAGAGGCGCAGCATCCGCTCGAAGTCCCAGTCCTCGGCATACTGCCGGATGGGCGACGAGCCGATGAAACACGAGACCTCGATCGGGATGCCGACCTTCTGGGAGATTTCGATGATGGGGGTGATGTCCGCCGCGACCGTCCGGGCCGCGCAGTTGGGCCGAATTTTCAACTTCCCGCGGACGATCTCCTGCGCCAGCCGCGTCACCGACTCCACGACATGGGGCCCGGCGCCGGGCAGGCCGATGTCGACCGAATCGATGCCGAGGGCCTCCATGAGGTGGAGGATGCGGACCTTCTGGTCGATCGAGGGGCTTTTTACCGACGGAGACTGTAGCCCGTCCCGCAGAGTTTCGTCGTCGATCTCGATCGCGCCGCGAGAGGGAAACACCGCGCCGCCGACGCGGTTCCAGTCGTAGATGAGGTCCGGGTCCGGAGGGTTCAACGGCGTCTCTTCCCGAATCAGTCTAAACCGCACCCGCCTCCGGATCAACCGGCGGCTACGGCGAAGGCGCCCCGATCGCGAAGTCGGCCCCGATGAAAAGAGCCGCTTCCGGGGCCCCGAGCGAGCCCGAAAGGCCTCCCCCGAACACACCGCGGCGGTGCACGTCGAGCGACAGCGGCGGCAGGGTGCCGGTGAAGTCCGTCAAGGCCACGGTCTCGGCGCCCCGGCCGAACAAGAGTCCCACGCGCAGCCGGACGGCGGGGGTGATCGCGTAGCGGAAGGCGAGATTCACATACAGCTCCTCGACCACGGAATTCGGGTCATACCCCCGGTCGAACGCCACCGTCTCGGTCCCGAGGACGGCGAGCGAAACGAACGGCAACGTCTGGCGGTCGTAGGTCGCCGTCAGAAAGAGATCGGAGCGCGACCACGAGTAGCCGCCGCCGAGCCGGACCGCCTGGAAGGACGCGGGCAGCGAAGCATCGCGGTCCGCGAACGCCGGCGCGCTCTCGCGATGGACGTCCAGATTGCCCCACATGCCTTCGCCGTGAAGCATCGCCGTCCAGCCATCGCACTTCCACCGGGCCTCGGCCTCCCCGCCGTACAGCGTGCCCGAGCCGGTCTGGAAGGAACCCTCGGTCGAGTTGTACCCGTCCGGACGGGAGCCGTGAAAACCGACCTCGGCTTCGAAGCCCCGCCAGCGGTGGCGCCAGCCGAGCGCGAGGTCCGCCCGCGAGGCCGAGAGCGAGCGGGACGCCGAGACTGCGCCGTTCTCGGGCCCGATGTTGATCAGGTCCGTCGCGCTCTGCGCGCGCCGGTCGAGTGCGAGCTCGATCGAGTCGCGCTCCGTCAGCCGGTACCGCCCGAGCAGCGCGAAGTTCTCGTAGCGGCCGGTTCCGGAGGTGAGGATGCGGTCGAGGTCCTCCGTCGCTTTGCGCTCCTGCTGGTCATGCGAGGTGCCGAAGGCGATCCGGACACGCCACTCGGATTCCGGCGTGCCGGCTCCCAGCCCCGCGGCGGCGGGCCACGCGTTGCCCATTCCAACCAAAACGAACTTGGGCGTGACGTCCGAGGAATCCACGCGTTCCGAAGTCACGTCGTAGCGCCTGGCCATCGTGGCATACGAGAACCCCATCTGCCCGGTCAATCCGTTGGGCGGCGCGAGGTCCATACCGAGCAGCCACCCGGCGCAGAAGATGCAGGCGCTGACGAGATCGCTGCCCATCGTCCGGCCCGGCTCAGCGGCCCGTGAACCGCGCCGGCCGCTTCTCGAGGAAAGCCGTCATGCCTTCCTTCGTGTCGGCCGTCGCGGCGCAGAGACCGAACAGGGTTGCCTCGAGCAGTTGCCCCTCGGAGAGCGGCATCTCCATCCCGCGCCGGATCGCCTCCATCGCATAGCGACAGGCTACCGGACCGTTCGCGGCGATCTTCTTCGCGATCCCGAGGGCGCCCTCGAGGGCCTGCCCCGCGGGGAAGAGCTTGTTGACGAGGCCGATCCGCTCGGCCTCGGTCGCGGTCAGCCCCTTCTCGGCCGTGAGGACGAGCTCGAGCGCCCGCGCGGGGCCGACGATGCGGGCCAGGCGCTGGGTCCCGCCGTAGCCGGGAAGGATTCCGAGCGAGGTCTCCGGAAGTCCCATCTTCGCGTTCTCCGACGCGACCCGCAGCGTGCAGGCCATCGCGAGCTCGAGTCCGCCGCCGTAGGCGAAGCCGTTGATCGCCGCGATCGTCGGGACCGGGAGGGCCGAGATCCGGTCGAGGACTGCCTGCCCGTGGCGCGCGTGCTCGCGGCCCTCGAGCGGAGACAGTGTCGCGAGCTCGCCGATGTCTGCGCCCGCGATGAAGGCCTTCTCGCCCGCGCCTGTCAGGACCAGGCAGCGCAGGTTCCCGTCGGTCTCGGCCGCTCCGACGGCCACGCCGAGATCGGCGACGACGGCGGCGTTGAGCGCATTCAACTTTTCCGGGCGCGACACCGTGAGAACGCGGATGCCGCCTTCCCGGTCCTCGGATTTGACGAACTCGCCCATCCCGCTACCCTCCGTACTCGTAGAAACCGCGGCCCGACTTCTTCCCGTAGCGGCCCGCGAGCACCATGCGCTTGAGCAGCGGTGGAGGCGCAAAACGCTTCTCCCGGTACTCGTCAAACATGATCTCGGCGATCGCGTAGGTCGTGTCGAGGCCCACGAAATCGAGCAGCTTCAGCGGACCCATCGGGTGTCCGCAGCCGAGCTCCATCCCCTTGTCGATGTCCTCCCGGGTCCCGACGCCCTCCTCGAGCGCGCGCACGGCGTCGAGCAGATACGGCACCAGCAGGCGGTTGACGATGAACCCCGAGTTGTCATGCGTCCGGATCGGCTCTTTGCCCAGAGACTTCGCGAAGGCGAAGACGGCTTCCGCCGTCGCCTCGGAGGTCGAGATCGTCCGCACCACCTCGACGAGTTTCATGACCGGGACCGGGTTGAAGAAGTGGAGCCCCGCAAAACGGTCGGCGCGGGTCGTGGCCGCCGACATCTCCGTGATCGTCAGCGAGGAGGTGTTCGAACAGAAGATTGCCTCCGGCTTGCAGATCTTGTCGAGTGCGGCGTAGGTCTCCTTCTTGACGGCCAGGTTCTCGACGATCGCCTCGATCACGAGGTCGCAGCCGGCGAGGTCCTCGTGTCGCGTCGTCGCGGCTATGCGCTTCCAGGCCGCGTCCCGGTCGGCGGCCGCGAGCTTGCCCTTCTCGACGGCCTTGCCGAGCGAGCCCTCGATGCGCGCCATCCCCTTCTTCACGAGATCCTCGGTGACTTCCCGGATCACCGTGTCGTAGCCCGCTTTCGCGCAGATTTCGGCGATGCCCGAGCCCATGAGGCCGGCTCCGAGCACGCCCACTTTACGGATCGTCATTGCTGCGACTCCTTCTCTCGATCGTCGGCCGGAGCGGTCTCCGGCTCATCCTCTTGCGCCGTCTCACCACAGAAAGCCCGAAGCCCGAGTTGCGCCGCGAACCGCGGGCCCGCGAGCGCGACCGTCGGCTGGCTCGGCGCCAGGACGATCCACCCGTTGCCCGTCCAGTACTCCACCGCCTCGCGGCACAGGCCGCCTTCGTTCAACGTCGTCAGCACCGCGTTCAGGTCGCCGTTTCCGTGGGCGCGCAGCTCGCGAAGGAAATCGTCGACGGCCGCCGCGCGCGCGGGAAAATCCAGGATCCTCTCGGTCCAGTTCACAGCGGCGCCGTGCTAGCTGACCGATTCCACCACGACGGCGATCCCCTGTCCCCCGCCGATACAGGCCCCCGCGAGCCCGTAACGGACGCCGCGGCGGCGCATCTCCTTGAGCAGGGTCAGCGTGCAGCGCGTGCCGGTGGCAGCCAGCGGATGGCCGAGCGCGATCGCCCCGCCGTTGACGTTGAGCTTCTCCCGGTCGAGCCCGAGCTCGGAAACGACGCCGAGAATCTGACCGGCAAAGGCCTCGTTGATCTCCCAGAGGCCGATGTCCTCCTGCTTCAACCCGGCTCTCGCCACCGCCGCCCGCGCGGCCGGAGCGGGGCCGATTCCCATCAACTCCGGCTCGACGCCCACGACCGCCCAGGCCACGAGGCGACCGAGGGGCTTGCGCCCCTTCGCCTTCGCGTTCTCCGCGGAGGTCACGACGACCGCAGCGGCGCCGTCCACGATGCCCGAGGCGTTGCCGGCCGTGACCGAGCCGTCCCTGCCGAACGAGGGCGGCAGCGCCGCGAGCCCCTCGAGCGTCGACTCCGGACGAAGGTGGTCGTCCTTCTCGACGCGCAGGGCCTTGCGCCCGGCCTTCACTTCGACCGCCACGATCTCCTCGGGCAGCCGGCCTTCGGACCAGGCCGCCGCGGCGCGGTGCTGCGAGGTCAACGCATAGGCGTCCTGCTCGGCCCGCGTGATGCCGTACTTCGCGGCCACGCGGTCGGAGGTCTGAGCCATGTAGAGCCCGCAGTAGGAGTCCATGAGCGAGACCATCAGGGAGTCTTCGAGCTGGCCCTGCCCGAGCCGTAGACCTTTGCGGGCGCCCCGGATCACGTGCGGCGCCTGCGACATGTTCTCCATGCCCCCGGCGAGCACCGTCTTCGCCTCGCCCAGCAGAATGCGGTGGGCGGCCTGAACGATCGCCTCGAAGCCCGAACCGCACAGGCGGTTGACCGTGAGGGCCGGGACCTCCCTGGGGACTCCCGACTTCAGCGCTACGTGCCGGGCGCCGTAAATGGCGTCGCCCGACGTCTGCATCGCGTTGCCGAAGATGACGTGACCGATCTCGCCCGGCTCCGTGCCCGAGCGCCGCAGGGCCTCGCCGGCGGCGTGGACGCCGAGGTCGATCGCTGTGACGTCGGAAAAGCTCCCGTTGTACTCCGCCATCGGAGTCCGGGCGCCTTCCAGAATGACGATGTCCGAGCCGCTGGCCGCCATAGGAAGCGGGAGTCTACCTCAGCCAAACGCAGCGTAAGCCGCGGCGTGGAAACGCTGGCGCACCTCGTTGAACGGGATCTCGCGCACCGCCGGATGGATCCGGTTGGTGAGAAGGACACTGATGAGCCCGGCGTCGGGGTCGACCCAGACCGAAGTCCCCGTGAACCCCGTGTGCCCGAAGGCGCGCTCCGACATCGCGGCGATTGCCGAACCCGCGCCCCGACGCCCCTGCCACGCGAGCCCGCGAGCCTCGGCGAGAGCCGGCGTGCGGTCGCGGCCGAAGTCCACGCGGCCGGGCTCGAGCCACAGCCGCGCCAGCGCCCACACGTCGCGCGCCGACGCGAAAAGGCCCGCATGCCCGGCGACACGGCCGCGCCGGAACGCGTTTCCGTCGTGCACCTCGCCGCGGACGACACCCGTGCGAAACCTCGAGTACGCCAGGCCCCGGACCTCCGCCATGGCGCGCTCGAAACGATCGTCTTTCTCCGTCGCCGCCGTCGCCGCGGGGTCCGGCGGAAGGAACCGCGCGCCCGACCCGGCCGGCCGGGCCACGAGCGCCGCGAACGCAGCGTCGAACGGGGCGCCCAGGACGAGCTCCAGGATCTCGCCGAGGAGGAGAAAATTGAGATCGCTGTAGATGACCCGTTCGCCCGGGGCCGCTTCGGGCTCGAGCTCCGCGAGCGTGCGCCGGTAGGCCTCGGCTCCCTCTCCGCGCACATAGAGCGGATACCACGCCGCCAGACCCGAGGTATGCGTGAGCAGATGCTCCACCGTGAGCCCCTGGTAACGGGTCTTCTTCCACTCGGAGAGAAAGCGCCCGGGCGGGGCGTCGAGCGGCAGCGCGGAGGCGTTGGCGGCGGCAAGGGCGCCCGTGCACAACGGCTTGGTGAGGCTCGCAAGATCGAACAGTGTCCCGGCCGTCACGCCCTCCCGCGCCGGCTCGATGCTCGCGCAACCGGCGGCCGACTCTTCGAGCACTTCGGCCCCCGTCCCGACCAGAGCGACGGCGCCGGGAAAGGAGCCCGCATCGATCTCCTCGGCGAGAAATCTCCCGATCGGCGTCACGGGCCGACCCGTTCGAGCTCGGCGCGCCGCGACGCAACACGGGCGGCATTGCGGCTGGCGGGCGACGCCGCGTCACTGTGGCGGACCGCCCCGCGCTCCCGTTCGAGCGCCGCGATCTCGGCGTCGAGCCGGGCCGCCGTCTTCGGCTCGCGGGTCGCGCGGCGCGACTCGCGCAGGCGGGCGAGCGCGGGTCCATAGGCCTCGTACACGGCGTCCCCGACCTGCCTGGCGTCGAGGGCGAGCAGGGCCTCGGTGATCCGGGCGCGGACCCACGCGAACTCGGCCGGATCGCCGTCCATCTCCGCGGCGACCTCCGACGGCGGCCGTCGCCCCGCGGCCTGCCGGACCTTCACGAACATGTCCACCTGGGCGTCCGTCAACAAACCGTCGGCGGGCGGTTGGAAACGGGGGCGGGCGCGCGCCTTGAGCGCCCGAATGGCGTCGAGCTGCTGCGTCTCGAGCTTCCGGCACGCCGGTCCGAAGGCCAGAAGACCCGCCAGAAACAGCACCGCTCGCCCGCGCTTCATCCGCGACAGTCTACCGAGGGAAAGCCCTTCTCGGAGAGAGGTTTCGGAGGCTCCCCGCTTCGTTTACACTTGAGGCTTGGGCGGCGCAAAGATTCTCGACAAGATCGGAAAATACGAGGTTTCCGAGCAGATCGGTGTAGGCGGCTTCGGCGCCGTGTACCGGGGTCGCGACCCGTTCATCAAGCGCACGGTCGCCATCAAGACCTGCCAGGTCAACGATGACGAGATCAAGCACCGCTTCTTCCGCGAAGCGGAGCTGGCCGGCAACCTCCACCACAAGAACATCACGACGATCTACGACTTCGGCGTCGAGAACGGGATCCCCTACATCGTCCAGGAGTTCCTGACGGGCGAGGATCTCGACCGGAAGATCAAGCGCGGGGACCCGCTTCCGGTGTCCCGCAAGATCGAGATCCTCATGGCGATCGCCGAGGGCCTCGGCTACGCCCACAGCGCCAGCATCATCCACCGCGACGTCAAGCCCGCCAACGTCCGCATCCTCGAGGACGGCGCGGTGAAAGTCATGGACTTCGGCATCGCCAAGTCGCTCCAGACCGAGTCCAGCCTCACGCAGACAGGCATAACCCTCGGGACCTCGGCCTACCTCGCCCCCGAGCAGATCCGGGGCGAAGCCATCGACCGGCGCACCGACGTCTTCGCGATGGGGGTCCTCGCGTACGAGTTGATCGCGTACCGCAAGCCGTTTCGCGGCGAGCACCTGTCCACGATCCTGTACAAGATCCTGAACGAGAACCCGGAGCCTCTCGCGAGCCTGGCTCCCGACGCGCCGCCGGCCCTGATCGCCGCCATCAGTCGAGCCCTCGCGAAGAGTCCGGCCGAACGTTACGCGACGATGGAGGAGCTGCGGCGGGACTTGCAGGACGTTCACCGGGAGCTGACCGGAGCGTCGGGCCGGTACCCGGTGACACAGGTCCTTCCCGACACGGTCCGGACGATCCGTCCCGAAGTTGTCGACGAAGACCCGACGCTCGCGACACCCTCGAGCGGCGTGGCCCCGATCCCGACCGGCATCCGGCCGCCCTCGGGTGCTCTGGCGCGCGTGCCCGCGCCCGATGTGACGCCCACCTCGGGGTCCATCTCCGGCGGCGCGCGCCCGCCGCTCGAGCTCGTCAATTTCCGGGACCCGACTGCCGAGCCCGCTCCGGATCAGGCTCCGACACAAGCGTCCGCCGCGCCCGGACCGGATTTCACGATCGCAGCGACCGGCGGCGCGCGTAAGACGAGGTTGACGATTCTCGCCGCGGTCCTCGTCCTCGGGGTCGCGGCGGCGGAGATCTACCGGCAGCTCCACCGCGAGCCGGAAGCCGCAAGGCCTGCGCCAGTCGCGCCCGCGGTCACACACGCGCCAGCGCCCCCACAGGCGATCGAGTTTCCAGAACCGAAGCTCGGCGAGGGCGAGGCAGCCAAGCCCCCGGCGCCAGCCGTTCCGACCGCCCCGCCTTCCTCCGAGCCCCCTCCGGTCGCGGCGGCGGTCGCCGCCCGTCCCGACAAAGCCGCGGCGCCACGCAAGTTCAAGATACAGTTCTCCTCGGTGCCGGTCTCAACGCTCTCGGTCGACGGAAAGACGGTGGGCCCGTCCGTTCCGGCCCGCACGCTCGCGCTCGACGAGGGGGAGCACACGGTCCGTTTCGAGGCGAAGGGATTCCCGCCGCACGAGAAGAAGTTCAAAGTCGGGCCGAGCTCCGAGGACCGGGTCCACTACCAGTTCCCCGTGTCGATGCTTGTGATCGAGGCGCCCGGCTGGAGCGGCGGCAACGTGCTCGTGGATGGCAAGTTTCGCGGCCGGCTCCCCGACGCGGCACATCTGCAGCTGGCTCCCGGGACCTATACCGTCACGCTCTCGCGCGAAGGCATGAGTCCGTTCACCGAGAAGGTGACCGTGGCCGACGGCGCCGAGAAGACGTGGACGCCCCCGCCCCCCTCGCCCGCTGCTCCCGGAGGCAACTGATGCGCCGCGCCCTCGCCGTCATTTTCGGCATGCTCCTCGCCGTGCTCGCCCTCGCGCAGGACGCGGCCCGCCTCGAGGCGGACGCCAAGAAAGCCTTCGACTCCGGCCGCTTCAAGGAAGCCGGCGAGAAGTACTCCAGGGTGGCCGAGGCCGCCAGCGTCCCCCTCGACCGCAAGGGCGATCTCCACCTGCGCAGCGCATGGGCGTACTACATCGCCGGCAATTCGAAGAGCGCTCGCGAGGAGCTCAAGGCCGCCGTCGCGGCCCGTCCCGACCTGCAGGTCATTCCCGACTTCTACAGCCCCGACTTCGCCAGCCTGGCCGCCACGGTCCGCGCCGAAGTGGCCGGATCGACCGTGCCGCCGATCGACATCGACGAGCTCAAGAGGTCCGCCCGTGCCAAGCTGGCCGACGGCAAGGCCGAAGAGGCCCTTTTCGACCTGAAACGCGCCGGCAACTCGACCGACCCGGAGGTCTACCGGTTGATCGCCGAGGCCGACGACAAGCTCGGCCGGGCCGCCGACGCGGATGCCGCCCGCCGCAAGGCGACGGAAGCCGAGAAGGCGATCGTCAGCTCGGTCCCGATCGGGGCACAGCCCGCGGAAGGCGCAAACGGAGCCGTCGTCTCCGGGTCCGCCGCCGCGGCGGGGCCGCTGCTCGAGTCCGCCGAGCGCTCCTTGTCCGCCGGCGACTTCCGGGCCGCCGCTTCGTTCGCCAGGCAGGCCTCGGAGGCGGACCCCAGGAATGCCGACGCCCACCGGATCCTCGGAGACTCCGCGCTCGCCCTCGGCCAGAACATCGAGGCAGAGCGCGAGTTCACGGCGGCGATCGTCCTCGAGTCCGCCAGCGCGAAATCCGAGCTCGGTTTGGGCATCGTGGCGGAGCGCCAGAAGAAATGGAACACGGCCGCGAGCCACTACCGCAGGGCCCTCGAATTGAACCCGAAGAGCGTGTCCGCCGCCCGAGGGCTCGGCCGCTCCATGAGCGAGATCGGGGACAAGAGCGCGGCGCGGATCGCCTTCGGACGAGCCATCGAGATCGACCCCACCGCCGCCGACGCGCGCAACGACTTCGGTGTCTTCCTCTATCGCTCGGACGAGGTCGACCGCTCGATCGAGGAGCTGACGGAGGCCGTGCGCCTCGACGCCTCGTCCGCGCTGTACCACGAGAACCTGGGCCGCGCCTACCGCAAGAAGGCGATGTGGAAGGAAGCCGAGCGCGAGCTCGCCGAGACCGCTCGCCTCGCGCCGAACGAGACGGCGGTGTGGACGGCCCTCGGCCAGGCGCGCGCCGCGCAGAAGAAGCTCGATGAAGCCGCGACGGCCTACGCGACGGCGCTCTCCCTCGACCCGTCCGACGAGGAGGCGGCCGCGGGGCTCGGGTCCACGCTGCGCGCCCAGGGCAAGCTCGCGGAGGCCGAGGCCGCCCTGGCCAAGTCCCTGGAGAACAACGCCAGGTCCCCCGTCCTCTGGAACAACCTCGGCGTCGTGCGCGTCGAACGCGGCTCTTACGCCGCCGGCGTGGAGGCGTTCCAGAAGGCGCTTGCGATCGACGCCAGTCTCGAATCCGCGAAGGCGAACCTTGCGCGAGCGAGCGAGCTCGCTTCCCTGGAAAAGGCTGCCTCCTAGACCCCGCGGTTGCCTCTGTTCGACTCCGCCGCCCACGCCGCCGAGATCGAGGCCTGGCGCCGCCGCCGGGTCGAGCGCCTCACGTCCGAGGACGGTTGGCTGTCGCTGACGGGGCTCTTCTGGCTCGAGCCGGGGGACAACGCGGTCGGAGCCGATCCCGCGAGCGAAGTCCGGCTGCCCGCAAGCAAGTCGCCGCCTCGCGTCGGCTCGATCCGACTCGCGGGCCGCCTCGCCGTCTTCGAGCCCGCGCCGTGTCCGGGCCTGGAAGTCGATGGGATTCCGGCGATGGGGCCGATGCCGCTCGAGACGGATGCGGCCGAATTCCCGACCGTCGTTGCGATCGGGACCGTCCGCTTCCACGTCGTCGAACGCGGCGGGCGCTTCGCCGTCCGAGTGCGCGACACGGACAACCCGGCCCGACGGGAGCTTCGTCCGATCGACTTTTTCCCGGTGAGCGCGGCATGGCGTTGCGACGCCCGGTTCGAGCCCTATGCGCCCCCGAAGAAGATCCCCGTCACGAGCATACTCGGCACCGTCGAAGACGAGAGTTCCCCCGGAGCCGTCGTCTTCTCGGCGGGCGGGCACGAGCTCCGTCTCGACCCGATTTTCGAGCGCGGCGAAATGGACTACTGGATCATCTTCGGCGACCGTACGAACGGCGTGGACACCTACGGCGGCGGCCGCTTCGTCTACGTGCCGCCACCCTGCGGCGGCCGGACGGTTCTCGACTTCAACAAGGCCTACAACCCTCCCTGCGTCTTCACGCCCCACTCGACCTGCCCGCTTCCACCGCCGCAGAACCGGCTGGCGATCCGCGTCGAGGCCGGCGAGAAGCGCTACGGCGCCTGACGTTCGAGGCTACCCGAGGGCGTCCAGCAGCTCCCTGAGCATCCGCGCGGTCGCGCCCCAGATGACGTGGTCCCCGTAATGGTAGAAGAGCGTGGGCTCCTCACGCCCAGGAAGGAGTTTCGTTTCGAGCGCCTTCGGGTCGAGCAGAGAAACGAGCGGCACCTCGATGACTTCGGCGATCTCGGCCTCGGCGGGCTTCAACACGTGCGGGTAGGGAATCGCGCCGACGAAGGGCTCGACGAAGAAGTCCGTGATCGTCGTCAGCGGCGTGAGCGCGCCCAAGAGCTGCACGTCGCGCGGCGCGATGCCGAGCTCCTCCTCGGTCTCCCGTACGGCCGTGGCAAAGGCCGACTCGTCGGACTCCTCCTCGACGCCGCCCGGAAAGGAGATCTGACCCCGGTGATGCTCGACGGTCTCGGTGCGGCGCGTGAAGAGAACGCGCAGTCCGCCGTCGCGCACGTACAGCGGCACGAGCACGGCCGCGCGGCGCTGGCCTTCGGCGGGCTCGGGCGACTCGCGCTCGCGGGCTGCCAGGCGGGCCCCGAGCTCGTCCATCCAGGAGAGCCTCCGGGCGCGGTCGCCGGCGTCGGCGTCAGGGGACACGCGCCGGGCTCCCGTCGGCCGCCCACTTGAGGTACGCCTCGACGAAGGGCGCCAGGCCTCCGTCGAGCACGCGGTCGGTGTCGCCACTCTCCTGGCCGGTCCGGTGGTCCTTGACCATGCGGTAGGGGTGCAGCACGTAGGAGCGGATCTGGCTGCCCCACTCGATCGCCTTCTTCTCGCCAACGCGCCTGGCTTCCTCGTCGCGCCGTTCGTCCAGGGCCTTCTGGTAGAGCCGCGCCCGGAGGACCCGCATGGCCATCTCGCGGTTGCGCCCCTGGCTGCGCTCGTTCTGGCAGGTCACCACGATGTTCGTCGGAAGATGCGTGATGCGGACGGCCGAGTCGGTGACGTTGACGTGCTGCCCGCCGGCCCCGCTCGAACGGTAGGTGTCGACGCGCAGGTCCTTGTCGGCGATCTCGATCTCGATGTTTTCGTCGATCTCGGGCGCGACGTAGACGGACGCGAAGGACGTATGGCGTCGCTTGGCCGAGTCGAAGGGCGAGATGCGCACGAGCCGGTGCACGCCCATCTCTCCCTTGAGGTAGCCGTAGGCGTGATCGCCGACGACGTGGAGCGTGGCGCTCTTCAGGCCGGCTTCCTCGCCGTCCTGCCGGTCGATCAATTCGGCCTTCCAGCCCCGGGACTCGGCGAACCGCATGTACATGCGCAGGAGCATCTCGGCCCAATCCTGGGATTCCGTCCCCCCCGCACCGGCGTGGATCGAGAACCAGGCATTGTTCGCGTCCTCGGGCGCGCTCATCTTGACGGCGAGCTCGAGCTCGTCCGAGAACGCCGTCGCAGCGCCGAGGGCCTCCCGGGCATCCGTGTCGGCGGGCTCGCCTTCCCGCAGCAGCTCCGAGAACGTGTCGAGCTCGCCCTTCCACGCGTCGAGCTGCCTGGCCGTCTCGAACTTCTTCTCGAAGGCGCGCGTCTGGCGCTGCACCTCCTGCGCCTGCTCGGGCCGCGACCAGAAGTCGGGCGCCGAGGACTTTTCTCTCAGGCCGTCGAGCGCGCTCCGCGCGGCGTCGAGATCAAAGATAGCCCCGGAGTGCGGCGAGGCGCTCCGAGGCGGCGGACAGTGCGGCTACGAGGTCGTCGCGTTCAGTCATTGTGCAGCTCTTGGCCGTCCGCTCTCGGCTTTCAGCGCGCGCTGCCGCAGGAGGCGGACGAGCGAGAAGAGTAGCACGCCGGCCGCGCCGACGTCCGCGGCGAGCGGAAGTCGGTACCCCCAGCGCGTCCACGCGGTCAACCCCTGCTCGAGACGAACGGTCCCGCGCACGAGCGCGCGCTCGTCCGGCCGCGACTCGGCCACGATGCGGCCGCGGGCGTCGACGATGCCGGAGATGCCGGTGATGGCGGCGCGCACGAGGTACCGCTCGTTCTCGACCGAGCGCAGCACCGCTCCGGCGAAATGCTGCTGCTGCGCGCCGCCGCGTCCGTACCAGGAGTCGTTGGAGACCGTGGCGAGAAGGTTGGCGCCGCCGGCGGTCTCCTCGCGGGCGAGCGACGGGTAGATCGCCTCGTAACAGATCGCCGGGCCGATCGCGAGCGGGCCCGAGCGCAGCAGGGTCGGGCGCGCCGCCGGGGTGAAAGCCCCGATCTCCGCCGAGATCTGCCTCACGAAGAAGAAGATCCGCGGCAGCGGGACGTACTCGCCGAACGGCACGAGGTGGACCTTCCGGTACGACGGCCCCGCCATTCCCTGCGGGCCGAGCAGCCGCGCCGCGTTGTAGTAACGGTCGCCGGCCTCCTCCTCGACGTCGTTGAAGAGGATTCGCGGCCCTTGGTGAGCGAGCGTCGCGAGATCCTGCCGCAGGGTTTCGCTGCGCTGCCAGTACGTCGGCAGGGCCGACTCCGGGATCACGATCAGGGCCGGAAACTCGTCGGCGGCTTCGGCCGCCTGGGCGAGGACGGAGCGATAGCTTGCTGCCACGCCCTCCGGAGTCGCGCGCGATTCCTCGGTCAGATTCGGCTGCAGGAGCGCCACGGCGAGCCCGGGCCGTTGCCGCGTTGGCGCGGTGAGGCGGACGGTGCCCCAGGCCCCGGCAGCGAGCACCAGAAGGGCCGCGGCGAGCAGCGCCCGCAGGCGTGCGCGCGCCAGGCCCCACGCGAGCAGACAGGACAGCACGATGACGAGGCCGCTGACGCCGAAGACACCCCACACCGACGCGCTCTGGAGCCACACCGGGTGCCTGTACAGTGCGTGGGCCGTGAGGTTCCAGGGGAAGCCCCTGTAGACGATCGTCCGGACGTGCTCGGTCGCGACCCAGATCAGCGCAAAGGCCGCCAGTCTCCAGCCCGAGCCGGCGGGGGCGACGGCCACGGCCCCCCAGGCCGCGATTGCAGACCACTCCGCGAGAATGAGCGCGAGGATGACGAGACAGACCACACCCATCGCGGCGTTCTGCCCGCCGTAGTGCGTGACGACGTAGAAGATCCACGAGATGGAAGTGCACCAGTAGGCGAGGCCGAACAGGACACCCGACCAGAGGGCGCGCGCCGGGCTCTCCTCCTTGACGAGAGCGATGAGCCACGGGACGAGCGCCAGCGGAAGCAGGAGGACCCACTCGACCGGCGGAAACGCGAGGGCGAAGAGAAGACCCGAAAGGACACCGGCCAGCGGCGTCCGAAGGCGCCGCGTCACGCCCCGCCCGAAGCGGCGAGCAGCGCTTCCTCGGCCCGGTACGACGAGCGGACGAAAGGTCCGGCGAAGACGTTTCGGAAGCCGAGCTGCTCTCCGTAGGCGCGATGCGCCTCGAACACGTCGGGATGCACATACTCCACGACCGGCAGGCTCTGCGCCGACGGCCGAAGGTACTGGCCGATCGTGACGATGTCCACGTGCGACGCGCGCAGGGCTTCGAGAAGCTCCCGGACCTCCTCCGCGCGCTCGCCGAGGCCGAGCATCAACCCCGACTTCGTCGTCATCGCGGGGTCCAGGATCTTCGCGGCCGAAAGCAGCCCGAGCGACCGGTCGAGCCGGGCGCCGCGGCGCACCTGCCGGTAGAGTCGCGCAACGGTCTCCACGTTGTGGTTGAACACATCGGGCCTCGCATCGAGAACGATCCGGAGAGAATCGAAGCGCCCCAGAAAATCCGGCGTCAGCACCTCGATGCCGGGGACCGGATCGATCGTGCGCAGCGCGCGAATCGTCTCGGCAAAATGTCCTGCGCCGCCATCCGGCAGGTCGTCGCGGTCGACCGAAGTCAGAACGACGAAGGAAAGCTTCATCCGCTGCACGGCAGCCCTGACGCGGGCCGGCTCCAGCGGGTCCACCGCCCGCGGACGCCCCGTCGCGATGTCGCAAAAGCCGCAGGCCCGCGTGCAGACGTCTCCGAGCAGCAGGAAGGTGGCCGTCCCCCGCGCGAAGCACTCACCGCGGTTCGGGCAGCGCGCCTCCTCGCACACCGTGTGGAGGCCGTTCGAGCGCATCACGCTCTTGACCTCGTGGAGGTCGGCGAGGCGCAACTTGCGTTCCCGGATCCACTCGGGGGCGCGCACGACCGGGAGCGTGCTCATTTGCCTTCCGGAACGACCCAGGGCTCGCGGATCTTCTCCTGTTTCGCGAGCTTCGTCATGGCGCGCGTCGCTTCGTCCTCGCTGGAATAGGGCCCGATGCGGACCCGGTAGACTTTCCCCTTCGGGCCGGAACCGGCCAGCACCACGGCGCGGAAGCCGTGCTTCGACAGACGCGCGCCGAGGGCGTCGGCCTCTTCGTGCGACGAGAGTGACGCCGCCTGAACCCAGACCTTGCCGGCAGGCGCAGCCGTCCTCGGGGCGGGGGCAGCCCTTGGTGCAGGTGCGGCGACCTTGACCGGAGCAGTGGTGGGCTTGATCCCGACTACCGACGTCCGGCTGCCGGCCGCCGGAGCGGGCGCCGACTCCTCCTCCGCGGAATCCTCGAAGGGATGGAGGGTGGCGGGCGTCGTTGGCTCCGGCGCTGGCGTCACGGCGGCGGCATCGCGCTTGGACGCCGCCCCCTGCGCCCCGAGCGCAACGCCCGTCTCTACGGGCGGCATTGTCTCGGGGCCGGGCGCGGTCGTCTTGTCGGCCGGAGCCCGGGTGGCGACGGCTCTCTCGGCCTCGTCCGCGCCCCGGCCCGAGTACCCGGTCATCAGCCCGAAGAGAAAAGCGACACCAAAGGCAAGGAGGAGCCCCGCGAAGAGACCGACCGCCTGCCTTGCAGTCAGCGAGATCTGATAGTGCGTGCGCGGCTCGCTCACGGGGCGCAAGTGTAGCAGCCGGGCGGCCAGGACAGTTCAGGCCGCCGCGGTCCAAGAGCCATCAGAGGCTCGGGGCCATTCTCGGGTTATAAATGCGCGTGCGATTACGCCCGACCGAGGCCGCTCACCTGACCGCGCTGGCCGTGCTGACGGGCCTCGCCATTCTTCTCCACGATCGGCTTCAGGATTTCCGGGGAATGCTCCTCGGCTACGCCGGCCTGGCGCTCTTCATCGCCGCCGTCGTGGCCCTGGCACCCCGCGAGGACCGGTACCCGCCGCCCGTCACCTTTTTCATCGACTTCTACCCGGCCCTCTTCCTGCCCATCCTGTTCAACACGCTCGAGCCCCTGATCCAGGCGCTGCGGGGAAGCGGGCGGGACGACCTCCTCATCGCGGCCGACCGGTTCCTGTTCGGCGTGGATGTGACGATCTGGGCGCAGCGCTTCGTGACCCCGCTGCTCAACGACATCTTCTACGGCTTCTACTCCATGTACTACTTCATCGCCCTCAGCCTGGGACTGATGCTCTGGCTTCGGGACCGGCCGACCGCGCGCCGGTTCGTCTTCACGCTCATGGTCGTCTACTACGTGTCGTGGACGGGATACTTCATCATCCCCGCGCTCGGCCCCCGGTTCGTGCAGGCCGCGGAGTACACCGTTTCCCTCACCACGACGCCCATCGCCCGGACGATCAACGACACGATCAACAGCATGGAAAAGACGAAGTTCGACGTCTTTCCCTCCGGGCACACGATGATCTCGGTGGCCGTGCTTCTGGTGGCCTGGAAGCGCGCGCGGGACGTATTCTGGGTCCTTCTCCCGATCGCGACGGGACTCGTCATCTCGACGGTCTACTGCCGCTACCACTACGTGATCGACGTGATCGCGGGCACGGTCCTCGCGTTCGTGACCGTGCCGATCGGGGACGGGATCTACGACTGGATTCTTGCCAGCCGCGGGCCGGCACAGGTCCGCTAGCCGTCGGCTAGAGGGCCTTCTCGTAGATCCGATACGTCTTGTAGAGCTTCCCGCCCCACAGCCGCACGGCCCCGATGACGAGCTCGTTGTCTTCGAGCAGCCACGAGACCTCGGCCCCGGTGTAGCCCTTCGAGAGGAGGAACTTCAGCGAGTCGGCCATCATGATCGACTGGATGCCCCTCAGCCGGTACGGGAGCTTGACGCCGAGCGTGAGGACGCGGACCGTCTTGATCCTGCGTGTGCCGAGCAGGAACTTGAGCCACCCGAAGGGCAGCAGACGCCCGTGCGTGGGCGCGATGGCGACGTTGTAGTCCGGCAGCATCAGCATGAACGCGATCGGTTCGAGGGTCCCGTCGGGCCTCTTCGCCTCGGCCAGCCAGAGGAGCTCCTCGACGAGAAGCGGCTTCATGCGCTTGGCCATGAAGTCCATCTCCTCCGGCGTCATCGGCACGAAGCCCCAGTTCTTCTCCCAGGCCTCGTTGTAGACCTCGCGGATCTTGAGCAGGTCCTTCGCGAGGCCGCCCCTGGACACGTTGCGGACGACGATGTCGCTTTCGCGCTTGCGAAAGCGCTCGGCCACGCGCGAGAGGCGCTCGAGCGGCTTCTCCTCGAGGGGAAACCAGTACGCCAGCAGGTCCTTCGCCTTGCGGAATCCCTGGCCCTCGATGAGCCCGATGTAGTACGCCGGGTTGTAGGTCATCATGAGGACCGGGGGCGAGCCGAATCCCTCGACGAGCAGGCCCGCCTCGTCGTTGAGCGTCGGGTTCGTCGGCCCGCGCAGGACCGTCATCTTGCGCTCGCGGCCCCAGAGGGCGGCGGCGTCGAGGAGCGCACCGGCAACCTGCGAGTCGTTCTCGGCCTCGAAGAATCCGAAGAACGACGCCTTCTCTTCGTGGAAGTCGTTGTGGTTGCGGTCGAGAATCGCGGCCACGCGGCCGACGTCGCGGGAGCCCCTGCGGGCCACGAAGAGCTGCATCTCGCCGTGACGGAAGAACGGGTTCTCCTCGAGGAACACCTTCGCCAGGTCGTCGCGCAGGGGCGCCACCCAGTGCGGATCGCCGGCGTAGATGCGCTCGGCGACATCGAAGAACCGGGCGAGGTCGGCCTTCCCGCGGCCAATCCGCTCGACGACGACCGGCTCGCTCAACGCGCCCCTCTCGGAGACCGCCGCGTCAGGCGCGCACCGCGTGGACCAGGCCGACCTCCCGGCCGACCTTTTCGAAGACATCGAGAGCCCGGGAGAGCTGTTCGCGCGTGTGGGTTGCCATCAGAGAAGTCCGGATGAGCGCTCGGCCGGGCGGCGTTGCCGGCGACAGGACGCAGTTGACGAATATGCCCTCGTCCTGGAGGCGGTGCACCATCTTCAGCGCCGTCAGGTCTTCGCCAACCACGATGGGAACGACCGGGGTCTTCGACTCCCCCGTGTCGAACCCGAGGGAGCGCAGGCCCTCCGCGAAGAACCGCGTGTTCTCCCAGAGCCGCTCCCGGCGCTCGGGTTCGCGGTCCATGATCTCCAGGGTCGCCAGCGCGGCCGCCGCCGAGGCCGGCGGGGGCGCCGCCGAGAAGATCAGCGTGCGCGCGCGGTGCTTGATGTAGTCGATGACGGTCGCGTTGCCCGCGATGAAACCGCCGACCGAAGCCATCGATTTCGAGAAGGTGCCCATGATGAGGTCGACCTCGTGTTCGAGGCCGAAGTGCTCGGCCGTGCCGCGGCCGGTCTTTCCGAGCACGCCGATGCCGTGCGCGTCGTCCACCATCACGCCGGCCGCGAATTCCCGCGCGACGGAGACGATCTCGGGCAGCTCGGCGATGTCGCCCTCCATCGAGAAGACGCCGTCTACGACGACCAGGCGCCCGCGGGACTCGTGGTCGTTGCGCATCTGCCGGCGCAGGTCCGCCGGGTCGTTGTGTTTGAACTTCTTGACGTCCCCGAACGACAGGCGCGCGCCGTCGATGATGCAGGCATGGTCCTGCTTGTCGAGATAGACCGTGTCGCCCTTGCTCACGAGGCAGGAGATGGCGCCGAGGTTCACCTGGAAACCGGTCGAGAACGTCACGGCGGATTCCTGGCGCATGAACTCGGCGAGGCGGCTTTCGAGCCGGACGTGGAGGTCGAGCGTGCCGTTCAAGAACCGGCTGCCCGCGCATCCGGACCCGTACTTGCGGATCGCCTCGATCGCCGCTTCCTTCACGCGGGGATCGTTGGTCAGACCGAGGTAGTTGTTGGAGCCGAGCATCACCAGGCGGCGCCCTCCGATGGTGACCTCGGGGTCCTGCGCAGACTCGATGACCCGGAAGAACGAGTAGTAGCCCGTCTGGCGAACGCGGGCCGCGTCCTCGTAGCGATAGCACTTTTCGAAGAACGGAGCCGTACCGACCGCCTCCGCCTTGATCGCCCGGGCGAGCTTAGTCATCTATCTCCCACCTCTGGTTGCCGAACCGGCGGCGAGATCTTAGCAAATTTTACAACGACTTGCCCGGAATCCAGCCGGCAGCCCTGTACCAGTCCCAGGCGGCCCGAAGCCCTTCCGGCAGGGGCCGTGGCGCGGGCAGGTCCAGGGCTCGAGCCAGGGGCGCCGCGTCGCACAGCCAGTCCCCCGCCAGGATCTCTCTGGCCTTGTCGGCGTTGAAAGGCCGGGACCGCCGCGTCACGGATTCCACGGCGGTCTCCGCCAGTCCGAGGGCGCGTACGACGGCGTCGGGCACACCGAAGAGGCGCGCTTTCCGTGGCGGAAGCTCGCCGATGATACGGGCGAGCTCTCGCAGCGTGACCGGTTCGGGGTCGCTCAGGAACGAGACCCTTCCGGCAAGGTCTGGCCGCCCCGCGGCCCGAGCGAGGGCGAGCGACGCCCGCTCGACGCCGATGATCTGGACCCTTGCGGCGCCGGCGGGGACCGGGACCCAGCCCCGTGCGGCCATGCGGAAGTAGTCGAGCAGGCCGCGATCCCCTGGCCCGTAGACGACGCCTGGCCGGATCGCATGCCATGGCCCCTTCCAGTCCGACGCCAGCGCCTCTTCCCCCTCGCGCTTGGAGATTCCGTACCACGAGAGCGGCCGAGCGGGATCCGCGGCATCGACCGGGCGGCCGTCTCGGGACGGGCCTCCCGCCGCCTGGCTCGACACCAGGATGAAGAGCGCCTCGGGCACGACACGGCGGGCGGCCTCGGCCAGCCGGCGCGTCCCGCGCACGTTGACCTCCCGATAGTCCTCGAGACTGCGGGCCTTCGTCAGGCCCGCGACGTGGACGATCGCGTCCACGCCCGAGAGTGCCGCGGCCGGAATGCCCCCTTGCGAGAGGTCTCCCGCCACCGGCTCGACCGGCAGACCCGCGAGAAGCCCGGATGCGGCCCGCGCCGGCTCGCGCACCAGCGCACGCACCGCCCAGCCCTCGGCGACGAGGGCCCGGGCGACGTGCCCCCCGACGAAACCGGTCGCGCCGGTCAGAAAGGCGACGGGCATGGCACGACGGATTGTATTGACTCGGCTCTCGTCACGGGGAGAGTATTGCGCCGCTTTCATGGAACATTCTTGGTCTCGGTGCGTTAAGGGGGGCGGAGGTGATCCGATTCGGTTCGTCACGCTGCTCGCGCTTCTCTCGACGCCGCTCGCGGCTGCCACGCCGGCGGCGCCTCCGGTCGTCGAGTACACCATCCAGGTCTCGCTCGACCCGAAGGAGAAGATGCTCGACGGGACCGAGCACCTCGTGTGGCGCAACCCCTCGGGCGACGCGATCTCCGAGCTTCGGTTCCACCTTTACCTGAACGCCTTCAAGAACAACCGCTCCACGTTCATGCGGGAATCCGGCGGCCAGCTGCGAGGCGACAAGGCCTCCAACAAGCCTCAGGACTGGGGCTGGATCGACGTCGCCTCGATGAAGACGGCCGACGGCCGGGACCTGCGCCCGGGCGCGCGGTTCGTCCAGCCGGACGGCAACGACGCGTCCGACGAGACCGTCCTCGTCGTGCCCCTGTCGTCCCCCGTGCCTCCGCACGGCCAGATCGACCTCGACATCGCCTTCAAGGCGAAGCTGCCGAAGATTTTCGCGCGTACCGGCTTCGTCCGCGACTACTTCCTCGTCGGCCAGTGGTTCCCGAAGATTGCCGTGTACGAGCCGCAAGGGATGCGCGGCCGAAAAACGGGAGGCTGGAACTGCCATGCCTTCCACGCGAACTCCGAGTTCTATGCCGACTATGGGAATTTCGACGTGACGTTCAGTGTGCCGTCGCACTTCGTCGTGGGAGCCACCGGCAAGCGGGTGTCGGAGACGAAAACGGGCGACCGCACCGCCTACCGCTACGTCCAGAACAACGTCCACGATTTCGCCTGGACGGCCGATCCGCGGTACATCGTGGTCGAATTCTCGTTCGACCCCGGCAAGGACGTCCCCGCAGGCTGGAGCGCCGTGGCGTCGAAGGAGCTCGGCATGTCGGAGGACGAGATCGCGCTCAAACCCGTCGCCTGCCGTCTCCTGCTCCAGCCCGGCCATGAGCGCGCTCGGGACCGCTACATTCTTTCGACCCGGCAGGGCCTGTCCTTCTACGGGCTCTGGTTCGGTGCGTACCCGTACGAGACGCTGACGGTCGTCGACCCTCCCGACGACGGTGCGGGCTCGGGCGGCATGGAGTACCCGACGTTCATCACGGGTGGCGCGGCCAATGCCTTCCTGACGCGCTGGCCCTTCCAGCGGGTCCACGGCATCGAGATCGTCACGATCCACGAGTTCGGCCACCAGTACTGGTACGGCATGGTCGGCTCGAACGAGTTCGAGGAGTCGTGGCTCGACGAGGGCCTCAACACGGACTCCGAGTACCGGGCGATGACGCTGGCATATGGTCCCCGCGACACGATCGAACTGCCCGGCGGCCTCGGCATCGGCTCATACGCGCTGGCGCACAGCGAGTACGTCGATCTGCCGAACCTCGACCCGATCGACAGCTGCGCCTGGTGCTTCGCCTCGAACGCTTCCTACGGCATCAACTCTTACCCGAAGGTCGGGCTCTTCATGGCGCAGCTGAAGAACGACCTCGGCGCCGATGTCTTCGCCCGGGCCCAGCGCGCCTACTTCCAGCAGTGGTCCTTCCGCCATCCCAACACGGCTGACTTCTTCGACACCTTCGAGCGAGTCTCCGGGCGAGATCTCTCGAGCTACCGCAACCACCTCGTGGACGGGAGATCGCGGCTGGACTGGCAGGTCGTTTCGGCGAAGAGCTCGGAAGCCGACGGCGATTACGGCGTCTTCGAGCGCGGCGGAAAGAAGACGACCTACGAGGACGGCGACGTCGTCGCGCCGGGGGCCAAGAAGGCCAAGCACTCGAAGTCGGACGACAAGGACAAGAAGAAGGTCTACGCCACGATCGTCCTCTTCGGGAACACGGGCGGCTGGGCGCACGGCGCGAAGGCCCGGATGGTCTTCGACGACGGCACGGTCGTCGAGCGCAACCTCCCGGCCGACGCCCGCTGGGTCCGCTTCCGGATCCGCTACAAGTCCCGACTTGCCCATGTCGTCGTGGACCCTAGCCGGGCCAATCTCTGGGAGTGGAACCGCTTGAACGACTCGAAGGTGCTTCGTTCGGGCGACAAGGGCGCCGCGCGCACGCTCGGTCAGCGCGCCTTCGTCAAGTACACGGGCTGGACGGCATATCTGGCAGCCCTCTGGTCGCAGCTGTTGTGGGCGCTGGCATGAACGCGCGCCCGCGCCCCCTGGCCGCCGGCTTCGCCGCGATCTCTCACGCGAAGCTCGTCCTGCTGCTCGCTCTCACGACGGCGGCCCTCGGCGCGACGGCCGCCATGCCTCTCATGCCGGCCCTGGAAGACACCATGGTCGAAACGCTCGCCGGCGACCACTTCCTGCGCAATCACCCGACCTTTGCGCCGACGGACTTCTTCGACTTCCTGCGAGAGAAGGAGTCGGCCCTCGACGGCACCCGGCGCGCCGCCGGCGCCATGGGCCTTCTCGGGGTCTTCCTCCAGATGTTCTACGCCGGCGGCATCGTGGCCGTTCTCGGCCGGGGCCCTTTCTCGTTCGGGCAGTTCCTGGAGCCCTCGCGGCGCAACTTCTGGCACAACCTCAAGTGCTTCTTCCTTTTCGCCGTCGCCGCGACGGTCGTCCTCGGCGCCTGGCTCGGCGGCATGGGGGCGGCTCGAAAGAAGCTCCTCGAGGACATCCCGCCGGACGCAGCCCTGCGCACCCTGACGTTCTGGACTGTCGCGGTCGTCGGGATCCTCCTCTTCGCCGCTCTCTCGCTCCTCTACGACTTCGCCCGCGCGGCGCGCCGTCATTCGCCGCAGATCGGCGCCTGGCGAGCCTTCCGATTCGCCCGCCGCGCCCTCTCGGGTTCGTGGGTGCGCGCGATCGGGCTCTGGACCTTCTGGTTCGTCCTCGGTGCCGCAGCCGTGCTCGGCCTGTTCGCCGTGACCTGGCGCCTGCCCGCGGTCTCGCGGCCCGCGATTGCGCTCCTGCTCGTGCTGCAGTTCGGCGTGCTCTGGGGCCGCTCGGCGGTGCGCGTGGCGGCGTGGGGCTCCTACGTAGAATTCCTCGAGCCGCGCGCGCGCCAGGCTCTCTCCGCCGTCGCGAACGTCCACGCGGCGACGATCGCCGCTGCGCCTGCCCCCTCCCCGGGCTAGCTCCGCGACGCCCAGGCGGCGATGCGCCGCACGGCCTCGGTGATCCGCGCTGCTTCCGTTGCGAACGAGAAGCGCACGCAGGCGTCGTCGCCAAAGGCGTCGCCCGGCACGGCGGCCACGTGCGCCTCGGAGAGGAGACGGTCGCACAACGCGGCGGAGCCCGCCGCCCCCTTCCGGCGGCAGAGGTCCGACACGTCCGCGAACGCGTAGAAGGCCCCCTCCGGGTTCGGACAGCGAATGCCCGCAATGCCGCTCAGCCCCTCGACCATCAGGCGGCGGCGTTCCACGTAGTGGGCCAGCATCTGCGCGACGGCCGACGCGGTGCTCTCGATGTCCGTCAGCGCCGCCAGAGCCGCCGCCTGGGAGATCGAGGAGGCGTTCGAGGTCGTATGGCTCTGGTACGACGCGATCGCCGTGACGAGCTCGGCCGGCCCGACCGCCCAGCCGAGGCGCCAGCCGGTCATGGCCCAGGTCTTGGAGGCGGCTCCCGTCACGACGATCCGCTCGTACCGGCCCCGGAGCGCTGCGGCGGAGGCGTGACGCCGCCCGTCGTAAAGAAACCGGTCGTACGTCTCGTCGTACACGAGCCAGGCGTTGCGCGACGCGCACCAGTCGACGATCCGCTCGAGCTCCTCCGGAGTCACGACGGCGCCGGTCGGGTTATTCGGCGAGTTGAGAATGACCCCCCGCGTCGTCGACGGCGCCGACCTCTCGAGTGCCGCCGCCGTCGGCCGCCAGCCCGAGGCGATGTCCGTCGGCACGAATCTCGGCGTGGCTCCCGTCAGGCGCACCATTTCCGGGAAGGACACCCAGTAGGGGGAAAAGAGCGCGACCGCGTCTCCCTCGTCGAAGAGGGCCTGGCAGACGTTGAAGACGGCCTGTTTCGCGCCGGCCGTCACGATCACGTTCTCTCGCGCCGCGGTCGCCCCCTGCTCGCGGGCGTATTTCTGGGCGATGGCGTCGCGCAGGCTCGCCTCGCCCGCCACGTCGGTGTACTTGGTCTGCCCTGCCTCGATCGCCCGCGCCCCGGCGCGCCCGACGAAGTCCGGCGTCGGAAAGTCGGGCTCTCCGAGGGAAAGGTCCACGACATCTACGCCCGATGCCGCCAGCGCCTTGGCCTTCTTTCCGGCCGCCGTCGTGGACGAAGGCGTGAGCGCCGCGATGCGCCGCGAGAGTGTGAGATCCATCATCGTCGCCCCTTCCAGGACCGGGCGAACGCCGAGAACGCCACGATCCGCTTCCTTCCGACCGCCACCAGGCCGAGCTCGACCACGATCCAGGCGGCGTAGACCCAGACCATGTCGTGACGCAGCGAGGGCACCGCGAACTGGACGACCCACAGCACGAACAGCCCGGCGGCCTCGTGGGCCTCGAAGCTCATCGAGGCCAGGAAGATCCAGCCCAGAAATGCCTGGAGGATCGTCAGGAGGATCTCGAGCCTCTGAAAGTCGTCGAACGGCAGGGCGGACGTGTCGCCGTGGCTGACGCAGTAGATGACCGCGAGCAGGCCCGAGAGGACGCCCCACTGGTTGATGTTGGACGACACCATGTTGAGCAGCGCAATCGGAGCGCGCGTGATCCGCCGCGCCCAGGCGAACGCCGAGGTCTTCTCCGGAAATTCCGAGACGAACGGCGCGACCCACTGGATGAAGACGAACTGGGAGATCCCGAAGCTCGTGGCCAGCGCCATCATCGAGGCGAGAAACGGCTCCGCGACGAGGAAGATGACGACACCGCCCGCGGCAAAAAGGCCGATGACGGCGGCCCATCGCTTCCATCCCGCAAACGAGAGGGCCCAGCGCGACACGGCCGGGATTTCCTCGTCCTCCTCCTCGGTCTCTTCCCGCGGCGGCATCCGGAGCAGGACGACGAGGTACACGATGTAGGTCCCGATGAGGAAGACCGAGTCCACGAGCGACAGGTTGCCCTTCCACCAGACGATGACGAAATACGCCAGGGGCGGCAGAAGACCCACGACCTCCACGGCGTGGTCGTCGGCGAGAACGATCCGGCCGAGCGGTTTGCCCCGGCGCTTGCGGGAGAAGTAGGCGGCAACGGCGTAGATCATCGGCCAGCCGAAACCCGTCAGCAGGCGCAGGCTTCCGGTGAAGTTGGCGATCGCCAGGTGCACCATGTCGGGGTTCTTCCCGGCCTTCCAGGCGATCACGGCCTCGACGGCGAACTCGGGCATCGTCTGGATGAGCGCGAGCAGAGCCAGCGCGAGACCCTGAGACATCAGAAACTCGGCGGCCTCGGCGCCCCAGGCCACGACGAAGGCGGCCCCGATCATCGCCGGGAAGGTCCAGAGAGCCGTCGCGGGCGAACTCTCCGCCACGTGCTCGGCGGCCCTCGCGAACGCACCGCCCTCGCGGAGCATTTTCATCGCGCGCGGTTATAGCATGGAGGTCGTGCCCGTGATCGAATCGCCGGCGAACCCGCTCATCCGCGAGATCGCGCGAGGGCTGGAAGACCGGACACTGCTCCTGCTCGAAGGAGAGAAGACCATTCTCGACGCGGTCGCCGCCGGAATGCCTCTCGAGCACGTCCTGCACGACGCGAGCATCAAGGCCGGGCGCCTGGCCGCCCTGACCTCCGTTCACCCGCGCCTGGTGTCGCGGCAGGTGCTCGAACGGCTGGCCGACGCGCGCACGCCCCAGCACCTTCTGGCCGTCGCGCGCCGCCGCGACGTCCCGGTCTCCGAAATCCTGGGGCGTCCCGGTCCGGTGGTGTTCGTCTTCGGCATCCAGGACCCCGGCAATCTCGGCGCGATCGTGCGCGTCGCCGAGGCGGCGGGCTGCGCGGGCGTTCTCGGGGCACCCGGCAGCGCCGACTTCTTCCATCCGCGCGCCGTGCGCGGGAGCGCGGGCAGCGTGCTTCGGATCCCCGTTTCGGGCCGCGTCTCGTTCGAGCCCTTCGCCGCCGACGCGAAGGCGGCCGGCCGGCCGATCTGCGGCGCCGTGGCCGAAGGGGGCGAGGACGTGTTCAGGGCCCCTCTCGACCCGAGATCCGTCCTCGTCGTCGGAGCCGAGGGCACGGGCCTTCCGGCCGGCGCCTACCTGTATCTCGACCGCCGGCTCACGATTCCGATGCAGGGCCCGGTGGATTCTTTGAATGCCGCGGTCGCCACGGCGCTCCTTCTTTACTCGCCTTCCCTGCGCCAGGCCCCCGCGGAGGTCTGAACCCGCCGCGCACACGCCGCGGCGCCACGACCTTCTTCTGGCGGTTTCCCGCCCCCTTCATTCCGAGAACACCTCCGCCTGAAAGGCCCACACCTGCGCCTCCGGGCGGCGCCACGCCGAGGGCGGGAGACCCGCTTTCTGAGAGACCTCGGCAAGAAAGCGCTCCCGGTCGAACCCCCACTCGGTCGCGACCTGCGGCAGGAGAAGGCCTCGCCGCCCGCCGAGCTCGAGGATCAGGCCGTCACGACCGATCTCTATCTCGTCGGGGCTCACGATCAGCCGGGGCACCGTCAGGACCGAGATCTCGATGCGGCACTCGGGCAGCTCGCGCTCTTCGAGCGGGGGAAAACGCGGATCCTCGAACGCGGCCCGGAGCGCGAATTCCGAGACGACGCGGGTCAGGTCTCCCGTCGGCGCGAGCGTCCCGATGCACCCCCGCAGGTTGCCGCCCCGGTGCAGCGTGACGAAGAGCCCTCGCGGCTGGCCGAACGTCTCCGCCCGATCGGACGCGAGGCGGGGCGGCGGTTCGCCGCGGAAATGGGCCGCGAGCGTTCCCCGGGCCAATCCGAGCAGGTCGGCGCGGGCCGACGCGGAAAGCGTCCCCTGGCTGCTCACGCGTGCGCCCCCGCTCCGGCTTCTTGCCCGACGGGCAGCGTCGCCAGAAACGCGACGATCGCCTCCGCGAGCGGCCCGAGGCTGCCTTCGAAGAAGTGGTCCGCGCCTGGCAGGACGAGCATGGGGCCCGATCCTGCCACGAAACGGGCGAGGTCCTCTGGCGGACCGTACACGTCGCGCTCGCCTACGGCGTAGAACGCCGCAACGGCAGGCCGCGGCACCAGACGCCCGGACTCGGTCGCGAGCGGCAGGCCGAGCGCAATGGCGGCGGCGATCCGAGGGTCCCCGGCGATGGCCTTCAGGCACACCGCCGCCCCGAAGGAGAAGCCGCCGGCCACGATCGGAAGCCCCGCGTCCCGCTCGGCCTCGTCGAGGGCCGCCCGGAAGTCGTCGACCTCGCCCCTCCCCTCGTCATAGCGACCCCTGGAGAGCCCGACCCCGCGGAAATTGAACCGCAGTGTCGCGAACCCGGAGCGCGCCAGGGCCTGCGCCGCCCGGTACACGACCTTGTTGTGCAGCGTGCCCCCGTGGAGGGGATGCGGATGGGCAAAGACCGCCGCGCCGCGGCGCTCGCCCTCGGCCGCTTTCCAGAGACCCTCCAGCGGGCCCGCGGGACCCGGGAACAGGACCGATCGGAGCTTTCCCGACACGCTCTGACCTCCGGTTGGCGAAACGCCCGTCTCATCGTATCCTTCCGGCCGTCTCGAAGGCAGGGCCGATTCCGCAACACAGGAGGTCTCGCGATGAAGAAAATCGTCCACGTCGTCGGCACCGGCACCATCGGAGAGCCGCTGATCGGCCTGTTCGCGGACTTCGGCAAGCACCTCGGCGTCGACGAGGTCACGTTCCACAAGCGCACGCCGATGACGACCGAGCGCGCGAAGGTCAACCACCTCATCGCGCGCGGCGCGAAACTCGCGGTCGACAATGACAAGCTCGCCGACTTCGAGGCCATCGGGCACACGGTCTCGCACGACGCCCAGGCCGCCCTCGAGCGGGCGACCGTCGTGATCGACTGCACGCCCGCCGGCAACGAGAACAAGAAAGTTTACGAGAAGATCAACGGACCGAAGGGCTTCCTCGCGCAGGGCAGCGAGTTCGGCTTCGGCAAGATGTACGCGATGGGCATCAACGACGAGGCGCTCGTGCCCGGGCAGGACCGCTTCCTGCAGATCGTCTCCTGCAACACCCACACCATCGCCTGCCTCATCAAGACGCTCGGCACCGACGACTCGGGTGCGCGCATCCTGACGAAGGGCCGCTTCGTCTGCATGCGGAGGGCCAACGACGTCTCGCAGGACTCGGGCTTCGCACCCGCCCCCTCGGCTGGCAAGCACGACGACCCCGAGTTCGGGACGCACCACGCCCGGGACGCGTCGGCCCTGCTTTCGACGATCGGCTGGAAGCCTTCGGTCTTCTCGTCGGCGATGAAGCTGAACACCCAGTACATGCACTCCCTGTGGTTCGACATGGAGGTGTCGCGGGCAACTTCGAAGGACAATGTCCTCGCCCGTCTGCGCGCCAACCGCCGCGTCGCCCTGACCGAGCGGCGCTCCTCCAACCAGATTTTCTCCTTCGGCCGCGACCATGGTTACTACGGCCGCATCCTGTCGCAGGCCGTCATCTCGGCGCCCACTCTCGTGGTCAAAGACGAGAAGGAGATCCTGGGCTTCTGCTTCACGCCGCAGGACGGCAACTCGCTCGCCTCGTCGATCAACGCGGCCCTCTGGCTCATGGACCCCGAGCCGAAGCAGCTGGCCGAGCGGATGGCGGTGCTCGACCGGTTCTTCTTCAGGGAGATCTAGGCCCGGCCGTCCCTGGTCCGTCCTGTTACCATTGAGCCCATGGCGTGGGTCACCTGTCCGCATTGCGGCTTCACGCAGATACCGTCGGCCAGGTGCCTCAAGTGCCACAAGAGCTTCGACCGGCCGCCGGCGGCTGGCGGGCAAGCCCGGCCCGGGGGCGCTGCGCCAGGGCCCGGCCTTCCACAGCTGGTCAAGGCGATCCCCGGGCCCTACCTCGCGACGCTCGCCCTCCTCGCCCTGGCCGTGATCGCCGCCGTGCTTCTCTGGACGCGCGGTGCGGGCGTCTCGGCCGACACCGCGGGACAGGCGCCCGCGGCGACGCCCGAGGCCTGGTCTCTCGATCTCACCGGGCGCTGGCAGGCGCGCCTGGCGACCACGATTGCCGGGACGCCGCCCCGCCCCGCCCTGCGCGAGGTCTTCATCGAGACCGACCGGTCGGGCACGATCGTCGCGGCCGGCGCCGTCCTCACGGACCCCGGCCGTGGGGGGGCCGGAGCGGGATACCTGACGGTTCCCGACGGAGGACGCCGGGTGCGCGAAATCGCCGCTTCGCTCGCGGCCTCCCCCCATGGCGCCGCCCTCTCCCTCGATTTCATCCCGCTGCCGCCCTGGGTGCCAAAGCGCGACCGCTTCTGGCGGGCGGTCGAGGGCCAGCGCTCGCGCCCCGACGAAACGAGTTACCTGCTCCTCGAGTCCATCGAGCCCGACTACCTGGTCCAGGCGGGCGTGAACGCGAGCGGTTTTCTCTCCTACCTCTTCCTGTCGCGCGAGTACGGGACCCGGCACGGCGAGGACGTCCTTTCCCAGGTCATTCACCCCGGGCGGGACAGTTCGCTGCGCGGTTTCCGCGGCCTCATCTGGGACCTGTCGGGCGCCGCGGACTTCGTCAGCCTTCAGGTCCCGGTGACGATCTCCCAGCCGGCCGGCACGGCCGACCGGCTCATGCTCAAGCGCTGATCCGCCCCGGCGTCAGGCCGAGACGACGTACCCGCCGCTCTTGGCGTCCTTCTTCATCGTCAAGAGGCCGTTGCGCTGCGCGTCCTCGAGCAGCTCCGAGAACGACTTGTACCCGTAGTACGACTCGTTGAAATACGGCTGCTTGCGCTGCATCGTCTGCTTGACCATGGAGCCCCAGATCACGTCGTAGTTCTCGCGGCGCAGCGCCTGGAGCGAGTCGAGCACGAGGCGGAACACCTCCTGCTTCTTCTTCGGCAGGTTGTCGATCGACGGCAACGCGTGCGTCTCGCGCACGAGGTCCTCGTAGAAAATGAACTCGTCGCAGTTGGCGATCAGCAGGTTCGACGTCGAATTCTTCACGCCGACGCCGATGACCCCCTTGTCGTTCTCCTTGAGCTTCGACACGAGGGGCGAGAAGTCCGAGTCGCCCGAACAGATCACGAACGTCGTGATGTGGCCCTTGGAGGCCGCGAGGTCCATGGCGTCCACGACCATCCGGATGTCGGCCGAGTTCTTGCCCGTGTAGTTGCGCTGCGGGATGTCGATGAGCTCGATCGCCGCCTCGTGAAACTCCCGTTTGTACTCGGAATAGCGCGTCCAGTCGGCATAGGCCTTCTTGAACACGATGCGCCCCTTCTCGATCAGGCGCTGGAGCACGAGGTTGATGTCGAACTTCTTGTACTGTGCGTCCCGGACTCCGAGAGCGATGTTCTCGAAATCGATGAACAGCGAGAGACGCTGGTCCACCGACAGGCGTGCCGGCGGCGCCGAGCTGACGCTCATCGGCGTCGCCGCCGCCGAGGCCGCCGAGGCGGCCGCGGCCGAGGCCGCCGGGACCGGAGCCTGAGTCGGGGCGGCTTCCGCCGCCGCCCCCGAAAAAGCCTTGTGCCGTCTGGCGCCGCCCCTGCGGCGCCGCGGCTTCTTGTCCGATTCGGCGGCTTCGGCCGCCGGAAACGGAACGGTATCGTCCATCATCATGCCCTTCTTTCTCTTTCCGGGGCGTAGTCGAACGAGGACGTCGTGAGGATGAACGTCGCGAGGACGCGCGCGACCTCGCGCCCCTCCGTGTCCACGATCTCGACTTCTCCCACGTTGACCCGCTGCCCCTTCTTCAAAATGCGCGCCCGCGCGCGGACCTCTCCGCGCGCCCGGCGCAGGAAATGGATCGTCAGATCCGTCGTTGCGAAACCCATCTTCCCGTCAAAGTTGGTGGAGAGCGCAAACGCCACCGCCGAGTCCGCCAGCGTCGCAAGCACCCCGCCGTGCACCGTCCCGGAGCCGTTGGTGATCTGCTCCCGGTATGGCAGGCGCAGGACGCAGAAATCGAGCGACAGCTCCTCCAGGCTCGGAGAGAGCCACCCTAACGCGGGCGAGTCGGCGAGACGTTTCTGGAGGCGCTGCAGGAGGTCGGGGGCTACACCAGCCCGGTCCCGCGTGGCCGGTTGCAGGCTCACGAGGTTCCTATTGTAAGCGATCTTGGCCAAACGGCTGCGGGAGGGCACTCCGGGGCTATTCGGGGAGCTCCCCGGCCCCCTCGGACTGGTAGTACGGGAGCTCCTCGGCGCGGCGCGTGGAGTTGTCGAGGTGGCTGGGCACTTCCACGATCGTGCGGGTCACGTTGGGATCGCAGGTCTCGTTCTCGCACTCGTAGATATACGCGTTCTTCTCCCCGCCCTTGCGGAACTTCACGATCGTCTGATAGCCGTCGCAGTTGCCACACTTGATCGACATCATGAAGATGTCGATGACGTGAAGCTCGGGCCGGTCGTCCGTGGCGGTCACGGGCCAATGATACGCTGCCGGCCCGATCGGGAGGTGACCATGCAGCGACGAGTTCTCCTGGCAGCGGCGGCGCTCGCGCTCGCAGCCGTGGCTGCCCGAGCGGAGGATGGCCGCTTCGAGAAGACAATAGCCTTCCCCCGGTCAGGCGACGCCACGCTCGGCTGGACCTACGCGAAGTGCACGATCCGCAGCGTCGAGGTGCGCAACTACCCCTCCGGCGAGGACATCGAGAAGGCGCGCGCGAAGGACCCCGGCGATCATTCCTGGCTCTGGTGGGAGTTCCGGATCGACAACCGGGGCCCCCGCGACTGCAAGGTCCGCGTGTGGGTCGAGATTCTCGACAAGGCCGGCAAGGTGATCAAGGACGGCGAGCGCAGCGACAACGTGGACGCGGGCAAGGTCGACGACACGATCCGCGTCTCCGCGCGCATGCGGACGATCGACGCTGCCGACGCGCCGAAGGCGCGGCTGCGTGCCGAGATCATCCCGAAGTAAGACCGACGCTCCGTGACCTTCGCAGACCTGCGGCCGGAGGCGCCGCCTGATTACGCGGCCGCCCGGGCTCGCCTGGCCCATCGTTTCCGACAGGCCGGCGTCCTCGCGGTGACGGGCCCGGATCGCGCCGCCTTCCTGCAGGGCCAGCTGACACAGGACGTCCGGGGACTCGAGAACGGACAGGCCCGGCGTGCCGCGGGCCTCACGCCAAAGGGAAAGCTGCTCTACTTCGGCTGGCTCGTCGCCGAGTCGGAGCGCCTGCTCCTGCTTCTTCCCGCCTCGCGCCTGGCCGGGGTGCTCGTCCACCTCACCCGATACGCCGTGCTCCAGAAAGTCTCACTGACGGACGCGACTTCGGAGTTCGCGCTCGTCGGTCTCTACGGGCCGGAGGCCTTCGGCCTCGCGCTGCCGGACGGAGCCGTCCGGCTCCCGCCCGAGGGAGAGATGGCCGCGTCGGTCCTCGCGCCGGCAACGGTTCGGAGCGACCTCCAGAGCCTTCTCGCTCGAGAAGGCTCTGTCGCGTTGTCGGGCGGCTCGGCCGACGCCCTGCGCGTCGAGGCGGGCCGCCCTCGGTTCGGGACCGACGCCGACGAAGATAATCTGCCCGACGAGGTCGGGCTCCGGGACGCCATCTCGACGACCAAGGGCTGTTACGTCGGCCAGGAGATCGTGGCCCGGCTTCGTACCTATGGCAGCGTGAGCCGGCGGCTCGTCGGGTTCCGATTCCCCGGCAGGACCCTGCCGGCAGGGACGGCGTTTCCAGACCCGGAAAAGCCCGGCCGCGACCTGGGCCGCGTGACGAGCTCGGCACTCTCGCCGCACTTCGGGCCGATCGGCCTCGGGTTTGCCGCCCGGGACGTCGCCGAAGGTGCCACGCTCGGCGCCGACGAGGGCGCGGCCGCCGTGGTCGGGCCGCTGCCGTTCGCGTGAGCCCGCACTCGCAGCTGCGCCGGTGGGAGATCCACCTGGCGCTCGCCGGCGCCCAGACCGGCTTCGCTCTCTTCCCGATCCTCGGCAAGCTCGCCCTCGGCTCGATCCCTCCCCTGCTCTTCGCCGCTCTGCGCGTGGGTGCAGCCGCCCTCCTGCTCGAGGGGATCCGCCGGCTGCAGGGAGCGGAACCGATCCGAAAGAGCGACCGCTCGAAGATCCTCCTCTACGCGCTGCTCGGCGTCTCCTTCAACCAGGTGCTCTTCATCCTCGGCCTCTTCCTGACGACGGCGATCAACACCACGGTCCTCACGGCGACGATCCCCGTCTTCACCCTGGTGGCCGCCGCCCTGCTCGGCCGGGAACGCCTGACCGCCCGCCCCGCCCTCGGGCTCCTGTTCGCCGGAGCAGGGGCTTTCGCGCTGCTCAACGCCCAGCGGTTCGACTGGTCGAGCGACTCTTTCCGGGGAGACCTGCTGCTGCTCGCCAACTGCACGTCCTATTCGCTCTACCTCGTCCTCTCCCGGCCCGTCCTCGCCCACTACAGGGTCGTGACGTTCACGGCCGCCGTCTTTCGATACGGCGCGGTCCTGATCGCCCTGCTCGCGATCCCGCAGATGCTCCGCTTCCGGGCGGCGGAGGTTCCGGCGATCGCGTGGGCATGCCTCGCGGGCGTGGTCGTGCTCTGCACCGTGATCCCGTACCTGCTCAATTCCTGGGCGCTCGCCCGCACGCACGCCTCGCGTGTCGCGTTCTACGTGTTCCTGCAACCGCTCATTGCGACGGTCCTCGCGATCGCGATCCTGGGCGAGGCCCTGACGCCGAAGACCGTGCTCGCCGCGCTCCTGATTTTCGCGGGCCTCGCGGTGACCCTGGTGGGAAGCCGCCTTCCGGCGCGCCCGCTTCCTTAGGCCCTCAGGCCTGCCAGGCCTTCCAGGATTCGTAGCACTCGGCGGCCTCGTCCACGAAGCCGCCGTGCCGGGGCTCCCAGCCGAGCAGCCGCACGGCCTTGCGCGCATCGACGTGCTGGTCGAGGGCCAGGCACTCGGCCAGCGTCCCGAGCGTCTTCGCGGCTTCGGCCACGGGCACTTTGTCGATCCTGCCGGAGAATCCCGTCACGCGCGCGACGGCCTGCGCCATCTCGAGCACCGTCGCGCGCGAGCGATCGGTCACGTTGAAGATTTCGCCGGTGAGACCGCTTTCGGCGGCCCGCACGTAGGCCTCGCCGAGGTCATCGAGGTGAACGTTGGCCCATCGGCTGCCCCCGTCTCCGATGACGCGGAGCGCCTTCTCCTTCAGGGCGCTCTCGAACCAGAGGGCCGTGAGGCTGCCCTGCCGCCCGTACACGCAGCCGGGGCGGAGAACGAGGCTGCGCACGCCGGGAGCATTGAGGACCAGGTCTTCGCTCGCCGGCCGCTCGGCGACGTGGGGCGGCGGCGCGAGCGGCGTCGTCTCGTCGACGAGAGAAGCCCCGGTACTGCCATAGAGCCAGGTCCCGCTCGTGTACACGAGAGTCTTGGGGCGCGGCCCGGAGCGAGCCGCCCGGAGCAGGGCCTCGATCGCGCGGCGGTCGAAAGCAAAGGCGTCGTGACCGTAGACCGCCGCCGCGTGCACGAGCACCGAGCAGGCCTCGGCCGCGGGCATGAAGGTCTCGGGATCTTCCAGGTCCCCGAGAACCGGATGGACTTCCTCGCGGGCCAGGGCCCGGGCTTTCTCGGCAGAGCGCACGAGGCCCCACACCTGGTGGCCGGCGCGCCGGAAGGCCGCCGCCGCGCTCGACCCCAGGCATCCGGCCGCGCCGGTAACGAAGATCTTCATTCGCTAAGGCTTGGGCGTCGGCTTCGGCGTTGGCTTCGTCTCGCCCTTCTTGTCGTCGGTGACCTTCTTCGCCTCGTCCGAGACCGCTGTCCCGGCCTTCTTTGCGTCCTCTTTTCGAGATAGCGCAGGGAGGCCTCGGCCCTCGTTGCCGGCACCGCCCCGTGCCAGAGTCGAGCGATCATCCCGACCTCCTTGTGCCCGCCGTCGTGCCTCATCCGTTGCGAAACGCGCCGAGGGTGGACAGCACTTGCGCGGTCGCCCGGATCGCCTTGCCCGACGGGTCCGTGAACACGTGGCGCGTGGCCCCGTCGGCGAGCACTTCGCCAGCCTGGCCGCGCACCTCGTACGCGAAAGTGCAGCCGCGGCCGCCGAGCTCGCTCATGCGGGTGACGACGCGAACCGGGTCGTCGTAGGTGGAGCGGCGCCGGAAGGCGCACGCGACGCGCGTTACCGGGATGAAGAGCCCGGACCGCTCCAGGCCGGCGTAGGGAAGCCCCGCGGCGCGGCACCACTCCGTCCGGCCGATCTCGAACCACACGAGGTAGTGCGCGTGGTACACGATCCCCATCTGGTCGGTCTCCGAGTACCGGACGCGGAGATCGGTTTCGACGGCCCGCAACGCAGGAGTCCTAGAACCGGTCGCCGAGCCGCTGGCGGACGGAGTTCGGGACCAGGCCCGTCACGTCTCCACCAAGGCGCGCGAGCTCCTTGACGAGCCGGCTCGAGACGTACGAGTACTCCTCCTTGGCCATGAGAAAGACCGTCTCGACCGAGGGCGCGAGGCGACGGTTCATCAGCGCCATCTGCAGCTCGTACTCGTAGTCGGACACGGCGCGCAGGCCGCGGACGATGATCGTGGCGCCTTCGTGCATCGCGAACTCCACGAGCAGCCCCGAGAACGAGGCCACCGTGATGGACGGATCGCCTTTGACGATGTCGCGGATCATCCCGATGCGCTCCTCGACCGAGAAGAGCGGCGTCTTCTGGTCCTGCTCGAGGATCGCGACGATGACCCGGTCTGCCAGCCGGCGCATACGGGCGAGGATGTCCAGGTGTCCGTTCGTCAGGGGATCAAAGGACCCCGGATAGACGGCAATGCGTTCCGTCATAAGCTCCTTCCCTCGGTCGTCACCGCGCGAAGACCCTCCGCCAGAAGATTATAGGCGGCCACCGTCAGAAAGAGCGCCAGTCCCGGAAAGAGCGCGATCCACCATGCCTCCTCGATCCAGTTCGGCGCCGAAGACAGGATGCCGCCCCAGGACACCGCGGGAGCCGGCAGCCCGACCCCCAGAAACGACAACGCGGCCTCGGCGAGGATCGCCCAGCCGACGCCGAAGGCCGCCGACACGATGAGAGGAGGCAGGGCGTTCGGGAGCAGGTGCCGCACGAGGATGCGCGGCGTCGAGGCCCCCATTGCCCGCGCCGCCCGGGCATAGTCGAGCTCTCGGATTCTCAGGATCTCGGTCCGCGCGTAGCGCGCGTCGCCGGCCCACGTGGTCAGGCCGATCGCGACGATCACGGTCACCGGCGAGGGCGGCAGGAATGCCGCCAGCGCGAGCAGAAGGAAGAGGACCGGGAAACAGAGCATCACCTCGATCAGCCGGGACAGGACGAGATCCACCACTCCGCCGAAGTATCCGGCCGTCGCGCCCACCGCAAACCCGATTCCGAGCGAGACGGTAGCCGCCACCAGGCCGATCGCGAGCGAGATCGGGGTGGCCGCCACGACCCGGGCGAGCAGGTCGCGCCCGAGGTCGTCCGTCCCGAACGGGTGCGCCACCGACGGCGCCTGGAGCCGCACATCGAGCTGGATCGTGCGGGCGCGCTCGGCGAAGAGAGGAGAACAGAGCGCGACGAGCCAGAGGGCGGCCACGATCGCCGCGGCCACCCGGCCGCTCAAGGGCAGCCGCGAGGCAAAGAGCCGGATCCGCACGCCTACCCCACCGCCCCGTCGCGCACCCGCGGGTCCGCGGCGGCGAGCGCGACGTCGGCCACGAGGGTCGCCGCGAGCGTGGCAACCGCCGAGAGCAGGGAGAGCGCGAGGATCACGGGATAGTCGCGGGCGAGAATCGAGTCGAAGTAGAGACGGCCGAGGCCGGGCCACGCGAAGATCCGCTCGACGATCACGCTTCCCGAGAGCAGCGCCGGCAGCAGGAGCCCGGCCAGAGTGATCACGGGAAGCAGCGCGTTCGGAAACGCATGCCCCCAGATCGCCCGGGCTCGCGAAGCCCCCCTCGCTCGCGCAGCCAGAACGTAATCGCTCGAGCGGGCCTCCGCGACGCCCGACCGCACGAGCCGCGCGACGAACGCGAGCGTCCCGTAGGTGAGGCACGTCACGGGAAGGGCGAGGTGGGCGAGCCTGTCGGCGAGGCCCGCGAGGCCCGCCGGGGCCGCGTCGGACGCCGTTCCGTAGAGCGGAAGCCAGCGCAACTGCACGGCAAAGAGCGTCTGCAGGAGCAGCGCCGCCCAGAAGGTCGGAAGCGAGTACAGCGCGAAGAGCGCGGCGCTCGAAGCGCGGTCGAAGCCGCTCTCGGGGCTACCTCCAGCGAGGACGCCGAGCGGGATCGCGAGGCCGAGCGCGAAGAGCAGAGCGAGCCCGTTCAAGGCCAGCGTGTGGGGCAGCGCCTCCCGGATCCGCTCCGAAACCGGGCGATGGTCGACGAAGGACTCGCCGAGGTCCAACCGCACGACCCGCCCCATCCACCGGGCGAACTGTTCGGGCAGCGGGCGGTCGAGACCGTAGAGGCGCCGCATCTCTTCTGCCGCCTTGCCGCTCACGCGCCGGGCCGCGTCCGCGCCTCCCGTGCCCGGACCGCCCGGAGCCAGATGCAGAAGCAGGAAGACGATCACCGCGATTCCGAAGAGCGTCGGCACCGCGAGCGCGAGCCGCCGAGCCACGTACACGATCACTGCGTCGCTTCGGGCGCGGCCCACCAGGAGAGCGGGCCAGGCCAGATCCCGGTCAAGCCGAGCGGCGACGTCACGAGCCCCCGCACCCTTCGACGGAAGGCGTGCTTCTGGGCGGCGTTGACGACGAAGATCGCGGGAGCCTCGTCACGCAGCAGGCGGTGCAACCCCCGCAGCATGGCGACCCGCCGCCCGGGGTCCAACTCCTGGCGCGCCTCCGCCATCCTCCGGTCGGCCTCGGGACTGGCGTAGCACCCGTCGTTCAAACCGTTGGGTGCGCACTGCGACGAATGCCAGTAGAAGTAGGGGTCCGGGTTCGGGTCGACCGCCGACCAGGCGAGCGAGGCGGCCTCGAAGCTGCCGGCGTCGATCCTTTCCACGAACGCGGCCCATTCCATCGTGCGGACGCGAGCGGTGACGCCCACGCGCGCCAGTTCCGCCGCGAGCATCTCGTCGATCTGGCGGCCGATTTCCGAGCCCGCGGAGACGAGCAGGTCGAACTCGAAGCGGCGCCCGTCCTTTTCCCGCGCCCCTCCGGGCGACGGCGCTCTCCAGCCGGCTTCGTCGAGCAGGCGCGCCGCCGCCTCGGGATTGAACGCAAGCGGATCGACCGTGGCGTCGTAGGCCGGAGAGTCCGGCGCCCAGGGGCCCGAGATGATCCGCGCCGAGCCGCGGTAGAGCCCGCGCACGATCGACGCCCGGTCGAGCAGCATTGTCATGGCCCGGCGCACCCGCGCGTCGGCGAAAAGGGGCGAGCGGTTGTTCAGGACGATGTAGTTGTAGTCGAGGTTGTAGAACTCGACGAGGCGGCAACAGGCCGCGAAGGCCGGGTCGGAGGAAGCCTTCTGCTTCAGGCCCGCGTCGAGCTGGTCCTCGTCCAGGGTGTCGTCGAGGAGCATCCGGTAGGCGGTCGTGTTGTCGGGCACGACGCGGAACACGATACGGTCGAAGTGACCGCGCGGGCCGGGATACTTCGCGTTGCGCTCGAGCTCGATCGTCTCCTGGGCCTTCCAGGACACGAACCGGTAGGGACCGCTCGAGAGAGGCGCCCGGTTGTCCTTCGCCTTCAGGAAGTTCTGGCCTTCATAACGGTGCGCGGGCAGGACGGGGAGAACGAAGGCCATCGGCCGGAACGCGTACGGTCGCGAGAACCGGACCTGGAACCGTCGCTCGTCGAGCGCCTCGACTGCAACGAGCTCCTCGAAGAGGGGCTTGAAGACCTGGGCCGGGACTTTCGGATCGACGATCTTCCGGATCGTGAAGACCGCGTCCTTCGCGGTCACCGGCCGGCCGTCCTCCCACACCGCGTCCGCTCGCAACGCGATCGTGTAGGTGAGACCGTCGGCCGAGGTTTCCATGCTCTGCGCCAGCCCGGGCGCCAGCCGCAGGCCCGCATCGAAGTCGAACAGGTTGCGCTGGACGTACTGGAGCACCTGGGCCTCCGGCAGGCTCGACTGAAGAACCGCGTTCAGGGTCGTCGGCTCTCCGGTCAGCCGGCGGCGCAGCACTCCCCCGTCCACCGGGGTCCCCTGCCCCGATTCATCGATGTAGCCGAGCTGAGGAAGCGGGCGGACCGCCGTCGCCGTCGCCGTCGCAATGCGGACCGCGGGAGATTCGGTCGGCGCCTGGCAGCCCGTGGCAAGGACGAGAAGCCCCAGGACCGCCGCCGTGGAGCCGCTTTTCATGTTCGGGGGATTATGACGCCGAACGGGAAACCTGGAGCCAGAAAGGGGAACGCCTCGCCGTCAGGGGGCGACGAAGGACGCGACCGCGACGTTGCGCGCCGCGTCGGTCACGCGCACCAGGAGGAACGCCCCGCGAGCGTCCGCGGGCAGGCGGATCCCGTAGGTCTCCCTCGGGGAATCGGAAAGGCCGTCCTTTGGCTCGACCCGCGTCCACTTCTTCGCGTCCACGCTGTACTCGGCCTCGAGGATCGGCGAGGCGGCGTCGGCGGCCTCGAATTCGAAGACTCCGGCCGAACGGGAGAGCTCGCGGATGTTGGGAGGCGTATTGTCGACCCGCACCGGCGCCGATTCCCGCGAGCCCATCCGGGCCTCGCCGGGATTCGCGTCCGCATCGGACGCCGTGACGCGGAAGACGTACTCCCCGTCGGGCAGCGACGTGGAATCGAAGGAGTAGAACGCGTCTCTCAGGTCCTTGCGCAGAAGGACCCACTTGCCGCCCCCGGCCGGGCGCAGCTCGATCTCGTAGACGAGCGCGTCGCCGTCGGGATCGGACGCCTTCCACTGCAGCGTGCGAAATCCCTTGCGGTAGAGCTTGCGCGGCGCGCCTTCGGAGCGCGCCTCGTCGAGGCCGGTGAAGATCCCTTTTTCGTCCGGCGTCGCGGCTTCGTAGACGTTTGTCCCGCTCGACGCCGAGCGCGCGAGGACCTCGGCCGGCTCGAGCGCCGTGAAGGTGTCGACGACGGGAGTCGCGTTGCGATTGCGGTACGCGGCATCGACGCGCCGCACGCTGGGAGAGGCGCCGTCGCGCCCCGACATCCGGGTCTTCCACTGGAAGTAGCGCCCTTCCGGCGCCCGGATCTCGAGCGAGCTCGAGCCGCTCTCCCAACCCGACCAGGCGCTCCACGTCGTGTCCGGCGTCGCCGACTCGCCCGACCGGAACGCGAACTCGAGCTTCGATCCCGCCGGAACGTCTCCCTCCCAGCGAAAGGTGCCGAAGCGGCTCGTCCGGCCCGTGTCCTTGACGGCCGAAACGTACTCGCCCGACGCGGGCCCGCCGGCCGCCCGATAAAGGGCCGTCGGCCCGTTGGTCGCGATGTCTCCGCCGGCGAGGATGGTCACCTGCTTCTCGTCGAACGTGCGCGCCAGAGACCACGCGTCGGGCGCGAGCGCGTACAGCTTGCCCTTCGGGCCCGTCCCGGCAAGGACGCCGTTGCCGATCATGTCCTTCGCGAGGTCGAAGACGATCTCGTCGGAGCTCGTCCAGACGGTGCGCGGCAACTCGGCGCCGTCGAAGAGGACCACTTCCGAGGAGTAGCTTCCGTGCGACCCGCCGCGCCCGGGCGCCAGCCGCGGGGTCGAGACCGATACCGAGACCTCCGCCTTACCCTCGGCGTCGTCGCCCGGAGTGGCCGCCCTGGGCGCCTTGGGCGGCGCCAGGGGCGAAGGCAGCGAGATCGGCTCGCTTCCCGAAGGGCCCGACCCCGCATCCGCGGAGGCGAACGCCGCCCACACGCGGCCGGCGCGGTCTCCCGCGATGGAGGTGACCTCCGCCTTCGCGGAGTCGTAGACCGTCGCGACGCGGCCGTCTTTTTCGACCCTCAGGAGAAGGCCCGAGCCCGACGTTCCGGCCCAGACGCGCCCCTGGCCATCCACATGGAGGGCGCGGACGTGTGCGTCCGCTGTCGCGTGCACCCGTTCGCCCTTCCCGGCCGCAGCGACCCTGTGGATCTCGCCCGGCAGGCCCGTGCCGACCCAGAGCGACGTTGCGTCGAAGGCGAGCGCCCAGACATACCGGGCTTTCGTGTCGTAGTAGAGCGAAGCCTTCCCGCCCTGGATCCGATAGACCTTGCCGCCCGGCGATCCGCCGGCGTAGAGCGCGCCGTCCGGTCCGACCGCGAGCGCGGTGACCTCCTGCTCGTCGAGCCGCGCCTCGGTCGAACTCTTTCCCGATTCCGTGACGCGGACGATGACGCCCGTGTCTCCGGTGGCCACGAAAAGATCGCCACCGCGGCCCGCGGCAGCCGCGAAAAAGACGGGCTCCGAAACCCCCTCCACCCGGGCGAGGGCCCTGCCGAGGATGAGGCTGCCGCCCGAAGACACCGAGATGCCGCGCGCCTCGCCCGCCGAAAAGTCGGAGGCGGTGTCACACACCCAGATCTTGACCGCCGCGGCGCCCAGCGTTGCCGGCGCGAGCGCCGCCGCGACGGCGAGCGCGGGCAATGCCCGAAAGCGCAACCTCACCAGGTCCTCGGCAACACTTCGAGGGTCAGCCGCGCGGAGCCCGCGACGGGCACCGGCTGCTCGACCGAATCGGACTGCAGGCGCAGGAAACCGAGGTCGGGCGTCCCGTCGCCCGGGCCCCGGTCGTGGAGGATCGCGGCACGGCTGGGCGGCAGCGCCGCGAGGGCCTCGCCGTTGACGAGGGCCCCGGGCGCCGCGCGGTAGGTCATGAGGTTCAGCGTGTTCGCCGGCCGCATGCGGCCGAGAAAGTCGAGGACCTGGTCGAGCGAATGCGGGTCCGGCGGAAACAGGGAAAGGTCGTACGCCGTGGCGGCGTTGCCGTCCCCGACGAACATCGTCATCGGGCCCGCAGGGGCGTCCGCCGGGATTCTCGCGGTGAGGACCACCCGGCGCGCTCCTCCCCGGAAATCCTCGAGGTCCACCCAGACCGGAACGGTGTCGCCGGGCCGGACGCGCTCTTTCTGCGCCTCGACGTGGATGACCCGGGCGCTCTGGAGGCGGTCCGAGTGCGTGATCTCGACCTCGACGCCCCGGATCGCGAGGTCGCGGAACTCGTTGGCCATCAGAAAATTCGTCAGCAGCGCGAGGGAAGACACCGCATCGTCCTTGGCCCCGAGGCCCGAGAAGACCGAATCCCACCGAACCGTGCGCTCGGAGGTCTCGATCGCGGACTTCCAGACGATCGTGCGCTCGCCCGCCCGCTTTTCGAGCGTCGTGAGAACGTTGTCGATCGCAACCGCGAGGAGAATCGGCGTCAGCATCGAGTTGTGCACGACCTCGAAGTGGAAGGTCTGCGTCGGCAATTGCTCGGAGCTCATGCGGATGGTCACGGGAACCATCTGCGGCGCGCCCCCGAAGTTTCCGAGGATGCCCGTCGAGCGGTCCTGCGAAATCGAACCGAGCACCGGACCCGTCGTCGCGAACTTGAAGGACCGGTAGAGCGACGGCAGCACCGTCAGGACGTCGGCGCTCGCCATCGGCATGGCCACCGGGCCCATGGAAAGAAAGGGATGGCCGAACGCCAGGACCGAGTTGCCCTCCACCCACGTCACGGTGCCGGTCGCCGAGAGCACCATGTCGCCCGACAGCAGCACTGCGGCGACCGCGGAACCGGGCTCGAGGCGCGTCGTCGCGGGCGCCGCTCCACCGGCCGCGGCGGGCGCCGACGCTCCCGATGGGGTAACGAGCCAGCCGGCGGCCTCGGCGACTTCGCCGAAAAGAGGCCCCGGGGACAGCGTACCGGACAGCGAGACCGGCAACGGCAGCGGAGACGGGCCCGCCGCGGAGGGCTCGCCGCGCAGCGGGGCGTAGAGCGCCGTCATCGGCGCCGCGAATGCGCGATCCCGGAAGGCGGATACGAGCGTCGACGCCCGGGTCGCCGCTCCGCCGATCGGGACGGGAGGAGCGGCCGGCGCCTTGCGGATGTCGAGCATGCTCTGGATCGGCGTGATGCCGCAAATCGGCTCGCGCGAGAACGGCCAGCCATAGGCGAGCGCCCCGATGAGTCTCCCGTCGACGTACACCGGGCTTCCGCTCATGCCGGCGATGATCCCGGTCTTGTCGAGCAATCCGCCGAGGACGCGCGCGAGGATCAGGTCCTGCTTCGGCGCGTAGCTTTTCAAGAGGCCCACGATCTCGACGTCGAACCGCTGCACGCCCTTGCCGTCGCCGAGATCGGAGAACCCGTACCCTTTCATTCCCGGCACGAGGTCGCCGGCCGGAAGGATGTCGGTCGGGTGCGCAAACGCCGGTAGAGACGCGCCCGCGAGCAGGGCGCAGAGCGCCAGCGAGCGCAAAAGTCTCCTCACGGGGGGCACAACGCCTCGGGCACGATGCTCCATTCCCTTTGACCCTCTTCGATCCCTATGTTACGGTCGAATCCGATGCTCGTGACCGTCTTTCAGCCCGTCACCTCCGAAAACCTCCCCGGCCAGTCCTCGATTCTTTCCGCCTTCGCCGAGACCGGCCCGGCCGGGAAGATCATCCTCGGGATCCTCCTGTTCTTCTCCTTCGTCTCGTGGGTGATCATCTTCGCCAAGTTCATCCGCCTGCGGCGGGTGTCCCGGCAGTCCGAAAAGTTCGTGACCTTTTTCCGGAAGTCCAAGCGGTTCTCCGAGGTGAACACCTTCGCTGGTGAGCTTTCCGACACGCCCCTGACGACCCTCTTCAAGGCCGGATACGCCGAGCTCGACGCCCAGGTGAAGGCCATCCGGGCCGACGACTCCCCGACCACCGGCGCCGGCGCCCAGGGCGGCAAGCTCCTGATCAAGAACATTTCCGGCATCGAGCGCGCCCTCGAGCGCGCAATCGGCGTCGAGATGTCCCGGCTGACGAAGTCCATGACGTTTCTCGCCACCACGGCCTCCGCCTGCCCGTTCATCGGCCTCTTCGGAACCGTGTGGGGCATCATGCAGTCGTTCCGCGCGATCGGACAGACCGGCTCGACCTCGATCGCCGCCGTGGCGCCGGGCATCTCCGAGGCCCTCGTGAACACGGCCGCCGGCCTCGCCGCCGCCATCCCGGCCATGATTTTCTACAACTACTTCATGGGCAAGGTGCGCGAGCAGCGTGCTGGAATGGAAGACTTCTCGCTCGAGTTCATCAACCTGGCGGAGAGGAACTTTACCTAGGAGCCGGTGTCATGAGTTCTGGAGAGACCGTGATGTTTCGACGGCTCACGACTCACAACTCACGACTCGCGACCCCCCACTAGAATGGCTTTCCAGCGCCAATCCAGCGATCCCTTCGACCACCTCGCGGACATCAACGTCACGCCGCTGGTGGACGTCATGCTCGTGCTCCTGATCATCTTCATGGTGACGGCGCCCATGCTGCACCAGGGCATCTCGGTCGCCCTGCCGAAGACCGCGACCACGAACCTGCGCTCGACCCTCGAAGATCCGATCGTCCTCTCGATCTCGCGCGAAGGCCTCTACTACATCAACGAGACGCCCGTGGCGCGCGGCCTGCTCAAGGACCGCCTGAGGGCGATCCTTCGGGGCCGCAAGGAGAAGTCCGTCCTCCTCAAGGCCGATCGCGGCCTGTCCTATGGAACGGTGATCGAAACGCTCGATCTCTTGAACCGCATGGGGATCGAGAGCCTGGGCATGATCACCGACACGACCGGGTCCACCCGCAAGTGAGAACCGCTCCGTAAGGAGTGCGGACCATGGACGCCGTCGGCGACATCCTCGCAGAGCGCCAGCAGGACCGCCTCCCCTGGGCTCCGGCCACCGTGCTCGCGGCCCTTCTCCACGCCGCGGTCCTGGTAGGCCTGCTCGCGTCGGTCTTCGCGCGGCCGGTCCACTACGCCGCCCCGCGGGCCGTCGCCGTGCGCCTTCTCTCCGCGGGATCTCTGCGGGCGCCCGCGCCAGTCCAGGTGGCCGAGCCGGCCCCGCCCGCCGCGGCGCCGAAGCCGAAGATCGAGAAGCCCGTCGTCGAGGAGGCACCAAGACCCTCCAAGAATGCCGTTCTCCTGCCCGCGAAGGAGGACAAGAAAAAGAAGCCCACGCCGCCGCCGGTCTCGCAACCCGGACGCGCGGCGGTGCCCGCGGTCAGCCTCCCCTCTGCCAACGACGAGCCGACCGGAACCTCCACCTCGGGTCCGGCCGGTGCTGGCGGGACGGCGGGGATCAGCAGCGTCAAGCTCGATCAGGCAGACTTCAAATACCCGTTCTATATCGAACAGTTGGGCTCCAGAATTGGCATGTACTGGTTCAAGCCCGCGCAAACCGACAAGGCCCCCGTCGTCCACTTTCAGATCGAGAGGGACGGCACTGTCACGGATGCCCGGGTCTTGACATCGAGCGGACTTCCCTTCGTCGACCGCGCTGCCTTGCGTGCCGTCATGGAGGCCTCGCCGCTGCCTCCGCTGCCGGCGGAGTACGGCGGCCCGCACCTCGGAATCCAGGTCGTCTTCGAATGACAAAACCCCGGAGGAACTCGATGCGTCTCCAATTCGCCGCCATGGCGGCATGGCTCGCCCTGGCCGGCGGGACGGCCGCCGCACAGGCGCCGCCCGCCGCGCCCACCCCGGCGCCGGCTCCGGCCGACGACATCCAGGTCGTGATCAAGGGAGGCGGCGAGCGCCGTCTCGCGGTCGCCGTCCCCCCCCTCTACGCCCCGGGCTCCGCGGCGCTCCAGGCCAAGGTCGTCGATCCCTTCACGTCCACGCTGCGCTCGGACCTCGAGTACGCCGGCGCTTTCTCCGTCACCGAAGCCGCCCACTACCCCTCCGGCTTCCGCGACCCGACGACGCCCGAGGCCGCCGACCGCTGGCTCGGAACGGGCGCCGAGGTCCTCGTGGACACGCGCGGCGAGGTCTCCGGGGACCGGGTCACGGTGGAGGCGCGCGTGTGGGATCTGAAGTCCCGCAAGCTCATCCTCGGACGCAAGTACTCCGGAGGCGCGACGTATGTGGACCGGATCGCCCACACGCTCGCCAACGACCTCGTCAGGTACTTCACCGGCAAGGCCGGAGGGTTCCTCTCGACGATCCTCTGCGTCGTCGAGACCGGCGGCAACAAGGAAATCGCCGCAATGGATTTCGACGGCCGCAACTTCCGTCAGCTGACCTCGCACAAGTCGATTGCCATCTCGCCGTCGGCGAGCGGCGCTCGCGCGGTGTACACCTCGTACGTGCGTCTTTTTCCCCAGATCTGGACGATGGGCCTCGATGGCAGCGACAAGCGCGAGGTGCCCACGGGACTGGAGCTGAACGCCTCGCCGTCGCTCTCGGCCGACGGCAGCCAGATCGCCTTCGCCGGATCGGCAAAGGGCAACACCGACATCTACACGATCGGCTCGGGCGGCGGCACGGCGCACCGCCTGACGACCAGTCGCGCGCTGGAAGCCTCGCCCGCGTGGTCGCCGACCGGGCGCCAGATCCTCTACACCTCCGACCTGACCGGAACGCCCCAGCTCTACCTCATGGACGCCGAGGGAGCCGGCTCGCGGCGCGTGACCTTCGCCGGAAACTGGAACGACGAGGGCGCGTGGTCCCCGGACGGCTCCCGGATCGCCTTCGCTTGCCGCAACGAGGGCGACTTCAACATCTGCGTGATGGACCTCGCCTCGGGACAGACGATCCAGGTCAGCTCCCAGGGATCCAACGGACATCCGAGCTGGTCGCCCGACGGACAGAAGATCGCGTACTCGTCCCGACTGAACGGATCGACACAGATCTACACGGTCGACGCCAACGGGCAGAACAAGCGACAGCTCACGCAGGGATCGAATCACCTCCAGCCGTTCTGGGTTCCGTGAGCGATTCGCGCGGCGGGGCTGGGGTTTTCGCAAACTCTTTGCTATATTGGGTTTCGGAACTCGTCGATCCGCTTTTCCGCCCCCCGAAAGGGCCAAGGAGTACGGAATGAAAAAACTCTCCACGACGCTCACGATCGCGGCGCTGCTCGGAATGGTGTTGCTGCCCGGTGCCGCTTGCAAGAAGAAGCCCCCCACGACCGCCCAGGACGCCCGGCCGCCCGTGACGGCCGCCAAGCCGCCGACCGACACGACCGTGGCGCCCCCGCCAAAGCCGGCGCCGACGTCGGACGTCGAGGTGTCCGAGGTCCTCACCATGGACATCGAGGTCCTCAACAAGAAGGGCTACCTCTCGCACGCCTACTTCGACTTCGACCAGTCCGATCTGCGTGAAGACGCCCGTTCCGTCCTCGCCGGGGACGCCCAGTGGCTCAAGAAGCACGCCACCGTGCAGGTCCTGATCGAGGGGCACTGTGACGAACGCGGCACCGCGGCCTACAACCTCGCCCTCGGCGACCGCCGCGCCAACGCCGCCAAGGAATACCTCGTGTCCCTCGGCATCGACGCCTCGCGGCTGCGGACGGTTTCCTACGGCAAGGAGCGCCCCTTCTGCACCGAGAGCGACGAGACCTGCTGGCAGAAGAACCGCCGCGCCCACCTGGTCATCACGGCCAAGTGATCTTGGCGGCTTTCCGGCGCACCGCGCTTCTCGGTTTCTCCATGGCGGCCCTCCTGGCGGGGGCCGCCTGCGTCTCGTCTAGCGACATCGACGCCCTTCATCGCCAGATGAACGACATTCAGAAGCAAATTCAGTCGCTCGAGCGCAAGTCTTCGAGCAAGGAAGAAGTCGAGAAGCTCAACCAAAACGTCGCGGCACAGACGAACCAGCTGCTCAAGTCCAACGCCGACACGGCGGTCCGCCTGGGCGAGCTCACCACAAAAATGGAACAGCTCGAGGCCAAGCTCGAGGACACGAACCGGCGCCTCTCCCAGCTCTCCCAGCAGATCGCCGAGACCCAGGGCGACCTGCTGCGATTGCGCAGCGCTCCGGGCCCGGCTGCCGGCCCCGGAGCAGCGGCGGCGCCGCCTGCGGCCTCTCCCGCTCGCTCTGCCTCGGGGCCGTCCCCGGCGGAGCTCTATGACACGGCCTACGCCGATTACACCAAGGGCCGGTACGCCCTCGCCATCCAGGGGTTCGAGGACTACATCTCGAACTACCCGTCGACCGACCTCTCGGATAATGCCCAGTACTGGATCGGCGAGTCACACTACGCGCAAAAGAAATACCCCGAGGCGATCGCCGATTTCGAGAAGCTCCTGAAGCAGTGGCCGGCCAGCGACAAGGCCGCGGCAGCCCTCCTCAAGAAGGGCTACGCCATGCTCGAGCAGGGGCAGAAAGCGGAGGCCGTCGTCCAGCTCCAGTACGTCATCCATGAGTTCCCGACCTCCGACGAAGCGCGCCTGGCGAAGGCGAAGCTCAAGACCCTGGGAGTGGAAGCCAGGTAGGCGAGGGTGGAGGGTCGAAGGTTCGAGGTTGAAATGCGGTATTCTCTCCAGCCCTCAACCGTCAACCCTGAACCCTGAACGAACCGAAATAGCGAGGAGAAGCAGCAGTCTCATGGCCAACATCAAGTCCGCCGAAAAACGCAATCGCCAGGCCACCAAGAAGCGGTCCCGCAACCGTACCCGCGTGTCGCGCCTGCGCACTGCCGTGAAGAAGTACGGCCAGCTCGACTCGAAGAAGAAGGCGGAAGCCGTCCCCGCCACGCATTCCGAGATCGACCGCGCGTTGGCCAAGGGTGTGATCCACCGCAACGCTGCGGCCCGCTACAAGTCCCGGCTGGCGAAAAAAGCTTCCGCAAAAAATTAGCGGCCCCGAGCAGCCCCCCCCCTCACCCCAGCCCCCTCCCCTCGCGAGCGGAGAGGGTGTGCTGATCGGCGGCGGCGCCGAGCGGCTAGAAGCCCTCCAAAAGGCTCGTGACCAGGCTCTGGGCGAAACGGTCGGCCACGCGGTCGATCGCGTTGTTTTGCAGGTCCGTGTAAGACGCGGCCGTCGCCGAGAACTGGTAGTTGTCCCGGAACGTGAAGGCGGGATTCTCCCGGATCGCCTTGCCGTCGGGGAGCGACTTGAGCGCGACGCGGGCCGTGACCCGGACCTGGTAGTCGGTCGCCCTGCCCTGCGCATCGAAGGCCACGGGAGACAGGTCGAATGCGAGCACCGTGCCCGAGAGAACGGCGTCGGCGCCTTCGGCTCCGGGCTGCACCCGGAAGCGGCCGCGCGAGACGAGTTCCCGCGCGAGCGCCTCCGAGAAGCGTTGTTCGAGCTGCACGCGGGGCGTCCGGTTCTCGAGCGTCGTGAACTGCACCACTTTGATGTTCTCGGGAAGCGACGAACCCTTGCCGACGAGCGCATAGCCGCAGCCGGAAGAGGCGAGTAGGGCCGACAGGAACAGCAGTCCGGCGGCCAGCCTCTGCATGACCGCCGTGTCACGCCTCAACGCACGACCAGGTTCAGGAGCCGGTCGGGCACGAACACCGTCCGCGTCACTTGCTTGCCCTCGAGCCAGGACTGGATGCGCTCGTCCGCGCCGAGCAGGCGCATCGCGTCCGACTCGGACGCCCCGCGCGGAAGCTCGAGCTTGCCGCGGACCTTTCCGTTGACCTGAACGACGAGCGTGACGCCGACCGGAGTCGCGAGCGAAGGGTCGAACGCGGGCCACCGCGACTCGACCAGGAATCCCCGTTCCCCGAAACGGCGCCACCACTCCTCCGTCAGGTGCGGCGCCACGGGGTGCAGCAACTGCAGCAACGCCCGGGCCGCGTCCCGCAGCGCGCCGGGAGCCTCGCTGCCCTGCTCGATCGCCTCGGCGATGCCCCGCTGGAATTCCATGAGGGTCGCGATCGCCGTGTGGAAGTGAAAGCGCTCGGCGTCCTCGGTGACGCGCTCGATCGAGCGATGGGTCAGGCGCCTCAACGGCGTGTCCGCCGGACCGGAGTCCCCGGAGAGGGCGGCCACGCGGCCGCACAGCTCGTGAACCCGGTTCAGAAAGCGGTAGGCCCCGGACACGCCCTCCTCCGACCACTCGGACTCCTTCTCGGGCGGGCCGATGAAGAGCGTGTAGAGCCGCACCGTGTCCGCTCCGAACCGCACGATCAGCTCGTCCGGCGAAACGGTGTTGCCGCGGGACTTCGACATCTTTTCGATCTTGCCCGTCGCGGGGTTCAGGCGCGTGATCATCCCCTGGTTGAAGAGCCGCTCGAACGGTTCCTCGAGATGCACGAGCCCCATGTCCTTCATCACGCGGCAGACGAACCGCGCGTAGAGCAGGTGCAGGATGGCGTGCTCGATGCCGCCGATGTACTGGTCGACCGGCAGCCAGCGCTTGACCCGCTCCGTGTCCACCATCTTCCCGGCGTCGTGCGGGTTCAGGAAGCGCAGGTAGTACCAGGACGAGTCCACGAAGGTGTCCATCGTGTCCGTCTCGCGGCGGGCCGCGCCGCCGCACTTCGGACAGCGCGTGCGCAGGAAGCTCTCCGACTTCTCGAGCGGGTTGCCTTCGGCGCCCTTGAAATCTACGTCCTCCGGCAGCAGCACCGGCAGGGCCGCGTCCGGCACCGGCACGACGCCGCAGGCCGGGCAGTGGACGGCAGGGATCGGCGTGCCCCAGTAGCGCTGCCGCGAAATGAGCCAGTCGCGCAGGCGATACCCGACCTTGCCCTTGCCGAGGCCCCGCTGCTCGAGCCACGCGACCGCCACGCGGATGGCTTCCGGGCCGTTCGGCGTGCCGTCCCAGCTCCCGGACCGGCAGAGGACGCCTTCGTGGAGCACCGGCCCCGTCATGGCGTCCGGATCGATCTCCCCTTCGGCCGTGCGATAGACCGGCCGGACCGGCAGGCGGAACTTGCGCGCAAACTCGAAGTCCCGCTGGTCGTGCGCCGGAACACCCATGAGCGCCCCGGTGCCATACTCGGGCAACACGAAGTTGGCCAGCCACACGGGGATCTTCTCGCCCGTCGCGGGATTGACCGCGAAAGCGCCCGTCGCGAGGCCCTCCTTCTCCTCGCCTTCGGACTCGCGCTCGAGGCGGGACTCCAGTCGCACCCGCGCGACGAAAGCCTCGATCTTCGCCCGGTCGGCCGAGCCCTCGGCGAGCCGGGCCACGGCCGTGTGCTCCGGGGCGAGGGCCAGGAACGTGGCGCCATAGAGCGTGTCCGGCCTCGTCGTGAAGACCGTGACGGGATCGGCGAGGCCCTCGATCGGGAAGCGGATCTCCGCCCCCTCGGAGCGGCCGATCCAGTTGCGCTGCATCGTCTTGACCCGCTCGGACCAGTGCGGGAGGCGGTCGAGCCCTTCGAGCAGCCGCTCGGCATACTCGGTGACACGAAAGAACCACTGCGTGAGGTCGCGGATCGCCACCGCGTCGCCCGAGCGCTCGCAGCGCCCGTCCACCACCTGTTCGTTCGCCAGCACCGTGCGGCAGCCGGGGCACCAGTTGACGGGCGCGGTCTTGCGGTAAGCAAGGCCTCGTTCCCACATCCGAAGGAAGAGCCACTGGTTCCACCGGTAATAGCCGGGATCGCAGGAGGCGAGCTCCTTGGACCAGTCGTACAGGCAGCCGAGCGCGGAGAGCTGCTCCTTCATCCTGGCGATGTTTCCGAGCGTGTACTCGCGCGGAGGCACGCCGCTCTGGATCGCCGCGTTCTCGGCCGGAAGGCCGAACGCGTCCCAGCCCATGGGGTTCAGGGCCTTGCGCCCGGCCATGCGCTGGCGCCGGTAGAGTGCGTCGCCGAGGATGTAGTTGCGCCCGTGTCCCACGTGCAGCCGGCTTCCCGACGGGTAGGGGTACATGTTGAGCATGTAGTACTCGTCGCCGGGAATGGCCGTGTCCACGCGCGCCACGCCCTCCTCGGCCCAGCGGCGCTGCCAGGCCGCCTCGATCTCGCCGGGCGCGTACTTCTCGACCATGCGACGGGGAATATAACCGAAGGCTGTCTGGGGTCTGGAGGAGGGATCCGGCCGTGACTGGCTACAGACCGCGGGCTCCCGGCTACTGACTTCCCACGGGCCGCACCCGCATCGTCGCCTCGGGCAGCCGCCGCAGCGGATAATCGAGGCGTCCCGACGTCTCCACCGTCGTGAGGGTCAGGCCCTTCGGCCGCTCGAAGGCGCGCCGGCCGAAGGCGACATAGCGGGCATCCACGCCGTTGATCGACGAGGAGGGGTCCGAGAAGACGAACCCGAGGTCGGGGTAATAGATCTCGATCCACCGGTGGTACACGCCCCCGATGTGGGAGTCGTAGCCCTCCGTGCCGGGCCTGGTCCTCAGGATCCCCTGCACCGTCCGGGCATCGATGCCGACGCGCCGCAGCAGGTCGACCGCGAGCTCGGAGAAGCCCACGCAGTGCGCGCGCTTCGAGAAGAAGACGGACGCCGGGTCCTGCTTGCGGCTGCGGTCCGCGTCGTATCGCACCGAGGAAGCCACGCCGCCGAGGATCCGCTCGACGGCCTCCACCTCGGTCGCCGCATCCCCCGCGAGGGCTCGTGCGTAGGCGTCCCGCTCCGGGGATACGGTCATCGACGCCTCCCTGGCAGCCGCCGCCGGGAATGGCGCCCGGCTCGTGAGCGGCGCGGCGCTGACACGCACCGAGAGGACGAGAGTTCCGCCGGCCTCCCGCTCGACGCCCAGGGAGTAGCCGTCGTTGTCGTACTGGTCGAAGAGGCCCGCCTCCGCGCCCGAGGCCCGATAGACCGCGAGCTCGTCGCCTCTCAGAAGACCGGCGGCCGCCGCCGCGGCCACGGCGAGGACGATCACGCGAGCGGGCCTCACGACGGGGACGCCTCGTCCCGCCGGCCCTTGAGGACGCCGTCGAGGATGCCGTTGATGAACTGCGACGACTTCGGCGTCGAGAAGCGCTTGGCGATCTCGAGCGCCTCGTCGATCACGACGGGGCGGGGCGTCTCCGGTTCGTGAAGCAGCTCGAAGAGCGCGAGCCGCAGGATGTTCCGGTCCACCACCGGCATCCGGGCGAGCCGCCAGTGGTCGGCCTGCTTCGAGATGATCGCGTCGAGGTCGTTGCGGTGCGACAGCGTGCCCGACACGAGCCGGCGCGTGAAGTCCGCGATGCCCTCGGGCGCGCTCTGGAGGTCGTCGGAGCGGCGAAACATCTCCTGCGGCTCGGTGCCGGAGACGTCGTGCTCGTAGAGCATCTGGAGGGCGAGCTCCCGAGCCTTGCGGCGCGCGCCCATCTAGGACTTCCGCAGCTGGCGGGCGAGGTTGGCCATCTCGATGGCTGCCTCCGCGGCTTCGACGCCCTTGTCCGTTCGCGCGCGGGCCTGCTCCATCGTGTCGCAGGTCAGAATCCCGAATCCGATCGGGAGCCCGGACGAGACCATGAGGGCCGCCAGGGCCGAGGCGACCGAGTGCCCGAGGACTTCGTGGTGGGTGGTCTCTCCCCGCACGATGGCCGCCAGCGCTACGAGGGCATGGTACCGCCCCGTGTCGACGAGCGCCCTGGCTGCCCCCGCGACCTCGAAGGCCCCGGGGACCCGGACGACGCCAACGTCGGAGGCCCGAGCCCCTCTGCGCCGCAGGGTGTCCAGCGCTGCGGCGAGCATCGGGTCGGTCACCGTGGGATTCCACCGCGCGCACACCACCCCGAAACGCAGTCCGCCGGCATCGAGGCTGCCTTCGTACAGCCTCGGAGAGAAAGATGCCGCGACGCGGCGCGCAACGCGCATGCTCAAGGACCAGACCTCTTTCGAAGAAGAAGCGAATTGTACCCCGAGGGGGGCCGCTACGCGAACAGCCTCCCGAGCTCCGGGGCTTCGCCGTAGTTGCGGACGTACCTGGCGAGGAACTCGGCCGGGGTGTAGCGCGGCGGCTGCGGTCCCTGGTGCTCCAGGCAGAAGACGGCCGCGACGCTGCCGATCCGCCCCGCGATCGGCCAGGGGGCGCCGATCCGAAGGCCCCGGAGAAGCCCCGCCCGGTAGGCGTCGCCGACGCCCGTCGGGTCGAGGGCCTCGCGCTCGACCTTCGCCGCGGGAACGTGGTACACGATCCGGCCGCCCGAGCCGAGCGGCGCATGAACGGCCGAGCCATCCGGCCCGTGGGTGACGATGAGGACCGGGACGCGACGTTCCATCTCCTCGCGTGTCAGGCCGGTCTTGTGGGTGAGGATGCCGAACTCGTAATCGTTGACGATGAGAATCGCCGCGCCCCGGAAGCCCTCGCACATCTCTTCGCCCGAGAGCCGCGTGACCTGCTGGCTCGGGTCGTAGAGAAACGGGATCCCGCGCTGCCGGCAGAACGCGGCATGACCGGCCATCGCGGGCGGGTCGTTGGGCGAGATGACGACGAAGGCCATCGATTCCGCGTCGAGGGGGTCGAGCGGGTACCGCCGCGCCCGCGCCATCGCGCCCGTGTAGAACGAAGCCAGCTGGTTCTGATCCTGGTCCGTCGAGACGAAGAAGGAGGCCGTGAAGACGTCGTCCTCGAGCCGGAACCCGGAGACGTCGATCCCCTCCGCTGCCAGACGCTCCCGGTAGTCGACCGCGTCGGTGCCCGCGGTCGCGTGCAGGGCCGGCCGCTCGCCGAGCAGTGCCAGCCCCCAGGCGATGTTGGGGCCGCACCCGCCCGGAACGCGCCGCATCTCGTCCACGAGAAACGAGACCGAAAGGCGCGACATGCGGTCCGGAATGAGATGCTCCGTGAACTTGCCCGGAAAGGTCATCAGGTAATCGAACGCCACCGAGCCCGTCACCACGATCCGTCCGTCCGTTCTCACAGATACCTCCCCGCAATCGGCCGAAGGCGTTGTTTCACGGGCTCCGCGATGGCCTCGCGGTCCGTGATGATTCCGAAGCGCATGGCGTCGCGGCAGCCGCAGGACCGCCCGGGGTCGACGCGGGCGACCGCGCCGGCCAGCGCACGGCGCGCCGCCGACGCGTTCTCGGCGAGGACCGCGATGATCGCTTCGACCGAGACGCTCTCGGTCGACTCTCTCCAGCAGTCGTAGTCGGTCACCAGCGCGAGGCTCGCGTAGCAGAGCTCGGCCTCGCGCGCCAGGCGGGCCTCCGTCACGTTCGTCATGCCGACGACGTCGGCGCCCCAGCTCCGGTAGAGGTTCGACTCGGCCCGCGTCGAGAACTGGGGGCCCTCCATGCAGACGTAGGTGCCGCCCCGGTGGACGGTCAGTCCCGCGCGCCGCCCGCCCTCCTCGAGGCAACCCGCGAGCGCGCCGCACACCGGGTCCGCAAAGCCGGCGTGCGCCACGACGCCATCGCCGAAGAACGTGTCCTGCCGGTGGCGGGTGCGGTCGATGAACTGGTCGGGGATCACCGCGTGCCGGGGGGCGTATTCCTCGCGCAGGCTTCCGCACGCCGACGCCGAGAGCAGCGCGTCGCAGCCCAGCATCTTGAATCCGCATACGTTGGCGCGGTAGTTGATCTCGGTGGGCGACAGCCGATGGCCCCGCGCATGACGCGAGAGAAACGCCACCGGGACCCCCTCGAGCGTTCCGGTGAAGTAGGCATCCGAGGGTGCGCCAAACGGCGTCGCGAGCCGCTCCTCCTTGAGACCGACGATCGCGGCAAGGTCGTAGACGCCGCTGCCGCCCACGAGGCCCACGCGCCGGGCGCCGCTCATCGGTCGGCCTCGGCGCTGCGCCGGTGACTCTCGATCGCCGCGACGACGCGCTCGGCCAGAGCGAGCGCGTCGCGCCCCACTTCCCCCGTCACCACCGGATCGCGGCGCTCCCGCACGGCAGCGACGAAATCGGCGAGCTCCCGACCGAGGGGGTCGCCGGCCTCGACCGCAATCGACTCCGGGACGACTCCGGGCCGCCCGCCATCACGCACGAGGCGATGCGCGGCGACGGACCGCGCCTGCATGTCGATCGAGCAGTAGAGCGGCGGGGCGAAGATCCGGAGCTTGCGCATGGGCTCGGTCGAGACGCGCGACGCGGTCAGGTTCGCGATGCAACCGCCCTCGAACTCGAGCCGCGCGTTGGCGATGTCGACCCGATGCGTCAGGACCGGCATTCCCGCGGCGCGCACCTCGCGAACGGGTCGCCGCACCAGCGCGCTCACGATCTGCAGGTCGTGGATCATCAGATCGAGAACGACGTCGATGTCGAGGCTGCGCTCGGTCGGCGCGCCGAGGCGGTGCCCCTCGATGAAGAGAGGGGCGGCAACTCGCCCGAGCACGGCGCCGACGGCCGGGTTGTACCGTTCCACGTGCCCGACCGCGAGCACCCTGCCGCGGGAGCGCGCGAGGGCGACGAGTTCGTCCGCGTCGGCGAGCGAGGACGTCATGGGCTTCTCGACGAGGACGTCGAGGCCCCGCTCGAGAAAGAAGCGCGACAGCCCCGCGTGGCTCGCCGTCGGCGTGGCCACGACGACGGCCTCGGCGCGACCGGCGACCTCCTCGGGATCGGAGAGAACCGCCAGCCCCGCTTCCCGCGCGACCTCCGCGGCCCGGCCCGCGTGGTGATCGTGAATTCCGACGAGGACCACGCCGGGAGTTCCTGCGGCCACGCGGACGTGCTTGCGCCCGAGGTGGCCGACGCCGACCACCGCCAGCCGGACCGGCCCGACGTCGCTCATCGAGGCTGGAGGCTCACTTGATGAAACCCCGCTCGCTCGCGCGGATGAACTCCACCAGCTCTTCGACGTCGGGCTGGCCGGAGAGCTCGGCGCCGATGCGTTCGAGCGCCTGGCTCGTGTTCAGCTTCGATTTGACCAGGAGCCGGTACGCCTTCTGGAGGGCCTCGACGCGCTCGTCCGAGAACCCGGCGCGCTTCAATCCGATCGTGTTGATCCCGTACGTCTTGGGGTGCTCCTGGCCGTCTGTCCGGCAGAACGGAAGCACGTCCTGACGGCAGCCGGTGTAGGCCCCGAGAAACGCGAAAGCGCCCACCCGGCAGAACTGGTGGACCGCGTTGAACGCCCCGATCTTGGCGCTGTTTCCCACCTGGACGTGCCCGGCGAGGACCGCGCAGTTGGCCATCACCACCATCGAGCCGATGCGGTTGTCGTGGCCCACGTGGGTGTAGTTCATGAAGTAGTTGTCGTCGGCAACGACGGTCTCGCCGCCTCCGGTCGCCGTGCCCCGCTGGACCGTCGTGAACTCCCGGAACACGTTGCGCGCCCCCACGACGAGCCGCGTGGGCTCGCCCCGGTACTTCAGGTCCTGGGGCTCGAAGCCGAGGGCGGCGTGCGGGAAGATGCGGTTGTCCGGGCCGAACACCGCGGGCCCCTCGACCGTCGCATGGTTGCCCACGGTCGTCCGGTCGCCGAGCACGACATCTTCGCCCACGACCGCGTAGGGGCCGATCGAGACGCCCACGCCGAGCTCCGCGCCCGGCGCCACCACGGCCGACGGGTGGATCATCACACTGCTGCTCATGGGCGCTCCACCAGCACCGAGAGCAGCTCCGCCTCGGCGCAGAGCTTGCCGTCGACGGTCGCCGTCGCCTTGCACTTGCAGACCCGCATCTTCAGCGACACGATCGAAGCCTCGATGCGAAGCTGGTCCCCCGGCACGACCGGCCGCCGAAAGCGGCAGCGGTCCACGCCCGAGAGATAGAGCAGCTTC